>LXNI01001822.1_pt1 | contig 16782 bp, 18 predicted proteins | sample 809091 | NCBI WGS metagenome assembly LXNI01 (sample SAMN04870527, study PRJNA318959) | sponge metagenome | biome: 01000161; feature: marine sponge reef; material: water | host: Sarcotragus foetidus | place: Greece: Milos, Mediterranean Sea | collected 2013-05-29 | depth 5-7 m | reverse complement strand
GCAACGCTGGAGCGCCGCAAGCAGATCGCGGAGGACAATCTCAAGCGGAACCGGCGGCTCGGCCGCGATGTCGTGCCGCAAAGACGGATCGACGAGGCCCGCGATGAGTTGCTGGAAATGGAAAGCAAGCTGCGCGATATCCAGACCCGCATCGCCATGCACCTCCGGGAAGCCGAGGAGCTTGCCGGCACCGCCGGGCGCGAGCGGCTGTTCCGGACCCGGCTTGCCGTCATCGACCGGGATATCGACAAGACCGCCGTCGGGGTGGAGCAGGCGCGCCGCCGGCTTGCGGACATGCATATTCGCGCGCCCGTCCGCGCCGTCATCGACGAGATCCATGTCAATCCGGGCGCCTATGTCGAGGAGGGCGACCCGGTCCTGCTGATCCACGACCCGGACCGCGTGTGGATCGAGGCCGATATCGACGAGTCCGACATCCGCCATATCCGGCCGGGCCAGACGGTCTCGATCGATTTCGACGCCTGGCCGGACGAGACGATGGAGGGGTGGGTGCGGGCCATAGGCAGAATGACCGTCGGCGGCGCGGAAGCAAACGGCCGCGGGAGCGCCAGGAAAATTCCGGTCTTTATCGACATTCCGCCGGTGGAGAAGACGGTCTGGCCCGGCATGCGCGCCGCGGTCAATATCCGCATACGCTGATGGACCTTGCGCGCTTCAGCCCGCGCACGATCATGGCGGCGGCGACCGCCGCCATGCTGGTCCAGCAGGCGTTCTCCTATGTCTGCCAGATCGCCTTGCCGATCCTCGCCGACCGGATCGCCGAAGACTTCGGCATCTCGCGCGCCTGGCTCGGCCTTTACCTCTTCCTCCAGAACGTCATGGCGATTGTCGCGGCGGTCGGCTGCGGCGGCTTCATCCTGCGTTACGGCCCCTTGCGGGTGAGCCAGGTCGCGCTGTTGCTTATGGGGTCGAGCCTGCTGGTGACCGCTTCCGCGCAGCTCTGGCTGTTTCCGCTGGGCGCTCTGCTGCTGGGCGCCGCCTCCGTCTCGACGCCCGCCAGCTCCCATATCCTGGCGCGGGTGACGCCGCTCCGCCTGGCGCCGCTGATCTTCTCGATAAAGCAGACCGGCGTGCCTGTCGGCGCGCTCATCGGCGGCCTACTGGTGCCCTTCCTGCTGGGGCTGGCCTTCTATTCCGACACGCTCGGCCTGTCGATCCGGCTCGGCCCCTATGGCGCCTCGTTCGTCACCTGTCTGATCGTCTTCGCGGTGATGGTCTCGCTGGAGCCCGTCCGGACTTATTTCGACGCCGACCGTCGGCCCGACATGAAGATCGCCTTCGGCGACCTGCCGGTAACGCTGAAGACCGTGCTCGCCATCCGCCCGCTGCGCGACCTGTCCTTTGCGGCCTTCGCCTTCGGCGGCCTGCAGGCGCTCTTTTCCGGCTTCTTCATCCTGTTTCTGATCGACGGGCTGGACTACTCGGAAGCCGAGGCCGGCTCCGCCTTCGCCATCGCATCCTTCTCCGCCGTCTGGGCGCGTATCCTCTGGGGCGCGCTCGGCGGCGGCGCCGTCTCGCCGCGCATCATCATGGCGGGCATCGGCCTGGTGGCCGGGCTGGCGGCGGTCGCGACCGCGCTTTACGGCGCCGAGTGGACCTTCTGGGAAATCACCGCCGTCGCTGTCGTCTTCAACATGACGGCGCTCAGCTGGCACGGCATCCTGCTGGCGGAGACTGCGCGGCTTGCGCCGGAAGGCCAGGTCGGCGGCATCACCGGCGGCGTGCTCGCCTTCACATCCATCGCCATGATGATCTACCCGGCCATCTACGGCGCGCTGCTCGCCTGGACGGGATCCTACGGCCTCGGCTTCATGCTGGGCGCGATCCCCTCCTTCGCCGCCTTCGCCATCTTCGTCAATCCGCCGATGGACGGCGCCTGGACCGGCCTCGCCGCGCGGCTTGCCCGGCAGCTGCTCACATGGCGGGCGCTCGGGCGCGCCGGGGCCGTGGCCGCGCTCGGCTCGGCGCTCGGCGTCGCGCTCAATGCGGCGGGCTGGTGACGCGGTCCAGAAAGGCCCGGAGCGGCGCGTTGAAGGCCTCCGGCGCCTCGACATTGGAGAAATGCCGGAGCCCCGGCAGCATGACCAGTTCGGCCCCGGCGATGCCGCCCTGAAGCTCCTCTGCGCGGGCGCGCGGCGTCACCGGGTCGTCTCCGGCGCCCAGCACCAGGACCGGGCAGCGGATCCGGCCCAGCCGGTCCAGATAATCGAGTTCGGCGACGGCCGAGGTCCCGGCGAGATAGCCGGTCATGTCCGTTCCGATGAAGACATCGCGAACCGCCGCATAATCGGGCCCGGCGGCGTCGGCAAAGGCGTCGGAGAACCAGAGCTTGTGGGTCATGTCCCACACCGGCGCCATGCCGGAGGCCCGGACCACCGCCTGGCGCTCGACGACCCACTGGCGGTACCAGCGCGTCGCGCGGGCCATGGTGTTGCAGAGCGCGGCCGCGCGCACACGGTCGGGATGGTCGATCGCCACGCCCTGCCCGATCATGCCGCCGGTTGAAATGCCGATCCAGATGACCCGGTCGATCCCGAGCGCATCCATGACGCCCACGGCATCGGAGACGAAACCGTCGAGCGAATACGGCCCCGCCGGCGCGTCGCTCGCGCCGTGCCCGCGCCAGTCATAGCGCAGCAGCCGGTAGCGGTCGGCGAGCGCCGGGACCTGCCGGTCCCATATGCGGTGGCTGGCGCCCATGGCGTGCGCCATCATCACCACGGGGCCGTCGGCGGGCCCGTCCCAGCGATAGAAGAAGCGGTTGCCGCCGGTCTCGACATGGCCTTCCGTCATCGGTCAATCCTGTAGGCCTCGACCTTCTCCGGGTCGAGCCGGATGCCGAAGCCCGGCCGGTCCGATACATGCAGGCAGCCGTCGCGGAGCTCGGGCGGGTCGAGCCACATGCCGGGCCAGATCGGGTCGCGCTCCGGGTCCGCGAAACACTCGACCGCAAAGCTGTTCGCCGTCGCGGCTAGCAGGTGAAGCGCGATCTGCGGTTCCTCATGGTGGGTCATCTGTACGTCATGCAGGCGGCAGACCGCGGCCGCATCCAGCCACGCAGTCGGCCCGCCCGATTCCGAAGCGTCTATATTGACCATATCGACGGCGCCCGCCTCGACCAGCCGGCGGGCCCCATGCGCGGTGATCTCGCTCTGGCCGGCATTGATCGGAATCGAGGTTGCGCCGCGCAGGGCCGCCATCGCCGACACATCATCGAACCAGTGGCAGGGCTCTTCGAACCAGGCGATGTCGAGCGGCTCCACCAGCTGCGCAAACCTCTCGGCGCTGCGCCGATCCCAGCCCCGGTTCGCGTCCACCGCCAGCATGAAATCCGGGCCGGCGCCTTCGCGGCAGGCCGTGACGCGCTCGGCGTCCTCATCGGGCGACAGGCCGCCGACCTTGACCTTGCAGCCCGCCATGCCCCAGTCCTGCAACTGGCGCATTTCCCGGCCCAGATCGTCCAGCGTCTTGCCCTCCTCGTAATAGCCGCCGATGGAGACAATCGGCAGCGATTCGCGCGCACCGCCCATCAGCCGCGCCACGCTGACGCCGTAGCATCGTCCCAGCGCGTCCCAGACCGCGCTGTCCACGCAGGCGATCGCCTCCAGCAGCAGCTTCGGCGCCATGGCGCCGCCGGGCACGCGCGCGAACATGGCGTCATGGAGCCGGCGCCAGTCGCGCAGGTCCCTGCCCACCAGCAGGGGCGCCAGGACGTCGTCCACCAGCCGTGCGATTTCGCGGCCTTCGGAGCGGTTGTCGCCGTTATAGACTTCCGCCGCCGGCCCGTCCCTGACCGTCAGCCGGGTTATGACCGTGCAACGGCTCGGCACCGCATAGGTGCTGCCGCCGAAGACCCGCGACAGCGGAATTTCTATCGGTATCGCTTCGAGTCGCTCGACGATCATGCGGGCCGCCTCCGGCGCAGGGGAAAGGAGAAGCGGAGTTTGCAAGCTTGCGCCCCGCCTGTCTAATGGCCGCATGAGCGGGGCGGGCAAAGCGGGGATCGATCTGGGGACCTGCTACCGGTTCTTCATCCCGCTCATTTTCATGACCGAACTGAACATGATCTCGAAGTCGGTCATCAACGCCTTCCTCGCGCGCATGGACGACAGCAGCATCGTGCTGGCGGCCTTCCACAGCGCCTTCACGCTCTATTATTCGCTCGCCAGCGGCACCGAAGTGTGCTCCCTGCTGACGCTCTCCTATATGCGCACCCGCCGCGCGCTCGGCCATCTGCTGCGGTTCATGGTCATCATCGTGGCGATTCCCTGCGCGATAGCGCAGCTGCTGGCCTTCACGCCCTTGGGCGATCTCGCCTTCCGGGTCCTGTTCGGGATCAGCGACGCCGCGGTCGCCGAGGCCAAGACGGCGACCTTCCTGCTGTCGCTCAGCGCGCCGATCCTGATTTGCCGTTCGATCGCCTTCGGCCTGCTTATGATCGACCGCAAGACGATCTTCATCACCTGGGCCACGCTCGCGCGGCTGAGCTCGCTCGCCGGCTCGCTGGTCGTGCTGCCGCTCGTGCTGGACGGCGCTGCGGTCGGCGCCGGAGCGCTGGTGTTCGCCATGTTGTGCGAGACGGCGGTTGCGGTGTTCTTCGCCTGCCGCGTCTATGCGGGCCTGCCCGAGCATGGCGAAGCGCCGCCGAACTTGCGCGCGCAATGGTGCTTTTCCTGGCCGCTTATGCTGAACTCTTCGGCCGAAATGGGCATGGTCTTCGCCATCAGCGTGTTTCTCGGCCGCCTTCCCGACCCCGATTTGGCGCTGGCCGCCTTCGCAATCGTGTACGGCCTCGCCGGCCTGATGCTCAGCCCGCTGCGCAACCTGGTGCAGAGCGCCCAAACGCTCGTGCGCCGGGCCGACGACCGGCGGGTGATCCTTAAATTCGCCGGACAACAAATGCTGTTCTTCGGGGTTGTGGCCCTGCTCCTGTTTCACACACCGCTGGACCGCCTGGTGCTTTCCCAGGCCATGGGCCTCGAACCCGTGCTCGAAGCCTATTGCGCGCCGGCCATGCAGATCGCGTTCGTCATGGCCGCCTTCTGGGGCTTCTCCGCGGTCTTTCGCGGCCTTCTGGCGGGCGCAAGAGTCACGGGCGCACTCGCCGTGTCGGGCGTCGCCCGCGTGGCCGCCGCAGCGCTCGCCGCCGCCGCCGGGCTTCTGCTGCCCGGCGGCAACGGCGCCGTCATCGGCCTTGCCGCCTGGATGGCGGGCTACGGTGCCGAAGCCGTCATTCTTGCGCTCCGGGTCCGCCGTTTGCAGGCTTCCTCCCCGCGGGGCTGACGAAACAGGGCGGCGGCATGCTATGACGGCCCCGGCCCCTTTGCGGGCGGGCTTCGGGAGGCCCGGAAATGCGGTTTTCGCTGTTCGTGCATATGGAGCGGCTGACGCCCGATCGGGACCATGCCGAGCTTTACCGGGAATCCCTGGAGCTCTGCCGGATGGCCGATGAGGGCGGCTTCGAGGCCATCTGGACGGGCGAGCATCACGGCATGGATTTCACCATCACGCCGAATCCGTTCATCACGCTTGCCGACATCGCAAACCGCACGACGCATGTCCGCCTCGGCACCGGCGCCATCGTCGCGCCCTTCTGGCACCCGATAAAGCTGGCCGGCGAGGCGGCGCTGGCCGATATCGTGACCGGCGGGCGGCTGGAGCTCGGCATCGCGCGCGGCGCCTACAGCTTCGAATATGAGCGGCTGTCGCCCGGCCTCGACGCCGCCTCGGCGGGCGCTGCGCTGCGCGAAACGGTGCCGGCGGTGAAGAAGCTCTGGCAGGGCGATTACGCCCATGACGGCGAACGCTGGCGCTTCCCGAAGACCACCTCCTCGCCGAAGCCGGTCCAGCGCCCGCATCCGCCGCTGTGGATCGCCGCCCGCGACCCCGACAGCCACAATTTCGCCGTCGCCGAGCACTGCAATGTGCAGGTGACGCCGCTCTGGCAGGGCGATGACGAGGTGGAGCGGCTGATGCAGCGCTTCGAGGATGCCTGCGCCCTGCATCCGGAGGTCCCGCGGCCGCGGATCATGCTGCTGCGCCACACCCATGTCGGAGCGGATGAGGAGGCCGTGGCGGCGGGGGCGCGGGCGCTCAGCCGGTTCTACTGCCATTTCGCCGCCTGGTTCCGCAATGAACGGCCCATCGACCAGGGGCTGATCCAGCCGCTGACAGAAGACGAAATGGCGGCGCTCGACATGTTCTCGCCGGAGCGGATGCGCGCCAACAATGTCGTCGGCACGCCGGAGGAGGTTGTCGCGCGGCTCAGGACCTATGAGGCGATGGGCTTCGACCAGTACAGCCTGTGGATCGACAACGGCATGCCGTTCAGTGAGAAGCAGAAGTCGCTCGGGCTGTTCATCGACAACGTGATGCCGGCCTTCGCATGAGTGCGCCCCAACGCGATGACGCTCCGCCTGTTGTGCTGATTCACGGGGTCGGCCTGGACCGCACCATGTGGGGCGGGATCATGCACTGCCTCTCCGGCAGGCTCGACTGCACCGCCTTCGACATGCCCTGCCATGGCGAAGCCGGGATGCCGGCGGGCGCAGTCACGCTGGCGACATTCGCCGAGGCGCTAGACAAGGTCGTGGACAGTCTCGAATCCGCGCCGGTCGTCGTCGGCTTTTCGATGGGCGCGATGGTGGCGCAGCGCTTCGCGCTCGACCGGCCGGAGGCGCTCCGGGGCCTGGTGCTGATGAACGCCGTGTTCGACCGCGACCGAGGCCAGCGCGCCGCCATAATGCAGCGCCTCGCCACGGTCGAACGGGACGGCCCCGGAGGCATGGCCGAGTCGGCTATACAGCGCTGGTTCACCGAAGGCTTCCGGAAGGGTGCGCCGGAGATTGTCGAGGCGGTCCGCCGCCGCCTGCTGGCCAACGATCCCGCGGCCTATCTGGCCGCCTACCGTGTGTTCGCGACAGCGGACGGCGAACTCGCCCGCAAGGCCGCCCGCATCTCTTGCCCCACCCTTGCGATGACGGCCGAGCACGACATGAACTCCACCCCCGCCATGAGCCGCGAACTTGCGCGGGTCATACCGGACGCGAAGGCCCTGGTGCTCGACGGCCTTGCCCATGGCGCTCCCATCGAAGCGCCCGAGCGGGTTGCGGATGCGATATGTGGTTTCATCTCAGGGCTGTGAGAGTGGAACGCGCCGAATACGGCCCAACCGGATACGCGAATACCGGCTCAGAAGCGGCGATAGACCTCTCGGCGATGACTGACCTTCACAACAAGGACGCGCAGCACCTCATCCTCGATACGGGCGACGATGCGCCAGTCGCCGACGCGATACCTCCACATCGGGATCGCTCCGCCTCCTTGCAGCGCCGCGCCGATGCTGCGTGCATCGTCCAGCGGAGCAACCCGCTCGCGCAGGAAGCCTGTGATTCTCCGGGAAACGGCTTTATCGAGACCCTGCAGGTCCCTCAGCGCGCCCGCGTCGAACTCAATCTTCCAGACCAAGCTCGCGTTCTACTTCTTCCAGCGTATAGGTGCGCGACCGCCCGGCCCGATTGTCGATCAGCCGCTGCTCGGCCAGATACAGGTCCTCAAGGTCGTCGAGATGCGCCAGAATGGCCTCGCGGGCGTAGAATGTTTTCGTGCGACCCGTCGCCTGGGCCAATCGCTCAAGACGGCCTTCGATTTCTTCAGGAAGTCTGATCGCAAGCATCCCGCGCCCTCCGAGTGCTGTACAGTTATAGCATCTTCATCCGGGGTCGGAAATGAGATGGCGATGACTTGCGCCCGTTTTAGCCAAGACAAAGGAGCCTTGTGAAATGGAAGTGACCCTTTACGGCACGGGCGCCAACCGGTCCGCGCGCTGCAAGTGGACCCTGGAGGAGGCGGGCGTGACGTATGTCCAGATCGACCGGCGCGAACTGGCCGGCGCGGACGAGCTGAGGCGGTTCCATCCTCTCGCCAAGATACCGGCGGCGGTCATAGACGGCCGGGCGCTGTTCGAGTCCGCGGCCATCTGCACCCATATCGCCGATCGCGTGCCCGCCGCGCAGCTGATCGCCCGGCCCGGCACATTCGCGCGCGCCGAGCACGACCAGTGGGTCGCGTTCTGCCTCGCCGAGATGGAGTCGTGGCTCTGGAACTCCGGCGTCAACATGTATGTGCTGCCCGAGAAGGAACGCATTACCGCCGGGTTCGAGCAGAACGTGAAGATGTTCAAGCGCAGCGCGGCGGTGCTGGAAGCCCATCTGGCGAGGGCCGACTATCTGGTCGAGAACCGCTTCAGCGTGACCGACATCATCGTCGGCTGGTGCCTCAACTGGGCGCGGCGCCTGGGGCATCTCGAAGAGTTCCCGGCGCTCCGCCGCTATGTAGAGCGCCTGCTCGCCCGCCCGCTATGCGCGCTTGCGCGCGATTAGGGCGACAAGCCGATCATCTTCCCGGCAGCGCGGTATGCGGTAGATGCTGCATCGCCGCATCGAAGGTATAGACCGTCAACTCCTCACCCCCGTCCCACGCCGCCTGCATTGCTTTGTACACGATCAACGCATCGGCGAAGCCAATGCCCCTGGCCGACCCGGTTTCGTCCGCCGGCCCGGCGCCTCGGAATGCTTGCAGGGCGCGCCATACGACCCGGTTGTCCTCGAAACGGATGCCCGGATCGCTGAGCAGCCGTTCGAGAGCGCCCGCCAGCTCGGCTTCATTCAGTCGATATCTGCGGCCGGCAAGCGTCCACACGGTTTCCGCCAGCACGACATCCGTGATCAGGACGGTCTCTCCCGCCTCGAAAACGGCCTCCGCGCGCGCTGCCTGGGCTTCGTCGTCATGCAGCAAATACCGGAGCAGGACACTCGTATCGACGGTGATCAAGACGCCGACCTGTCAAGCGCATCCTCCAGGGAGTCCTCGTCGCTGACGGCCGGGTCGCCGACAATGTGCCGCAGAAACCCCTTGGCCGCGCCGGGGACCATCCGCACGATGGTGATGCGGCCGTCAGCAACATAGGCGCGATACTCGTCTCCCGGCCCGATCCCGACTTCCTTGCATTGATCGACAGGCAGCGTGATCTGGCGTTTGGCGCTTACCCGCGGCATGAGGCTTTCCTTCCCGACATGGTCGATTCCTGAGTAAGATACCAATTCTTTACAAAAATCAATTGGTAAAGAATCATGCGAATGATCATTGATTAGAATCTGTGCCGACTGCTTTCGGAAACCTCCTCTCCCGGTCGAGGGGGAAACCGTGTGGGGGCCCGCTTCCGTGCCAATTGAGCACCTTGGTATGAGGCCCGCGACACAGCGGACGGACGCCCGGGCGCGACCCGAAGGGCGGCATAGTCACCCAGCTATTCGGCTGGAATATCTCATTCCGGAAACAAGCCGGGCATCCAGCGGGAAGCGAGCCTTGCAGGGAAGGCGAGGCGAAGGGGCGCGCGCGAACTCTCCGACAGCAGGACTTCGCCCTCCAGCAAAGCGGAAGTCACCCGGCGGGCCTGCCGCTCTTTCGTCCCCAGCAATCCTGCTACATCGCCGCGCGGCAGCTCGCCCCGAAACAGCACCGCCTCGAGAATGACGCCCGACTTCGGAGGGAGAGCGCCTGCGCGCACTTCCTCTTCCGCCCAGATCAGGATCCTGCTCCGCAGTCGATTCGGCACAACCAGCCTTTCCATGAAGTTCACCTGGTCGATGCACACACCCAGAAAGAACCGTGTGAATTCCGCCAACGCCTCCTCGCTGAGATTACCTCGCCCGTCCAGGTCGTTGCGGCGGGGCAGGTCGCAGGCGGCGAGTCGCTCCTTGTAGTCGGCAATGCGGCGTGCGAGGCCGCGAGCGATCGACCAAACGCCTCCTGTGTTGAGAGCGTCGCCCAGAATGGCATGGGACATCAGGCGCGCCACGCGTCCATTGCCATCGAGGAAGGGATGAATCCACAGCAGCCGATGATGAGCGGCTGCCGACGCCAGAATCGTATCCGTCGCCCCGAGCTTGCTGTAAACGGCCGTAAAGCGTTGCAGAAACCGAGGCACGGCGCCCGGGCTCACGGGACGATGTTGGCCGACCTGGACGTGGCGCTCGCGCAGCGCTCCTGGCGCGATTCGAATACGCTCCTTCGTATCAGGCTCTTCGACCCAAAGCAGATCATCCGGAAGCCGTTCGCAAAATCGTCGATGCATTTCCATCAGACTGTCTGCCGTTACGGCACGGTCCTTCAGCCCACCTCCGTCGATCCATTTCTGGACCTCGATATGAGCCTTCGCTTCGCGCTGCAGATTCCGTTTTTCGGGCTCGACGCTGTAATCGTCCTTGAGCGCTCGTTCGATATCGACTGGGTGGGTATCGTGTCCCTCTATGAGGTTGCTGTAGTAGCAGTTCATGGCGCGGACGAGCGTGGCGAGCGCCGCCAGCACGCCATCCGGCAGGCTACGACGGAGACCGGTGGATTGCATCGCCAGCTCAACCGACAGGTCGGTCAATTCCGTTCGGTGCCTGGAACCTTCGCCAACCAGCAGGGGTTCCATCCGGGCGGTGTTTTCGCCGCGATCATCGACCGGCCTGAAGGCCGGAATTATGTCCGTTTCTTTTTTCACAATATTATTTATATAACAGTGTATTATTGGAAATCAAGGTTCCACAAAGGCCAGTATCAAGACCGTTTTCAAGACCGAGTTAAGCAAGGTCGCTAGAGCCTCAAGGCCGCGCAACCCGCCACTCCAGGCGTTCGCCGGCGCGGAAAGGGAGGATCGAGTCGCCGCCGGCGGCGAGGGGGCCGGGAGCCTCCGAGGGGTGGCGCTCCAGCGCGATGCGTTCCTCATTGGGCGCGAGGCCGTAGAAAGCGGGGCCGTTCAGGCTCGCAAAGGCCTCCAGCCGGTCGAGCGCGCCCTCCTGGTCGAACACCTCGGCATAGACCTCCAGCGCCGTCGGCGCGCAGAAAATGCCGGCGCAGCCGCAGGCGGTCTCCTTGTCGCTGACGGCGTGGGGCGCGGTATCGGTGCCGAGGAAAAAGCGCGGGCCGCCGGAGACCGCCGCCTGGCGGAGCGCGTCCCGATGGCGGCGGCGCTTGGCGACCGGCAGGCAGTAGAGGTGGGGCCGGATGCCGCCTACCAGGAGGTCGTTGCGGTCTATGACCAGATGGTGCGGCGTAATCGTGGCCGCGGTCGGCCCCGCGGCTTCCTCGACGAACGCAACGCCCTCCGCCGTGGTGACATGCTCCAGCACGATCTTCAATTCCGGGAAGTCGCGCCGAAGGCCGGCCAGCACGGTCTCCACGAACACCGCCTCGCGGTCGAAGACATCGACTTCGGGCGCGGTCGCCTCGCCATGGATGAGCAGCGGCTTGCCGAGGCGCTGCATGCGCTCCAGCACCGGGCGCAAGGCCGCTATGTCGGTCACGCCATGAGCGGAGTTGGTGGTCGCATGGGCCGGATAGAGCTTGGCGGCGGTGAAGACCTCGTCCTCCATCACCGCCGGGTCCAGCCCGTCCGTCAGGTAGCAGGTCATCAGCGGCTCGAAATCGGAACCGGGCGGCAGCGCCGCCATGATCTCGTCGCGATAGGCGCGAGCGCGCGCGCCGTCCGTCACCGGCGGCACGAGGTTCGGCATCACGATGGCCCGCGCGAACTGCCGCGCTGTGAAAGGCACGACCGCGCGCAGCACCGCTCCCTCGCGGAAATGAACATGCCAGTCGTCCGGGCGGCGTATCTCCAGTCGATCCATGGCCCTTCATCCCTTGCGCGGCGGCGCGGGACAGGCGACAAAGGCGGCCATGACCCCCGCCTGCATCCCCCTGCCCCACCGGGGCGTTCTGGCGCTTTCAGGCGATGACGTCCACGGCTTTCTGCAAGGGCTGTTGTCGAACGACTTGGAGCGGGTGCGCGGCGGGCGCGCCATCTATGCCGCGCTGCTGACGCCGCAGGGCAAGTTCCTGCATGATGTCTTTGTGGTGGAATACGAAGACGCGATCTGTCTCGACGCCGAGGCCGACCGGCTGGACGACCTGGCGAAGCGGCTCAGGCGCTACCGGCTCCGGGCGAAGATCGCGATCGAGGATGCGAGCGCCGCCTGGACGGTGGAGGCCGCGCCGGAGGGGGTAGAGCATTTCGGCCTCGCCGGGGCCGGGCCGGGCGCCGTCGCGCGCTCGGATGGCGCCATCGCCTATGTCGATCCGCGCGATGAACGATTCGGGGTGCGGCTGCTGCGCCCCGCGGACGCGCCGACCGGCCTGCCCGCTGGCGGCTTCGCCGATTATGAGTCCCTGCGCTACCGGCTGGGCGCGCCGGACGGGTCGCGCGACATGCCGGTCGGCCAGGCCTTCCTGCTGGAAAGCGGCTTCGAGCGGCTGAACGGCGTGGACTGGGAGAAGGGCTGCTATGTCGGCCAGGAGGTGACGGCGCGCACCCATTACCGCGGCGCGGTGCGCCGGCGACTCACGCCGGTGGTCGTCGACGGCCCGGTCGCGCCGGGCGCGCGAATCGCGGCTGCCGGACGCCCGGTCGGGGAAATGCGCTCCAGCCTGAACGGGCTCGGCCTGGCGCTGCTGCGCCTCGACCGCATTGGGGACGGGACGGACCTCGAAGCGGACGGCGCCCGCCTCCGCCTTCTCGAAACCGAAGGCTGAGGGCTGGCCGGACGGATCAGCTGGTTATCAGCCCGCCATCCACATTCCAGGCCTGCCCGGTGACATTGCGGGAGCCAGGCCCCGTCAGGAACACACAGAGCTCGGCGATATCCGCGGGGTCGTTGCCGCGCCCGATCGGAATCGGGGCCTCCATGCTGCGGCGCATCTCCTCGGCCGAAATGCCGCGCGCGGCGGAGCGGTCGCGCACGAGCTGCTCCACAAGCGCGGTGAAGGTCACGCCCGGACAGACCGCATTCACATTGATGTCGTAGCGTCCCAATTGCTGCGCGGCGGTCCTGGTGAGCGAGATGACAGCGCCCTTGCTGGCGGCATAGGCGGCGTTGGAAGTGCCCTTGAAGCCGCGCCCGGCGATGGAGGCGATATTGACGATGCGCCCGCCCCGGCCCTGGGCGATCATCCGCCGCGCCACGCTTTGCAGGCAGAAGAACACGCCCTTCGCGTTGACCCGGTGGATGCGGTCCCAATCCGCTTCGGTGAGCTCCATGATGTCGGCATGGCGGGTGACGCCGGCATTGTTGACCGAGGCGTCCAGGCCGCCCAATGCGCCGACGGCGGCTTCGACCATCGCTTCGATGGACGCGACATCGCCGCAATCGGCCTCGATGACGGCGCCGACGCCGCCGCAGGCCGCCGCCACGCGCTCCGCCGCCGCCTTGTCGATATCGGCCAGCGCAAGCCGCGCACCCGCCGCCGCGAACGCATGCGCGCAGGCCTCGCCAATGCCGCTACCGGCTCCGGTTATCAGAACCGCCTTGTCCTTCGCCATTCCCTTTATTCTCCCAGTCTAGAGCGCAGAAGGTCGTTCACCACTTTCGGATTGGCCTTGCCGCCGGTCGCCTTCATCACCTGCCCGACAAAGAAGCCGAGCAGCTTCGTTCTGCCGGCCCGGTATTCGGCCGCCTTGTCCGCCTCGCGGGCCAGCAATTCGTTCACAAGACCATCGAGCGCGCCGGTATCCGAAATCTGCTTCAGGCCGCGCTCCTCGACAATGGCGGCGGCCGGCCGGCCGGTCTCCCACATGACCTCGAACACCTCGCGACCCATGCGGCCTGAGAGCGTGCCGTCGCCGACAAGGTCGATAAGGTCGCCGAGCCCCGCCGCCGGGATTGGCGCGGCCTCGATCTCAAGCCCTTCCTTGTTCAGCCGCCCCAGTAGCTCGCCGGCGACCCAGTTCGCGGCCTGCTTGGCGTCCCGCCCACGCGCGGCGGCCTCGAAATAATCGGCGCGAGCGCGGTCGGCCGTCAGCAGCTCGGCGTCGTAGTCGGAGAGGCCGAGTTGCTCGACGAAGCGCTCGCGCCGCGCCTCGGGCAGTTCCGGCATGGAGGCGCGAATGTCCTCGATAAAGGCCTCGTCCAGTTCGAGCGGCAAAAGGTCGGGGTCCGGGAAATAGCGGTAGTCATGCGCGTCTTCCTTGGTGCGCATGGGCCGGGTCTCACCCCGGTCGGGATCGAAGAGCCGGGTCTCCTGCTCGATCGCCCCGCCGGCCTCGATGACATCTACCTGGCGCCGCCCCTCATATTCGATGGCTTCGCGCAGGAAGCGGATGGAGTTCAGGTTCTTGATCTCCGTGCGGGTGCCGAGTTCCGCGCCGGGCCGGCGCACCGAAACATTGGCGTCGCAGCGCAGCGACCCTTCCTGCATGTTGCCGTCGCAAGTGCCGAGCCAGCGCAACAGGGCCCGGAGGCGTGTGAGGAATTCGGCGGCCTCCTCGGGGCTGCGCAGGTCCGGTTCGCTTACGATCTCCATCAGCGCCACGCCGGCGCGGTTCAGGTCGATCAGCGTCCGGTCCGGGTCGCGGTCATGAACGCTCTTGCCGGCGTCCTGCTCCAGGTGCAGGCGGGTGATCCGCACCGTGCGACCGGGAATCTCGACCGTGCCGCCCACCACGATGGGGTCGGAATATTGCGAAATCTGGTAGCCCTGCGGCAGGTCCGGATAGAAGTAGTTCTTGCGGTCGAACACCGAATGGCGGGCGATGGCGCCGCCGAAGCCGAGACCCGTTCGCACCGCCTGCTCGATACAGACCCGGTTGATGACCGGCAGCATGCCCGGCATGGCGGCATCGACAAGGCTGACCTGGGTGTTGGGCTCCGCGCCGAAGGCGGTCGGCGCACCGGAAAACAGCTTGGCCGCAGAGGCTACCTGCGCATGGACCTCGAGGCCGATGGCGTAGTCCCAGGCCCCTTCCCGGCCTTCGATGAGCGCGCTCACCGCACGAACTCCGGCTCGGCGTCGAAACCGGCGGCAGCTTCCAGCGCCGCAGCCGCGCGCAGCACGGTCGCTTCGTCGAACGGGCGGCCGATGAGCTGCAGGCCGAGCGGCAGGCTCGCGCCGTCGAGTCCCGCCGGCACCGATATCGCCGGCAGGCCCGCCAGACTCGCCGGCACGGTGAAGACATCGTTCAGATACATCGCAATCGGGTCGTCCATCTTCTCCCCGAGCGGGAAGGCGGCGGTGGGTGCGGTCGGCGTCAATATCGCATCGACCGTCTCGAACGCCTGCTCGAAGTCGCGGGCGATCAGGCGGCGCACGCGCTGCGCCTTGGTATAGTAGGCGTCATAATAGCCGGCGGAGAGCACATAGGCGCCGATCAGCACCCGGCGGCGCACCTCGGCCCCGAAGCCGACGCGGCGGGTGCGCGCATATTGGTCCTCGACCGTGCCGGCCGGCGCGCGAAGGCCGTAGCGCACGCCGTCATAGCGGGCGAGATTGGAGGACGCCTCCGCCGGCGCAATGATGTAATAGGCCGGCAGCGCATAATGCGTGTGCGGCAGCGAGATATCGACGATCTCCGCGCCGGCATCCTCCAGCCAGCGGGCCCCCTCCCGCCAGAGCGCGTCGAGCTCGTCCGGCATGCCGTCCACCCGATATTCGCGCGGCACGCCGATGCGCAGCCCGCGCACGCCGCCGCCGAGCGCGGCCTCGAAATCGGGGACGGGTTCGCGCGCGCTGGTCGAATCCTTCGGGTCGTGGCCGGCCATGGCGGCGAGCAGGATGGCTGCGTCGCGCACACTCCGCGTCAGCGGGCCGGCCTGGTCGAGCGAAGAAGCGAAGGCGACGATGCCCCAGCGTGAGCAACGCCCATAAGTGGGCTTGAGGCCGACAGCGCCGCAAAAGGCCGCCGGCTGGCGGATCGAACCACCCGTATCCGTACCGAGCGCCGCCGGCAGGACGGACGCCGCAACCAGCGCCGCCGAGCCGCCGGAGGAGCCGCCCGGCGCGCGCGGGCGCGGGTCGCCCTTGGCCTTCCAGGGATTGATCGCCGGGCCGAAATGCGAGGTCGCGGTGGAGGAGCCCATCGCGAACTCGTCGAGATTGGTCTTGGCGGCAAGCGCCGCGCCGGCCGCGACGAGATTGGCCGTCACCGTCGACTCATAGGGCGGGACGAAGCTCTCAAGCATGGCCGAGGAGGCCGTGGTGCGCACGCCTTCGGTGCAGAACAGGTCCTTCACCGCGACCGGCACGCCGTCAAGCGGCAGCGCGGCCTCCCCAGCCGCCCTCCGGCGGTCTGCCGCCCGCGCCGCTTCCAGCGCCTGTTCGGGCATGGGCGTTACCACGGCATTCAGCGACTCCGCGGCTTCCAGCGCCGCCAGCCGGTCCTCGACCAGCTCGACCGCGGAGAACGCTCCGCTCGCGAGGCCCGCGCGGATGCCGGCAAGGCCGAGGCGGCGCATCATTCTACCACCTTGGGTACGGCAAAGAACGCGCCGGCGGCATCGGGTGCATTGGACAGGATGCGGTCGGGGTAGCCGCCGTCGTCCACCTCGTCAGCGCGCCAGGGCAGGCTGTGGCCGCCGACCGAGGTCATCGGCGCGACATCGTCGGTATCGACCTCGTTCAGGGTCTCGACCCAGCCCAGGATCGCGCCGAGCTCGGCGGCAAGCGCGTCCGCCTCCTCCTCGGCGATCTCGATGCGGGCGAGCGCGGCGATGCGCTCGACGGTCGCGCGGTCCAACGCCATCGGCGCCGCTCCCCCGGAAAATCCAACCGCACCGATACCCCGTCCGCAGGCAGTCTTCAAGAAGAGCCGGGCGCGGTTTGCAATCTATAATATCACCCATGATGGGATATTTCTGTTGTCAGTAAATTAAGTCGCTACTATATTTAACCCATAACAGGAAGGACATGATGATGCACCGGATAGTTCACAAGGGCTCTACATAT
>LXNI01001821.1_pt1 | contig 16783 bp, 15 predicted proteins | sample 809091 | NCBI WGS metagenome assembly LXNI01 (sample SAMN04870527, study PRJNA318959) | sponge metagenome | biome: 01000161; feature: marine sponge reef; material: water | host: Sarcotragus foetidus | place: Greece: Milos, Mediterranean Sea | collected 2013-05-29 | depth 5-7 m | reverse complement strand
GCAAATGAATGCCCCAAAGCCATCTGCGAACAGCCTCGTTAACAAAACAAGCCAACAAATAAGCACAATATCCGACAAACAGCAGATGGTTTTGGGGTGTTCATTTGCACCAGCATAATGTCGAAGCGCCGAGCTGGAGGAGCATGACTACAGGCATGCGGGGGAAGCTCGGGAATCCCGGAGGGACGCGCAGACGCTGGAGCAAATGAATGCCCCAAAGCCATCTGCGAACACACTCGTTAATGAAACAGGCTCTTTATGGTAACCCGCTGAAGGCTCTTTATGGTAACCCGCTGAAGGCTCTTTATGGTAACCCGCTGAAGGTTCTTTATGGTAACCCGCTGAAGGCTCTTTATGGTAAACCGCTGAAGGCTCTTTATGGTAACCCGCTGAAGGCTCCTCAGTAAATTGCAAAGAGATAGGTTACGTATCCAAGCAGAAACAGAATCCCGGTAGATTTATTGATTGTAAACTTCAACATGACAAAAATCCAAAGGATGATGGAAGTGCCCAACATGATCCAGAGATCGAACTCAATAAATGTCGGATCCACAGGTATATCGGTCACTATCGCGGTAACACCCAGTATTGCCAGGATGTTAAAGAGATTGCTGCCAATGACATTACCAATTGCAACATCAGAACTTCTGTACAACGCTGCCATCACAGTAGTGCTTAATTCCGGCAGAGAGGTTCCCAGTGCAATAAGACTGAGTCCGATGACCCTGTCAGGTACACTCCAGGTTCTGGCGAGGCCGGCGCCACCTTCAACAACAAGATTCGCCCCAAGGGGTAACATGATGATGCCCAGCAGTATCATCACGGTGATTGTAAGCGGGTAGGTCGGCAAGCGGAAATCACTGGCCAGTTCATCTTCAGGATTATCCAGACCCGGTATCACCACTGCACCCCGGCTTGTCAGGAAAAGAAAACCGAACAGGATCATTAACAGAAATATACCGTCAATCATCGTGATGGGTTCAAAGACGCATAATCCGATGAATAGAATCGTCATGCCAATCATGAGGCTGGCTTGCTTGGTCAATCCTTTTTGATCGCAGATAATGGGATAAATCAACACGGGCACACCCAGCACCAGCAGGACGTTGGCGATATTACTCCCTACGACATTACCCACTGCGATGCCAGGATAGCCTGACAATGCAGAAATGATTGAGACCATCAGTTCCGGAGCAGAGGTACCGAAGGCAACCACAGTCAGTCCCACAACAACCGGAGGTATCCGGAATTCCTGGGCAAGACCAAGAGAGCCACGAACCAGTAACTCTCCGCCCATCAATAGAAATATAAATCCACCAAGCAGTTTGGGGTAATCCAGAAATTCAAGCATCAGGATTTTTTGTTCCTGGAATCCAGATGATCCATCATTTCATTGAGAGATTCAGCAAGATAGGCAATTTCATCGTCTCCCGTAGTATCCGCCCTGGCGTCCATGGCGCCATCACGAATTTTTTCTACAACGGCAACCAGTCTGTTTAACGGTCTGGTGAGATAAATTCCCAAAAGAATACCGGCAATGATGGTAAAAGCAGATAAGGAAAGGGCTGTGTCGATTAACGCATCCCGGAGGACATCAGTTTTAGCCTCCTCTTCCACAGCATCCACCTTGACAATCAGACCCCATTGTAATTCCGGCAGATATCGAGTGGCGGACCAGACAGTTTCACCTCTATAGTCTGATACACCACCAGTGGATTTTTTCTGTCCGGTATTAAAAATCTCCTGAATGTCAGCCGGGGCATCCTCCAACCTGAACTCGCGTAATGATCCCTCGGGATCATGCCTCAGCGAGTTCAAAACCATGACGGTGTCATCATCCTCAAGCTTCACCATCATGGCCTCACCGGTTTCACCAAGACCGGTGTAATTTCCGGTGATCTGGAAGAGGTCATCACCATCAACGATCATTTCGAGACCACCAACCACCTCACCATCCAGGGAAACGGCTGTCTTCAGGACTACACGGATTCCGCCGGGCTCCCCGGGGAAACAACCGGCATAGGATATTCCTTCCTGTGGAAATTCATGAACATGATCTGATTTCACATTACCGGATGATGCAATCTCATTTCCCTTGGGGTCGAAGACAGTAATTCGATCCACCTTCTCTACAATCCCGGTGATGGTGCTGATAATCAAAGTTATTCTTGCCAGAGCTTCTTCATCACCGGAATCAAGATATTCCTTGATACCGGACTGGAGTTGATTATTACCACGAATCAGACGCAGCTTGTCTTCCCAGCCTCTATATACTTTTTCCATGTCCCGTTTTTTGCTCTCGGCAAGGGCATCGAGTTGTCGAACGGAGACCTGCTGGATTAATTCTTTGGAGGTCAGATAGGCAAAGGTGGACAGGATTGCCATACTGATCAGGGACATTGCCACTAGTGTCAGTGAGATTTTGGTTTTTATGTCCACGAAACAGCTTAAATATTATCGAATAGGCATCTTTGCATTTTATAAACTGTATGTGAAGTCGAATTCAGAGTCCAATTAGAACTCAGGTGACCTGAACTGCGTCAATCAGATTCTCAGGTACGGATTTTCTACCCAATGACTTCAACCCGATAACGAACAGCGTAAACACCGCACCACAACCACAGATCCACAGCAATGAGAACATGGGATGTTCCAGGAATGTGCCAATCTGATAGAGCATACTCGACATGATATAGGCAAGACCGGTTGTCCAGGTAAACACCAGAACCATCCAGCGCCAGCCTGCTTCTTTGGCTATCGCCCCCATCACCGCTACACAGGGGGCATACAACAACACGAAGACAAGATAGCAGAATGCCGCAAACTGGCTGCCGAACAATGCAGCCATATTGGTGAGGGTATCCTTTTGAACATCCTGGGATCCCGCGGCAATTTCCGGATTGGACTGGTCACCGATTGAGATGCCCAGAGGGTCCGCAAGTCCTGACACCAGGTCTCCGGAGTTTTCTCTTATGGAACCAAAGGCTTCACCAACTGCGGCAGGAATGTCGGGTACCGCATCGCCGGTCAGGATATCCGAAGGACCACTGTACAACGCATCCAGTGTGCCCACGACAGCCTCTTTTGCAAAAAGCCCGGTGAAGAGACCAACAGTAGCCGCCCAGTTATCCTCCTTGACGCCGATCGGACCGAAAACCGGTGTAATCTCCTTGCCGATGGTGGACAGCACAGAGCCTTCGCTGTCCTCATTGCCAAAACTGCCATCCATGCTGATCGAATTCAGAAAACTGAGTACGATCACTACCGTCACAATGGTTTTGCCGGCCCTGAGCATAAAACTCCGTAGTCTGAACCAGGTTGTCAGCAATATATTGCGCAGAACCGGTATGTGATAGACAGGCATTTCCTGAAACGACGGCGATGTCTCTGTTTTAAATATCTGTTTTCGGAATATAAATCCTGTCATTACGGCTGTCGCTATCCCCAGAAGGTACAAAAAGAACACGATGTTCTGTCCATTTGTGGGGAAGAAGGCTGCTGCAAACAAGGCATAAACTGTTAACCGGGCGCCGCATGACATAAAGGGCGCCATGGCAATGGTCATCAATCTGTCGCTGTTTCGCCCCAGGCTCCTTGCCGCCATGACCGCGGGTACGTTACAGCCAAATCCAACCACAAGCGGAACAAAAGCGTTACCGGGAAGCCCGATACTGCTCATCATGCGATCAACCACAAAACCGGCCCGGGACATATATCCGGAATCTTCCAGCACCGACAGGCAAAAAAATAAAAATCCTATGACAGGGATGAACGTTGCCACCAGTTGGATGCCTCCTCCCAGACCATCGGACAGCAGAACAATCAGCCATTCAGGTGAACCGGCAAGTGACAGTAGATATCGAGATGAATCCACGAAAACAGCGGAGAAAAGGATATCGAAGAAGTCTATAAACACCGCACCCAGATTAACGGCAAAAGTAAACATCAGATACATCATGAAGAGGAAAAACGGTATACCCAGCCATCGGTTCAAGACCCAGACATCCAGACGTTCGGTCAACGTGTGTTCAACCGGGGTCACCTGAATAACACCATTTGTCAGCCGTTCCGACTCGTGATACCTCCTGAGCAATCGATCACTGGTCGAGGATTCTCTGCTTTCCACGTTAACCGGATGATTGACTACACCTGTCAGAATAACCCTCTGCAAATTCTCCTTTAACAGATCGATACCCTCACCGTTTGACGCCACCATGGGCGCCACCGGCACACCCAATCGTTTTGACAATTCTTCCGGATCGATATGTATACCGTGATTACGGGCAACATCCATCATGTTAAGGGCTACAACTACCGGAACATCCTGTTCAAGAATCTGTTGAGTCAGTACCAGATTTCTCTGCAGGTTATGAGCATCCACAATATTGACCAGGACATCGATATCTCCATTTTCCAGAAAATCCCTGGCAATCTGTTCATCAATGCCCATAGATTCCTGTTCGATGGAGTAAATACCCGGCAAATCAACAATGTCTACGCGAAACCCATACAGCAGGAATTCACCGGATATTTTCTCCACGGTGACACCCGGCCAGTTACCAACACTCTGATGAGCCCCACTCAAGTCATTGAATAATGTTGTCTTGCCGCTGTTGGGATTGCCAATCAGCGCGATGGTGAAATCAGCCATTGTCTGTCTCAACCTCTATCAACCCGGCTTCCTGCTTGCGTACACTCAGCAATGTGGACCCGGTTCGAATCTGGAGAGGATCACCAACAGGTGCATAACGCAGAATTTCGACTTCTATGCCCGGGTACAACCCCAGTGCATACAGTCTGCTCTGTATCTCTTCAGACTGCTGTGCAACACCCGTGATTTTGCATCTCTGATTCAATGCCACTTCATTCAAGGTCATAACTTTAATTCAGAATGATTTACATAATAAGAATTATTATCATTTACAACCAAAAAGTAAACAAGGAATGCCCAAATCCATCAGCAAACACCCTCTTAATCAAACTATCTACCAAATAAGTACAACATCCGACCCAAAGCCATCTGCAAACAGCCTCATTAATATTGCTTCGAGTCATTGCTGACGAGTGGCGATAAAAAAACCGCTGTGGGGGTTTGTTGGATCTACCGTGATTGCCATGGATTTTTTTCCTCTATACTATACCCAGTCACAGTGGACTCACGCCGCGCAGTCGGGTTTGTCGAGTATTTCGAATAGCGGCCATTGCCGGGCACCAAATATACCTGCGCGGACCCGTTTCGTGTGGGGCGGTTGAGGCATCGTGCCCTGAACTTGCATTGCCGTTACCGTGGAGGTTTCTGAATGAAGATTACAGAGATCAAGTCATATCCGGTTCGTGATGCCGGTGGCGGCGAGTATCACTTCGTTGTTGTGGATACGGATGCCGGAATCTCTGGGATCGGAGAGATCGGAATACGGTCGTGGGGATACGCGATCGAACAGGCCATTGTCCATCTATCGAAAATCGTTGTGGGCCAGGACCCGTGGTCCACTGAGAAGATCTGGCAGCACATGTTTCGCGGCGGCTACTTCCCGGCGGACAAGGTCTTCGCATGTGCGATCAGCGCGATCGATATCGCCCTGTGGGATATCAAAGGCAAATCTGTAGACCTGCCGGTCTACAAACTACTTGGTGGTCCGGTCAGGGACAAAGTTGTCTGCTACCCACACACCCAGGGATGGAATATGGACGACCTGTTAGACAACTGCAAAAAGGCCGTTGATGACGGTTGGAAGTTTGTTCGCTGGGGGCAGGGTGATACCGGTTACAATTTTGAAGCCAACGGCGGCGTGGTCTTCGAACCACTCGAGTCAATGAAGCTGGTCGTTGAGGAGATGAGCCGGGTCCGCGAATTGGTCGGACCGGATATTCAGATCTGCATTGACTCTCACACGCGGCTGGACCCAACACACCTGATCGAGATGTGCCGAGACCTGGAGGAGTTCAAGCCGTTCTTCATAGAAGACCCAATCAGGTCTGAAAACCCGGCGAGCTACCGAAAAGTCTCCCAGAAGGTCAATTTGCCAATCGCGGCCGGGGAACAGTGGGCGACCAAGTGGTCGTTCCGAGAGGTCATTGAGGAAGAGACCATTGACTATGCTCGTATCGACCTCTGCATCGTTGGTGGGATAACAGAGGCAGCGAAGATCACACACTGGGCGGAGACCCACTACATAGACATCGTTCCGCACAATCCGCTCGGTCCCGTGAGCGCCGCGGCTTGCGTCGCCCTGGATATGGCGTCCACCAATGTGGGTGTCCAGGAGATGCCGAAGAAGCCCGGTACTTACTCGACCGATTTCTTCCCGGTGCAGATTCAGTGGGAAGACGGTTATGCCTGGGCAAATGATGCGCCGGGTCTCGGTATTGAGTTTGATGAAGAGAAGATGCGCAACTCCATCACCCCTGCAACCGGTTGGCCCCCGCAGCCACGACGGAACGATGGTGCGTTTAACAACTGGTAGATCACGCGCAATTTACCCTGGCATCTCAGCCGACTCCCTATGGATGGTGTTCGCAAAATTAACGAAACGTTCTACCAAATACGTACAACATCCGACCCAAAGCCATCTGCGAACAGCCTCAATCAAGCAAATTGTCCCCTGACAAGACCACTGTACCTGGGATTATCAATGGCAATCTGGTAAACCGCCATGTTCCTCAAATGAACTTTCAGTGCATCATCTTCCAAAGGCTGAGTCCCCTCCCGTAATGCCCTTACCAACCGCCAACGCAAAGACACCAGGTCATCGTCACAGTGGTAAAACGATTGCAAAGACGACAACTCACTATTCCTGTATGCAGTAACCTGCTCCTTTTCGCGTAATACGATATCCGTTGCATTCGCTGCAACTCTGGCCAGGAATCGGGTCCTGCCGGAAGTCTCGTTCATCACAATTGTGCGGAGAAATTCACTGGTCTCTGACAGCAATTCATCTACTCCCGGCATCTCAAGATTTTCCGTTTTATCCTTGATTTCCAGTGGAATGACCGGTCCAGGTATCAACAGATTGACACAGTCCACCTGACCTTCCGAGGTCCTTCTGCCTATCACAGCCCGTTCAATGGACCGGTCCGGGCCATTCCGAAAACGTTCCACCATGGTCAGACAGACAATGGACCACCAGAAACTACCAAAGACTTCCCAGAACTTTACTCTTCCCGGGTCTACAGACAGTCCACTGACCTCCTCATATCCCCGGAACAACTCTTCATAAGTACCAAAGCCACCAACAGGTAAAGACTCTCCATAGCGCCATGCGTTAGTGCAAATCCAGCCCAAATCCCGCATGGGATCTCCTATGTGGGCGATTTCCCAATCCAGGATTCCCACGATACCCTCAGAGGTCACCATGAAATTTCCGTTTCTGAATTCATTGTGAACCAGCGTTGGATTGTATTGGTCCGGTATATTGTCCATCAACCAGCGACCGGTATAGTCAATCATGGGTTGTGGCACTTCCAACGATTGGTAATTGCCCCATGTCTGACTTACAAATTCTTCCGGTGTGATATGCGACAGTCGATCGCCAAGGCCACTCTTTTCAATATCAATTCCGTGAATTCGCGCTATTATTCTGCCGCACTCATATGCCAGCGTTGGACGAATTCCTGCGAATTGATCATCTCTGAGGATGCGGGAACCCAGTGCCTCACCATCCAGCCACTCCATAAAAAACCCATCGCCGATGTCATCTTCCCTGGTGAGTACATGGTATATCTTCGGAGCAGGTACACCGGCGCCCCTTGCCACTTCCATCAACATTGCTTCGCCATCCAGACCGGGACGTGTGTCATGCAGATTTGGATCTTTTACCCGGTACAGGCCACCCGGCGCACGGCGCAAGGCAAGAGGCATTGTGCCGGATGATGTTTTGATGACGATGCGATAAGTCTCCTGACTGGCGCCACCGGATAGCCGTTCTGAGGAGACCATACCATTGCAACCATCGATGCAATTGCACAGAACCCGTTCCAGTTTTTCTTCAAAAGTCATACTCAGAACCACTTACACTGTTGGGTTCACACCGCCTCAAATTCGATCCTGCCGAAAGATCCATAATCTGCAACATACTGACCCGGAATACAGGGTATCGGCATCCCCAGTGAACCTGTCATCAGGTACTGACCTTCCTTGATCTCATAACCGGCTTCAATAATCTGTTGAATCAACCAGCCAACAGCGTTCCACTGGTTGTCCATTGCATCGCTGCCCTTTCCTTCGTAAGCCTTCTCTCCTTCCCTGTAGAGACTGACAACGACCTCATCAGGTTCTATTTCAGTTGCAGCCTGCCCAACCATGTAACTGGCGGAAGCTGAATTTCCGGCCACCAGATCAAAAGTTCCCATACGGTCGGGCTTGTCGAAGCCGATGTCTGCAAATTCCAGCATCGGAATAGCGGTCACCAGAGATCGAACTTCACCAGGCGCCGGAACTTCTCTGATTGATTCCAGTAAACGGTAGCCGATTTCAGTTTCCAACATACACCTGCCGAAGCGACCTGTATCAAGGATCTTACCTGTGCGGTACTCACCACTCTGAAACAAGATCCCATACAGAGGAGTATCAATACCTCGAGCCTTTTGCGCCGCTCTGGACGACAAAGCTGCCTTGAATCCCGATATCGGGTCCGATTGTGCGAGTTCACTCGCCAGCGCTTTTTGAACCTTGTATGCATCATCCAGAGTCAGGTCACTATAACCATCTGCCAGTACCGGTTTTAAAGCCCCGTTGGCGTGCGCAGTGATTAATGCATCCTTCCACTTTTCTATTTCTTCAGTCTTTAACATTCCCGATTCCTCCATCATCATTTGCAATTTCACTCATCTGAAACCATCCCGGCCAACGCCTGAAGACTATCAGCCGGGACATTGGCCAGTTCTGCCCTTAAGAAGCCATGTCAATCTGGGGAGATGCTGACGTCCCTGGTAGAATTCATCCTGAATCCGGTAGGCCGGAGTTTCCAGAATACCCATTTCCTGTATATGGTTCTGCAACTGCGTCAGCTTTTTCAATCCCACGGTATCAGCAAATTCGGGGAACCCTTCTGCAACAGGCATCAATGCCTCGATACAGGATGTCTCTTCTACAGGCGCCCTGTCACGAAAAGCAGCGGTATAGACCTTCTGTATATAGCACCATAGCTGGTTTTCATCCTGTTGTTGGGCACGCAGCCAAAGCAATCCAATTGCCGCCGGCGCTGAATCAAAACTCCGGCCACCCTGCTCTGTAGAGAGTCCCAGGCAATCACAATGCCGCTGTAATTCCCTGGCGGCGTAACGCTCCCGCGCATATCTGCGTCTGGCTTTGTACACTGCAAGTGGATCATCAACCTGATGTGCCGATGCATACTGTTTATCCTTCACAAAAGACCGGACAATCGGCAGGAGATTGAATTCTGCTCCCATTTGCCGTCCCATTTGTATAGTCGGCTTGACAGCCAGATATGAAGTCAGGTCTTCAAAACCAAAATATACCGTAATCTGATGGCTCATGCCCTGTCCCGGATCCAGTTGTAAGCAATATCGGGCATCGTTCCATGCCTGCCGGACAGATGCCACTTTATCTGTGGAAGATGCTCTCTGCCAAAATACATCTCATCGTCGATGACAAAGGTAGGTACGCCAAAATAACCCCTGTCGAGAATTCTATCCTGCAGTTCATCATGTGCTTGCCTGCCCGGTCCATTCAGATATGACCTGAATCCATGGGTATCAACGCCGGCTTCAATCAATACTGAACGAATGACATCCGGTTGCTCTATGTCCAGTTCACGCCGCCAGAATCGTTCATAGACTATATCCGAGTAGGCCTTCAGCACTTCCCTGCCCTGCTGTTTTGCAAACAGCAACCCAATCGCCGCCAATGAGGAATCCCAGATTTTTTGTGTGCCGCGCAGGACAAGACCCCTGCTGGAGGCATACCGGCGACAATCCATATAGGCATATCGTACAGCCAGCCACTGCTTCGGGGAACGATTGCTTTCCACTAACCTGCCGGCATCGTTCTTTCTTGCTGTACCCAGGTAGCTGCCGATATTCAGCGTCAGCGGATACCAGTCAATCTCGACATTGAACTCTCTTTCCAGGTCGTAGATGGGATCTTTTGACAAATAGGCATAGGGACTCTTGTAGTCGATATAAACCTCCAGTCTCTTACCGGAAGGGTTCAATGCATCAGTTTCAGGATGTACGCCGTTATTCATATCTTGGGGGCATGATGCGGTGAATTCCAGAGATCAAATACCGGGGATTCATAGAAAAAATCCCGTTGTGCGTTCAATAAACCAGTATGTGGCAATAACACCAATAAAATAGCCTACGGCTGTTTGACCAACCACTGCAAACCTGGCCCACTGATTCACCATTTGCAGCACCAACACGACACCAAGAGCAAACAGGACCTGACCGACTTCTACTCCGATGTTAAAGCATACCAGACCGGTTAACAGCTCTGTCCTGGGCAACCCTATTTCACTGAGCACTGCTGCAAATCCAAGCCCGTGCAGTAACCCGAATGAAGAGGATACCGCAACAGGATAGTTCCAGGTCAGGTTATTCCGCCGACCCCGGGTAATTTCCAAAGCGAGAAACATCACACTCAAGGCAATGACAGCTTCAATTGGCGGCACCGGCAACCTGACAATTTCCATTGCAGCCAGTGCCAGGGTGATTGAATGCGCCAGGGTGAATCCGGTAATGGTAATGAGAATGCGCCGCCAGGTTCCCGCAATCCAGATCAGGCAAAGAACAAACAAAAGGTGATCAAAACCGATCCAGATATGCTCAATACCCAACCATGTATACTGCACAGCGACGGTTGCAATTTCCTCTTTCTCCGGAATTTGCCATTCGAGGTCTCCACCGGTCATTGTAATGGTATGGCTTTCCCCGGTGAGAAAATTCATCTTGATGACTGAGGAATTGGGAACGGCATATCCCGGATACCGAATCGACATCACTTCGCCGGCAATATCCTCGCTACAGGTATAGGTGTTACTTCTCCCGGGTTGCGGGTTACAGAATCCGGGAAATTGAATTCCCGGTTGGTTGGATGCCGGGATTCCAGGAGGCAGTTTGATGCGAAACGTGTATTGCCCATGGTTCGCTTCGTTCAGTTCGACATACAGAGGACGGAAATCATCCGCCAGGCATAAACCAGGCAATAACAGCAGCAGCAGAATGAGTTTTCCCTTCATCTGGAAGAGATCTGTGGTTCTTCAATGAGGATGTCATAGGTATCCCGCACCTGTTGATATATCTGGTCGAGTTCCTCACGGATTCTGACCTGGATCAAATCATCCACAACTCGTGTGCTGACTTCTTCCAGTGGGGGATAGTATCCGGATTTGACGCTGTTGACTAACAACAGGTGATACCCATATGCAGACCCGAACGGTCCCTGCCACTCGTTATCCTCGGACAGTTCAAATACTATCCGTCCAAATTCTTTACCGAAATGAGATGCAATCTCTTCCTGTTCCTTGTTGACATAGTTTCGATGATAGAGAAATCGATCTCCATGAAAACCGGCCTGATGGAAAGGGACCCCCTTTTCGTTCAGGATGCGCAATTCCTGATCCGCCATCTCCCGGGCATTATCCTCACCGTTTCGTTCACTGCTGAAATAGACATGAGTAAAGGTAATTTGCGGAGACACAAAATATCGTTCCCTGTTACCTGAGTAGTAATGATCCAACTCTTCTTCGGTGATCGACAGTGACTCTTGAATAAATCCCTGATTGATATACTCCAACTGGTTTATCAAACGACGACGGTTACTGTAGTCATTTTTATCAAGGCCCAGAGCAACGGCTTCCCGGTACATCACCTCCTCCCGGATGAAGTCCTGAACGAGTCGTTCACGTTCATCTGACGTCAGTGATGACAAGTATGATGATGCCGCTTCGAGGCTGAATCGGGGATTCCTGGATCGGATCAATGTCAGTAACTGGCTGTCTCCCGCCCGGATGACTCTTGCATCATCCGAGACCTCCCCGGGCAGCAGATCAAATATCAGAAAAATCAGAAATCCGATAGCGATAAAATGCAGTAATGGTTCCCTGTACCAGTTAACGGGTTTCCTTTCATCCATGTTTCTCTGACAAAACAACGAGCAACTCACCATTGGCAACCTGATCTCCCTTGCCCACAAGAAGATCAGTAATCAATCCCGGATTTGGAGCAGTTATTCTATGCTCCATCTTCATCCCTTCGAGAACCAGCAGGAGTTGCCCCTGTTCCACTTCATCTCCGGAAGATACGTAGGTTTCCACGACATTTCCCGGCATTGGGGCAGTTAAACCGCCAGTGAGTCCCGCCCGGTCCAGGTCCGGGAAACGTGGTAATTCTGTCAATTCAATCTGTCCCGCCGGTCCATGCGTGATCCAGCGATCACCATCCGCGGTAACAGTACAGGTTATCAGTCGACCATCGATCTCCATGGTTATCTGTTGACCTTCCCTGGACTTGACAAAAACCTCCAGTTTCTGATCGTCCACCATTGCCAGGAAACTGCCATTTCTCTGTGATTGGTATTCCAGTGTCAATTCCTCATCACCGATTGAATATTCAATCAATTCCGGCGGCATGATTGAATTCCGCCAGCCACTTCGAATACGTTTCAGAGTATTGGAACGTGCACGACGCTCACTCTGGGCAAACATCGCCGCAGCGATTCCCGCCTCAATAATCTCTCCTCTGGCAGGTGTTCTTCCCCTGGGAGGAGTAACACGCTCAATAAAGTCTGTTGTGGTATCCCCCGCAAGAAAAGACGGGTTGCGCAGGACATTGACCAGAAAGTCCCGATTGGTGATCAACCCCTGTATCCGCGTGGTTTCCAGTACGCGAGCCAGACGCAGAGACGCTTCCGAACGCGTCGGTGCATGGACGATGACTTTCGCCAGCATGGGATCAAACTCAATACCCACATTGCTGCCTGTTTCTATGCCTGAGTCAAAACGTGCATCCGCTACCTCTGAACGTTCAAACAGCAATACCGGCCCGGAGGTAGGCAGGAAATCGTTGACAGGGTCTTCGCCATATATCCTCGCCTCTATGGCATGTCCATTGATGCTGAGATCTTCCTGGGTAAAGCTCAAAGAGTCGCCCTGCGCGATCAAAATCTGTTCCCGGACAAGATCAAGCCCGGTGATTTCTTCGGTAACCGGATGTTCGACCTGCAATCTTGTATTCATTTCCAGGAACCAGAATTCCTCACCATCCAGCAGGAACTCAACAGTTCCGGCGGAGGTATAACCAATCGCCCTGGTGGCAGCCACTGCAGCAGCCCCCATCTTTTTTCTTAATTCGGGTGTCACTGCCGACGATGGGGCTTCTTCAATAATTTTCTGATGCCGCCTTTGCACAGAACATTCACGTTCAAAGCAATGTACAACGTTCCCGGCGGTATCACCCAGTACCTGGATCTCCACGTGCCGGGAAGTAGACAACCACCGTTCAAGGAAAATCGTGTCATCACCAAAAGCAGCCCTGGCTTCCCTTCGAGCGCCCTCAACGGCTTCTCCCAGCTCAGATTCTGATTCAACTACCCGCATACCCTTTCCGCCGCCGCCTGCTGAAGCTTTCACCAGCAATGGATATCCAATGTTTGCCGCCAGTGCGGCAGTATCAGATCCCATGGGCACTTCCGCAGATGGCAATGTGGGCACACCAGCGTCTGTCATCAGTCTTTTTGAGGAAAGTTTGTCTCCCATCTGAGTAATCGCATCTGCCGATGGGCCTATCCAGATCAAACCAGCCTTTTGCACGGCATTGGCGAAGGTCATGTTTTCCGACAGGAATCCATATCCGGGATGTACCGCATCGGCGCCAGTTCTACTGGCTGCCGCCAGGATTTTTGCCTGGTCCAGGTATGTTTCCAGGGAACTTTTACCTCCCAGGGCTATAGCCTGGTCTGCTTCCCCCACAAATGGTTCTCCGGCATCACCATCAGCATAAACAGCTACTGTGCTGATACCCATATTGTGTGCGCTACGAATGATCCGGCGGGCAATCTCACCACGATTTACAATCAATATTCTCTTAATGAAATTTGACATGATTACATCCGCCATACGCCATATCCCTTGGCTCCTTCAATTTTATTGTTGTGGCAAACAGAAAGTGCAATAGCGAGATGTTCGCGGGTATCACGCGGGTCTATCAACCCGTCGTCAGAAATGGCCGCTGTTGCATAAATTGCAAGGGAACCCTCCTCCGCAGACGCCTCGACTGCCGCAACTCTAACCGCGTCCGCTTCTTCATCAAAGACCTGACCACGCCGTTCAGACGCGTTGCGTTGTACAATGCTCATGACACCTGCCATCTGTTTGGGACCCATTACCGCAATTTTTGCAGTTGGCCAGATAAACGAAAACCGCGTATCGTACGCACGTCCACTCATGCCGTAGTTACCGGCGCCATAAGAAGCACCCGGGATCACAATAAGATGCGGTACAGTTGAGTTTGCCACCGCATTAATCATCTTGGAGCCGTTTTTGGTAATTCCACCCTGTTCAAAGTCGGTGCCAACGATAAATCCTGTAATGTTGTGCAGGAACAGCAGCGGCACATCGATTTGATTACACAACTGAATAAACTGTGTTGCCTTTTCGGCAGATTCAGACAAGAGGGGACCATTGTTACCCAGAATGCCAATCGGATAGCCATCGATAGATGCCCAGCCGCAGACCAGCGTTGGACCATACAAAGGCTTGAAATCCTCAAATCGTGAACCATCAACTATTCGGGCGATGACTTCTCGCATATCGAATGGCGCCTTCAGATCTTTGGATACGATGCCCAACAACTCTTCCGGGTCGTAAATTGGATCATCCGGGGGTAATGTTGGACCAGGACCCAGTTTCCGCCAGTTCAGATGTTCAATGACATCGCGACACATGCGTATGCCGTCATGTTCATCTTCTGCAAGGTAATCCCCCAGACCGGAGATCTTGGTATGCATGTCGGCTCCACCCAGACTCTCGTCGTCGGCATCTTCACCTGTTGCCATCTTGACCAGAGGTGGTCCACCCAGAAAGACTTTGGATTGATTCTTGATGAAAATGTTGTAGTCACTCATGCCAGGCTGATATGCACCACCCGCGGTGGAACTTCCAAAGACCACTGAAACGGTTGGGATACGCATTTTCGAAAGTTCTGTTATTTCATAAAACAATCTACCGGATTCAGCAAAATGTCCCGTCGTTGCCTGTAATCTTGGCCTTTCCTGACCACCGCCACTGCCACCACGGCTACCTCCTCCAGTATTACCACGCAGGTCGGCGCCTGCAGATTCTACGAATTGGACATAGGGCAGACGATTCATCCTGGAGACTTCCAGGCCTCGCATCAGTTTCTTGCTGTTGAAGGCATTAAATGCACCGGCACGCACCGAAGGATCATGACCCAGAATCACACATTCGGTATCGGAAATGATGCCGATGCCAACAACAAATCCGGAACCGGTTTTTATACTGGAGTGTGCTGCCGCCAGTGGACTGATCTCAAAAAATGGCGAGTCCCGGTCCAGCACCAGGGAGATTCTCTTACGCAGTGGCAATTTGTTTCGGGACCGTAACCTCTCCATGGCTTCTTTGCCCCCTCCCTCTGCAGCCTCATGATGGAGAACATCAATATACTCAAGCATCTCAAGCATATCGGTCCTGTTTTTCTGATACTCCTGTGAGCGGGTATCCAGTCTGGATTTAATTACCTGCATATGTTTCTCATTTTTATTGACTTAACCTGATCATAATGGCGGCACAATATGGCGGCAAATGCTATAGATATATTTTATCCTGGGCAACTTTACCTGAAAGGCAGACATTCAACGGTTGATTACTCTTGGCTGCGGCGTATGGTCGCTTTGATGATCTCCAGATGTTCGGTGGTTTTCCCACTGTTGCTACCTCGCTCTTCGAGAGCCTTCAGCGTTTCCTCCCCGGTAATCAATTCACCGAAAATCGTGTGGTTACCATCAAGATGCCTGGCTGGAGCAAAGGTAATAAAGAATTGACTTCCATCCGTCCCCGGTCCCGCATTTGCCATGCTCAGGAGCCCTGGACGATCATGCGACATACCGGAAGAGAATTCGCCCTGGTATTGATATCCGGGCCCGCCCCTTCCAGTACCCGTAGGGTCACCTCCCTGTGCCATGAATCCCGGTATTACCCGATGAAAGATTACATCATCATAGAATCCCAACTCCGTAAGATAAACGGTACTGGTGACATGCATGGGGGCAGCATCATGAAACAATCGAAAGCTCATTCCTCCCATGTTGGTGTCAAGATCCCAGTGGTAAGTATCACCTGCTTCAAAACTCATGATATCCGGTGCAGTCAACTGTTGTTTCCAGTATGGATTGCTCTTGTCTACCGGATTGGTAACTTCAGTTTCCGGGGTCAAATCGACAACAGTGGTTTCTTCCGGGATCGTTTCTGCAGCACTTTTCTCCGGGGTCAATTCGACAGCAGCGCTTTCCTCATCTGATGTCGCCCGGGAGCAGGCCGATACTGATACCAGAACAACTATCATCACTACTGCCATGTATATTGCAGATACCCGATTCATAACTATCTCCATCCTGAAAAAAACCGATTGAATGCAACCTGTATAACGTGACAACGATCTCAGACCGTCAATAACATGAGAGCGTTCTGATTCTGCGGTTCAGAGCGGAAAAAGAGTATAGGAAATTTTCACTGGAAGCCAGCAAACCTGATTTTTCACACAAAGCTGAATCCACATTTATTCCCGCGTGCCGATCCAGAGACAAACT
>LXNI01001820.1_pt1 | contig 16784 bp, 17 predicted proteins | sample 809091 | NCBI WGS metagenome assembly LXNI01 (sample SAMN04870527, study PRJNA318959) | sponge metagenome | biome: 01000161; feature: marine sponge reef; material: water | host: Sarcotragus foetidus | place: Greece: Milos, Mediterranean Sea | collected 2013-05-29 | depth 5-7 m | reverse complement strand
TCAGGGCCCCTCTTGAAACATGAACGGAACAGCCACCGTAACCGTCCGGATCCGCTTTGCGTATTTCAGTCAGGCTCCGACATTGATCATACAACGAGATCGATTGGCCGGTCTTTTGATAACAGCTGATCCGCTCTTCCAGGGCGGCATTGTAAAGATCACAGCACTGGCGCATCAACGCATCGATCCGATCATAACCCGCATCGGTGGCATAGGCTCTGAGTTGATACGTCTTGTAGGTTCTCATTGCCCTATTTTACTCTGTTGCCCTTATTGATGGGAGGTTTATTGGTTTTGGGCAGTGAAGTATATAATTTCTCATTATTTCACCAGATCAAACGATTCGAGAACCACCGGCAAGTCATTGCGCCATTCCCTGCCCCAGACACCGAGCTGCAGTTTGAAATAATCCTCGTGAATACGAGACCAGTAGGCAAGACTCCCGTCACCCTCTCCCTCTCTGGCCGCAAAAGCCGCATCCACTTGATTGAAAGGTCGGACTTCGACCTTGACCATTTTCAACAGACAGGCAGGCTCCATGTTTTCCCATAATATCACCCAATAATCGCCAATCTGTCGTCGGTCAACACCATTGATTTCAAAATCCATCGCCAGGTGCGCCGTTGCACGCTTGGTTTCATCGATCGCCAATTGGGTCACATGGTCGCCATAATCGGCAAACCGCGGGTCACCGAAGGTGCTGCAGTGATAGTCATTGGCGGTGATCGAATGTTGCTTGCAGGCGTCAGCCCAAAACGCTTCGACTGCCGGGGTCTTTTCACCAATCATATTTTCCTCCTGCGGATGTAGAATTCAATTGTCAGGCGAGTGCCCGTTGCACCCACTCGGTATCGGTAACCAGTTGATTGTCGCGATTGTATCGACCGATCAGCTGGATACCCAGTGGTAATCCGTTCGGGCCACTGCCCACTGGAATGGTAATGGACGGGACATGCAACAAGGTCCACATTCTGCTGAAAATCGGATTGCCGGTCGCGGCCAATCCTGCCGGGGCCTCTCCGGGTGCACTGGGGGCAAGCAGCACATCATAGCGATCAAACAACAGTCGCCCGATCTCCTCTCTCCCTGCCTGTGCGGCCTTGAGTGCCTCCAGATAGTCGGCTCGTTTCACTTGCCGTCCGGTTTCAACCAGATCAACAAACGGGTCGCTGAGCTGATCTCGATGGGTGCAATATTCATACGCCCGGGCTCGCGCAGCTTCAAATGCCATGACCTGATGGTGCCAATCGGCCAGGTTCCCAGTCCAGGGTGGCAAGGGAATTTCCTCGACGGTCGCACCGTGACTTTCAATCTGTTGCAAACACCGGTCAAACGCCAATTGGGCACTTGCTTCTGCCATGTCCCAGTGCGCAGTACGGGTAAACCCGATGCGCGGTGGATCATGATCGGCTCTTGACCCGATGGTCTGATCATCGCCACACAAGACGGACCGCACCAGTGGAATATCTCTCAAGTCGCGGCACAGGAAACCCAACGTATCCAGAGAGGCCGCCAGGCCGCTCACCCCCTGCAGATCAAAACTGCCGAATGACGCCTTGTATCCGATGATGCCGCAATAGGCGGCAGGGCGAATGACCGACGCGGCCGTCTGGGTCCCGAACGCAAAGGGCAGCATGCAATCCGCGACCGCGGCCGCCGAACCCATTGAAGAGCCACCGGGAGTGTGAGCCCGGTTGTGCGGATTCACCGTCTTTCCAGGATGGAAATAGGCGAATTCCGTGGTCACGGTCTTGCCGGCAACGAGCGCCCCTGCGGCCTTGACAAGAGCCACGCAACTGGCATCTTCCATCGGCCGACGGGCAGCATAGATGGGAGAACCCCGACGCGCCGGATAACCTTCCACATCAATGATGTCCTTGATGCCAATCAGCGCCCCGGCCAGTGAACCCGGACGAGTCAATTGATCCTGCCTTTTGGCTGCCGCCAGAACACGGTCCGCATCAAAACTTTCAAACGCCCGGATCACCGGTTCCCGTTCCGTGATCCGATCGATACTGGCCCGGGCCACTTCCTCACTGGACAGTTTCTTACGGCCAATTTGCTTGACTACCTGATAAAGGCTCAATTGATTAAGCTCGTTCAGCATAGGGCATCCAGCGCCTTGACCACCTGTTGGAACAGCCCAATCGGCTGTGCAAAAATGCCACCACCCAGACGTCCGAGCTCACCGGACCTGTCCAGCACGCCCAGACTGACGACCGGTTGCTGATCGGTCTCAATCACGCACCTTGCCAGCAGACCCACACGGACATCGAGGTCGCCAAATGCCGGATGCACTGCCGACAGGAGTGTCTGTGGTAACGCCAGCCCGCCCTCAGGCATATACGGCCCCAGCCCACGCTGCTGCAGCGGAGCAAAATTCATTGCCATCGCGCCCAGACCGAACGCATCGACAATCGCACTGTCACCAATCGCTCCTAATCTGCGGTCAAGCGGAACATCGACATCAAGCCCGCCATCGGGCACACCGGCCGGCGCGGTAAACCAGCGGTCCGGCACGCCTGAAACCCGAATACCGGTCTCGACGCCATTGGCCCCTGCCGCCGTTACCAGGGAACTTCCCTCGACACCGTCGGCGGCATTGAACATACAGCGGACCGCAGCCATCCATACATTAAGGAAAAAGCTCGGTCCCTGTGAAAAAAAATGTCGGCCTTGTGTATCGAGAGAGGCCTCCAGATGCGCCGACAGTATCCGCGTTGCCCCAACGGTGCGTCCATGGCAGTCGTCGCCTTCACCGAGGGACCGGCGGGCGATGTCTGTCAGGTCTATCGGCGTCTCCAGTGCCGGGCTCAATTGTCGGGCGAACGGCCCGTTCACCCAGCGAAGATGTGACAGTACCGCCTCACTGCACATTCCAAGGCGTATCGCCGGCCCGCTGCCGCCGTTAATCGGTGCAAAGGCAACGGTCTCCAACTGGTTGCCATCGCGAACCTCATGCACCGGCATGGACATTGAGACCACGGAAGCAAGGGGTGTCGCGATACGGTAATCCTGTGCCGGCTTCAGTTGTATGTCCCCGTGCAAAATCGCCGCTTCAGCGGTTTTGAAATCATCTGCCAGTCCTTCATAGACCGCGGCCACCCTGGCAGAATTCAAAACCGGTCGCGAAATCGCCCGGACATCAGAAAAAGCGGGGCCGGCATGCAGCAACACCTCACGATCACATCCGCTGGCCTGGCCTGCGGTTGTCTGGTCAACCCATCTCGGGACACAGCCAATCAGCCTGTCCAGTGCGGCCGCATCAGCCGCGGAAACGGAGTGCGCCACCATTACTCACACCCTGCCGGATCAATCCATGATTCAGAAAAGTACAAAAAGGCACTGGTGGTCTTGATGCCTGCCTGTTCACGGGCCACCGGCTTCCCCTTCAATACCTTCCCGTTGACCTTGATCTGCGGTTTGCGACACTCGACCAGCACATTGTATGCCTCGTGTTCCTTGCCACCCGTCAGTTCCACAGGCAATTCCAGGGCGGTGGGTTTTCCAAGCTCATCCCAGGTCAACTCCACCTCCAGTCCGGGGGCCTTGACCACTTCACCATAGCAGGTTCTCGGGTCACCGACCGCATGTGCCTGCGTAATGGAGACATGCTGCAGCACCGCAAAGGCGGGGGCATCCGCAAAGGTCGGTAACTTGGCAATGAAACTGGTGCGCAAAAACTCGGCCAACGCCGGATTGTCCGACAGCAATACATTGGCCACCGTCGGCAGGCTGCGAGCGTCATTGGGGTCCTCGTAAAGCATCAGCACACTCCCCCGCCCGGCAGGTGACCAGGCAATGCGAAAAAACAGCGCAATGGCCGACCAGGGCCCGTCCGGCGTTTCTTTAAGGAGGATGCCGGGATTCTCCCCGGTCCAGACAACGCGTCCGCAGTGAACAGGAGTGGCTAAAGGCATAGGACTGATTGACGACAAAAAAGTTGAATGGGGAAATCCGGCAACACCACGGGGACACGCTCGCTAGTCAACCGGACGGCCGGGAGTCACCCAGGTTTCCGACAGGGCCAGAAAGGCGGTGCTCATTGTCCTGCCGAAGAAAGGTCGGGTCACCACCTCGCCGGCCAACCGCACACCGTTGACCGAGAGGTGAGCACTGGTTGCCTCAAGAAACACACTGTACATGTCATGCCTTGTGGTGGCACTGTCAGCCGGAGACACTTCGACGGCAAAAGGCGCCTGGAGGGTGTGCCAGTGCATGACTGCCTCGATTTCTCCACTGACCGCGATCTCCTTGTAATCGGCTTTCATATCCCCGGCACTGCAAATCGAATCCAGCGCCAGGTGCGTCATACCCTGCAAACCCCGCTTGCCCTTGAAGGCCGGGAATCGGGATACAAATTCCGTCAACAGATACTCGGTCAATGGCGCATTGTCACTCAGGCACAGGTTATGGCTGTCCGGGAATCCGGTCGACTCATCCGGCTCATCAAGAATGATCATCGTGTGTCCACGACCATGGGGGGACAGGACGATTCGGAAAAAGATGCCCAGTGCGGACCAGTTTGCATCAGGCGATTGCTTGAGGTAGATCCCCGGATTATCGCCACACCATTCAACCTCACCGGGGTTCACAGGAATACGTTCACTCATGGTTTTGACTGCCAAGCCGGAGGCTAGTGGATCAACAGGATCGCATCGGCGGTCCCCCAGGACAGCCCTACCAGGTCACCCACCTGGCCGATCCCACGTTGTGGCCGGTCCTCGACCAGTATTTCGGTGCCATCACTCATTTGTACCACGATACTGACCAGATTACCGGCAAAATTGCGGGAAATGACACGGCCTTCGGCCTGGTTATCGCCTGTAGTCCCGACCGGGTCCGTTGTGTTTCCTATCGTGATATTTTCTGGCCGGATTGCCATCAAGATACCCGTGTTCGGCTTTATCGCCCGCTCACAGGGGCATTCAAACCGGCCAATCGCCGTCGAGACCAGGCAGCCTCCCTCGACCGGCGACACGACCTCACCGACGATGGTGTTCACCTGGCCGACGAAATTGGCGACAAAACTGGTTTTCGGTGCATTGTAGATCGATTGCGCTGACCCTTGCTGCTCGATCACCCCTTCATTCATCACCACGATCGTATCCGACATGCTCATCGCCTCGGTCTGATCATGGGTGACATACACGGTAGTGATTTTCAGTTCCTGCTGAATGCGGCGTAATTCGATCTGCATGTTCTCCCTGAGTTTCAGGTCGAGGGCACCCAACGGTTCATCCATCAACAAGACCCGCGGTGGATAGGCCACCGCCCGCGCCACCGCGATACGCTGTTGCTGGCCACCACTCACCTCGGCGGGATACCGGTCATAGACCTCCGGAAGCTGTATGAGATCAAGCAGTTCCCCCACCCGCTGTCGGATTGACTGTTTGTCATAGCGTCTTTCCTTGAGACCGAACCCGATATTTTCACCGATGGTCATATGGGGAAACAACGCATAATCCTGGAAAACCATCCCGATTTCCCGGTGTTGCGGGGGCACAGCGGTCACATCCTCCTCACCAAGCAAGATGGTACCGGATGTGGGTGACTGAAAACCGGCAATCAGCCGCAGTGTGGTGGTCTTGCCACAGCCCGAAGGACCAAGGAGGGTGAGAAACTCACCCTCCCTGACCTCGAGGTCCAATGATTTTAGTGCAGTGAAATCACCAAACTTCTTCACTACATTGGTAAGCAATACTCGGGACATGGATGCCGCCTGCCTGAAAAGTGCCGTTTATTGTGCCACAGACCGATTCCACTGGTCGGTCCAGTCGGCAATATCGGCTTTCGAATAGTCAACACGCAACTGCATGGAAATCTCCTCTGACGTCGTTTGCAGCATTTCATCGAGCACCGGATCGGAACTCAATTGCGCAATCGCATTCTTGTTCACCGGGACCACGCCACTGTTGACTGCAAATTCGAACTGAAAGCCCTGATCGATGAATTCATTGATGAACCAGTGCGCGGCTTCCGCATTTTCACTGCTTTTCATAATGCCCAACCAACCGTGCTTATGAACCCCGGTATGCTGGTCATTGATATAGGGATGCACGGTTGTCACGTTGGAACCCGCTTTCTTCGACCGTGTGCACCAGCCCGCATGCACCACCGCGGCATAGACATCACCACTTTCGAACTGCGTGACCACTTCACCGCCCCGTGACCAAAACTTCAGTGCATTCATGCTTTTGACAAGCTCCAGTCCGGGCTGAATATTGGCTTCATCGCCACCTGCCGCATGGGCAAACGCGCCGAAATTGGCCAGACCGCCACCCGAGGTAATATCCGGAATGGACACCCGACCGGCGAGTTTCGGATTGGCCAGGTCACTGTAGGTTGTCGGTGCATCAATCCCCAATTCGGCAAATTTGTCCTTGTTGTAGCAAATGGTTTCCTGGGTGAACCAGGACCCGATCGTGTCATCATGGACCTGCCAGTCTTCCAGATGCTGCTTGTTGGGAATCTTGTCCAGGTCCAGCGGCTGCAGAAATTCCGCATCCCGAAAATCCTGGATCTGGGCATCCAGAATCTCCATGATGTCAAACGGTGCATTGCCACGACCGGCGATGAGCTTGGCGAGATTCGCCTGCGGGCTACCCGTCACGAATTCGATTTTCCCGCCCAGTGCCTCAAATTTGGGCACGATCACCTTGACCTGATTCTCTTTCCATGACCCGCCCCATGTTCCGATGCGCAACGTGACCCCGTCGAACTGTCCGGCACTCGTGGCCGCAGAGAGCAACAGGGAACTGGCAGCAATCACCGCGGCCAGGCCAATCTTGTATAACCTCTTGATAAATATCATTGGATCCTCCTCATTTGAGTGAATAAAACCAAAAACATCCCTGAATAACATGGAAATCGATGTAATACATTATCGACTTCCAGAGCGTAGCAGAGCCTCCAGCCCTACCAGTTTCTGCATACCCAACAAGACAAGCATGCAAAAGAAAATGACCAGCGATGCCGAAGCCAGAATACTGGGATCAAAATCGTTCTCAAGGCCATAAAACAGTTCAACCGGATAGGTCGTAAAACCGGGCGCGGTCAGGAAAATGGAAATGGGGACATCCCCAAACGACACCATGAACGAATACAACGCACCGGCATAGACCCCCGGCATGATGACCGGCAGAGTCACTCGCCAGAAAGTCCGCCATCGCGAGGCCCCCAAACTCAGCGCCGCCTCTTCCAGCCGATTGTCGAATCGCTGCAAGATGGCGGTCACCGTGCCAATGACATACGGGGTGGCCACAAAAAAATGACCCAGATAAAGTCCGATGAAAGTACCCTGCACATATAATCCGGTGGCATCACCGACCAGGAAATAAAGTTGCAGAAACGCGATACCGGTGACAATGGCCGGGATCTGCAATGGCGCCCTGAACAACGACGAGATCAGGGCTTTCAACGGGAGATCGCTGCGCACGATGCCGATCGCCGCCGGAATCCCGACCAGGCAAGCCCCCAGCGTCGCCGTGCCGGCAAGAAAAAAGCTGAGCCCCAACGCATGAAACTGCGCCGCCGGAATTTTGAAGTACCATTGCAAGGAAGGATCCTTGGGAGGAAATGAAATCGCCGTATAGTATTCCCCCCCATGAAATGACGCACCAATGACCACAATCATCGGAGACAACAAAAAGATATAGGACAGGCTACAAAAAACGTAGTGGAACCATTTCCCCCAAGGCCGGCGCCGTCTTAACGAGACCTTGGCTGGTGGCCTGGGCATGATAGCGGCATGCTGTGCTTGTCCGGTCTTCATGCGATAACCAGCCGGGCCGCCCTAAAGCGCCTCAATAAAAAAATGGACAGTAGATTGATCAGGATCACGGAAACCAGCAAGACCGCGGCCAATGTCCCCGACATCGCATATTTGATCTCCATCATCACCGTGCGCTGGATCAAGACCGGCAATGTAAAAACCCGCCCGCCCCCAAGTAATGCGGCCGAGGTGAACGCCCCCATGCTCATATTGAAGATCATCAGTGCGCCAATGGTGATTCCGGGCAGGCTGAGCGGCAACAATATTCGCCAGTGCATCCGCCAGCGGCTGGCACCATGTATCTGCGCCGCATCCTCCAAGGATCGGGGGATGGTCTGTATGACGCTGTACAGCAACAACACCCCGAAGCCCAATGTGAAATGCATCAGGCCAACCACCACACCCACCTGGTTACCGATGATGGTATACGGCCGATCGACAATCCCGACACCCATCATGAAACGATTCAGCCAGCCATCGGCAGAAAAGATGATGATCAGGCCGAACACCTTGATGACGATCGTGATAAAGGTTGCCACCACAACCCCGGCAAGCAGCACCATCGCCCACTTTGAACGCATGCGCGCAATCAGGTAGGCGACCGGAAATCCCAGAAGTACCGTAAAGAGCGTCGCCAGTCCGGATGTCTTGATGGTCACCCAAAGCGTGTTGAGATAAAACGTATCGGAAAAGAATTTGACATAATTGGCCCAACTCATCACCTCGGAGAGTCGCCCCAGTCCCAGGTCGCGGAAGAAGCTGCCCTTGAGGAAGACATACTGGGACGCCATAATCAGCACGATCGTAATCAAAAAACCGGGGATCAGCAGATATTCCCAACGCGCCTTCATCTGGCTGCGCCCTGTGGCAATGACATGAAGCGGGAACTAGGCCTTGAACCGCGCATCATGCTTGATCTTTTTCAATTCGTTTTTAATCCGGTCAATGCGTTGCTGACCACTCAAATGATCGCCGGCAAAGACCGCTTCCATGACCGCATCCGTCACCTCTTTGAGCAACACCTTATCCTCTTTCCCGGGCACTGGCGGAATCGGCAACACCGTATCTTGCACATGGGTCAACCACTCGTCATCCACACGCAACATCGCGCACGGGTCTCCCCCGGACTGCACCGCCCGGATCTCTTTTCGCAAGGCCCGTCTCAGGTAGATCAACCCCTGGTCCGTGACCCCCAGATTCTCCGCCGCATGAGCGTTGATGTGCCCCTGGGACACCTGTGCCTCATAATCATTGGGATGCCGTTGGCGGTATTCGTAACTCTCAACGCCCGTCTGGCCCTCGAAATCCACACTTTGTTTTCCGCACAACGTGCGGTCGCCGTGGACACCCTCCGGATCAATGCCGGGTCCGAAACTGCGCCATGCGATGATCATGCAATGGGTATCATCCAGCGGGATCGTCCACTTGGTGATACTGGCTCTGACAAAATATTTCTCCGTCTTCCCTTCTTCCCAGAAGGCACCAACCTGACTGAACGAGGGCAGTATCGTCTCTTGGGAACGCACCCAGATCATGTCATCAATACGATAGGTCAGGGTCGCATAAATTTTCCCGTCCCGACGATGGAAAACCACCTCGGGCATCGTGCCCCAGGTCGAACCGAAATGCACGTCAGTGACCCGGGCATGCAGGAAAACCGTGTGATAGGGGTCCATGGTGTTTTCACAGACCTGCAGCCAGTTGCACGGATAGTGAATACAGTAGGGAACCAGTTCCACATCCGGCAGACGGGTAGTATCGTAATAGGGGAAATCCGGTTGCTTGTCCGGCGGACCCATATAGGCAAACACCAGTCCCTGGTATTCAATTACCGGATAAGCACCATGTTTCACGGTATCCTTTCGGGTACTGCCTGCCGGCTCACCGGGCGTCTCGATCACCGTGCCATCCACGCCATATAACCAACCGTGATAACAGCAACGCAGTCCGCAATCTTCGACCACACCAAACTCCAGCGACGCATTGCGGTGACTGCAATGGATATGCAGCAATCCATAGTTCCCGTCGCTGGTTCTGAAAACCACCAGATCCTCACCCAGAATCCGAATACGCAACGGCAAGTCGCCGATTTCCCGGGTCATCACGATCGGCACCCAGAATCGGCGAAAATACTCCCCGCACGGTGTCCCCGGGCCAACATGGGTCAGTTCCATATCCTCCGGGGGTCGTACAGCTTTTTGATACCCGTTGAAAACACCTGCGGGAATAACTCGGTTCATACTCGCTCCCAACACTGTTTTTTCTCTGTTATGTGGGTCAAGGATACGCAATCAGTGACCTGAAAAAAATACGGGAATGAACTGATTCGATTCAGGGTTTTCCCTGAATCACTGATGAAACCAAGCGGCAAACAACCCCGCGCGGTTTACCCCGGGAAGCGTCCTGTGTCAAAATCGATTCATGCAAGCGCACAAAACGACCGAACGGATCACCGTGATATCCGGTGCAAGTCGCGGTATCGGACGACAATGTGCCGAGCGGCTGTCGTTGTCAGGCCATACCGTCATTGGCCTTGGCCGATCGCCTCCAGGCGACTCTTTCCCCGGACCCTTTTATGAAGTCGATTTCTGTTCCAGGAAACATGTCGAGGCAGTGACCCTTGAAATCGCACACGCCCATGCAGTCAACGGGATCGTGAACAATGTGGGTGACCCGGGTCCGGAAAGACTGGAAGACATCCGTTTCGATACCCTGGACCGCGTCATGCAAGTCAACTTCTTCGCCGCCGTGCAGCTGGTACAGGCTTTTGTCGGCGGCATGAAAAAACAGCGTTATGGTCGAATTGTCAATCTCGCCAGTGAACTGGCGCTGGGCCTGCCCAGCCGCACCGTGTATGGCGGGGCAAAAGCCGCCATCATCAGTGCCACCCGGACCTGGGCACTTGAGTTGGCCGCCCACGGAGTGACGGTCAATGCCGTCGCGCCAGGCCCGGTCGATACCGCCTTTTTCAACAAGAATAATCCACCGGGGAGCGATATACGGCAACAAAAAGAACGCAAGATTCCAACCGGTCGAATCGGACAGCCACAAGACATCGCCCATGTCGTCAATTTTTTCATGTCACCGGAAACGGCCTTCGTCAATGGGCAAACACTGTATGTCGACGGCGGGTCCAGTCTCGGCGCGACCGGATTGCTCTAGGCTCGGCTTACCCATCCCCGGGACCATGAGTCAGCGACGAGACGGTGTGCCCGCAGGCACGAATCACAGCCCCCATCCGTCATCAGGATGCTTGCTCCGGCAACTCGACCCGCCTCAACAGGACCGAGAGCTGGACCAGTTCGGCCAGTGAATTGACTTTCAGCTTGCGCATCAGATTGGCACGATGCGTTTCTACTGTTTTGGGGCTTACATTCAATACGGCCGCGGTCTCCTTGTTCGATTTTCCTCCCACGATCAGGTCCATCACCTGCTTCTCGCGAAGACTGAGTGTCAGCAAGTTGGCCATCATGGCATCCTGATCCCTGTCCTGGCGAATTCGAATGGCATCCTGATCGATCGCCTTTTGCACCTTGTCCAACAGTTCCTGGTCATTACAGGGTTTCTCAAGGAAATCCAGTGCACCCAATTTCATCGCACGGACGGCCGCCGGCACATCGCCATGGCCCGTCATGATGATGACCGGCGATTCATAACCTCTTTGGCACAGTTGCTCCTGCGTCTCCAAGCCACTCACTTCCGGCATGCGAAGATCCAGGATGAGACAGGACGGCCCGGCCATCGGCTCACTGTGGAAAAATTCCCGTGAAGACGCAAAGGTCCTGACACACAGCCCGACCGATTCCATGAGATAACGTACACTGTCGCGTACACTTTCATCATCATCCACCACATAAACCGTTCCGTTCATCTTCAGATCACCTTGACATCCGGAAGATTGAACACCATCCGGGTTCCCGTATGAAAGGCGGGATCAATCCAAAGCTGGCCGCCGTGGGACTCGATAATCGTTCGACTGATCGACAGCCCCATCCCCAGACCGGACTGCTTCGTGGTCACGTAGGGGTCAAAGACCTTGTCTCTCACTTCATCGGGAATACCGGTTCCGTTATCCTCGATAAAGAACTCACAGCCCCTGTCTGGCGACAGACTCACCGACACCACGATCCGCTTGTCGTTCCGCTTCGCCTGCTTCAGGCTGTCGATGCTGTTTCTGATCAGATTGAACAGCACCTGTTCAATCTCGATACGATTGATGGACAGCACGATATGGTCGTGTGACAGATGTGACTTGCCCCGTACATCGTTTCGGTGCATGGACGACGCCGCCAGCTCAAACACGGCCAATACCAATTCCCTTGCAGGGTGATCATTCACCTCCGGGGTTGTCTTGCGAACGAAATCACTGACATGTCGAATGATATCCTTGGCCCTGTCGGCCTCCTGACAGGCCCGTTCAAGTGCCTTGATGACATCGGGAATCTCATCTTGCCTTGACTGCAACCGTCTTAATGATCCCCGGCTGTAGTTGGTGATCGCCGCCAGCGGCTGGCTCATTTCATGCGCCAGTGCAGAGGCCATCTCCCCCATTGAGGCTCTTCTGAGCACACTGGCCATTTGCTCTTGCTGCAGGCGGATCTTTTCCTCATCTTGCTTGCGGTCGGTAATCTCGGTACGCAGGCCGACCACCCCCCTGGCACTGGTCAGCCGATCCGTTGCCAGAATCCATCTCCCATCCGCCAGTTGCACTTCGACCGATCCGGTATTGTCCGGATAACGCTCCATGCGTTCGTCCAGCCATTCATCAACCCGGCCGATCGCCTCCTTGACTTCGCCGGCCCGGGCACTGGTAAGGAGCAACTCCCGAAAGGTGACGCCCGGCTTGATCACACCTTCAAGACTCGGAAACAATTGAAGGATTTTCGAGTTATAGGCAACCAGTTCGCCCCTGCTGTCAAACAGCAAAAAACCATCTGTCATCGACTCCAGTGCTTCTTTCAGCCATTCCTGACTGGCCCGAAGCTTGTCTTCGGTATGCTTTCGGATCTGGATTTCTTCACGCAGTTCATGGTTGCTGTGCTGCAGTTCGCGGGTCGCACGCCGAATCCTCGAATCGAGTTTCTCATTATAAAACTTGAGTTGGAGTTCAGCCCGTTTGCGCTCACCGATATCCCGAACCAGAAAGTAATAGCCCAGCACCTTATCGTCGGCGATATCGGGAATGTAATTCAGCTGGACATGTCGGCGGACACCATCGGGATACCTGATCTGCGTCTCGTGATTGACCTCTTTTCCGGAAAGCACCTGGGTCAGCAACCCCGAGACCGTTCGGTAGTGCTGCGCTGAAAACAGGTCGCTCAACCGCATGCCGATCAGCTGCTCGCGACTCAACTGGTACCACCGTTCCAGCTGGCTGTTGGCAAAAATCAACCGCTGATTCAGGTCCACATAACCGATCATGGCCGGCATCGAATCCATGATTTGGTTCAGTTTCTTTTCCCTGGAACGCAGACGCCCGATTTCCGACTGATAGCGTGAGATCGCTTTGTGCTGTTGGGCAACGGCCAGTCTTAACTGTTGAATCTCCTCATGGACTGATGGACGGGGTAACTTCATTTCTGTAACACAATATATCCGCCTGTCGTCAATTCAACAATGCCAAACCGGATAAAATGACCAGTGTGCCCAGTGCCACGTTACGATAATGCCGCTTTCCAAATCGATCAAACCAGCGGGAACCCAACCACACACCAAACAGGTACAATAACATACCCGGCAGCGCAATCAGCACATCACCATAACCGGTGGTGCCGGCAGTGATTGAAATAACGCCATACCAGACGGCCGCAATAAACGCCCAACCGATAATCAATGCCCGCGCCTGCGCTTCATTGTAAGGACCCATCAATATCGCCGCAACCACCACCAGGGCGATATAGGATCCACCGAATATCAGGCCAGAGACCAGGCCGATGATGACCAGGGCGACTTTCCCAAGCTCAGTTTTGTAGCGTCTGCCACTGAGTAGCAGCAAACTGGCAATCAGAATGATGGATGCAATGGTTCGGCGAAGCAGTTCCGGATCAAGCGTAATGAGTGCCCATTGGCCAATCGGCATCATCAGCAAAGTGGGTCCAACCAACCACAGCGTCGAGTGCCAGTCGATTTTCCGATAACAGGAATAAAACAGATAGCTGCTGGCCACCAGATCCACCACCAGAATTTTGCCCAGAATCATCGTCGGGGGATAGAACACGGTGAGTATGGCGAGCATGAAAGCGGGTCCGCCAAATCCGGTGAAGCCCCGAATCAACCCCGCGATCAGGGCAACGGATGAGGTCATCGCCACCCCGAGTTCAATACCGTCCATGTGCCCTTTTCATGTCAGTGATTGCAAGGCAAGCATCAATGAGATCAAGCGAATGCCGGGGGCCGTGGTCTTCGATAACACCGGATGTTCATCGGCCTGCAGCGGTCATCGTCTCAAATCGCATTGCGATGCCTGTTCTGTCTTAAAAACAGCCGCGCTGTCTCGGCAGCCTGATAACGACATTCATAAAATGCATGATCCGAATAAAATGCGTTATGTGGCGTGATCACCAAACGGCCAACAAGCCAGTCTGCTGACACGCGCCAGGCCTCAATCAACGGATGTGCTTGCGGGGGTTCGTCAGGCAGCACATCCAGGCCGATGGCGCCGATCTGTCGGGATTTCAAACCCGATTCTAGCACATCGAGTGTTTCGATCAGCGCCCCCCTGGCGGTATTGACAACAATCAGGCCCGGCTTTGACTGATTCACCAATTCGGAACTGACCATGCCCTGCGTCTCCTCGGTAAGCGGACAATGCAGCGTCACCACATTGGAACGGGCAAACAATTCTTCCAGCCGGGACACGCGCTCCACTCCCACCGCCCTCGCCAGCCCATTGGAAATATACGGATCATAGCCGAGCAGATGAAAACCGAACGGTTTTAACCGATTGATCACGCTGATGCCGATGCGTCCGACTCCCACCACCCCCACGGTACTGTGTCTTGCCGGCAATAGCGGGGACAGGTGATGTTCCTGCCATGAATCGACATAGCCACGACACCGGATATCATGCTCAAGAACACGTCGCTGCAGCACCAGGATCATGGACAGGGCGGTGTCTGCGACATCTTCAGGACCATATTCAGGATTATTGGAAAACGCGATGCCCGCCCGGGCCAGCGCCAGACGGTCTATCTTGTCGTAACCGACTCCATAGCGCACCACGATCTTGCAATTGACCAATTGCGCTACGGTCTGTTGTGATATCCGGGGCGTCCAGACCAAAAAAGCATCCAACCGACGCAGGGCCGATGCTTCAAACGCCGATTCGTCCGGGGAATCAAAATACACAATGTCAATGTCATTGTTCCACGCCGCCAACTCCGGTGTAAACGGCGGCTTGATCAGATGGGTAATCCCGATAACCGGCTTGTGTTTCATTGCAGATGCCTCATCAGATGAGGTCACGGATTGTGACCTTGTCAATACCTGGGGCATAATCATCGCATGAAATCAACCGACAAGTCCTCCACCCGAGCCCCATGACCTTGGCAGCCATCCGGTAATACGCCCGGCACGAACGGACAACATCTCTGTCTGGGGAGATGGTACACAGGGCAAGACCATGGCAGCTCCAAATTCGACAATACGGTCTCCCGGCGGAAACTCGCCAGCCGCGCGCCACAGGCGTGGAGCATGGCCAGCAACTGCGCCTGGATTGATGGCCCAGAGAACCGAAAACCGAATAAAAGGACACGAACATCGACTCAGTACTCGACGTGGACAACGCTCTGCTGGGGGAACCGGCTCTTGTTGCGCTTGATGGGATTTCAAAGCGTCTCGTCGATTAAAACCAGTTCAGCGAAGTACAGGCAGGGTCGGTGAATAGCGATTCGGCCATGGTCATTCTCCGAAAAGGCGGCATCGTGCGACAAAACCACTCCTCGTCTGAGCCCTGATACAAATCAGACGGAACCTCATCTCGCCTGATCGGTTTGAAAACCGGGACACTCAGGTGATGGAGGCGATCATCCCGAAATCCGAATCAGCGGTTTCAATGGCAACACCATGATGCCGGGCGCAGGCCGCAATCAGGATATCGGTAGCCGGGATCGTTACACCACGTGCCCGCGCATTCCTTGCCAGATCAATTGAACACCGCCAGACCTCGCCGTTAACCGGAAGTTCAGGAATGACCCGTTCAAATTCCTCAAGTATCCGCTGTTCCTTTTTTCGGCTGGCCCCATTCCAAAGCTCCAACCGGACCAGTGGACACCAACAGGCCTCGCCATGGATCAGGGCACTTTCCACACGATCCCGTACCACCCCATCGCCATCCGGGCGCAGAAAGTGAATCCACGAAGAGGTGTCGATCAGGACCAACTATTCAATCCTTTCGACGTTCTGTCTGGAGTTCTTCAGACGTGATCAATCCAGCACATGAACCGGCATGCCTGACAAGTTCTACCATGCGCTTTCGGCGATTGAAATCGGCCACGGCAGTGACCACGGCCTCCCGTTTGGTTTTCGCCTTGGTGAAACGAATTGCATCTTCCAGTTCGGAATCCGGAATATTAATTGTCGTTTTCATACGGCAATTATACACGATCATGGCTTCCGGACATGGCATTTGTGGAATCTTCGGTTTCTGGAATCTTCCGGTCCGTTCACCATTCCGCCAGGCTTCTGGTATCCGCACGAAACGTGATTCTGATAATCGATCAATCACAAGATCGAAAACGGTGAAGAGAAACCAGGGTGATGGACAAGCCTAGCGATCAACTTGTGCTTCATTGCAGATGGCTCATCAGATAAAGTGACTGATTGTCACCTTGTCAACACCTAGGGCATAATCATCGCATGAAATCAATCGACAGGTCCCCCGCCCGACCTATCAATCTATCATACTTAATTATGTATTGTACTAGTTGGTGTCGATGTCCCTCCGGTTGCGCGGTGATGATCAGTGTTTCGGTTCGTAGTCTCGCATTGCGAGATAGGTGAAGACGCCAGT
>LXNI01001819.1_pt1 | contig 16790 bp, 15 predicted proteins | sample 809091 | NCBI WGS metagenome assembly LXNI01 (sample SAMN04870527, study PRJNA318959) | sponge metagenome | biome: 01000161; feature: marine sponge reef; material: water | host: Sarcotragus foetidus | place: Greece: Milos, Mediterranean Sea | collected 2013-05-29 | depth 5-7 m | reverse complement strand
CAAATCTTATAAATAGCTGCGAAATTGGACCTCCCGCAACCGCAGGGAACGTTGACGTGAGTTGTGAAGCGGGAAGTGGTTATCAAAGAAATGAAAGTATAAGCGTCAGCGGGACCCTGGAAATTAGTTTCGACAGATTCGACCTTGTTTCTATTACCAGTTACCAGGAACTTGAAACTGCATCGGCGGCTGGCGTTGCGGATATTGATTCAACAAGCCCGGGTGCCCAGGTATTGGCAGGGTTTGGGCTAGCCAATCTTGGACTCGGGTTTGCCGGAGAATTCAAGGTTGATAATATCCAGGAAGAGTTTCGTCTTGTTTCCAATGATACTTGGGATTGGGAATGGATCGTGGGCGCGAATTACTTTAAAGAGACCAGTGATTTTCATGCCGTCGATGGTAATGCTTTTGGCGGTTTTAGTCTTAGCACCCGTACGGACTGGGAGAATACCTCTTGGTCAATCTTTGCCCAAATAACATACCCGATTACTGACAACCTGGGTGTCACCCTGGGCGGACGTTATCTTCGTGATGAGCTGGAATTAAACGATAATATTGATCTGACTAACCCATTCACAAACCCGGCACTTACTGCATTTGGAATAGGTTCTGCAGGACATCTCGAAAGAGAAGATTCCCATGCTACGTACACCGCAAGACTGGAATACAAAACAGATGACTGGATGATTTACGGCGGTGTTTCAACCGGTTTTAAATCTGCTGCGCTCAATGCTGACGGTCCTTCTTTTGGGGTGGCAGAACCGGAAGAGATCGATTCCTATGAAATTGGCTGGAAATCCCAATGGCTGGACGGTCGACTGCAATTTAATGGAGCGGTCTACTATTATGAATACACTAACCCGCATATCAGCTTCGTTGATAATGCAAATGGTGCACAGGTGTTGTTAAACGTCCCCGGAGGTGATCTTTATGGTGCCGACCTCGACTTCGCCGGTGTTATTGGGGAAAACATTAGTTGGTACACCAGTATGACAATTCTCGATAGTGAGTATGATGCAGATACTTCCTTTTTCAATGCTGGTGTAGGTTTGACTAGTACCCATGCAACCGGCGGGAAGGATTTCGCTGGTGCGTCGCCGTTTACACTCACAGCGGGTCTCGACTATCGCGTTCCTCTGCTAACTGCCGGTGAGCTTTTTATTGCACCGTCTATCAGACATAGCAGTGGTGCCTGGTACGATGCGGAAAACCGGATTGGCTCAGGCGGTATAGACGATGGGGCCTTTACAACAGTAAACCTGAATATGCAATATAAACCGAACAACGGAAACTGGAAGGTGTCCTTTTATGCAAAGAATCTGTTTGATGACGAATATTATAAAACAGGGCTGCAAATCAATGGTTTTTTCCTGGCTGGAACCCCTGGCGATCCCAGAACGTTTGGCGGTACTATCAGCTACGATTTTTAGAAGAAATTGCGGGAACTGTGCTACTGTCGGCCAGTGATGCGGGCAGCTATATAACCGGGTCTCGATATACTGAATTTTAACTAAAAACTCAATGACATGCCAAACAGATACATGAGTATGAGCAGCACACAAACGAGAATGACCCAAGCATCAAAAATCAAGCGCAAAGGCATGGGCGCACTGCCGATTTCCATGAAATGAATGATAACCAGGCGAATCTTGAAAAAAGCCAGGATTAGCAGGCAGATTGTTACCACTTTAAACAAGTCGAGACGTTCCGGGTCGTAGCCATCTCCCAGTAGCCAGGTCGCGCCCGTCAGCGCAGCCAGGAACAGCCAAACATAGGAGACTCTTGAATTGATAATTTCAAACATTTGCTATTTCACCAGGTACAGCAATGGGAATAGTGCGATCCACAGCAGATCGACCATATGCCAGTAGGAGGCACCACTTTCAACATTGCTGATATCCTTCTTATTGTGGTTATCTCTGCGAGATATATTCCACAGGAAAATTAATACACCCATACCGATAATTACGTGCAGAAAGTGAATCCCGGTGAGCATGTAGTAATACATGAAAAAATCGTTAGTGGTCAGTGTAATATCATCACTGATTTTTTCACCCCACTCAAAAAACTTTACAACACCAAAAGCAAGTCCACAGCAAAACCCACCGAGGAAGAACTTGTCTGCAAGACTACTCATGTTTGCTCTTACAGACTGCACACCAAGAACGACAAACCACGAACTGGAGAGCATCAATAGTGTATTCAGCACACCATAGTGCTGGTTGAGAAGCGCTTGAGACTCGGTGAATAATACAGGTTCGTGCCCTCTATAGTACATAAATACTAAAAAGAACAGGCTGAACACCAGCATATCACCGAGAATGAAGATCCAGATGCCGACTTCCCCGGGAAGATGACGCTCCGTTGCCGTCCCACCCGGTTCTGAAATCAGTACTTCATTTACTTGCACTTTCAATCCCCATGGTTTACTTACTTTGACTTAATCTGACGTGCATGATCATTCACAACTCCGGGTGTTGTGTCAAAGATCACCTTAGTGAATTAACTATTCAGATTTCCTATGGTCTGAAATTTATCTCCTATTGGTATCAATAAGTTATTGTTGATATTGTCAACTGCCAGGGGAAGTAGCTCTCGCCGTGAATTTTGCTCCTGTACGGTAAGCGTTTGTTCCTATGGGATTTGTTATCGTGCCGTATAGTTGCGATTGTTGTAATTTGAATGCTGTAAATTGGATTAATCTGTAAATTGAACAAGAGGATAAACCATGAGCCCTAACCAACAAGTCCATGAACGAGCGCAGTTGGTTTTCTGGTGGTGCGGTGTCGGAATGTTTTTTACGTTTTTTGCTGCATTGTGGCTAATGATGGAATTCATCCCGCCCCCATCTCCCACCTTGACCGGTGAAGAAATCGTTGCCAAGTACAGTGACAATGTCCAATTGATGAAAGCGGGTATCATCGTAGGGATTTTCAGCAGTTCTCTGCTGATACCCTGGACCATCATGGTTTTCATGCAAGTGCAGAGAATGGAATACGGGCGTCTGCCTGTTTTATCGTTTACTGTATTATGCTCTGGTCTTGTGAATGCCGTGTTTTTTTTCGTGGGCTTTATTATATGGGCAGGCGCCTTTTACCGGATGGACCGCGACCCTGAACTCATACTCTTGCTGAACGATACGGCCTGGTTAGAGTTCGTCATGATTGCTCCTCCATTCTTTATACAACTCGTCGCGACCGGCATTGCCATACTGACATCAACCGCCAAACGTGAGGTATTGCCGCGCTGGTTTGGCTTTCTCAATCTATGGACATCAGTGCTGATGTTGCCAGGCGTTATGGCGATATTTTTTTATACCGGCCCATTTGCCTGGAACGGCCTTCTTGCATGGTGGCTGGTAGTAACTGCATTTGGCATTTATTGGATAATTTCCCTGGTCCTGTTCAGGCGGGCCATTATGTCGCATAAGCTCGATATCGATTCTGCTTAGCCACTATATTATTCGTATAAGGGCACCTCTAAAAATCAGGGGTTTCTATAAGGGAAAGAGGTATCGGAAAAACAGCCTGTTGAAATCAGCATTAACATACCTTCGGTGGAGAAACTAAATGGAAAATGTTATTCGTATAAATGAAAATGTACAGATGTTCTGCTGGGCGTGCGGAATCGCATCATATTTTCTTTTCTTTTTTTCTATTATTCCGCTTATGGAGTTTATACCGCCACCATTGCCGGCTTTGAGTGGGGACGAGTTTGTAGCGCAATATTTTGATAATCTGGGATTGCTCAAGGCCGGTACTATAACGGGTATGGTTGCCGGCGGTTTGTTGCTACCCTGGACAGTGATGGTCGCAATACAGATCATCCGCATGGAGGCTGGCCGGCCACCCGTGCTCGCATTTTTATCTGTATGTGGCGGCATTGGAAATTCTTTATTCACCATTATTTGTTTCATGCTTTGGGCTGGCGCTTTTTATCGGCCTGAACGCGATCCGGAATTGATCAGACTGATGTCAGATACGAGCTGGTTAATTTTTATAATGCTGTGGCCACCCTATGTTTGTCAATTAATTGCGACAGGAACAGCCGGTTTGACCTCATCGGCTAAAGAAGTAGTGTTGCCTCGCTGGTTTTGCTTCATGTCTCTGTGGACGGCCTTGCTTATGTGTCCCGGTTCATTTGCGGTGATGTTTTTTAAAGGACCCTTTGCCTGGAATGGCTTACTGGCTTTTTGGCTCGTGGTGGTAGTGTTTGGTATTTACAATTTGATTGCTTTCTTCGTATTCTTTAATGCAATCAGGAGTCAGGCCAAGGAGCTGAAAGCCGGAGTGGGTTACGCGACTGCTACCCCCTAAGTGAGGTCATTGTGCTTAATCTATAATCTTGTTGCCTATTAAGTTTCCTTTTCTATAGGGACAAGGCCTGGGGTGTCGTAACCACAAATGTGATTGTTCCAATAGGTTTCAATTGAAGTCACGTCAGGCCAGTGGGCTATGAATGCATAGTTCAGCAGATAATAACCAAAGGAAAGTGCTTGTTGTTGGCGCCGGTATAGCAGGCCTTACTGCTGCTTATCGACTAAAAAAAGCGGGGTTTGCGGTTACTGTGCTGGAACGCGAGGGTCGCGTTGGAGGGCGTGCTACGACAATCCAACAAGATGGGTATTCGATTGACCCCGGCGCCAGCGCGGTGTTGGGCAGCTATACAGCCTACCTTGAGTTAGCTGAAGAACTGGGGTTAACTCAAGAAATTTTCCCCGCGAGCCAATTTGTAGGTACGATAAAAGACAAACGAATTCACTATTTTAATACAGGCAACGTATATTGGTCGGCGTTAACCACCGGGCTACTATCCTGGTGGTCAAAGTTGCGATTGGCACGCGCTTTTATTGATGTGCAACGAGCAAAAAAGAAAGGTTATATTACTTTCGAAAACATGGGTGCTGCAGCCGCCATTGATACAGAGACGGCCGCACAGTACGGAATTCGTTGCCTGAACAAAGAAATTGCTGAGTACTTTGTCGAACCTCTTGTACGTGGAATGATGTTGGCTAATTCAGATACTGTTAGCAAAGTCGAGTTGTTCCACGGACTGAATAATATTTACGATGTGACCTTGTTCGGGCTAACGGGCGGGGTGAGAACGTTTTCTGACGCCCTGGCACAGCATCTGGACGTTAAGTTACAAGCGTCTGTAACGTCTGTAAAAACAGAGGACTCTGGTGTCGAGATCTCATGGCAAATTGATGGATCGAGTTACACAGAGCAAGCGGGTTACTGTGTGGTGGCTTGCCCTTTACCCTTTGCCGCTGAGATATATCCCGAGCACCAGGCGTTGCAGTCGCTGAATAAAACCGTTCGCTACGCACGCTGTATTTCGGTGTCTGTGGGTACTCGCCGAAAGCCTGATCATAAGGCGTATGTCATGCAGGTGCCTCGAGTCGAACACGAGAATATTTGTTACATCTTTGCTGAGCACAACAAGGGGATAAAGGTAGCCCCTGAGGGTTGTGGTCTGACCACTGCGTATTTCTCAAATGCCGCCTCTGAAAAAATGATTAATGCCAGTGACGAAGAGTTAGTCGACGAAGTACTGGAATTCTTCAATGAGTTTATGCCAGAGTTAAAAGGTACCGTGGAGATGACGCGTGTACATCGCTGGGAAGCTGCTCTTTGTCAAAATGAAGTTGGCGCTTATCAGGCGGTCACTGATTTCAAAGCGCAGCTAACCCCCAAAGATACTGTTCAATTTGCTGGCGATTACCTGTATTCCGCGGTAGGGCAGAGTATCGCGGTAGAAAGTGGCAATCGGTCTGCAGCTAATATTATTAATAGTAACCTCTAAAAATGCCATCCTGGGCATTTTTAGAGACGGAAACGAAAAATTGCGATTTTCCGTTTCCTTCATTTTCAATCACTTACGTGATTAAAAATGGCAGCATATCCCTATGCTGCACGGGCACCTCTAATTTTTAGAGGTGCCCTAATGGAATAAATCAGTTTTAGCTTGACTGACTTTGAAAGGGTTGTTGAGCGTTTATTCCATCGTACAAGTACAAAGCATTGCCAATAAGTTCGGACTAGAGACCCCCAGGTTTTAGCTGTGCGAAGTGCTGGCTGGTAAAGTCTATGAACTGCTTCGCTACGGAATCAGTATCTTGATCTGATTTGTAAGCAAGAACCAATCGGGCAGGGGACAAGGAGTCCGAGATTGGTTTTCGCACCAAAGCGGCACCGTCGTAACTCATATTGCTGGCGGGCTTGGTAATGGTGATAGCGTAGCCCAGGCCGTGGCCAACCATGCCCCGTAACACTTCAAAGGAAGGTGCTGTGCCGCCTTTGTCTGGTGTCACACCTGCCTGCTCAAACAAGCTGTCGATATAGCCAGATCCGCCGGACGGTGATTGCAGTGAGACCATCGGATATTCTGCGAGTTCGGCCAGAGATACTTCATCTTGTTTGGCCAGAGGATGTTCGCCAGGCAGTAGTGCGTAAGGAGGTACTTCAAATAAAAGGCGTGTCTCGATACCGTCTACGTCTTTGTCGAGGTACATGACAGCGAGATCCAGCCCCCCTGCAATCAGGGCCTCCAAAAGATCTGTTTGCCGGCCCTCGGTGAGGTCAATCGTCGCCGTATTGCCAGCTTTTTTGTAGTCAGCAACGAGCGCTGGCATAAAGAAGGCGCTAATGGTCAGATAGCCGCCCAACCTAATCTTCCTGGTGTCATTTTTTTCAGCGATAGCTTTAAGAGCATCTTCGGACAGGCTAATGGCGCGACCATAGGCGCGGTTGGCATAGATTAACGGATGACCCCTATCCTGAACGCTGATGTCAACTACTTCACCAACAAAGATAAAGTGCGAGCCGCATTTGAAGCTGTGCTGAATTTTGCAATCAAAGCTAGTGAGCGAACCCTTGAGTACTGGGGCCCCGGTTGCCTTTGTATACCATTCGGCGCAAGCGAATTTGTCGTCCACTCCGAGCCGTCCGGCAAATGAATTAGAAATATACGATTGGTTTTCGTTCAGAACGTTAACGCAAAACACTTCATTTCTGCCAATAATATCGCAGCTGCGGCTTTCTGCATGAACACAGACTAATAAAGAGGTCGGATCCGCAGAGACTGAACACATAGCGCTGACGGTAAGTCCGGCACGACCCGCTTCGCCGTCAGTGGTGACGATATTAACCGTGCAGGCGGCCTTACTCATGCCCTCGATAAATTTATTGCGATGGCTTTCTGGTTGTATTGTAGTCATTGACCGGAGTCGCTCTATTAATCTTGACGTGTAACCATTGCTGCTGATTTATACCCAGGGCTTTGTGGGCATCGCGTCGATGTCGGTTACAACGTCGATAACCACCGGGCGGTTCGCTTTCAGCGCTTCCCGGAACGCTTCCTGGAACTGCTCGGGAACTTCTACCCGATAACCAATACAGCCAAAACTTTCCGCGACCTCGGCAAAGTTGATTTTCTCAAAACTGAACATCTGTTTTCCATCGCCGCGTAGATTGCCGTCGTAAGCGCGGATAACACCAGGCATTTCCTGGCTCAGGGCACTGTTATTGTTTACCACAGTAATGAGATTCAGGTTGTGACGTGCAGCCGTTTCAAGCTCAGGCAGGTGATAATAGAAAGCGCCATCACCGGTAAAGCATACAACCGGACGATCAGGTTCGGCGAACTTGACGCCCATGGCGCCGGGGAAGCCCCAACCCATTGAACCGGCGCAGCGAATGAACCTTTGAGTAGCGTATTTCAACTCAATTAATGTACCTGTCCAGATGCCGGCGTGACCGGTATCAGAAACGACGATGGCGTCTTCCGGCAACATGGATGAAAGGTCTGCGCACAGGCGTTCCGGGCGCATAGGAACGGCCTCGGAAGCACGGTGTTCAGCAACAGACGCCCACCACTCGTTGATCAGTGCAGTCGTTTCGTCCCGCCACGCAGCGTGGGAGTGTTGCATAGCTTGTGCATCGTCGCCTAACTCATCGATCAGATCTTGCAGCGAAGCTTTGGCATCCCCCAGAATAGATACTTTGTTGGGGTAGTTACGGCCCAGCTCGCTTGCGTCGATGTCCAGCTGCATGACGTTGGCGCCAATGGGCGGTACCTGCCAGTTGTGGGTTACTTGACCGCCGGTGTGGCTGCCAATATAAAACACCAGATCAGCGCCCTTGACTGCTTTGTTGGCACAGGTGCGCGAGTAGGTGCCGACGACGCCCAAAGAAAGTTGGTGACCATCGGGAACAATGTGCTTGGCATTCAGTGATGTAGCCACAGGAATGCCTGCCTTGGTAACGAATTCCATCAGCTCGGCACCGGCGTCGGACGTTACGACACCACCACCAACAACAATAACCGGGCGATCAGCTTTTTTCAGATCGGCCAGCGCAGCTTGTACATCGCTGATGTCTGGGCGAGGGCGGAATGGAGGTACGTGGTTGTACCGTGGTTCGGTTACAGCGTCGGTTTCGAGTTCATCTTCAACCACGATGCCGATACGACCACGGAACCCTAAGTGAACCGGTCCGGGTGCGCCGGTAGTTGCCGAACGAAAAGACTGACGCAACAGGTCTGGTAACCGATCCACTGTGTCAATAAAACTGCTGGATTTAGTGGTACAAGTGAACTGGGACATGTCTTCCATATCCTGGTAACCGTGGCGGAAACGAGTACCGGGCTCTGGGCCACCGGCCAAAGCAATCACTGGTGAGCCAGCCAAGTAGGCATCGCGTAAACCAGCGGCAAGGTTGGAAGCGCCAATGTGTTGGGACAAACAGATGCTGGGCTTACGGCTGGCGCGGGCGTAGCCGTCGGCCATGTAGACGGCAGATTTTTCTGAGTGGGTAACAATACGTTTTATCCCTAAGTCTCCCATTTTTGCCAAAGCTTTTACCGCCAGACAGGGCAGGTAAAAAACGTGGGTTACGCCATATTCCTTGAGCATGTTTGCGAGTATTTCTGTGCCTGTTGTTTTCATAGTCTTAGTCAAAGTCTGTTTATTGAACAGAAATTTAGTATTTACTTAAAATGACGCCACTAGTGGTAGTGCCTGCAGCACCGGTCACTAGTATGTTATCGACGCTATCGAGTTGGTTAACGGCGTTACCTCGGATTTGACGCACTGCCTCGGTTATACCGTTCAAGCCGTGCATATAGGCTTCACCCAACTGGCCACCGTGGGTATTGATGGGCAGGGTGCCGCCTATTTCGATATTGCCATTACGGACGAACTCTTTTGCCTTGCCTCGCTGGCAGAATCCGTAGGCTTCCAGTTGTGGCAAGACTGTGGGGCCAAAATGATCATAGATCATTGCCGCTTGAATACCTTTTGGGGTTAACTCAGCTTGCGCATAGAGCTGTTCAGCGACCAACGCAGATTCACCAAACATGGAGATATCCGCGTTGTAATAATTCACCATAGCGACCTGGGCATCCCGTGAGCCTTGGGCAGCGGCGCGAATACGCACTGGAGTTTGGCACAGGGATTGAGCTCGGTCTGATCGAGTCACGACAATCGCTATGCCACCATCGCTTTCCAGGCAACAGTCAAACAAACGGAAGGGGTCTGCGATAAGTTTTGACCTTTGGTGGTCTTCAACAGTAATCGGTTTACCATAAAAGTGCGCGTTCGGGTTAGTCGATGCATGGCGTCGGGCAGCAACAGAAACATGGGCAAAGTCTTCGCTGGTCGCTCCTGTTTCATGCATATAGCGACGCATGGAGATACCTAACATCGCCGCTGCGGTGCGCAGGCCGTGCACGGTGTGCATGGACTTAAGGGTAGCGTCAGCGGTTGGGAAGGGCTCGCTCCATTGCGCTGAGCCGTAACCCTTGCCGAAGCGGTATTGGGAGTATTCATTCATCGCTCGGTAACACACCATGACATCGGCTTCACCAGAAAGGACCGCCATTTTAGCGATTTGCAGCGGTGTGCAGGCTGCTCCGCCACCGGGGTGAGCGCGTGCCCAGAATCTTAAATCTTTGCCGCCAATGTTGCGGAATACTTCATATTCTGCATTGTTGTCTGAGGTGAATGTGCAGAGCCCGTCAACATCTTTGGGAGTTAAGTCCGCATCATCTAATGCAGCGCTAATGGCTTGTACTGCGAGGGACAGTTCGGTGCAGCCGGAATCACGGCTGAATTTTGTCGCGCCAATACCAACGATGGCAGCCTGTTGCGAAAGGGCATTAGTCATTAATTGCCCCCCGGTTGAGTAGTACTGTGTTTAAATACCGGCAATTTGAAGCCGGGTTCCAACTCACAAAACTCAAGTTCTACGTCCATATCAATAGCCACGTCTTCAGCGCTGATATCTTTTGCTGCTGCCAGAAAGCGCACACCCTCTTCTAAATCAACCAACACCAGAGTATGAGGTGATGGGAAGGGTGGAATAGGGGGGTGGTACTGAATCGTATAGCTATGAACCCTGCCTTTCCCGCTCGCATTGATGGTTGTCCACTCCGAAGACTGACAATGAGGGCACATTGGTCCGGGAGGAACGCGCAGTTGCCCGCAGTTGCTGCATTTTTGGATTCTGAGTTCTTCCTGCTCAAACCCTTCGTAGAGGAAGGCGTTGTCATCATTGAACAGCGGGCGCGGATAACTCGCTGCATGCGTATTACTATCGTTACTCATTTAAAACTTCTAATAATCATTACTCATACCACTTTACGATTTCTTCCAAGTCGGCACGGTTGGTCCGATAGCCATCGGAAGGGTGAGTCTCATCGGGATAGCCAAACGACATGCCACAAACTACGATGCGATCGCACGGAATGTCAAAAAATTCGTGCACGACGTCGCCGTATACCGCTAATGCTGCCTGGGCAATCGAGGCAATGCCAAAACTCTCCATTACCAGCATCAGGTTGCCCAAATAGCCACCGAGGTCTAACACGCCATAGGGCCCCAGTTCTTCAGCAGAAGTAAAGATGGCCGCATGGGGGGCATCAAAAAACTTAAAGTTTTCCAATGTGTATCTGGCAGATGCATTGCGATCTCCCATTACTCCCATTGCTTTATACAACTGACTGCCCGCCAGGCGACGTCTTTCTTTGCGCAGGCCGGAATAAGCGCCTGGCATGGGTAAATCAGAGCGGCGACCTTCGGACTCTCTAACCTTCGGATCATTTGCCTTCATGGCATCGGTCACCGCAGTTTGGTAGAGCGTTTGGCGAAAACGCTCTGTACCATCGCCTTTTGTCACTATGACTTCCCAAGGCTGTGCATTGCACCAGGAAGCAGAAAGCTGTGCTAAAGAAAACACCCGTTCGATGACGTCATTGGGCACCGGGGTGCTTAGATATTTTCGGCAGCTTCTGCGTCTGGATTGCAAACTTGCCAATACTTTGGTTTCTTCAAAATCCAGACTATCGTTTGCAACGATTTCCTCGCGCTCCATAGCTAAGCCTAGTACTCTTTCAACTAGTCCTCTTTCTTACTAAAAATTTTGTGCGCTTTGAGTTCCGCAATTTTCGCATCGTCATAGTGCGCAACTTCTTTTAAAACCTCTTCGGTATGAGCGCTCAACATGGGCGCAGGTGTTGGATCAACCGCTGGCGTATAGGTCATATGACGAAATACCGAAGAGATATTCGGTACGTGATCAAACTCCGGGTGGGGCAGGTCACTCATAATACCGCGCTCTGCTGTTTCCGCTGAGTTAAATGCTTCGGCGACGGTGCGGACTGAACCTGCCGGCAAGCCGGCGGCTCGCATTTTTTGAACAACATCATCTCGTATTTGTGAACGAAACGCTTCTTGTACGGCGTCGTTAAGCTCGTTGATATGTTCGTGCCTCAGTGCTTGGTTAGCAAAGCGAGGGTCTTCAAGTAAGTGCAGTGCATCAAGTACCTGGGAGCATAAACGGTTGTACATTTTATCACTGGTAATCATGATCCAGACGGAGCCGTCCTGCACATCAAATTCACCCCCGGGCGCTGAGGTTTTTGACACCCGGCCGGTAGGCAGCGGGTTCTCACCCGCGGCAAAATAGTCGGTACCGCGATAAGCCAGGCACGCCATGGCTGAATCGAACATGGCTATATCTATGAATTGGCCCCTGCCGTATTTATCACGGGCGCGCAGTGCTGCCAATATACCGATGGTGGCATTGTTAGCCGCCATGAAATCGACGACCGGCACGCTATTTACAACGGGTCGCTCTCCAGGGTTACAGTTAAAAGATATCTGTCCGCTCTCAGCCGCGATCATGGAATCATAGGCAGGTATATCGCATAGCGGGCTAGTTCTGCCGTAGCCGGATACGGAGCAGTAAATTAACTTTGGGAAGCGTTCTTTAATGGATTCATAATCCAATCCAAACTTCTTCATGACGCGAGCAGTGTAATTTTCCACCAGCACGTCGGCTTCGGCGAGTAAATCCAGGACTACGTCGCGCCCCTCTTGTAACTTTAGATCAAGAGTAACACTGCGTTTATTGCGGTTCAGTGACCAAAAATAGGTGCTGTAATCGCCGATTTTTGGGCTCAGGTTGCGCACCTGATCGCCCACATCAGGCTCTTCGATTTTAATAACGTCCGCGCCAAAATCAGCCAGCGTGAGTGTGCAGAACGGCCCTGCCAACACGCGGCTGAAGTCGACAACCCGTACCCCTTCCAGAGCCTTTGGAGCATCCGGAGTGCGCGGTCGATAGGGCTGAAACGAAGGTCTTTCTTTTCTAGTCTCAGTCATAACTTTTATACTTTGAATTTTTCTGGTACGTCGACACGGAAAAACTTGGCAGCGCTCAAACCAAGCAGCTGGGCACGCTCGCTATCGGTGAAATCACCCAATTGACGTTCGATGGCTTCCGCTGAGTGAGGGAAGCTGCCTTCGTTGTGCGGATAATCTGATCCCCAGAAGAAGTTATGGAGCAATCCATATTCGCGGCAGAGCTTGAGTCCCATTGGGTCTTCTCCAAACGTCGAAGCGAAGTGAGCTTTGTAGTAATCGCTTGGTAGACCGTTCTTTAGCTTGGGCTTAACCCAGAAGTGGTGCTTCTTATAGGCTTCATCCATAGCAGCAATAAACCAGGGTACCCAACCGATACCTGATTCAACGGTGACAAAACGTAACTTGGGAAAGCGATCAAATACCCCGGACGCACAGAGGTTTGCAACTGGCTCGCAGGCAGGAATCAATGCATGTACTGCGTAGTTAACAATAGCGCCACCAGGGCCTTTTGCGATGCGTGGGTCAGTACCGGATCCAACGTGCATTGTGACCGCGAGATTACACTCTTCAATCTTCGCCCAAAGTGGGTCGAACTGAGACATGTTGTAATTCAGCTGGCCGCGTTGGTGTGGACCGAAAACAGGCTTGGGTGGAATATTGATAGCGCGGAATCCCATTTTTGCAACGCGGCCAATTTCTTGTACTGCGCGTTCGGGATCTGCTGCAAAAATAACTGCTACCGGAGTGAATACATCGGGTTGAGAGCCGTGAACTTCCCACACCCAGTCGTTGTAAACGCGCATTTGCGCCCATGCGAATTCAACGTCGTCCGTGGCGTACATAATAGAACCACGATTAGGGAAAAGCACCTCGTGATCGATACCGTCTGCGCGGACATCCCGCAGGCGTTGTTCAATATCAATAGGCGGCTTTTGGCGATAGGCATCCTCACCGTCCAAGTCGGGCTCTGTCACCGGGAACGGCTTGGCACCTTCAAGAATCAAGAATTTCTTGCCGTCTTTTTCTTCCTGGCGAGGCAGGCGATGTTTAAATTTGCTGTCGATGCGTTCAAGCCAAAGTGGAAATGGCTCGATCGCATGGGTGTCAGATGACAGCACGAAATACTTTTTTTCTGCGCCGGCGCGGGGCGAACGCTCCCAGTTGGCAGAACCTGGCGTCTCTTCACGCCACTTATTTTCTTCGTTAACCTCTATATCCAGAGATTTTGCCGCGTTATCAGTAATCATTGCATTTTCCAGGATTAGTTAAGGCTATGCTGTTGCAGTATCAAATTCAAAGCCAATACCCTTTAATTTATCAAGTATTTCCTCGCCGTATTCTGCGCGCAGATCGTCTGCGAGCTTACTGCCAAGATCGACATTGTCGCTTTGTTCTTCTGTTGGAATTTGGATCAATACGAGCAGGTAAGCAGGTTCATCGGTAATGTTTTCGAAGGTTCTGAACACGCCGGGCGGTACGGAGACGAAATCGTATTTATTGAGAATTATGCTGTTTTCGCCATCATCGCCCCAGCTGATCTTGAATTTCCCACTAAGGCACATAAAGTTCTCTGTAGTCTCGTGGTGCCGGTGCAGTACGGGGCCATCGTGAGGTGGGCACACGGTCAGATCGATCACCAATCCGGGAATACCCGTCAGTGCTGCGCCCTCTGAGCGACCAGTATAATTTTCTGGAATTAACAGGGGGTATACATGGTTTGGTGCAAATCTATCAAAGACTTCACCCGGGATTCCTGATTTACTTTCATGCTGCTTGTGAAAATCATTAAGTCCGGCTGAGAATCTGACTGTACGTGCTTCCATTTCTTCAATGGAGGGGTTTCCGGCTGCCATAGTGGAGAAATCCTGTGCAGTTGTCCAAATAATTTTTACTGTATGGGGTTATTTGATATTAGCTTGTCATTATCTGCTGTGCTCATCTTTGGGGCTAATACAAAAAAATCCAACACCCATTACCTTTTCCTATGCTGTCGGAGGTGGGGTTTACGCCGCTTGGGCCTACCTGGGAAGAGGGTGCGACAAGGTGGCGAATTCAATATTCATGCGTGCCAATTAGACCTTGATTGGATATGTTGGCTCAGTAGTTGGGACGTTATTGTGTTTTCCTATAAATTCATCTGCCTTTGGTTGTTGACGGGGAGGGGCGGTGAGTTAATACTTTATTGAAGCTCACCTGGATGAGACATAGTAGGCGTAGATCGCGCTTGCAAATAATCACATAGGTCGATCAAGGGTTTCTGGAAAATTCGTAATAATGCACAAATATGACATTGTTGTTGTCGGAGGCGGGAGTAACTCTCTCGCCGCTGCGGCCTATATGGCAAAGGCTGGAAAAAAAGTACTGGTGTTGGAGAAGAACGAGGTATGTGGAGGTGGTGTGATTTCCAGGGAAATTGCACCGGGATATATTCACGATACGCACGCATGTGGGCTGGTTACCTGCCTTGGGAATCCTCTTCTAACACACGATGAATTAGGTTTGTATTCCAAGCACGGTCTTGAGCTGGTGCCGGTGGAGGCTTCTTTTGCGTCGCTGTTTGAGGATGGAAGCTCGTTTTTCATTTACAAGAACCTTGATAAGACCTGTGAAGAGGTGGCCAAGTTCTCTCCAAAGGATGCCGGGACCTTTCGAGATTTTGTTATCGAAGCCAGAAGCTTATTGCCACTGTTGAACAGAGGCGCAGCCACGCCACCATTGCCTACCGGTAACTTTATCAGCATGCTTGAGTCCAGTGCGCTCGGTCGGAAACTCGCAGATTCGATGTTTAAAAGTTGTTATGACATCATCAACGAACGTTTTGAATCTGAGCATGTAAAAATCCACTTTATGAAGTGGTGTGCAGAAGCCATGATTAACCCGGAAGAGAAGGGTACCGGCATTCTTATTTATAACTTGATGGGCGTGGCCTGCGATGTCGAGCCAACTTATGTTAAGGGTGGTACCGGGAATTTAGCCAAATCTCTGGTGTCCGCCATAGAAGGCTACGGTGGAGAAGTGCGCACCAACTCGGAAGTGGTCAGGGTTAATGTCTCCGGGGGGCGATCTTGGGGTGTCTGTCTCAAGGACGGGGAACTGATAGAAGCCCGAGATGGAGTTATCGCCAGCATTCATCCCTGGAAGCTTGGCGAATTTGTACCAGAAGTAGATAAGGATATTGCCGCGGCTGCACGGCAGACCAGTTTGAGTCATCACGGTGCCTTGCTGCAGGGGATTGCTCTGGACAGAATACCGGAATTTAAGGCCAACAAGAATCTGTTGAAAGCGCAGGGAATTGAATACGTGCCGCTTGGCATGGAAGACACGCGGCGGACGTTTGATGAATACCGCTATGGTCGAATTCCGCAGGGGCACCTGTCGCCTCTGGCTATTATGCCGAGTCTCTATGATCCGAGTAGGGCGCCGGAAGGATGCACGACGCTCTGGTTATACCACTTTGCGCCAATGGTATTGGCAGAAGGCGGCCTGCAAGCATGGACTAATCATAAACAGGCTTTTGCAGACCAGATTTGGGACGTTTTTAAAGACCTGGTAACCAATATCGATGATTCAAATATCGTTGCACGTCATATTGAGTCCCCGCTTGATCATCACAATCACTCCGGGTCAATGATTAACGGCGACATTATGAGCTTAGGGACTCAGATAGGCCAATTTTTGGGGCGGCGCCCGACACCGGAACTGGCGCAGTATGCCGTTCCAGGCATTGAAGGTTTGTATCTGGCAGGCCCATTTATGCATCCAGGTGGCACAGTTACTCTTGGTGGTCGGGCTACTGCGATCAAGATGTATCGAGATATGGGTATTGATTTAAATATTGGTTTTGAGGGGCTGTGAATCATGAAACTTTACGCGACTGATAACTCTGATTTAATGGAAGTTAACAAGATTGCCCGCGATGGTAATAATCTCGTGGTTGAAGGCACTATCATGGGCGCGATGCCCATACGTGCCACGGTTAAACCGGCGGAAATAAGAAGGGCGATAGGCCTGATGGATTTTAAAACGCTGCTGTTTGTCCTGACCATGATTTTCAGGGGATCCAGATAATCCTAATTTAATGTAATATCCAGTTTTTATAACCAAAGGTGCCATTACTATGAGCCAGGAAATATTACTGCCAAAA
>LXNI01001818.1_pt1 | contig 16793 bp, 25 predicted proteins | sample 809091 | NCBI WGS metagenome assembly LXNI01 (sample SAMN04870527, study PRJNA318959) | sponge metagenome | biome: 01000161; feature: marine sponge reef; material: water | host: Sarcotragus foetidus | place: Greece: Milos, Mediterranean Sea | collected 2013-05-29 | depth 5-7 m | reverse complement strand
GGCGCTCATACTTCGGGCGAGTGATTTCGGTCCACATGTCGTGCCTCCTCGTTTGCTTTGACACAACCGAGTAAGGCACAACCGACTGAAATCACTCAACTAGTTTCGAGTTGAACTCTTAGATCCGGACCGAGCTTGACCGCCTCGAACACCTCCAGGGAAATCAACAGCCGTTCCGATTCCTCCGCGTCGATACACAGGCTCACACCGCGCTCCATGGCCGCGCGGGCCAGTTCGCCGACCCGCGGAACCAATTCGGCCATCACCCGGTCCCGTTGAGCGTATTCGTAGCGGGGATGGAGCGCCGACAGTTTGATCGACACCCCGGGCGCGGAATGAATATCGGCGCCGGCGACGGTGCCGCCGATTGCGGTGACGGCATCCCGGTAAGCCGTCAGGTAACGCTCGGCGTCGATGGCTGTCCGCGCGCCCTCGCCCAACATGTCGAACGAGAACAGATAATCCGCGTGTTCCGGTCCACCCGCCGATTCGATGGCCGATTCTATCGTCTGCCCGAGGACGAACTGGTCGCCGATGATGTGCATGGCGTGCACCATGGCCCGGCGGATGACCGGCTCGGCCCCGCGTGCCAGCAGCCCGGCGATCAGGTTGTACGAATTTTCAGGCTCCGCATCCCACTCAAGCACCTTGCCGGTCAGCATCATCGCCCAAGTCGACGCATTGACCAGCAGATGGTCGCTGTTGCCGATATGCCGGGACCAGTCGGCATCGAGGATCTTGTCGCGGATCAGGCGGCTGGCGGTCTCCGCGTCCGGCACCCGGAGCAGCGCCTCGGCGAGGCACATGAGCGCCACGCCTTCGCCGGTGGACAGATCATACTCCTGGAGCAGCAGGTCGATGCCGCCCGACACACGGCGCCGATCGCGGATATGGGCCACAAGTTCCCGGGCGCGGGAGGCGATCCTGGCGTGCTGCTCGGGCGAGAAACCATAGGCGGCACGCAACCGCTCGACGGCCGCTTCATCGGTCGCCATGCGATAGGCGTCCAGGCCCTCGAACCGTCCGGATACAATCGGCCTCGCGTCCATCAAGCGCTCCTTCCGGTGGCCCTCCGGCAAAGGATAATGACGGCCCCGGGCGCCCGGCAACTTTTTTCAGTTCGGGCCGATGCTCAGGATAGAGCCGGATCGGTCTCCATGTCCGGCGTCATGTCCGGGGCCATGTCCGGGGCTTGGCCGCCCGATGACTTCTTGTAGTTCTTGTCGACGTAGTTGCAGAGGTGATCGTAGAAGGTCGTCACCTCGTAGCTCGGCGGGTTGTCCGGCCCCGTGCAGCCGGGCAGCGGCTCGGACCGCACATCCCAGTTTGGATTGTAGAAGAACGCCGAGATATGCCGCTCCACCGGCGGCGCCAGCACCCGGTGCGGGGTCGCGATGAATTGGCCGTTGGTCCATTTCTGCATGAAGTCGCCGCTGTTGACGATCATCGCGCCTTCCACATAGCCGGCGGTGATCCAGTCGCCATCCCGGGTCTTCACCTCCAATCCCGGAATTTCGGGGATCGGCAGGAGCGTAATGAATCCGTGGTCCGTATGGGGAGAGATGCCGAACTCGTCCTCCTCCGCCTCAACCGCCGGATACCGGACATTGCGGGTCAGCCACTGAGGATCGGTGAACATCTTGTCGAAATAGTCCGGCGCCAGGCCCAGGGCCCGGGCATAAAGCGGCAGCAGTGATCTGCCGAGGTCTTCCATGGCTTGGTAGTAGGCCAGCATGGTCGGCTTGAAGTCGGGAAGCAGATCCGGCGCCGGCCACTTGTTGGGCCCGGTAAACCGGCGCCCCTCGCGGATGCCCGGATGATCATCGGGCCGTTCCCGGACGATGCGATAGTTCTCGTTCAGATCATACTTGGTATTGTCGCCCGCATCGGTGGTCACGTAGATGGTCGACTTGATGGGCACGTAACCGGTGGTCCGCTCATCCACCTTGAGTTTCAGCTTCTCGTCTTGCGGCAGGGCGTGCAGGTCACGCACCTGATCCACCGCGGCCGCGATCAAATCCGCCGGCACCCCATGACCGACGATGTAATAGAACCCGATCTCTTCCTGAATCCAACGGAGGTTCTTCGCAAGTTCGCCGGTTGCTTCCATATCACCGGCGAGAAACGGCGCGATATCGAGAACCGGAATCTCCCGGGTATCGGTCATCGGCTGTCCACCGGCGCCGCCGGTGCTCCTTCTTCGGCCGCTTGGGCGGCGGGCGCGGTGAACTTGGCGCGGACGGTCATCGCCGAAACCGCCACGCGGGCGGCCCCCCGGGATTCGGCGGCGCGGGCCTCGTCATCGCCGGACACCGGGTCTTCGAACACCGCCCGGCCTTCTATCTTGATGATCTTTCGCACCTTCTCCATATCGGTCTCGCAGGGCACCCGGAATTCCATCTTCATGATCGCCCGGTCCCGATAATAGCCGGTGCGACGGCGGAAATCACGTCCGCCGCGAGCTTCCGCGCCCCGAATCCCAACCCGATGCCGACGGATTTAAGCTGCGCCCGGCGCAAATCCCGCGCCCGGGCACCGGTTGGGCCGGACAAGAAGCTGCCGGTCCCAGCGTCGGTCAACGGCTCAGCGGCCGCCAACGGCCCGGATTGCGGAGGGTTACGCTTGCGGTGATAGTATCGGAAGTATGTCATAATTCTCAATTATGGGCCCCGGCCGGTGAACCTCCGCCAGATCGAATATTTCGTCGCCATTTACGAAGAGGGCAGCTTTTCCAAGGCCGCCGTCCGCGAGCACTGCACCCAGCCGGGCATGAGCGCCCAGATCCGTAATCTGGAAGAAGAGTTCGGCAGCCAGCTGTTCGAGCGTTCGGTCGCGGGCGTTACGCCCACCCAGGCGGGCCAGGGGTTTTACCGGCGCGCGGTCTCCATCCTGAAAGATGTGGAGAGCGCCGGTCAGGAACTCCTTGCGCTTTCCGGTGAAGTGACCGGCACGGTAAGGATCGGTCTCATCCCCTCGATCGTCCGCGGCCTGCTGCCCAACTTCTTTCCCGGATTCGTCGCCGAGTATCCGGAAATCCGGTTCAGTCTCATGGAAGGTTATAGCGGCACGCTCACCGACTGGGTGATGGACCGCACCCTCGATCTTGCCGTGGTCACCACGCCGCCAAGTCACGAAGGCCTCAACGCCGAAATCATCCTGCGGGAGAACGTGGTGCTGATATCGGGTCCCGCGATGGGCCTGACGGCCTGGGCGCCGGTCACTCTCGCCGAGCTGCCGCCCCTCAATTTGGTGGTGACCTCGGTACAGCATTCCCTCGGCCGGAACATCGAAAGCTTCATCCGCGCCGGCGAAATTCCGGTGAACGCGATCATGGAGATGGACTCCATGACCGCCGCCTTCGATCTCGCCCGGGAGACCGAGTGGTGCACCCTGCTGCCCTTCACCTCGGTGTTGCAGGATATCGACGCCGGCGCGCTCCGGTTCAGCCCCGTCGCCGCACCGGACATCAAATCGGATTTCTACCTGATCCATCAGGTGCAGCGGCCTCTCAACGGCGCCGCCCAAGTGTTCGCCGATAGGCTCAGGGCCGAAATGACGGCGGTTACCGGGCGCTGGCGCGAATTGACCGGCCAATAGCCGGGATTCTGCCCCCTATAAGAAATTATTATTTTTTAGACAAGATAATATCTGTAATTCTTATATCAACGTCACACCAACGACCAAACACGGATTCGTTCCAGGAGGCTGATATGAACACCGCCGCCCAACCTCTCCAGACCACCCGGACCGCGCCCCCCGTCGCCCTGGAAACCGTGATGAGCGACGACGGCAGGTTTCACGACATTCCGACCCTCGATCTCGGCGGCTATCTTGCCGGTGATCCGGCGTCCCGCGATGAGCTGGCGGCGCAACTCCGCTACATCCAGGAGAACATCGGCTTCTACTATGTGGTCAATCACGGCATCGACCGGGGACCCGTCGACGCGGCCTATGCGGCGCTGGAGGAATTCTGCGCGCTGCCCATGGAGGAGAAGCTCAAGGTCAAGATCAACGAGAATTCGGTCGGTTACATTCCGCCGGAATCGACGGTCTATGTCACCTCGGTGATCAACGAGAACACCGAGAAGGATCTGAACGAGACCATCACACTGGCCCGCGAGCGCGCGCCGGACCATCCCCACATCCAGGCCGGTTACCGGTTCTGCGGCCCCAACCCGTGGCCGGAGAGCCTGCCCCGGTTCAAGACCGCCATGGTCGACTACCAGAACGAGATGAGCAAACTGGGCTACGCCATGCTGCCGCTGTATGCGCTGGCCCTCGACAAGCCCGCCGATTTCTTCGATCCGTATTTTACCGAGCCCACCTGGTGGACGCGCAACGCCCACTATCCGCCGGCCAAGGCCAAGGAGAACCAGTTCGGCATCGCGCCCCACTGCGATCACAGCTTCATGACCCTGCTGCCGATCTCGGACGTGCCGGGGCTCGAAATCCTGACCCCCGAACGGGAGTGGATGACCGCCAAGCCGATCAAGGATTCGATCATCGTCAATACGGGCGAGTTCCTGAACCGCTGGACCAACGGCCGATTCATGCCGACGCCGCACCGCGTGGTGCCGCCCCGGAAGGACCGCTATTCCATGGCCATGTTCTTCAATCCCAGCCCGGAGACCGTGGCCGATCCGCTGGACACCTGCATTTCGGACGGCAACCCGGCCCGGTTCGAACCCATGACCATGCTTGAATATATGAGCTGGTACATCGATACCAACTACAAGCGGGACGCCGGCGGGACGCAGAGCTAGCCGGCCGCCATTTCCTCGGACAACGACCCGAATTCAGCGACCGCGTCCCGTCGCCCAATCGAGGGCGCGGCGGAGGCTTCTTTGGGCCTTTTCGAATTCACCTTGCTCCCCGGGCCGCCCCAACAGCGATCCGGCAACGCCGCGGTGGAAACGAAGCACGGCTGCCACCTTGGTGTCCCGGAGCTCCGTCAGCCGGTCTCGATCAATTCCAGAAGCGCCCCTTCAAGGCCGGTCCAGTCCATATTCCCGGCTTCGGCGATCACCTCGATTCGGCTGTCCCGCCGATAGGCGATGGGCATCACCGTCATTTCATTCCGCACCCGATCCATCAGCAGCCACTCGTCCGGCGTTCGAAATACCCCTTTGAGGCGCTGAAGGTTCTTGACCGGGCCGGGAGGGCCCAGCAGGTCGACGAGATCGTCCCGGCGAAACACATCGTGGGCATCGAAGATCCAGCCGCAGGCATCAAACCCCTCGCCGGCGCTCCGCCGCCGGATGGGCTTTCCGGGCGAAGGATTCCCGGTATCCGGCGAATCGGGAGACGCGTGATCATGTCCGTGGTTATGCCCATGATCATGGAGGTGCGGGAACAACGGCACCCGCGCGGCATCGCCGGCGAGGTCGAGCAGCGCCGGGTCAAGGACACCCCGGCTTGTGGTTTCGATCACCGCCTTGGGCGGAAACAGCGACCGCGCCCATGCGTCAAAGGCCTTCAGGTCGTCGGCGGCCGCGAGATCGGCCTTGTTGGCCACCAGCACGTCCGCCAAATGCACCTGATCGCGAAACAAGGCCGCCTCCCGCAGCCTGGGGTCTTGGACGGCCCTGGGATCGACCAGGCAGATGACCGCACCCACGTCGACCGCGTCACGGAGATCGTCGCCGCGAAGCTCATCCAGAATGCCCGCCGGGTGTCCGATGCCCGTGGGCTCGATAATCAATCGCTCGGGCTTTGCCCGGCGGAGCACATCGGCAATCGCCACCTTCATCGGCAGGTTCATGGTGCAACACATACACCCGCCGGCGATTTCGCGGATCACCACACCGTCGGCTTCGGCATCATCGGGTTCGAGCGCCGCGCCGTCGATCGGCACCTCGCCGAACTCGTTGACCAGGACCGCCCACCGCTCGTCCGGATTCTTATGCGACAGCAGATGACGGATCGCCGTCGTCTTGCCGACGCCGAAGAATCCCGTAAACAGGGCGGTTGGAACATTGGCGACGGTCATATTGGCTCCAAGGCGGTCTCAGCCGGGCTTCCGCGCGATGAACGGATAGCCGAACACGTCGAAGGCGCGGGCGTTTTTCTCGCCGCCCGCCTCACCGAAGGTATCGACCGCCGGGCCTGCCTGGACGTTCTCGAACCCGACATCCGCCAGCATCTTCCGCCAGCCCGCGCACGGCAGGCGACCGGCAATTCACGCCGTCCATAAATCAATATCGCGGATCGCCGCCTCCGGCACCGGCTTGCCGTTGGCGATATCGGCGAATTGAAGGTGGCCGCCCGGCCTCAGAATCCGCATGACTTCGGTGAAGACGCCCTTCTTGTCGGCGCATAGGTTAAACGCGCCGTTGCCGATCACCACGTCGGCCCAGCCGTCGTCGACGGGAATATCCTCCAGCAGCCCTTTTTGGAATGACACGTGGCCGAGCCCCATGGCCTTGGCCGTACCGTTGGACTTTTCAACCATCTCGTCGGTCATGTCGATGCCGACGACCTCGCCGCCTTCGCCGACAAGGCCGACTGCGACAAAGCAATCGAAACCGGCCCCCGAGCCCGCATCGACCACCTTCTCACCGGCTTCCAGCCGACGCAGCGAGAACGGGTTGGCGACCCCGGCGAAGCTCTCCACCGCCGCATCGGGCAACGCATCGACCACCGCGCCATCGTAGCCGAGCCTGGCCGCGAGCGGCCGCCCGGTATGAAAATGGTAATCGCCGTCGGGCGCCAGCGCGACCGCACGGTATGTGTCGCTCACGCCGGCGCGTAATTTCCCGGCGTCGACCGGCGAACCGCTGTCGAACGGTGCTCCGTCATCCATGATCGGCGCCTCCCCCGTCGCAAGACCAAAGGGTACCGCCGTTGGATTTATTCTCCGAGACATTTTTCGCTTGCCGCGGGCCGTTCAAGCCGCCGTGACCACAGCCCGACAGCGCTTGCGCCCGCCCTTTCAGAAGCTAAGATCGCCGCCATGAAGGGATTGCGCGCCATCTGCCCGGGCCGGGAATTTGCCGCCTCCCTGGCGGCGTTGGCGCTGATTTTCCAGGCCATGATGCCGCTCGCAGCCGCGGCCCAGCAGATCAAACTCGATGGGCAAGCCGGGTCGCCGTTCGCCGGCGGCATGGTGATCTGTACGGCGTTCGGCCTCAAGGTCATCGATGATCCGTTTGACGGGACCGCACCCGAGGGACCGGCGGGCGAGGCATCCGCGGGCAACGGCCACTGCGTCCTGAGCGCCGCCGGTGGCGGGTATGGCCTGCCGCCCGTATCGGCGCTTCCCGGACCCGGCTTCGTTGCCGTATCAAATTCGGCCGCCGCCGCAGCCGCGGCCGGCCGCGCCCCCGTATCCTCATTCCGATCCCGCGCTCCCCCTGCCTGAGTTGACCGCCTCCAACGTAACCAGGTTCAACTCAAAGAGCGGGGACAGCCCCAATGAAATTCCCACCCAAGATGATCGTGCCCGTCGCGGCGCTGGTCATCGCCGCCGGTCTCGGCGGCTTCCTGATCGCCAATACGGCCAAGCTGTCGGGCGGGCCCGCCGTGCGGACCAAGGTTATCGGCACGACAGGCACGGTCGCCGGTGCGTCGATCGGCGGTCCGTTCACCCTCACCAATCACCGGGGCGAGGTCGTTACCGAAAGGGATTATCTCGGCAAGCACACACTGATCTTCTTCGGCTTCACCCATTGTCCGGATATCTGCCCGACGACGATGAATGAAATCGCCTTCGCCCTCGACCAACTGGGCGGCAAGGCCAAGGACGTCAACGCCGTGTTCGTGACCATCGATCCCGAGCGCGACAATCCGGAAGCCCTCGGCGATTACATGGAACTGTTCGACAAGAGGATCACCGGCCTTACGGGGACGCCGGAACAGATCGCCGGCGTCGCGAAGGCGTTCCGGATTTTCCACGCCAAGAACATTTCGGCGGAGGAGCAGGCCAAGCCCAAGGAGGATCGGTTCTATTTGATGGATCACTCCTCCATCACCTACCTGATGTCGCCCACCGGCGAGTTTATCCGCCACTATTCCTATGGCACGCCGGCCAAGGCGTTGGCGGATGACATCCGGACCCGACTCTAAAGGGCAAAAGGAACAGTCATGAAAACCATCTTCGGTGCGGTTCTCGCGGCGGCAATCGTCTTTGCCGTTCCGGCCGGCACCTCCTTGGCGGCGGATGCCGCCGTCGGCGGGCTGACCATCTCGAACCCCTGGGCCCGGGCGTCCACCGGCGGATCGCGGCCCGGCGTCGCCTACCTCACCATTGCCAACAGGGGCGGCGCGGACAGTTTGACCAAGGCAAGCTCCCCGGTCGCCGGGCGCGTCGAGTTGCACCGGATTATCCATGACGGCGACCGGGCCCGCATGGGCGCGATCGGGAAGATCCGGCTGCCCAAAGGCAAAACGGTCGAGCTCAAACCGGGCGGGCTCCACATCATGCTGATGGGCCTGAAACACCAGTTGACGGAGGGCGAGACGTTTCTGCTATCGCTCCATTTTGCCGAGGCGGGCAAAGTTGACGTAACGGTCCGGATCATGGGCGCGGGCGCCATGGGCGATCATTAAGGGTCTGTACTCAACTAGGGGATTCTCCTTTTTGCGCCCTCTCACCCGGCGCCGGGCAGGCTTGGCGTTCGCCTCGCCAACCCTCCGCATCCCTCTCCCCCTGAAGGGCGAGGGAACGCACGGCCTCCATAATCAGGCCCCGCGGACACCAGCCACGACCGGCCTTGACCATGGGCCGGCAGCGGCTACTCTGTCGGCTGGATGGTTAAGGGAACCCGGCGAAAATCCGGGGCTGCCCCCGCAACTGTGATCAGCCCGGGCTGAGAGTCAGATACCTGCCGTCCGTTTGGCCGCGGAACCCTTGGGGGGGTTCACTGCGGCACGCACGTCAAGCACGGAGGGTGAATATGTCGAGCGAAACGACAACAACTCAACCAGCGTCGGAAGCCCTCGCTTCCGAAGACGGGAAACGGCGGCTGTCAGCGATCCTTGTGCTGGCGTTCGGAGCATTGCTGGTGTGGGGAGCGGCGTACGCAAATCCCATCACGCTCCACGGCGCGGCCCATGACGTCCGCCACGCAACCGGGTTTCCCTGCCACTAGGCCTGCCGCCGGAGATACAAATTGATTAGGTCGATTTTCTATCCGGGCCTTCTGGCCGGGATACTCGCCGGGCTGTTCATATTCGGCGCCCAGCAGGTGAAGCTCGTACCTATGGTGTTCGAGGCCGAGAACTACGAAGGACAGGCTGCGGGCGGTCATGAGCACGGTGCAACGCAAGCGGAGGCACCTCGGAGCCGTTCACACGAAGACGGCGCCGGTCATTCTCATGGCGATGATGAATGGTCGCCGGCCGACGGCCTCGAACGGACAGCGTTTTCGCTGTTCTCAAATCTGATCACGGCAATTGGATTCGGCCTCGTCTTGTCGGCTGCCTTTGTCCTTAGCCGGCGGCGGATCTCCTGGCGGGAGGGGATCATATGGGGGCTGGCCGGATTTGCCGCGGTACATCTGGCACCGGCCTTCGGTCTTCCGCCCGAACTCCCCGGCATGTCCGCGGAAGCGGATCTTGTCGCCCGCCAGACCTGGGCGATGGCGACAACCGTTCTCACGGCCGGAGGACTGGCCCTTCTTTTCCTCGCGAAACAGATGCTTTGGAGAATTGCCGGCGCGCTGCTCATCGCCGCGCCGCATTTCGTCCAAATCGAGCGGGTACATGTGGAGCACGCCGTGCCCGCCGAACTCGTTTCCCAGTTTATTGTCGCGACGCTGGTGGTGACCGCATTGTTCTGGATGCTGCTCGGCGCCTTGACGAGTTACTTTTCGAACCGTGTCGGACAAGCACAGGCCTAAGCACCGCGAAATTCCCGGAATCCAGACGCCCCGTCCCGGCGGGGCGTTTTTCCTGGGCCGCCCAAGGATGCATTTTGCGGTGCAAAATCTTGGGACCGTTGATAGGTTGGGCATTGGGACGGACGCAACCTGCAAAGGACCAATCAAATGCCAGACAACCAGACCGCCATTGTCACCGGCTCCACCAGCGGCATCGGGCTGGGCATTGCTCGGGCGTTAGCCGCGAACGGGTGCAACATCATGCTCAACGGCTTCGGCGATGAGGCTGAAGTCGAGGCGGTTCGCGCCGGTCTCGCCGATAAGTGCGGTGTCGGCGTCGGCTACAGCGGCGCCGACATGACCAAACCGGATGAAATTGCCGGCCTGGTGGAGGCCGCCCGGACGGAGTTCGGCTCCGCCGACATCATCGTCAACAATGCGGGCATACAGCATGTAGCGCCGGTGGACGAACTCCCCATCGACAAGTGGGACGCCATCATTGCCATCAATCTCTCCAGCGCCTTCCATATGATCCGCGCGGCGCTGCCGGGAATGAAGGACCGGCAGTGGGGACGGATCATCAATCTCGCCTCGGCCCACGGGCTGGTCGCCTCGCCGTTCAAGTCGGCCTATGTCTCGGCCAAACACGGCATGCTCGGTCTGACCAAGACGGTGGCGCTCGAGGCCGCCGAGTTCGGCGTCACCTGCAATGCCATTTGTCCGGGCTACGTGCTGACGCCCCTGGTCGAGAAACAAATCCCCAACACGGCCAAGGCCCGGGGGATCAGCGAGGAAGAAGTGGTGCGCGACGTGCTGCTGGAGGCGCACGCGACCAAGGAATTCGTCACCGTCGAGCAATTGGGCGCGCTCGCCGTATTTCTCTGCTCGGACGAGGCCGCACAGATCACCGGCACGGCGCTTCCGGTGGATGGCGGCTGGACCGCGCACTGAGCGGGGCGGGAGATGACGAACCAGCCCGCCAACGGCCGGAAGTCCATCCGCCTCGCCCTGCAGGGCGGCGGCGCCCACGGCGCCTTTACCTGGGGTGTCCTCGACAAGCTCCTGGAAGACGGCCGGGTCCACATCGACGCCATCTCGGGCACCAGTGCCGGCGCCATGAACGGGGTGGTCGCCGCCGACGGTCTGGTTGCCGGGGGCGAGGACGGCGCGCGGGCGGCGCTGGAGAAGTTCTGGCGGGCGGTCAGCGGGGCCACCTATATGAGCCCGCTTCAGCGGACCCCCTGGGACGCCGCGACCGGCAACTGGAGCCTCGACGCATCCCCCGGCTTCGTGTTCTTCGATCTGGTCAACCGGCTGTCATCGCCCTACGACCTCAACCCGCTCAACATCAATCCGCTGCGCGACATCGTCGACAATCTGGTGGATTTCGACCGGGTGCGCCGCTGCACCGATATGGCCCTCTTCGTCTCCGCCACCAACGTCCATACGGGCCGGGTGCGGGTGTTCACCCGCGAACAGATGACGCTGGACATGGTGATGGCATCGGCCTGCCTGCCCCACGTCTTCCAGGCGGTGAAGATCAACGGCGTGCCGTACTGGGATGGGGGTTACATGGGCAATCCGTCCCTGTTCCCGCTCTACGACGAGGGTCACGGCTGCGACATCGCCATTGTCCAGATCAACCCCATCGAACGGACCGAGACACCGAAATCGGCGCGGGAAATCCTCAACCGGGTCAATGAGATCACCTTCAACGCGTCGCTGTTGAAGGAACTCCGGGCCATCGAATTCGTCCAGCGGCTGTTGGCCGAGGGCAAGCTGGAGGGCACCGGCTATCAGCACATTAACGTGCATATCATCGAATCCACCAAGGACATCCTGCCCCTCGGCGCGTCGTCGAAAATGAACGGCGAATGGGCATTCCTGCGCCATCTGTTCGACATCGGCCGGGAGACCGCCGAAGAGTGGCTCGACACCTGCTTCAAGTATGTGGGGGAGCGGTCGTCGGTGGACCTGCGCCAGGTGTTTCAGGGGATCGGTCCCGAGACCATCGGCTAGCGCCCGCCGACCTGCAACCTGCCGGCAACGTCCGTTCACGATGGCTTACGCTCGGGCAAATTGCCGGGAATGAAGATGTTCGCGACGTCGCCGCAAATGGACGCAATTCTCAAGGCGGCGCCTGGAGACCGGGTACTTTACCGCCACGCTCATCTCCCTAATTGACAATCATTCTCAATAGGCCAATATTAGGGACGAAGGGGTACGGTCGTTATACCGGCCCAAGAGGATCGCAATGTACGTTTGCATGTGCCACGGTTATACGGACAGTCAGATCCGCCGGCTCGTTGAAGAGGGCGTGACGTCGGCTGCCGAGGCCTATGAGCGCTTGGGCGAATTTCCCGAGTGCGGCAAGTGCGTCGAGGAAGCCCAGGCGGTGATCGACCGGACCAGAGGCGACGCCGCGGCTTAATCGTCCTCGTGCACCTGGGCATTCATGTAAGGCTCTACACCCATCTTCTCGATCATGCCGAGTTGGGTCTCGATCCAGTCCACGTGCTCTTCCTCATTATCGAGGATCGAGCGAAACAGGTCGCGGGTGACGTAGTCGGCCGCCGACTCACAATGGGCGATGCCTTCCCGGAGATCGGGAATGGCTTCCATCTCGGTCCGGAGGTCGCATTCGAGCACCTCCTTGACGTTCTCGCCGATATAGATCTTGCCGAGGTCCTGCAGGTTCGGAAGCCCTTCGAGAAAGATGACCCGCTCAATGATCATGTCGGCGTGCTTCATCTCATCGATGGATTCTTCGTATTCATGGCGGGCCAGCCGCAGCAGTCCCCAATCCTTCAGCATCCGTGAATGCAGGAAGTATTGATTGATCGCCGTCAATTCGTTCTTGAGCACTTTGTTGAGATACGCGATGACCTTTTTATCACCCTGCATGGAACTCCCCTTGCGGTTCCGTCGGGCCGCTCCGGCCCGTTGATGTCCGGGCACCGCAATAGCACGGACCTTCGACAATTGACCAGTGCTAACGACTTGCAATTAGCGCATCGATCCCCGTGTATTTGGCCTTGCGAATGCCTTGGCGCTCGACGCCGCAACCCGGATCTATCGGTTCCATCACCCGGGCGCGCCGTCGGTTGAAGCGCGCCTCGCCGCCGCCGATCATCTGGATCAGGTCCTGACCGGCTGAACGGTCTAGCCGCGTCGATGTTCGCTTGGCGCGGCATGTCGGGCCGGTTCAAGGGTCCCGGTTTTGAAAGGCCGGCGGGCCGGTTTCTCTTTGCCACGGAAAATGACTTCGAGAGCGAGCGGGGGTGAGGGACCTTGTGCCGCGCCGTCCTCATCGCCGCAACACTCCTATGGCGGCTCAATCGAGTCCGGATCCTAGTCCGCCAATTCGTCATCCGTTTCGAAATCGAAACGGTTTTCTTCTGCGCGCGACGGAATTAGGCTGAGAAGAATTCCGCCGGGGAGGACCGCCAAATGCCGTTTCAGCCCGCATCCGATGTCCTGAAGGACATCACCGCTTTGGAGATGACGCTCGCCCGGGCCGGGCCCACCGCCGGGCGCCAGATGGCCGACTGGGGCGCCAATGTGATCAAGATCGAGCCGCCGGGGCTGGGCGGGGACAAGGATTTTTCCGCCCGCCACTCGCCGGACTTCCAGAACCTGCACCGCAACAAGCGGAGCATGACGCTCAATCTCAAGTCGGAAGAGGGCGTCGCGGTGTTCAAGAAGATGGCGGAGAAAGCCGACGTCATCGTCGAGAATTACCGGCCGGACGTGAAGGCGCGCCTCGGCGTCGACTATGAAAGCATCAGGGCGATCAACCCCCGGATCGTTTATGCCAGCATCTCGGCCTTCGGCCAGGACGGGCCGTACTCCAAGCGGGCCGGGCTCGACCCGGTGGTCCAGGCCATGGGCGGGCATATGTCGGTCACCGGCCATCCGGGCCAGGGGCCGGTGCGCTCGGGCGCGGCGATCTCCGACATGATGGCCGGCACGCTATTGGCCAACGGCATCCTGCTGGCGCTGTTCGAACGCGAGCGGTCCGGCGAAGGCCAGTGGGTGCAGACCACGCTGATGGAGGCCTGCATCTTCCTGCTCGATTTCCAGGCCGCGCGCTACACCATGAACGGCGACGTGCCGGGCCAGGCGGGCAACAACCACCCGACCAATGTGCCGACCAACGCTTATCGGACCTCGGACGGGCACGTGCTCCTGGCACCCATGGCCACCATGTGGGAGAAGTTCTGCAAGGCGTTGAGCGCCGAGGAACTGATCGATGACGAGCGCTTCGCCTCGGCCAAGGCGCGTTTCGAGAACCGGGACGAACTCAACCCGCTGATCGAGGCCAAGACCGAAACCCGGACCGCGGACGAATGGGTCACCGCCATGAACGCCGTCGGCGTGCCGTCCGGGCCCATCAACACCCTCGACAAGACCTTTGCCGATCCCTGCGTCGAGGCGCTGGCCGTGCGCCAGACCGTGACGTCGCCCGGCCTCGGCGAGATCGGCCTGGTGGGCCAGCCCATCCATCTCAGCCGCACCGGCCAGCAGATGGTCAAGAGCGCGCCCGAATACGGCGCCGATACGGATGCGGTGCTGGCCGAGTTCGGCTACGGCGGGGAGGAGATCGAGAAGTTCCGCGCCGAGGGCATCGTGTAGCGAAACGGATTTCGTCCGGATTTGTACGCGGATCATGATCCGTATTCGACCGGGCGGAACGATCCGTATTGGACCGGGCGGAACGATCCGTATTGGACCGGGCGGAATGATCCGCCACGCACCGCCCGGAATGTTCGAATCCGTTGGAAAAAGCGGGTCCGAGACGGTAATTCTAGGATCGGACGCGACTGCTTGTTCAAGGATCGAATTCAACCGGTTTCAACAAGGAACCAGATCATGCCCAATATATCGCTAATGGATCTGGACGAGCTCGGGAAAGGCAAACTCGGCCCGTTCATCAAGAAGGCGCTTCGCAACCGCGCGCCGGACCCGGCGTTCCACGCCATGATGGGTCACAACCCGGACCTGTCGAAAGCCATGTACATCGCCTGGGGCACCCTGTTCTCCACCGGCAAGGTGGACCACAGCCTCAAGGAAATCATCCGCGTTCAGTTGTCGCGGGCGGCCGATTGCAATTATTGAGGAAACGTCCGATCCGCTTCGGCGAAGGGGAATGGACTGACCGAGGAACTGCTCGACGAAGGCATCGACAACTACGAAGCCTCCGGCAAGTTCACCGCGCGCGAGAAGGCGGCGCTGCGCTACGCCGAATATATGGACAAGCATCCGGAGAAAATCGACGAGGCGTTTTACGCCGGGTTGCGCGAACACTTCTCGACCGAGGAGATCGTCGAGCTCGGCGCCTATATCGCGTTCAACATCGGCTATCACACGTTCTTCGGCACTCTCGGATTCTACCCCATGTTCTCCCCCGACGGGCGGCTGGTGAGCCAGGAGGAAAGCCGCGAGATTTACGGCGATACGCCCATGTCCCACACCAAGGGCGCCATGCAGCGGGCCAAGGATCTGGCGCCGGGCGAGGCCGCCGAGTAAACCGGGAAACACAAATATGCCAGTGATCGATCCGGTTCCCGTCGAGGAACTCAAGGAAAACAAGGCGCTCGCCAGGATGCTCGAGCAGGCCGAGCGCCTGCGGGCGCCGGACCCGCTGCTGCTTCGGATCATGGCCCATGCGCCGAGCCATGCCCAGGCGGTGTGGGATGCGTTCTGGGTCTCCCACGCCGAGGGCAACGTCGACCACAAGCTCAAGGAGATCATCCGCATCCGGCTCGCCCGGTTCGCCGGCGATCCCTACTTCGCCAATCTGCGCTCGACCATGGCCAAGGAGGCCGGCCTCACCGAGGAGACGATCGATGCGGGCTGCGGCGATTTCGAAAACGACGGCCGGTTCTCGGAGGCCGAGAAGTGGGCGCTCAAATACTCGGCGCTGATGTACACCGATCCCAAGGCGGTGAACGCGGATTTCTACGATGAAGGCAAGCGGCACTGGTCGGAGGCCGAGATCATGGAGATCGGTACCCTGATCGCCTACCATTACGGCTTCGATGTGTGGATGAAGACCTTGAAGGCGTTCCCGCTTCATGACCCGGAGGGCAATCCGGTGAGCCAGGAAGAGAGCGCCGAGGTCTACGGCGCCGGGTAGGGTATGTTGCGGATAAAACGCCCGACACTCTAGCCGAGCCCGAAGTCATCCCGGAAACGGTCGATTTGATGCATCCGTTCGTGCAAGATCGTCACGATCCCGATGTCGCCATTCGAGAGATGCCGCCAATAGACGACGTGGTGTTCATACCGAAAGAAGAACCCATCGACTCCGAATTCCGCCGGGATGGGTTTCGAGGCGACACCGCGGTCCTCAATCTTGTCGAAGGTGGCGAACAGGCCAGTGATGTATTTCTCCGCCTGATCCTCGCCCCACCCGTCCCTTGTGTAGCGGTAGATGTCGTCGAGGCGGTGGGAGGCCGACTCTTGGATGCGAATGGCGGGCACGAGTGTCAGGAGCGGTTCCGCGCGATCACATCGTCCGCTGTCAGGGGCTGATAGCTCTGCTCCGGTGCGGCAAAGGCGTGGGTCAGTTCCGCTTTCAGCCGGTCGAAGGCTTCCGCCTCCACACGTTCCTTGTCGCGACGGATTAAATCTCGGATGTATTCGCTGACATTCTCGTAGATGCAATCCTCACCGGTGTTTGCGGCGACGAAATCGCTGAGTGCGCCGCTGACGCGGACGGTCATGGTTCTCGTGCGGGGCATGGCTCCTCCTGCGTCTTGCTATGTATACAATATAACCAATATTAACTACGAAACAAGTCGTGCGGGCCTGCCTCCGTGTATGTTTTGGAGCCCCGCTCACCCGTAAGTCGTCATCACCGGGTCGGTCAATTCGTCCGAATTGACCTTATTTGACCCGGTGATCCACGCCTCGCGGTCGGCGGTACACGTGGATGGCCGGGTCGCGGCTTGTCCTCCGGCCGGCGAAGCC
>LXNI01001817.1_pt1 | contig 16793 bp, 11 predicted proteins | sample 809091 | NCBI WGS metagenome assembly LXNI01 (sample SAMN04870527, study PRJNA318959) | sponge metagenome | biome: 01000161; feature: marine sponge reef; material: water | host: Sarcotragus foetidus | place: Greece: Milos, Mediterranean Sea | collected 2013-05-29 | depth 5-7 m | reverse complement strand
GCTTCAGGCAAGCTTCGACAGTCGCGTATTTCTGGGTGAAGGTAATCAGGTTCATGTTGTTGCCTCAATCTATACTCACTATTTTAGTTATTTTTTCGGGATCGTCAAGTATATAAATCCCTTTTTTCTCTTGCTGACTTCATTGACCCCGGCGACCCAGCTAACAGTACAACAGGCAGCAAAGACCTAAACGATCTTCTCGATGGACCAGAAAGCTGGGTGATACAAGGCAGTCGCGAAGACGTCCGGCTAGGTCGCCAGCTGGTCTTCGCCAAACACGCCGGCGGCATACCCGAACTCTCTATTCTGGATAGAGATTCGATTTACGTGGTCAACACAGACCCAATTCAGCTGGAAATGTTCGACCAACAAGACGGGAAAGCGGACCGACAGATAGATCTTGCTCTCTGTACCGAGCACGTCGGCTGTACACACCTACACGCCGGCGAACAGTTTGAAATTAAGAGCATCTCTTCAATCAGCGATTTAGACGAAGACGGCATGTTTGAGATAGCGATTGTTGGTCGAGAGACAAACAACAATGGTGAGTTTCTGCTATATCTCCTAAATCGACAAGGTTTGAGTCAAACTGCGTCGAATCTCGAAGCCGGCGAGTTATCTATTTCAAGCGTCTTCGAATCCAATGAAGGTAGTTTCATCGTAACGGTGAACGCTTTCGACGTGCCTGGTGAGATCAGAACGCACGGCGATGTGACCGACGCGGAATTGACAGACCTCTTACTTGGTGTTGTCGAAATTAGGGGGGCGGGAAGAGTCTACGTCCTGAATGCACAGCAACTTCAAAACCTCGATGAAGCCGACGAAGATGGTGATCGTATCGTGGCAATCGATGATCTAGTGTCATCTGAGAAAACACTTCGCATCAGTAATCCTGACGATGCCTCATTCGGCCTCAGTGTCAACTCACTCGCTGATCTCAACGGCGATGATCGAAGCGACCTGCTGGTCTGGGGGCGGCGAAGCAACCATTACGTTTTTACAAACGCGGGCTTACGTCTGTACGACCTACGCGACCTATCTCCTGACGGATTGATTGAACTACCAGATGAACCGGAAAACGAATTCGGTACTTGGCGCCTCAACGCGATCGGGTTAGATCAAGGGCCAGCCAGTTCCACCGTATTGCGACCAGATAGTGACGCTTCAGACAATCTGCTAGTAACGCCTCGTCGCGGTTCGTTAATCACCGCAGAATTGAGCGATCTGGACTATCTTGACGACCCGACGGGCGCGGATTTAAACGGCGTCGTAAACATTCCAGTTCGTATTCGGTATCCTGGGATTTATCAACTACGCGTTCCTTTCGGTCCAAAAGGTCGCTCGTCATTGACAGGGGTTGTATCCCTTGGGGACCTCGACGAAGATGACAGAACTGATTTTGCATTTAGTATGCATTCGGCGGACCTTCGCGGAACATACAGCACGATGTACGTGGTGTTCTCGTCAGAGTTGGAATTCCTGGACCAGGCTGATGGTCAATCGGATCACATTGTCATGCTTCATAACGATGCGTCAGACATAGACGGCGACGGGATTCCGAACATTCACGACCGTGATGACGATGGGGATGGATTACCCGATTTCTTTGATACGTATCCCCATCTAAACCAATTCCAATACGACGCCGACGGCGATTGGCACGCAAACACCATTGACGTGTACCCATTGGATGCCAGGGAGTATTCAGATATTGATTTTGACGGCATCGGCGACCGAGACGACTTAGATATTGACGGCGACGGGATTCTCAATGAGGATGATCAATACCCTCGAGACACGGACAATGACGGGTTGCCAAACAATGAAGATTTAGATGATGACAACGACTCCGTTCAGGACGAAGACGATGCGTTTCCTCTCGACCCGAATGAGAGCCTGGATAGCGATGGAGATGGCGTAGGAGATAACGGCGATGCATTCGCGCTGGATCCTGGCGAATGGCTGGACACAGATCAAGACGGGATCGGAAATAACGCTGATTCGGATGACGACAACGATGGTTATCTAGACGAAGACGACGCATTTCCATTACTCGCCGATGAGTGGCTCGATTCGGATGGCGACGGAGTTGGTGATAACTCTGATCAGTTTCCCTTAGATCCACTCGAGTGGGAAGACCTTGACGGCGACGGTTACGGCGACAACTTTGGATCGACTACCTTCTTTTCGTACCGTCTGAGATCGGATTGGCGAACGATGAGTCCAGGCGCCCTCGAGAATTTCAAAAGCGAAGCGTTCCGATTAGGTGATTTTGACCGAGATGGCACGGACGATCTCGAAATCTCAAACGCGCTTCCGCACGAGACTGATAAGCCCTTACTATTGATATCAGGTGCAGACCTACCTGTGCTCGATGAACTTGATGGCTCTATCGATCGTACTATAGACCTCGAGGAGATTCACCAGGGTCCGTCAAGTTGGCGCTTTGTAGACAGTAGAGGCGAATCTGATGCAGCGCGTTACAGTGGCGCGACAGTCGGTGACCTAAATCGTGACGGTATCCAAGATATCGTGATCTTTGATCCTTTGTCTTACGACCTTTCCGGTTCGATTACGTTGGTGTACGGTAGCGAGTGGCTGGATCTCGATAGTGCAGATGGTGAGTCTGACGGTCAGATAGATTTACACACATGTGTACAAAGTCAGTACTGCACCCGAATCAAAAGCTCGGAGCGACGACACGGATTTGGGCTGAATGGAAGTCTGATCACGAATTTCTTAAGTACGAGCGACGTGATGTTGACGATCGGGACATTCACTAATGAATCGCGACGAATTGCGCAACCAGGTGTTGGTGCTGCATTCCTTCTGCCGTACGAAGCAATTACCGCGAGTACTTCAACCGACGATGGCACCGTCCTCCTCGACACGGTTGCCGACGATTCCCGATCATGGTCGTTTTATCCCGAATTCGACTCGATTTTCTCAGGTACCGGTGCTTCTTTGGTTAGTAGAGTCCCTGACCTGGACCGCGACGGAACTGATGAGTTTCTCGTGAACGTAAGTTTTGGCAACCCGCCGCGCATCTACATAGTCGCATCGAGTGATTTAGCAGCGATGGACAGCTCTGATTTCGCAACTGATCAGCAAGTCAATCTGCGCAACTCATATCGTCATCCAAATTCGTTTCGGATCGACGGTTATTTATTCAATCCCAGCAGTACCCTGACTTCGACGCCAAATGACTCAACCGACGGCTCTGCTAGAACGTTTCTGTTGCCACTAATCCAGCAAAACAATCAGAGTCGCGCGCTTGTTGTCGACCTTCGAGAACTCGATGCACACGACCGAGCTGAAGGTCCTGCTAATGGCGTAATTACATCATTCGAAACCGACAATAGCGGCGCATGGGAGTTTCCGCGCATCAACGGGCTATCTGTGTGCGGAGTTGACGCCAATCAAAATCGCGCACAAGCACTCGCGTCTTCATTTCTCGCTTTGCCTGGCTCCCCAAGAACATATAGGCTCGAACTCTACCTTTTCGACATACGAGATCCTACGATGCTCGACACAGAGCACGATGGCACCATAGATCTCGCGAATATCCTCGCGCGGGATATTGAGGGCGTTTGGCTGGTTTCCTTCAGCGAGCTCGCCATCGACAGAGACGGTATACGCATCAACTGCATAGGTGACTTAGATGGCGACGATCTTGAAGATATCGTGATTACTCTCATCGAGCGAGACGGTACAAACACTCGCACCCACGTGATCCTGTTAGCGTACGCCGATTTATCTCGACTCGATCAACTCGATGGCTCGCAAGATAGGCGGGTTGATACCTCAGCTTTGTGGCCCGATGAGTAATTACAGGCGACCCGGCTGCTCTCTAACTCAAACCGAGTGCGCTTGTACAACTGGAGTACGGAATAGATTAGTTAAACCTTCTCCTATGAAAACCGAAGGGGATTACATACTTGATTACAAAGTCTCACGAATTGGACCGAAATACTATACAATTACACATGATGCGCGAGAACCAAGCGCTAAGAAGGCCTGCGGGACAGGGGCATCTGGACGAGGAGGAGCGTTCACATTAGTGACTCCGACGATCCGTCAAGAGGCAGCCTGTTTTGTAAACAGGTATGTAAGTCCCAAAACCGAATCTATTGTTTAAGTCATGGCCTATCGGTTGAAGAATTCACTCATCGTATCTGAACATCGGAACCGTCTCTGAATTTCATACCGTACGCACGCTTGCACTCGGCTTTCAAGACACTCGACTTCTGTCGAGATCGGCGTCACGAAATTGACGTTTTCGTTGTGCATGCGACATGACGCTAAGGCCGCATTCCGTATTGCTTGATTCTCAAGTACTGCGTTCGCGACATCTTTATGCTCGTTACGCAAACGTGCCATTACGTCTATTTCGGTAAAAACGGCGAGAGGTATAGGATGATCCATCGTCAGCGTCATGACTACCTCGTCGACTTTCTCCTCGGAGGCATCCTGACTTTCATCCACACACTCGTAATCTAATATGACGCGCTGAACGCGGCAGTTGACGCCACTCATGATGCCAACATGGCAGGTTCGCTTGACATCTCGATAGGTTCTTACGTCGTCAAATCCCATTTCTCTGCAACGTTGAAGTGCGCTCGTCTTATCTGCAACATCTACGTCGATCTCTGCGCCCGTATTGGTATACACAGTGCCGGTTGGTGAGATTCCAATATCGACCGTTGGCGTTACCGAAGTACATCCCGCTAACACCAATAACACAAACAAAGAGATGGAATATTTCATACTCGGATCGCAATCTACCTGAAAATTCACAACACAAACTTTAGCAATACGCCGCCTTCCGTCAAATGATCTTGAGGAACACTCAAGATTCGTGTTTACATGCGCGTTTGCGCACAGCCCCGTCTTCTAACGTTTCATTTTGGACGAGTATACGAGGACGACGCATTACGGCGACCATTTCTACGCCATAATAACTTCGAGAACCTCATGTCGCACACACGCAGCTAATATTCCGTTGCCGATCAACCTCGATTGGCTTTGATCTCGTTATTTACAACCATGTCCCCAAAATACCTTGTCTATGTTCTGTCAATCGTCATCATGTCCCACATAACTCCTGCCGAAGAGCAAGATCCATATCTATGGTTAGAGGAAGTTCAGAGTGACGCCGCACTCGCGTGGGCAAAAGAAATGAACGCGCATGCGATCGAGCGATTGGCACAGTCACCCGATTTCGCCGCTAGCCAAGTTCGAATCAAGTCGATACTAGACGCGCAAGACCGTATTCCATACATCTCGAAACTAGGTGACTTCTACTATAACTTTTGGCAAGACGAAGAAAACGAGCGCGGCATACTTCGTCGTACTTCACTGAGCGAGTATCGAAAACCAACTCCGAAGTGGGAAGTTGTCATCGATATCGATCAACTTGGTGAATCTGAACAGGAAAGCTGGGTTTACAAGGGTTCATCAACGCTCAGACCGACCTATGACCGTACTTTGATGAATCTTTCGAGGGGAGGATCTGACGCAGCGGTAGTACGGGAGTTTGATCTAACGACGCTCGCGTTCGTGACCGACGGATTTATCTTGCCTGAGGCTAAAAGCGACGTCTCGTGGTTGAGCAAGGATGAAATCTTGGTCGCAACTGACTTTGGCGACGGTTCGTTGACGGAATCTGGCTATCCGCGTCTCGTCAAACGCTGGTCCCGCCACGAGTCTCTGGAGGAAGCACAGCTTCTCTTCGAGGGTCAGAGCACTGACGTGGGAATTTTCGGGTTCTCGGATCAAACGAAGGACTTCGAACGCGCTGGCATAGTTCGATCGATCGATTTCTTCAATTCCGATATGTATCTGCTTGTAGATGAAGAGTTGGTTTTGATCGAAAAACCGACGCACGCCGATTCTTCATTTTTCCGCGAATGGCTCCTCATAACACCTAAAAAAGACTGGGTCCTTGATGAGACCACGTACCCTAGTGGCTCGCTGCTCGCCGTCGATCTCGCCGGCTATTTAGCAGGCGAACGACATATCCACGTCTTGTTCAAGCCTACGTCCAGCCGGAGCTTAGCTGGGTTCGACAGTACTCGCAACTTTATCTTGTTGAATGTGATGGAAAACGTGCGCAATCAGATTGAATTAGCTTCCTTTCGCGACGACCGATGGCAGATCGAACCGCTAAGCGCAACTCAAGGGTTTCAAACCATATCTATCCGTCCGGTCGACGAGAGTGAGAACGACGCATACTTCATGACGAAGAGCGATTTTCTGACGCCGCCTACGTTCGCGCTGGGACAAATCGGCGGAACTCACGAAGTACTAAAACAAGAACCGCATGTCTTCGATACGAACGGACTCGAGGTTTCGCAACACTGGGCGACCTCAGACGATGGAACCAGAATCCCGTACTTCCAGATAGGACCTGTTGAACTCAAGTCGCCAGCACCCACGCTACTGTACGGTTACGGCGGTTTCGAGGTCCCGCTCCTATCAGGCTATCAGAAGGTAACAGGCTCTGCATGGCTAGAAGCAGGTGGCATATACGTAGTCGCGAACATCCGCGGCGGAGGTGAATTCGGACCTGAATGGCATCGCGCTGCGCTCAAGGAAAATCGCCACAAAGCCTATGAAGACTTTATCGCCGTGGCCGAAGACCTCATTGCTCGAAACGTGACTCGGTCTCAACTGCTTGGTACCATGGGCGGAAGCAATGGTGGTCTATTGATGGGAAACATGTTGACTCGTCGACCAGACCTGTTCGGTGCTATCGTGGCAGCGGTTCCCCTCTTCGATATGCAGCGATACCACTTACTTCTCGCAGGCGCAAGTTGGATGGCGGAATACGGCGACCCAGACATCACTGAAGAGTGGGAGTTCATTAAGAGCTTCTCACCCTACCACAATCTAGCGAGCGATGGGGACTATCCCCCTTTGTTCGTCACGACCTCAACCGCTGATGATCGCGTTCACCCAGGACACGCTCGTAAATTGGTCGCACGCATGCGGGAACTGGAGAAAGACGTAATCTACTACGAAAACCTAGAAGGTGGGCACGCAGGTGCAGCAGACAACACACAACGAGCGTTTATGTCCGCGTTGCAGTATCAGTTTTTATGGGAGCATTTGCGCGTCGAAGGTAAGACTTCAGGTGTCGACTAATAAAGCCCAGGATACCGACTAGCTATGCTGCAAATACCTTACCAGGATTGAGAATACCCTTTGGATCAAGCGTAGATTTGAGCGTTCTCATCATGTTGACTTCGATACTATTTCGCGAGATGTCCAGATAGGGTTTTTTCTCCAGACCTACGCCATGTTCAGCAGACACAGATCCGCCAATTGGTCGGAGTGGTTCATAAACGCACAGATTTACGTCATGGTGTGCCGACTCGTCGTCGCCGGCCGAAATTGCAAAGTGGAGGTTGCCATCACCCATGTGACCAAACGTGAATAGCTGATGGTGTCCAAATCGACGTTGTAGTTTATCCCTGACTTCGTCGACATAGCGTTCCATGTAAGGGACCTGAAGGCTGACGTCATAGATAAACACTGGATCATATTGGAATATCTGCTCCACATCGTCACGCATCGCCCAGAACTGCTTGCGCTGATCACCGTTTTGTGCGACAGTCGCATCGGTCGCTAATCCTTTATCCAATGCTTCTGCAAGTCCGTCTTCTAATCGCACCCTGTCATTCTCTGGGTCGCCTCCCATAGTCTCGATTAATACGTAGATCGGGTAGCTCTGTTCCAATGGAGGTCGTTGTTTAGCTGGTGGTGTAGTCACCAAACGATAAAAGTCATTCCACATGACTTCAAACGCTGACAAAGTGCCACCCAAACAGGCGTCCATGTGTTTGAGAATGAGCGGCATCTTCTCAAAGCTATCAGCTGCCACAATGGCAGTTTCCTGGCTTCGCGGCAGTTCTCTGAGTCTTACGACCGCGCGAGTAACGACTCCAAGGCAACCTTCAGTCCCGATGAACAGTTGTTTGATGTCGAATCCGGCATTGTTCTTGATCATCTCATTCATCGAGGACACGACCGTTCCGTCCGCGAGAACAGCTTCGGTACCTAAAACCATATCTCGAGTCATGCCGAAACGTATAACGCGATTACCACCTGCGTTGGTTGCGATGTTGCCACCGATGGTGCAACTGCCGCGGGCACCAATATCAAGCGGATAAAGTAATCCGTTTCGTTCGGCTTCCTCCTGGGCCGCCTGCAGCATCACTCCCGCTTGCAGGGTCATTGTCCGATTGACAATGTCCACGCTTTCAATTTGGTTCATGCGTTCGAGCGACAGGATCAAATCAGTCTGGACGGTATCTGCGCCTTCGACTAAGCCAGTCCTTCCGCCATGTGCGATCACCGTCTGACCTCGCGCGTGGCAGAGTTTGAGGATCTCGCTTACCTCGTCAGTTGTCCGCGGGCGCACGATTGCAAGGGCTTGAATCGCTTGCGGCCGCCAAATCCCAACCGCGCGCGAACTTACATCCTCACCGGTGAGAACACCATCCGAACCAGCAATTCCGACTAGGTCAGCGACAAGTTGACTCATTGAATGCGATCTCGACACGAAAGCTGCGGAGTATAGAGAATTGGCAACACTGCATCAAAGCAGTGAAGCGGATACTCGGATTATCGGGCTTCAGCCCCTCCGCCTAGTGTGGCACCGCCGCGTGTGACGGTGGTGACAAAGGAATCGGCTCCACTTCGCCGCCAAAATAAACAATGCGAGAGGCCCATGCGTAATCTGCTTCGAATGCGAGCAAGTACATCAAAACCAGCAGAACTAGCGGCGGCACAAGGATCGCCGTAATCAGGGTTGGACGTTCCCATTTCATGTGCATGAACACCGCGACGATGAACCCCGCTTTAAGCAACATGAAGACCAGAATCAAGAACCAACGTAAGTGTTCTTGAAACTCGTAGTAATCCACCATATACGAGGCGATGCTAAAGACAAATAGCAATCCCCAAACAAGAAAGTAGACCTTGATCGGATGTTGTTGACCGACTTCTGCCATAGCTAAAGCGTGAATCCTTACCAGAGATAGAAGAAAGCGAAAATGAAGACCCAAACTAGATCGACGAAGTGCCAGTAAAGACCAGTAATCTCGACGATCTCAAAGCTTGTGTTGTCATATTTGCCGCGTAGTACCCGAGCCGCGACAATCAGCAAGTAGACCACGCCCGCCGATACGTGCAAGCCGTGGAATCCCGTGATCATAAAAAAGAACGAACCAAACTGCGGAGCGCCCATCGGGTTTTGCCAAGCCTTAACGCCTTCGTCACGGATCAGCTTCGTCCATTCGAATGCTTGCATGCCTACGAATGAAGCCCCGAGCATCGCAGTTGCAAACATGAGCCAAAACACCGCAACTTTACGTTTGCGATAGCCCATATTGACCGCCATCGCCATGGTCCCGCTGGACGTGATCAAGATGAACGTCATGATCGCGATTAGTAGCAACGGCACCGGCGCGCCAAATGCTTCCAGCGAGAAGACTTCGCTTGGATAAGGCCACGCGTCCGTTTGCGTCATTCTCACGGCCATGTAGCTGACCAAGAACGACGTGAAAATGAATGTGTCCGAGAGCAGGAAAATCCACATCATGGCCTTGCCCCACGGCACGGCCTTAAAGGTGGTGACGTCTGACGACCAGTCGTCAACGATCGTGGTTAGTGGACCCTGATTCGTCTGTGCAGCTTCAGCCATATCTGCTTGATCTGTACCTTGTATTAGCGATTAGGACGATTGGCCTTGCGGGACCGTTTGCGGTATGAAATCCTTGTCCGAGCCGGGAACGCTGTAGTCATACGCCCACCGATGGACCGTCGGTAGCTTATCGCCCCAATTGCCGTGTGAGGGTGGGGTATCCGGGGTACACCACTCAAGGCTATTCGCGCCCCACGGATTGTCACCGGCTGGTTTACCGTAGAAGTAACTATGGACCAAATTGCCTATGTACAAAAGCTGTGCAACGCCAACGACCAACGCGGTATAAGTGATAATCTCGTTCAGCGTTTGCGCCGAGGCCGGATAGAAACTTGAATCGAAATTCTCGTAGTACCGTCTTGGAACCCCAATAAACCCGAGGTAGTGCATCGGGAAATAGATGATGTACGTTCCTAGGAACGTAATCCAAAAGTGCCACTTCCCGATCGTGTCGTTGAGCATGCGACCGGTGAGTTTCGGATACCAGTGGTAGATGCCCCCGAAGATTGCGAGAATCGGCGACACGCCCATGACCATATGGAAGTGCGCTACGACGAAATACGTATCGGATAACGGTACGTCAATGATCACGTTGCCAAGAAACAATCCCGTAATGCCGCCCATGATGAATGTCAGTACGAACGACAGTGCGTACAACATCGGGACAGTTAACTTGATGTTAGCCTTCCAAAGCGTCAAAATCCAGTTATAGACCTTGATCGCCGTCGGGACGGCGATGATGAGGGTCGTCGTCGCGAAGAAGAACCCGAAATATGGATGCATTCCCGCGACAAACATATGGTGCGCCCACACGATGAACGACAAGATGCCGATAAATACCAGCGCCCAAACCATGAGTCGGTAGCCGAAGATATTTTTACGTGCGTGGACCGAAATTAGGTCCGATACGACGCCGAACGCAGGCAGGGCAACGATGTAGACCTCAGGATGACCAAAAAACCAGAATAAGTGTTGGAACAGCAACGGCTGTCCACCGTCATGTGCCAGTGTTTGACCCAACGAAACGATGGCAGGCATGAAGAAACTGGTGCCGATCCTCAAATCTAGGATCATCATGATCGCGCTCACGAATAATGCCGGGAACGCCAATAGTCCTAAGAACGTGGCAACAAATATGCCCCACACGGTTAAAGGCAGGCGCATCAACGACATACCACGTGTTCGCGCCTGAAGAATGGTCGTAATGTAGTTCAGTCCACCCATCGTGAACGCGACGATGAATACGGCCAGCGATGCCAACATCGTCATGATTCCCCAATCCGCCCCCGGGGTACCTTCAGTAATGGTCTGCGGCGGGTAGAGCGTCCATCCAGCGCCTGTTGGACCACCTAATCCCGGTATGTATCCAAGTAGTAGGATGATCACCGATATCAGGTATACCCAATAGCTGAGCATATTCACGAAGGGGAAGACCATGTCCCTTGCACCGCACATTAGCGGCACGGTGAAATTACCAAACGCTCCCAACAGAAATGCTGTAAGCAAGTAAATCACCATGATCATGCCGTGCATGGTGATCGCCTGATAGTAGTAATCCTCGACGAACCATTCCATATACCCTGGAAATGCAATTTGAATACGCATCAGGTCCGAGAGGAACAACGCGACCAAGCCAACTGCGATCGCCGTGATGCCGTATTGAACGGCAATCACTTTGTGATCTTGACTGAACACGTACTTCCCTATCCAAGTCTTTGGATGGTGAAGCGGCATGGTCTCCTGATAGGGGATTTCAGCTGTTGCCATCAGAATTCCTCATCAAAAATGCTAGCGTTACGTCGGTCCATCTTTATTTAGCGGTCTCCTGCAGGAAGCGGAGTAGCGCTTCCATTTCGTCGTCTTCAAAAGCATACGGTGTCATCACCGACCCAAATCCCTCTACGAGTTTCACGTTGGGTTCAACGATCGATTCAACGATATACGCCTCGTCCGCAATTACCGTAGAGCCATCATCGAGAACGACTTCTCGTCCCCACAGTCCTTGCCAAGTCGGTCCAACTACCGAGGTACCGTCTAGTGAATGACATGCAAAGCAGCCGTTTTGGTCTGCAACCTGCCGGCCTTTCGCAACGATGGGTTCTTCCGGTACCTGTCCAGCCTTCATTTCGGCCCAGGTTACTTGCGAATCCAACCATGCTTCGAAGTCTTCCTGAGTATCGATATACATCGTGCCACGCATGTTGTGGTGACTACGGCCGCATAGTTCAGCGCAGAGGATTTCAAATTCGCCGGTTCGCGTCGGTCGGAACCAGAAATAGGTGATCATCCCAGGGACCATGTCCATTTTGGCGCGGATTTCAGGTACCCAAAAATCATGAAGCACGTCTTTGGATCGCATCACAACTTTGATGTTACGGTCCAGCGGTACATGGAGTACATTACTTGCGATCAGGATGTCATCCTCGCCGTGAGGATCCCCGTCGCGCATCCCAAATGGATTCAGCGATGTAATGTTTGGTTCAAACGTCGTACCATCCGGACCACGTTCTACGTTCTTCTTAACGGATGTGGTGCCGAAGATGCCGTCCTCGCCAGGAAAACGGAACTTCCATGTCCACTGTTCCCCCAGGACTTCGACTTCCATAGCATCTGGCGGGACTTGCACGTAATCGTCCCAAACAATCAGACCCGGCGCCAACATGATCACAACACCGATTGAGGTGATGATCGTCAGCCAACTTTCAAGAACTGGATGCTCGGGTTCATAGTGTGACTCGCCACTTTCGTGGTACTTGTAGCGCCAAATCGCCCAAGCCATAAATAAGCCCAAGAGCACAAACGCTACACCGCAGATCCACCAGGTGACCTTGACGGTGAAGTCAATAAACTCCCAGTTTGATGCGATCTCCGTGAACTGCCATGGGCTCCACACATTGAAGATCACTGAGCCAACAACCACGATTCCAAGCAATATGGCTACGTGATGATCAAGAATCTTTCGCATGGTCCTCCGCTTCCGCGAATTTACGCACTACTCTAGGCACGTTCGCACACGAGCGCGAATTCAGCGAGCAGAATGCGATTCGCAAGTACCTCAACAGCGACGTTTCTGCTCGTTCGTAGTAGCGACAAACACGAACGTAACACACCTTAATTTACATAAAGCGGTACGCTGTCTCAGTAAAAGACATTGTTTAAGTCGCTAATTTTAATTATCGGTCTGACTTTCGATTGAAGTTTACCTCGGCCGTGTCGGGAAGATCTCCTTCGAAGGTACGTAGTCTGCACCTGTCGCCTGGGCAACCGCTTCATGAGTGACATGCCCTTCATAAACATTAAGACCTGCACGCAGGTGTGGATCGGCTGATAGCGCGCTAGCCACTCCCTTGTCCGCTAGCGCTAGCGCGAATGGCAGCGTGGCATTATTAAGTGCAAATGTTGATGTCCTTGCCACCGCGCCCGGCATATTCGCAACGCAGTAGTGCACCACATCATGCTTCACGAAAATTGGCGCTGAGTGAGTTGTAGCCTTTGAAGTCTCGAAACACCCGCCTTGATCAATCGCTACATCGACTAACACAGAGCCGAGTTGCATGTCTTTCACCATGTCCTCAGTCACCAACCGAGGAGTCGTACTACCGGGCACTAAAACAGCCCCAATAACAAGGTCCGCTTCGGCTACATGTTCATGGACTGAGTTGACTGTGGAGTGACGGGTGTGTAGCGCAGGTCGAAATAGAAGCTCCAGCTCCGCTAACCGACGCAAATCAACGTCAAAAATGACGACGTCCGCTTCCATACCGAGTGCAATTCGCGCAGCGTTCATTCCAACCACCCCGCCTCCCAAAACGACTACTCGCGCCGGCTGCGAACCTGGAACACCGCCTAGGAGCGTACCGCGACCACCTTGTTCTATCTCTAGTGCATGTGCCCCTGCCTGTACCGACATACGACCCGCGACTTCACTCATTGGCGCGAGTAGAGGTAGTCGACCTTGTCCATCCGTCACGGTTTCGTAGGCGATCGCCGTGCACTCACTATTTATTAAATTACTTGTTAGTTTCGGATCTGGAGCAAGATGCAGATACGTAAAGAGAATTTGACCCTTGTGCAAGCGCGCAACCTCTTCAGGTTGAGGCTCTTTTACCTTGACAATCATGTCCGCTTCGAACAATTGGTCCAGGTCGCTTGTTAGCGTCGCCCCAGCATCGCGGTATTCTTCATCCGTCAATCCGAGTTTGAAAGCACACCCAGCTTCAACGATGACACTGTGCCCGTGAAGGACAAACTCTCGGACACTTGCTGGAGTTAGGCCAACTCGATTTTCATCCGTTTTAATTTCTTTAGGAACACCAATCAACACAATAATCAGTTCTCTCGAAAAAGCGTAATTTCCATGAACGCCGAGGACGATCGAATCGATAGCCTCGAGTATGTGACACCAATTGTTGCAAGTAGGCTCTCATGTATTTCTGTGTGGTTGCCACACTGGTTACACGGTTCCGTGTCGATCAGGACCCATGTCCTGATTCTGCTTTTCAGTTGCCGACACTGCGGGAAGCGAGCCACCCGCATCAAAGAGCTCAAGCCCCTTGAGCAACACATTCTTCGACGCGTTCACGTCACGGTCGTCCTGATAACCACAATGCGCGCAGTGGTACCAACGGTCGTTCAACGTCAACGCCTTGACCGGTAATCCCCCACAAGCGGAACACCGTTGCGTGGTGTGTTTGGGGTCAACACGCACCACCTGACCACCGGCGCTTGCAGCCTTGTAGTCAAGTTGCGTGATGAACATCCCCCAATTCTGTTCGAGGATCGAACGATTCAAGCCGGTCTTTTGTTTGACCCCGCGTCCTGGGCTTGCGACCGTCCCCGACGCCGATGCCGTCATCGCCTCGATGTCGAGATCTTCTACCGCGATCCACTTGCCGTGGTCTTTGACGATCTCGCTCGTGAGACGGTGAAGGGCGTGGTGCCCGCGCACGCGGTCTCGATAGCATGCCCGCGTTAACGCCTGGCGTCGTTTCATCCTTCGGTTTGAACCCAACTGGCACCGACTCAAGGCACGTTGCTTGCGCTTGATGTCGGCGCGATCCGGGATGTGGCGCGGGAACACCGTCCCGTCGGACAGCGCGGCGCGGAGATGCACCCCGACATCGATGCCGATGGCACGATTCAACCCGATACGGCGGATCTTCTCGTCGCAGACCAACTGGATGAAGACCCCGGTCGGTCGCTTCACCACCCGTACGACTTTCACCTTGTTGCGATCGTCACACCGTCCGTCCTGGCGCCATCGGAACCGACCGATGCCCTTGAGCTTCACGTACCCGTACTTGCCACTGAAGGTTGGTTTCTTGTGGAGGGTCTCAAACGACTGCACGCCGCGTCGGTACGCCTTGAAGCGTGGGAACCCATGACCCTGCTTGAAGAACCGCTTGAACGCCCGCTCGACCCGGACCAGTGCCGAATCCTGACACCACCGGTCAAACTTGCGAAACCATTCATCGCTCCGGCGAATCATGGTCAGGGAACCGCGCTGGTCATACAGACCGATACTCCCACCGGTTTTCTGATAGCAGTCGATCCGTTCCTGCAGCGCACCGTTGTACAGCAGGCGTTGCTGTTCGAGAAACTCCGCCAGGTTCCGATGCGTGTGCGCGTTCAGCTTGGCCTTGTAGGTATACGTAATCACAGGTAAAGTTTAAGTGGATAAACGCATCTGTGCAGGACGAATTAACGCCGTGGCGATGGATTGATTCGAACCTACGTCTACCAGTCATAACGTCGGTAGGACTTTCGGCAACTACGCGCTGAAAAACACAGGTAACTCCATAAGAGCCCAAGTTAATCTCGCGTCAACACTTCTAATAGGTGCCCATCAAGGTCACGCCAATAGAACCCGCGGCCACCATTCCAGTTGTTTATTTCGCCATTGTCTGCTGTAAATGGACCGGAACCATACGTGATACTTTTCGTTTTGATACGTTCGAAAATTCCATCGAATTCGTCGTCGGTCACTTTGAACGCGTAGTGGTGACTCCGAAACTCACTTGCATTATCGAAATCCATCGTTAACGAATCGTTCACAATCACCGGTGCGAAATGACCGGTCATACCTTCGTACGTCAAACCCATGATCTCGGCGAAAAATCGGGCCGCGGCTTCTTTGTCCTTGGACGGGACGATCGTGTGGTTTAGTTCCATCAGAAAGCAGTCGCTCAACATTGACGATTCTCTTAAATTATCTGCTTTCGAGGGAATCAATGCGGATGTTCGCATTGCGAACGAGATTTGTGGGTTCTCTGAGGAATGTGCTACACGTAGTCTTGATGCACTAAATCGTCGCGGTTTTTATTTCTCTTCTCGACCAAAACGGATAGAGCAAGCTCAAGTTGATGAGTATGAGTAGAGCAGGAAAACTACACGCGTCGTGGCGGCGCTCCCATACGTTATCTGAACAAATTTACGCCGGTTTGCGCGCTTTGTGGTAGTACATGGGCGTAAATATGCCCAGGCGCCCAGCAGATCGGAGACTATCCGCCTCAATATTGAGAATGTTCGCGGTTTGAGTAGAGCCTTTCGGCACAATGCTTAGGAATTCGAGGACTCGAAGGCTCAGTTTGGTCACCGTGCGCCCAATCGTGGATCGAGCGAAACTTCTCAGTGACGTTCCACTCGTATTTAAGGGGTAGTACCAAGGCGTCGCAGGGTCCGACTTAGCAGCAAAATCTTCTGTTTGCATCAACTCGAACCCAGCTGTTCGCAATCCTTCGTTGATATCTGAGAACGAAGCAATCTGGGGTAATGCACCCCCAAATTCGATTCGTTCCTTTAAGTCCCGATGAACGGGGTTTTCCGCGTCAAATAAGGGTGTCATACACCATTCAAAGCCGCCGAAAATCGCACCTGGCTTAAGAACACGGAATATCTCAGCATAGACGCGTTCCTTATCTGGGGCGTGCGCGATAGCTTCGAAATGATATGCGGCATCAAAGCTCCGGTCTTCCGCCGGAATATCCATGAAATCACCATGTAATACCCGACACAGCTTATCTAGCTCAGCTTCTCTGTTGTACGCCGCGCACTTCTTCAGCTGGTATTCGCTGATATTGAGTCC
>LXNI01001816.1_pt1 | contig 16797 bp, 6 predicted proteins | sample 809091 | NCBI WGS metagenome assembly LXNI01 (sample SAMN04870527, study PRJNA318959) | sponge metagenome | biome: 01000161; feature: marine sponge reef; material: water | host: Sarcotragus foetidus | place: Greece: Milos, Mediterranean Sea | collected 2013-05-29 | depth 5-7 m | reverse complement strand
CCGCCGCGATCCAGCGGAGCCACCCTGATCTTGCAATCGCCGAACTGGCCGTGACCGCCGGTCTGCTTCTTGTGACGGCCGTGGACATCCGCCTCGCCGCGGATCGTTTCGCGGTACGGGATCTTGGGAGCGCGTAGCTCGACATCGACGTTGTAGCGCTTGCGCAGTTTGCTGCAGACGATGTCGATGTGCTGCTGGCCGTTGCCCGCCAGCAGGAACTCCTGCGTCTGCGGGTCGCGGTAAAAGTTCAGAGAAGGATCCTCTTCCAGCACCTTCGTAATGGTGCTGCCGAGACGGTCCTCGTCCTGGCGGGTCTTGGGCTGGATCGCGTACGAGATCGATGGCGGAGGCAACTCGACCTGCGGAAACAAGACGGGCCGTTCCTTGACTCCCAAGCTGTCTCCCGTCCCGGTGTCCTTGAGCTTGGCGATCACCCCGATGTCGCCGGCGTGGAGCGCTGCCACCGGCTCCAGCGTCTTGCCCTGCGCCACGCTGATGCGCGCGAACTTCTCGTTGGACTGCTTGACGTGGTTATATACCGACGCATCGTTCTGCAGCACCCCGGAAGCGACGCGGAAGTAACTCACCCGCCCTGCGAATGCATCCGAGGCAGTCTTCCAGACACGCAGCGCGAGCGGTGCGTCATCGTCGATCTGGACCGCACCGTCCTCGGTGGCAAGTTCGCCGCGCTCGACCGGCGATGGCGTTGAATCGACCAAGAAGTCCAACAGCCTGTCAATGCCCATGTTGTGCAACGCGGAACCGCACAGCAGCGGCACGACTTCGCCGGCCGCCACCGCCTTGCGCAGGCCGCCGACCAGCTTCTCTGTCCCGAGCGTGCCCTCCTCGAAATACTCCTCCATCAGTTCCTCGTCGGTCTCCGCCACGGCCTCGATCAGGCTGGTGCGCATCTCCTCCACCTGGTCGGCTAGGTCGTCGGGGATCGCGATTTCCGCGCCTTGCCCCGGACCGCCCATCTCGTATTCGTAAGCGGTGCCGGAGAGCAAGTCGACCACGCCACGGAATCCGCTTTCCCGTCCGATGGGGAGCTGCACCGACACAGCGGCGACATCGAAGATCTCCTTGGCCTGTTGCGCGACCGCTTCGACGGAAGCCCGCTCCTTGTGCATCTTGTTGGCGAAGATGACCTTGGGCAGGCCGAATTCGGAGGCGAAGCCCCAGCCCTTCTCGGTCTGGATCTCGATGCCGTTGACGGCATCGACCACGACCAAGGCGGTCTCGGCCGCGGACATGGCAGTCTTGGCCTCGTTGATAAAAATGTTGTAGCCAGGGGTGTCGAGCAAATTGACCTTCGCACCCTTCCACGCGGCATTTGCAACGCCCGTGGAAATCGACACCTTGCGGGAGATCTCCTCTTCGTCAAAGTCGGTGATCGAGTTGCCCTCGTCAACGCTGGTGAGCCGATTGGTCGCTCCCGCCGTGTAGAGCATGGCAGCGGCTAGAGTGGTCTTGCCACAGTCGCCGTGGCCAACGATGCAGACGTTGCGAATGTCCTTGCCCTCGTATACCTTCATTGCACCCTGTCCCAAGAAGTTCAGATTAGATTGCCCGGGCCTATGGTCCAAGACCCAGCCAGCCACAGATTTCAACCCAGCGCCCCCACCGGAGCGCCAGCGCGGCTATCGCGTCTAGTATATGCGGTCAGGGCCCACTCGCCCTCACGAGCCGTTGTGTTCCTGCCATGTCGAGTAGGCATGGCGGCGCGAGCCGGTGTACTTGTAGGTGTCAAAGACCCACGCCTGTCCCGATGCGCGCGGGTCGCCGTCGAGTTCCAAGAGCTGCTGCAACTCGGCCCGCAGGGACTTCTTGGCCTCGGCATGGGCCGGGTCGGCGGCTAGGTCGCGAACGCAATCCGGATCGCTGTCAACTCGATACAGTTCCTCGGCCGGGCGCTTGCCGAACGACATGCGGTAATACTCGTCGAAGCCCCGCACGAGCAGGGACTTTGTGGGGCTGGCGTCGCAATTGCGGTAGCCGGTCTCGGGATTGCCAGCAGGCCAACGCTCCGGTTCATAGTTGCGGACATAGAGGTATTCGGGGGTGCGCAAGGCCCGCACCGGATAGCCCCAGTCGTTGGGCCGGCCCAAGTCGTGACGTTCCTTGCCCACCAGCATGCGGTTGTGCTGCGGATCGATCCAACCTTCGGCGTCGGACACCAAGATCTCCGCGAAGCTCGTGCCGGTTACCGAGTCAGGAACTTCCACGCCAGCCAGCTCCAAGATCGTGGGCGCGAAGTCCCTGACGTTGATGAAGTCTTCTACGGTGCGTCCCTTGCGTCCGCCGCCGCTGCGGACGGCCAGCGGCAAGTGGAAGCCGTACTCGTAAATCTGGCCTTTCACTCTCGGGAACGGCATGCCGTGATCTGAGGTGGCGATCACCAGGGTGTTGTCCAGTTCCCCGATCTCCTCCAGCTTGGCCAAGATGCGTCCCAAGTGGGTGTCGAACCATTCCGACTCCACCGCATAGTCGGCCAAGTCACGCCGGACCGTCGCGTCATCGGGGTAAAAGGCAGGCACATCGACATCTTGGAAGCGCTTGCCGCTAAGTTCGCCCGCTCCGTCTTGAAAAGCGCGGTGGGGCTCGTGAGTGCCGAACCAGAAGCAGAACGGCTGTTCGGCGTCGCGCTCCTCGAGAAAGTACTCGAAATTCTTGGCGTAGTCCTTGTTCGACATGGAGCGGAACTTCGGCTCAAGCGTATGCTTGGCGTATTCCGGCCCCGCGGGATTGCGCTTGAACCCGCCCGCCCTGTGATCGCCCGGGCCCCAGCCCTTGCCGGTGTAGCCGACATGGTAGCCGGCCTGTTCCAGCAGGTCCGGGAAGACGGCCCAGTTGGCAGGGAAGACTCCGAAGTGATTGACGGCCTCCTCAAGTTGCCAAGTGTTGCGCCCGGTCAAGATACTTGCGCGGCAGGGAGAGCATTTGGGATTGGATGTGAAGCAGTTGGTGAACAACACGCCTTCGGCCGCAATGCGGTCAAAAGCGGGCGTGTTGACCCAACTGCAGCCGTACGCTCCCGCGTGGGGCCAGCCCCAATCGTCGGCGATGGCAAAGAGAATGTTGGGGCGCTTCTCCGCTCCCCAGGCAGGGAGCGCGGCCGCCGCGCCCAGAGCGGTAGACATCATCTGTCGGCGGGTCATGCCTCAGTAGGATAACCGACCGCTCAAAGGCCGCGGTCGGGGGTCTTTACTGGGATCGTTCCAAGCGACCGAACATGCTGCCGCCGTGGTTGCGACCTGACCACGTTCCAGCGTAGGAGTCGCCGTAGAATAGGACGCGGGCCGTGTACGACCCCAAGCCCGGCAGGCCGAGGTCGGTCACGCTGACGACTGGTGTGTCGCCCGCCCAAAGCAGCTTGACCGGAACCGGCAGGGTCACGTCCGTGTCGCCGAACTGAATCCGCGCGTGGAAGGTCCAGATGTCTGCCGAGCGCTTGACCACCTTTTCGATCTCGTAGCGCTCCGACCGCAGCCGAGCCGGCTCGCCCCCACCTTCGGCGGACGAGTCGCCATCCAGCCTGACCAGCGTGAAGTGGCCGTCCAAGACAGTGCCGCGCATCGACTCCTCGAAAGCCTGCTCGCGGGCGAGTTGATCCGCAGGAGTGTCCGGGGCAGCCGAGCAGGACAGGAGAAGCAGAGATAGGGATAGAACGAGTGTAGGTCGCACGTCCCCACTGTACCCGAGCTAGATACTGTTGCAAGCAGGAACTTGCAACTACCGGTAGAGCAAGGACGGGCTATTCGGGCTCGGGCCGCGCGCTGACGGCATCTGCTGTCGGAAATTCGGGCGGAATCGCCTGGGTGACCTCTCCTGTCACTGCCCATTCGGCACCCCGCTTGAAGGTGGTGATGAAGCCGTTGCAGAGCTGCGAAATCAGCGCGTGTCCGAGTGTCGTATGGAAAACCCGCCCCTCGCCGTAGCGGATCGTCATCAGGATAGGCTCGTGTTCACCTGTACCCTCCGATTCAACGGTCGAGAAGGCTGTGGCCAAGACATGGAGATTCTTGGCAGGTCCGCGCAAACGGTCGTAGAGTTCGTCGTTGGCATGCATCCAGTTCGGAGGAAGCCCCCGCGTGATGGGGTGGTCGGCATCGCGGATGTCGATCTGGAACTCGTGACGGATGCCGTGGCTGCCCCCAATGCCAGGCTTGTGATCCAACACGAACTCACCATCACGCAAGCGAACATACGGTCCGTGCCGCTCGCTGCGCTCGCCCCAGCCGCCGATGCCGATCATCTCGTTGTAAGCGGTCCACTCAGGGAAAGCGTTGTTGGCCGCATGGACAGACACGAACGCTCCGCCCTCGCGGACGAATGCCTCGAAATCCGCCATGGCATCCTCTCCCCATGGCTCGCCGTTGTAATTCGACACGACCAGGTCGTAGTCGCCAAATGCGGGCCGGTACGTGTCCATTGGGCCTCCCGGCGGCGGAGTCGTGGCGATGTCAACGGTGAACATGCCCGTCTCCTCGAGATAGCCCTTGAGGTACCCGGTGGTGGTCGGCCAAATGCGGTGGTTGCTCTGTCCGTCAACGATCAGAGCCGCGTACTTTGCCGGGGGCTCCGCCACCTCCGGCGCGGTGCAACTCCAAGTGCAGGCCGCGAGAAGTCCAGTGGCAAGCGGTTTGAATCTCATGGTGACGATTCAAAGCTACCACGGGGGCCTAAGCCGAGCAACTCTTTCGCGGCCGAAGGCCCGCATGATTCACTTGTTGGGCGCGGCCTGAGCGAATCCGAGCCTGCCCGTGGCGATTGGGAGGGTTGCGCCCGCTGCGATTGAGGCCGTTGTCGCTCGATCCGGACCGAGCAAGGTCTGCGGTCCCCGACTGCGAGCGCGATTCGCCTGACCGCCAAGCGAGCTACGCTACCCAGCGAGCCTCCGCAAGCCTTGGAATCCGGGTCGTAACCCAGAGGCGCACGGTCTCGATCCTAGGGCAGCGGGGTGGTCTGGCTTGGCCCGACCTGCAACTCTAAGTTGTTGCGCAGTGTGAAGTACAGGACGCTCTCTGCATCGATCTCAACCTCGAGCCCCTTGGTTGCGAGCACTCCCGCGGTGCCGGCCGCAGCTCCAACCGCTGCGCCCTTGGCGACGCCTCCCCTGCCTCCGAGGAGGCCTCCGACAACACCGCCCACGGCAGTACCGATCGCTACTGTCTTTGTATCTCGCTGCATCGACCCTTGGGCCTCGATGTATACCGCATCGGTCTCGAGAGCGTGCCACCCGCCCTCAAACTCGATCTCACGCAGGTCCAGCGATAGCTGCGCACGGCCCTTGACCCTGCCCGAGGGACGTACGGCGATCACCTTGCCCACCACGGCGCTGCCTGCCGGCACCGCCCCGCCGTGGAACTGCAACGGGTGGGCCAGCTGACCTCGGAAGTGATCACCTGGCTTGCTGCGGCCGGACGTGATCTGCTCGGCAGGACGGACCACCAGCAAGGTTCCCCGCGTGATCAATGCGGTAGCGGGCTGCTGTTCCGGATTGGGCTCCGATGGCCCTAGTGGAGTTACCGACTCGATTCTTACGGCGGACGACAGCTGCCCAAGGGCGCCGTCAAGCCCTTTCTCGAGAGCTTGCTGGCTGCTCGTGCTCGAAGGGCGGCGATCGCTTGGAGGCACGTCTGGTCGGACTCCCGGCGGGGGTGGCTCGCGTGCTCCGTCGAGCACGGCGGAGGCGGCAGCCAAGCTGGAGGCCGCCCGACTAGAGGACGTTGCGGGCGAGTACTTTGAGGCGCTGGCCGGCGCGGCTCGCTGGCCGGGCTGAGACCCGGGCCCGACTGGCGCGATCTCCTGCCCTGCGACGCTTGGTGCCGAATCCAATAGCGTCCTAAATTCGAACGCTGCATACACGCCGGCAGCGGCTGCACCGATCGCGAGGGCCACTAGAACCGCAAGCTGGGGACCGGTCCGAGCAGGTCGTGGCTCGCTTGCATTCATTTGACTAGCTTCCGTCTGACTCGGGAGGCGCACCAGCAGCCCGCGCCCGGCTCACGGTCTGGGAGCCAAGCGTAATGCTGGGATCCAGTCCAGCCTTCACGGCATCCCTCGCCTGTGCTTGATCTCCGCGAAAGCCAAGTTTCCCTCTTGCATTTTGCGATGTGCGATCTCGATGTCGCCGCCACGACCCTTCACTGCGTCGGGGTGGTAGTGCCTACAGTAGGACTTGTAGGCCTGCTTAATGGTTTCATACGAACTCTCAGGCACACACATAAGGACTTCGTACGGGTCTGCCGTGCCCCCGGGCCGCTCCGCTTGTGGAGGTTTCGCTTGGCGCTCCAGCCTTTCGATCCCTCTCAGCACGTCCTCGAAGTGCGAAATCTGCTCGAAGAATCGACCCGTCCTGCCTTCGTCGAGCAGCGTCGCCAGCCGACCGCAGGTCAATCCGCTCTCGATGTTCGCGATAAAGTGCCTCTGAGTGTCAGAAAGTGGGGCTGACCTGCTCAGATTCCTCGCAGTCCAGCCAGCCCAACTCTCGAATTGGGCGAGCCTTGACCTGCCATATTCATGCACCGAGCGCTTTCTGCGTTGCCAAGCCCGATGTGCCGCCCAAGCTAGGGGCATCCCTGCCACGATGCCCAGGCCGGCGGCCTGGGAGGCGGCACCATCAACGTGAAGGGCCGGAAAGGGCCGGAAGACACGGTCCGCAAGGTGCGGCCAGATCCAAGTCAGGCCCCCGATGAATAACAAAGTCCAAAGCGGCTTCCACAGAAAACACCTGGCAGACACTATGGCTAAGGGCAGGCCGACGCCCATCGCAAGCGTGAACCCTCCTCCGTAGAAGATGGCGCTAGTTGCGACGAAGGAACTGTAGAAGATCAAGCAGCCAAGGAGAAGAAACTCGTCGACATCCAGTTTGCGGCTCCCAAGGCCCATGATGGCAACGCGTTAAGGGCCAGTATAGCTGAGTGTCGCATCGCGTCTGCTACAAGCCTCTTCCAATGACTATGCGCCCTCGCCCGTTATGCGCCCCGGTGCCGGATCCCCCATAGTGAGCAAGGATCCGGACCCGGCTGAAGGGCGCATGACGGGTTGCGCTCACTCCAGCGTCCTCAGGAATGCCATTGTTCCTTTGTCCGCCTTCCAAGATCGTGGTGGTTTCGAGCCACCCGGATCGCATTAGGCAATCGCTCTGGCCTTCGTTTCGAGATCGATTTCGGCGTAGACAGCCGTCGTGTCGAGTTTGGCGTGTCCCAGCCAGACGCGAATTGTATTGATATCCACGCCGGCACGAAGCAAGTGGGCCACCGAAGTGTGCCGGTAATTCCGAGCTCGGAATTAGCGCGATGTATCCGCGGGGCTTCGCCTCAGGCCGGCGAGCGCAACACTTCGGTCCGAAAATTGACTCAACTGCCAACCTGGCACCGCGACAAGGAACATGGAGTGGCTCGACCCAGATGTTGATGGAAAGTCGAACTGTGGCCACCCACCCATCGAGGGCCTCCCACCGACCTGAGAGTGTGCATCCGCTTCCTATTCACGTCCCTCTCGATCCCCTGTACATTCCATGAGCCCGCGCAGGGTTTGTCCAGATCTCGATGGCACTTCTTCAGCGCGCAGCACCGCGAACACAACACTCGACGATGCCTACACTGAACGAAGGTAATTCTCGTGGCATTGAGGGCATTGAATCCATCGGCTCTGACAGTCCCCAACTCCCCTACTGACACCGGAGTACCTGCAGACTCACGAGCCGGACGAGCGTCCCGCGAGTCGAGCAATGACCGAGTAGCGGGCGAATTCGGGCTCGAAATCGCGATCGTCGGAATGGCGTGCCGGTTTCCGGGCGCGGACTCGATCAATGCCTTTTGGCGCCTGTTGGAATCCGGAACGAACGCGGTTACCGAGGGCGTTCCGGGCACCGGTCAGGGCCGGGTGGGGGTGCTCTTTCCCAACTCCGTACAGAGCCAAGCCTGCCGGTTCGGCGCCTACCTAGAGAACCTTGACCAGTTCGACGCCGCTTTCTTCCGCATCTCCCCAGTCGAGGCGGAAATGATGGACCCGCAGCAGCGCCTGATGCTGGAAACGAGCTGGCGGGCTCTCGAAGATGCGGGTATCGATCCCGAACGATTGAGGGGCACCCGCACAGGCGTCTATGCGGGAATTAGCAACAACGAATACCGGGGCCTGATATTGAATGCCAGCGAAACGGCAGAGCCCGCAGAGAGCCTTTACGCGGTAACCGGCACATCGTTCAATACGGCCATCGGAAGGGTTTCTTTTGCATTGGGCCTAGAGGGGCCGGCAATCGCCCTGGACACTGCCTGTTCATCGTCTCTCGTGGCCATCCACCAAGCCGTGTCTGGCCTGCAGCGGGGCGAAGCCGATCTTGCGCTTGCGGGAGGCGTGCATACGATCTTGTCCGGCCGCCTATTGGAACTTCGTGCAAATGCCGGGATGCTCTCACCCGACGGTCGCTGCGCCACCTTCGACGCTGCTGCCAACGGCTACGTCAGGGGCGAGGGATGCGGCATCGTGGTCCTCAAGCCGCTCGCCGCAGCGGAGGCCGACGGCGACCGCATCTGGGGAGTGATCCGGGGCACGGCGCTGAACCAAGACGGGGCGAGCCCCGGTCTGACCGTTCCGAGCGCTCCGGCCCAAGAGCGAGTCATAAACGAGGCGCTTCGCCGAGCAGGACTCTGTCCGTCCGAAGTGGACTATGTGGAGGCCCACGGAACGGGGACCGAGGTTGGCGATCCTATTGAGATCAGCGCTGCGGCCGCAGCCTACGGAAGCGGACGCCCTGCGGATCGACCGCTGCTGATCGGCTCGGTCAAGACCAACATCGGACACTTGGAAGCCGCCGCCGGTGTTGCTGGCGTAATCAAAGCCGTGCTCGCCATGAAGCACGGGCTCATCCCGCAACACTTGCACTTCCAGACACCGAGTCCGCAAATGGACTGGGAAGGGATCCCGCTCCGGGTCACAGCGACGCCGACGGAGTGGCCCTCTAGTCCTGACCGTCCGCCACGGGCCGGCGTCAGTGGGTTCGGCTGGTCCGGCACGAACGCCCACGTTGTATTGGAAGGATACGGCACTGCATCTGGTTCCAACGGCGGGCACGTGGCGGTCGGCGCGGCACAGCCGATTGCCGCGTCCCTCCCTGATGTCGTCGAAGAACCCCCGCTGGCCGAGGACGGGCTCGTCCCTCGCGGAACGCGCGTGCTGATGCTCTCGGGCAAGACGAATGCAGCGCTCCGGGAACTGGCCGTCCGTTACCTCACGTGGCTCGACGGGCATAGCTCCGAACTTTCGACTTCGGGCACGGCGTCCGATCCGCTGCTTGCGGACATGGCTTGGACGGCCGCCTCAGGCAGGAGCCATTTCGGCCATCGCGCGGGCGTTGTCTTTCAAGACGCGGGCACGCTGCGACAAGGTCTAACAGCGCTAGCCGAAGAAGACGGACAGGCGCGACCGACCACGGCGACGAAGGTGGCCTTCGTGTACACCGGGCAGGCCAGCCAGTGGGTCGGCATGGGGGAAGCACTCTATGCTAGCGAGCCGGTGGTGCGGGCGGTGCTCGACCGCTGCGACGCACTGCTCGTCGCCGAGCGCGGCGATTCGCTGCTGGATGTGATGTTCGGCCGCCCCGGTGCAGCAGGCGAGCTAGACGACCCGCGGTGGAAGCAGCCGGCAATCTATGCCCTCGAATGCGCCCTCAGCGCACTCTGGTCAGCCATCGGCATCCGCCCGGATGTGGTCTTGGGCCACAGCCTAGGCGAGATTGCAGCAGCGCACACCGCAGGGATGTTGGACCTAGAGGACGGTCTGCGTATGGCGGCGGTGCGCGGCGAGTTGTTCGGGGCGGTTCCCGGCGAGGGCGCGATGGGGGCCGTATTTGCGCCCGCATCGCACGTGGCGGCGACGCTGGCCAAACATAACGAGGACTCCCCGGGCATCGGCCTGTGCATCGCAGCTGACAACGGCGCACATCAGGCCATCAGCGGTCCGGCCGGAGAGGTTGGTACGGTCCTGGCACACTTTGAAGCCCAGGGAATCCGGGTCGCGCGGCTAAGGAAAAGTCCGGCCTACCACAGCGCGATGATCGAACCGGCCCTCGGTGAGCTGGAAGCGGCTCTATCGTCGATCGCCTTCAAGCCGTCATCGCTGACGTTCGTTAGCAACCCCGCCGGCCAAGCGTTGGAGCCCGGTACGATCCTCGAGGCGGGCTATTGGTGCCAACAGGCGCGCCAGCCGGTAAAGTTTCGCGACTGCGTCGAGAGACTGGCTGATCTGGGAGTGGACGCAGTGATCGAGATCGGCCCGCACGGCGTGCTAGGGCCGATGACGACCCTCGCCTGGCCGGAAGCAGCCGCGAAGGTAGAACCGGTGGTGCTAGCGAGCCTCAGGCGACCGGCAAGGGACGAGGAGCCACCGAAGGCGGGTTCGGGCGGCGGGTTCGCGGACGCGGTTGCAGGTGCCTACGAGGCTGGCCTCCCGCTACAGTTCCCCGGCCTCTTCGCGGGGGAGGCAAGGCGCCGGATTTCGCTGCCAGGCTATCCGTTCCAGCGCGAACGCCATTGGATCGAGGCACCGAAGAGGCGGCAGCGCAGCAGCGGGCATCCATTACTGGGGGACCGGCACGACTCCGCGAGCGGCCAAGTCGCGTTCGACACCGACATCTTCCCCTCGGACCCCGCATGGCTGAGCGACCACCGGGTTTTCGGGCGACTGGTAGCCCCAGGCGCACTCTACGGTGCCATGGCAGCCACAGCAAGCGTCGTCGATGGGCGCGGGCCGGTAGTTCTGGAGGACTTCCAGTTGCACAACCCCCTGGTCTTCCCGTTAGAGGGTTCTCAAGACGGGGCCGGTTCGGAGGGACGTGCGCTACAGGTTCTGCTTGGCGGCAGCGGTGAGGAGTCATCGAGCCGCATCCAAGTCCTAAGCAAGGGTGCGGGCGACGAGACGTGGACGCTTCACGCAGAGGGCCGGATCTCCTCTCCATCGGGACTCGGGTCGCCCGACAACGCAGCCGCGGTTGACTTAGAGAGCGTGAGGTCAGCCCTCGCGCCGGTCGACCTGCCTGCCTACTACCGATCCAAGGCCAGCGTGGGGATCGATCTCGGTCAGTCGTTCCGGACGCTCGATGCGCTCTGGTCCCGGCCAGGTGAGGCGTTGGGAGAGGTTACGTTCCCCGCCCAACTCGGCCCTAACGGGCTGGATATCCATCCGCTCCTGCTGGACGGCTGCTTCCAGGTCATGGGTGCGGCCCGCCCGTCAACCGTCGAAAATGACGGCACCACCTACTTGCCGTTCGGGTGGGACCGGCTGTGGCTGAGGGACGGCCTGCCGAACCGGGTGCTCTGCCACGTGCGCCTCAAGGGGGGATCTTCCGACCCGCAGGCCGCTGCCGAAGGTGATCCGCCGCCGGAAGTCGTGAGTGCAGATTTTGACCTGTACGACCCGAGTGGTAACCCGATTGGCGGGCTAAGCGGATTCACGGTCAAGCGGGCTACGAGGGCAGCGTTGCTGTCGGCCGTTGAAGGGTTGCAGGATCTTCTGTACGAAGTTGTGTGGCGCAGCAGCGAGTTGCCGCCCGGCAGGCCGCCTGCCGACTTCCTCACCGCTCCCACGGCAATTGCAGCAGAAACTGGCCTACTGACAGCCTACTTGGCGAACGAGAATGTTGGCGCAGTCGAACGCGCAGCACTGCTGGCGGACTTGGAGATTCTTGCGCGCGCATACGCCCTTGTCACCTTCGACAGGCTTGGATGGGAGCGCGCGACAGGCCAAGCAGTCGAGCCCGCTGCGCTGCAGGAACGCCTCTCGGTCGGAGCGGAGCACAAGCGCCTGTTCCGTCGAATGCTGGAGATGCTTGCTCAGGCCGGGGTCTTGGACGAGAAGGGCGACGGCTTCGTTGTCAAGGTCGGATCCGGGGAGAAGTTGCCGGACGACTTGCCAGCCGATCCGGAAGTGCTGGCCGCCGACATGGCTGCGAGATTCGCCCACGGGTCCAACGAGATCGGGCTCTTCCGGCGTAGCGCCCACGCCTTGCCGCAAGTGCTACGTGGCGAAGCGGATGCACTGACACTGCTCTTCAGCAGCGGCGAGCCGACCGCGGCCGATCTGTATCGCAAGGCACCGGTGGCGAGGGCGTTGAACCGGCTGCTAGCGGACGCCGTTGCCTCACTGCTGCGCGACATCCCGGCCGGGCGGCGCCTAAGGGTGATCGAAATCGGCGCCGGAACCGGCTCGGCGACGGCATCGGTTCTGCCCGAGCTTCCAAACGGGCTTTACGACTATGTATACACAGATATCTCAGCCGGATTCTTCTCGGAGGCCGAGTCACGCTTTGGAGGAAAGGAAGCCTCGATCGACTACCGTGTGCTGGATATCGAAGTCGATCCAGAAGAACAGGGATTCGAAAGCCACGGATATGACCTGTTGATCGCATCCAACGTGCTGCATGCCACGCGGCATTTGGGCGAGACGCTGAACCATTGCCGGACACTGCTAGCACCATCGGGCCAGCTCGTTGCCATCGAGAACTTGCGCAGCCAGAGGTGGCTTGATTTGACCTTTGGGCAATTGGACGGCTGGTGGCGCTTCTCTGACGACTATCGGCCTCATCACGCGCTTGCCGGCCCGGCCGTGTGGCGGCGAGCGCTTGGCGATGCTGGCTTCGGAGACATCGCGATCCTAGGGTTCGACGAGTCCGACCCCAACGCTAACCCGGATCGTGGCGTGATCGTGGCGCGCGGACCGGAACAGATCACCGAGCCGCACGGCATCTGGATCTTTGCGGCGGACCACAGCGGGGCGGCCGCAATGCTGGCCGGTCAATTGGCGGCGCAGAATCAGGCTGTGGTCTTGGCGGGTGCGGACGCCTCCGGGGATGAGTCGATTGATCTGGCCCAGCCGGGAATCGCACCTGTGTGCGTCGAGATTGAGAGTCGCGAGGCGTGGCAATCGCTCTTCGAGGGGCTGCCGCAGAGCGCACCGCTCGCCGGCGTGGTTCACTTCGTCTCGCAGGACGGCCATGGGTTGCAAGCAACCACCGACCAGATGGCATCCGACACGAAGCGGGTGGCGGCGAGCGCGCTGGCTCTGGCACAAGGGATGTCGGACGCCGACGCCGTACCAACGAATGGTGTTTGGCTTGTCACCAGAGGCGCACAGGTCCTCGAGACGGAGCGCAGCGGGCAACTTGCCGGGGCCGCGCTCTGGGGCTTCGGCAAGGTGATGGCCCGCGAAGCCTCCCATTTGCAACCAAGGATGATTGACTTGGATCCCGACGCGTCCCCGGCACTGGCGGATCTCGTGTCAGAACTGCTACACCCCGACCGCGAGACCCACATTGCGTACCGCGCGGGCCGCCGCTATGCGGCCCGCTTGGTGCGGTTTGCAGACGGGACCGACCGAATCACGCCGCCGGAAGACTCCGAGTGGCTGTTGGAGCCCGATTCGGGCGGCTCACTGGACGCCCTGGGTGCAATGTCTTTGCCGGCACGCGTTCTGGGGCCGCACGATGTGCGGGTCGTGACGCTTGCCACGGGGCTTAATTTCTGGGACATTTTCCGGTCTATTGGCCTGATTGACGAAGGCCTGCTGGGCGGGGAGTTCTGCGGCCGGGTTCTTGAGATTGGCTCTGAAGTCTCAACGGTTGCTGAGGGCGACCTCATCGTGGGTCTGGCTTTCGGAACGTTCGGATCGGAGATCGTTACCCGTGAAGAGATGGTCGCGGCTGCGCCGGCAGGTTTCCCCGTTGCGGACCTAGCGACGATACCAACGGCATTCGTCTCCGCGATGCTGTCGTTCGATTTCTCGGGCCTCCGAGCTGGCGAGCGGGTACTGATTCACGCCGGTGCCGGTGGCGTGGGACTCGCGGCCATTCAGTTGGCCCAAGCTGCTGGTGCGGAGGCGTTCGCCACGGCCAGCGCGCGGAAGCGCGACTACCTACGTTCCCTAGGCGTGAAGCACGTTTACGACAGCCGCACGACGGCCTTTGGCGCGGCCATCCTACGCGACACGGGCGGTGCCGGTGTCGACGTGGTTCTGAACAGCCTGACCAGCGAGGGCTTCATCGAGGCTAGTCTGTCGTGCCTCGCTCACGGCGGCCGCTTCGTCGAGATGGCGCGCGTGGACATCCTGAGCGAAGAGGAGATGGCTGCCGTCCGCCCGGACGTGGCCTACCACATTCTGAAGCTAGACGTGCTCAAGGAGCACTACCCTCAAGAGCCGGGGGACGCGCTGCGGCGCGTGATGAAGTGCCTCGAGGCTGGCGAGATCGCGCCTATTGTCTACAGCCGATGGCCACTCTTCGAGGCTGGCTCGGCGATGAAATTCATGCGCGATGCCCGGCATATCGGCAAGATCGTGCTGTCGGCATCGCCGCTGATGCGGGGAAGTCTGCGACAGGATCGAACCTATCTCGTGACCGGAGGTCTCGGTGGAATCGGTTGCGTCGTGGCAGGCTGGCTCGCGGATCGAGGAGCAGGAACGATTGTGCTGAACGGTCGGCGGGCACCTGACTCCGACGCTCAGGAGACTATCGCCGCGGTGCAAAAACAGGGTGTCGCGGTGCGGGTCGAACTCGCGGATGTCACAGATCCCGCCACTCTGGACGCGATGCTGGCGCGGATTGACCGGGAATTGCCGCCACTCGGCGGAGTGATCCACAGCGTGGGCGTGCTCTCGGACGCCTCGATCGGGAATCAAAGCTGGGAGAGCTTCGAGACCGTGCTGTGGCCAAAGGTCATAGGGGCATGGCACCTCCACAAGGCGACCGCGGGCCTTGACCTCGACTTATTCATCCTCTTCTCGAGTGTCGCTGGCATCTGGGGGAACCCGGGCCAGACGAACCACTCGGCGGCTAACGCATTCCTAGATCAGCTCGCCGCTCACCGGCGGGCCATAGGGCTGCCGGGCCAAGCCATCGCCTGGGGAGCATGGTCCGGGCTAGGCGAGGCGGAAGAACAGCGCGAGCGAATCGCCCGGCAGCTGGCGGCGTCGGGAACGGGCTGGATCAGCCCTCAGCAGGGTCTGAGAGTGTTTGATCGCTTGGTGCGTCAGGATCCTGCTACGGCTGTGGCGGCAGCAGTGGACTGGCCATCTTTCGGAGAGGCAGTCGAAGGCCGTCCACCGCTGCTCGAAGACCTACTCGCCGACGCATCTGATCTCGAAGACGATGGCGCGGTTTCGTCGGACGACCTGCTGCCTCGCCTGCAAGTGGCAACTGCGACAGAGCGAGAGGATCTGCTGCTTGCGTTCCTGCAGCAGGAGGTCCAAGCCGTGCTACGGATGCCGTCGGCGCCATCGCCGACGGTGGGATTCTTCGACCTGGGTATGGACTCTTTGATGGCCGTGGAGTTACGCAACCGCCTCAACAGGACATTCTCGGAGACACTCGTACTCCCAAACACGCTGGTTTTCGACTACCCGAGCATTGCCGACCTCGCCGCGCACCTAGTCGGGGACCTCGACGACGCCGGCGGTGCGCCGCCTCCAACGCCGTCGCCTGAACAAGTCCAGGCGACGGAGACGCGGCGCAGCGCTGGCGGCAGTGAAACCGGGATCGCGATCGTGGGCATGGCTTGCCGTTTCCCGGGCGCGCCGGATTTGTCCACATTCTGGAATCAGCTCTCGTCTGCTACGGACGCGGTGGCGGACGAACGGCGGGAAGCCGAACTGTGGGAGGAATTCATCCAGAATCTGCCAACTCAGTACAGCAGATATGGACAAGCCGGATTCGTGGAAGGGATCGATCAATTCGATGCCAAGTTCTTCCGGATCTCGCCGCTGAATGCGCGGCTGCTCGATCCTCAGCAGAGAATGCTGCTCGAGACGACTTGGGAGGCGATCGAGGATGCCGGGATCGATGCGGACCGGCTGAAGGGAAGCTGCACCGGCGTGTATGCCGGCGTTTCCAGCAGCGAGTATCGAGACCTGATGACGAGTGGCGGCCATGGGATTGGCTACTTGAACACGGCCGCGAGCATGGCTGTCGGACGGGTCGCCTTCCAGTTCGGGCTCGAGGGGCCGACGATGCCGGTCCAGCTGAACTGCGCTTCGTCACTAATTGCGCTGCATCATGCAGTCGCTGGCTTGCGTCTGGGCGAGACGGACTTGGCTCTAGTTGGCGGCGTGAACACCGTGCTCTCGGCGGGAGTATCTCGGGAGATGGCGGACTTGCGACTTCTTTCGCCTACGGGCCGCTGCAGGGCCTTCGACGCCTCGGCCGATGGATTCGTGCGGGGAGAGGGCTGCGGCATGATTGTGCTCAAGCGTCTGAGCGAAGCAGAGGCCGATGGTGACCGCATCTGGGCAGTGATCCGCGGCTCGGCGTTCAACCAGAACGGGGCTACTGCGGCCGCGACGGTCCCCAACGGCCCGGCACAGGAGCGGCTAATCCAGAGCGCACTTGCTCAGGCCGACCTCGCGCCGTCCGACGTTGACTACGTCGAAGCTCACGGGGCCGGGTCGGCGTTTGGCGATTCCATCGAGGTGCAGGCGGCGGCGGCTGTATACGGCAAGGGACGCCAACCTGACAGGCCACTGCTGATCGGCTCAGTGAAGACCAACATTGGCCACTTGGAGCCGGCGGCGGGGGTCGCAGGCTTGATCAAGACGGTCCTTGCCATGCAGCATGGCGTGATTCCGCCGCAATTGCACTTCCGGAATCCGAGCACGCTCGTCGATTGGCAGCAGCTGCCCGTGCGAGTCCTGACCGAGGCCACCGACTGGCCGTCTGCGCCAGGCCGACCGCCCCGGGCGGGTGTCAGCGCATTCGGGATTTCTGGAGTGAATGCGCACGTGGTTCTGGAAGGGTACCCTCCGTCGAAC
>LXNI01001815.1_pt1 | contig 16806 bp, 11 predicted proteins | sample 809091 | NCBI WGS metagenome assembly LXNI01 (sample SAMN04870527, study PRJNA318959) | sponge metagenome | biome: 01000161; feature: marine sponge reef; material: water | host: Sarcotragus foetidus | place: Greece: Milos, Mediterranean Sea | collected 2013-05-29 | depth 5-7 m | reverse complement strand
TCGGACGCGCCCCGGCCCAGCGTGGTGGTCTCCCCCTCCGCCGTCGAGCCGATGAACCCTGTGACGACCGGGATCCCGGCGTCTCCGGGAAGCCGCGCGCGCACCAGCTGCCGCGAGCCCTGCTGATCCACCCTTGCCGAACCGAACCGATTGTCGGTCCGGAAGAGCTCCCTTGCGTCCACGTCGACGGCCGCGATCCCGTGGGAGCGCATGCACGCGGCGACCAGCAAGGAGGAGAGAAGTTCGCCGAAGGCAAGGATCCGGTCGCGCGTGCGGAGGGTGCACTCGCCGAGCAGTTGGGCTCCGCTCGCGAGGCGCCGGAGTTCGTCCATCGCCGCGTCGAGGCGCAGGGAGAGGCTCGGCGTCTCGTCGGCCGGAGCAAGGGCGCGGAGCAGCTCCCGGTGCGCGGCTTCGATCTCCCGCGTCACCGCCGCGTGGCCCTCGTCTCCGCGCCCCGCAAGGTCGGCGACCTCGACCAGCCGGTTCGTGATGCCGCCCACCGCGGAGACGACCACGACAGGGGTGGAGTCGGCCCGGGCATCTGCGACGAGGCCGACGACGTGCCGGACGCGCGAGGCGCTTCCGACCGAGGTTCCGCCGAACTTCATGATCCGGATCGGAGGCGCAACCGGACGGCGTACCTCGCGGACAGGTGTTGGAGCGGACGTCACGGGTTCGGAGAAGATGCGCGCCGCTTCGACTGCGAATCCCGCCCGGCGCGGGAAGTCGCGGAGGACCGGTAATCCGGTTTGATCATGGCGGGAATTAGCCGCTTTCCGGCGACATGGTCAAGTCGCCGGCGCGCCACCGGACCAGGCGGGCCGCTTCCGATCGGTGAACGCTTCGACCAGCTCGCCGAGGTGCGGACAGGTGGTGACGGGCAGCGGTCAGTCCGGAAGGGTGAGGGCGAGACGGGCTGCGCCACGTTGGGGGACGACGGCGCGGGGGAGCAGACGGCCGCCAGCCGACGAGGCGAGGCGCTCCAGCTCCGAGCGCAAGGGGCCGTCCGGGGCGATGAGGCCGCCAGCGAGGGCCACTGGAGGGGGGGCGCCGGAGGAAAAGAGGTTGTGGATGGCGGCGGACAACTGATCGCCGAGTGCGTCCAGGGCGCTCCGGACCACGGTGTTTGCGGCAGCGTCGCCGGAGCGGGCGGTGCGGATCACCAAGGGCGCGAGGGCGGCGATTTCGGCCTTGGTGGCGGACTCGGCCCAGGCGGGCAAGCCGCGGGGGCGGTCGAGGCTGAGGTGGTCGAGAACGGCGGCGGTGAGGGCGGTCGAGGGGCCGCGCCCGTCGGCCGCGGCCGCGATGGCCCGCAGGGCCGACACGCCGATTTGGTAGCCGCTCCCTTCGTCGCCCATCACCCCGCCCCACCCACCGACCTGCAGGCGGCGGCCGTCCTCCCCCACCCCCAGCACGACCGAGCCGGTGCCGGCCACCACCACGATGCCCGGGCCGCCGCCGAAAGCGTCGTGGAACGCCGCCTCCACGTCCGTGCCGACCCGCACCGCGCGCGCGACCTGCTCGTCGCGCAGGGCCGCTTCCAGCGCGCGGCGCACCTCGCGTCGGCCGGCACCGGCCAGGCCGGCCCACAGCGCCGGGAGCGGAAGGGCGACCCCGGCTTCTTCGGCGGCGCGGCGGACGGTGTCCGCGACCACCCGGGCCGCGGGGGCGGGGCGGTCGGGACGCACCAGCGCGGCGGGGCCTTCCGCCCGGCCGCCGGTCGCGCCGTCGCGGGCGAGCAGCAGCACGCGGGTGCGGGTCCCGCCCCCGTCGACGCCCGCGACGAAGACGCCGGTCACGGGCGGCGGGGTCGTGCCGTCGTCAACGCCCGCGACGTACGGCCCGGTCACGGGGGTGGGGGTGGGGCGGCGGCCGCGGGCAGCCCGATTCCTCCCACGCCCATCGCATCAGGTGCGCCCGGAATACCCACCAATCCCCCGCCACCTCGCGGCGGCCACCCGGGGACCGCGACCGGAATGCGCATCAGGCTCTGTCGGCCGTCGGCCGCGCCCCACCCAGCGCCATCCCCACCACCACCGTAATCGCCGTCCCGATGAGCACGAACCAGGGCCACGCCACCCGGTCGGGGAAGAAGATCCAGATGCAGGTGACCACGCCGATCCCGGCCACCATGCCCACTCCCGTCCCGCGCGCGCTGGCGCGCCGCGACAGCACGCCCAGGGCGAAGGCGCCCAGCAGGCCGCCGTAGACCAGCGAGGCGACTGCGAGGGCGACTTCGACAGCGCTGGTGCCGGCGCTCAGCGGGATGAACAGGATCGCGCCCCCGACCAGCAGCCCGGCCCAGATCAGGGTGAAGAGCTTGCCGGCCCGCAGGATGCGCGCGTCGTCCTCGATGCCGCGCGCGGGAGCCCAGAAGTCGTAGGCGGAGGACGACGCGAGCGAGTTGATGGAGGAGGAAAGCGACGACATCGCCGCAGCGAAGACGCCCGCAATCAGAAGCCCGGTGACGCCGGCAGGCAGTTCCTCGACGATGAAGCGCGCGAAGATCTCGTCGGAGGCGTCGAAGGCGCGGTTCTCGTAGAAGGCCCACAGGCCGAGCCCCACCAGAAGGAAGACGGCGAACTGGCCCACGACCGCCACGCCGCTGCCGATGAGCGCCCTGCGGCTCGCCGCCAGGTCCTTGCAGGTGAGCAGGCGCTGGACGATGAGCTGGTCGGTGCCGTGGGAGGCCATCGCCAGGAAGCCGCCGCCCAGCAGCCCCGCCCAAAGCGTGTAGGGCACCGAGAGGTCGAAGGAGAGGTCCACGATGCGGAGCTTGCCCGCCGCGCCCGCCTGCGCCAGGATCGCCGGCCATCCCCCATCGACAAGACCCTGCAGCACGAAGACGGCGATGGCCGCACCCAGCAGGTAGAGGGCCATCTGCACCGCATCCACCCAGACGACCGCCTTGATGCCGCCGAAGTAGGTGTAGACCACCGTGAGCGCGCCGATCACCAGGATGGAGAGCGGGTAGGGCCAGCCGGTGACCAGCGCGAGCGGGATGGCGGTGGCGAAGAGGCGTACGGAGTCGGCGAGGAGGCGAGTGACCATGAAGATCGCCGATGTGAGGCGCCGCACCCCGCTGCCGAAACGGGCGCCCAGGAGGGCGTAGGCGGTCTTGAGCTCGCCGCGGTAGTAGGCGGGCAGCAGCAGGGACGCGACCACCAGCCGGCCGGCCAGGTATCCGAAGGTCAGCTGGAGGAAGCCCAGTGTGCCCAGGTACGCGACCCCGGGGATGGAGAGAAACGTCAGCGTGCTGGTCTCGGTGGCCACCACCGACAGCAGCACCGCCCCCCAGGGCAGCCTGCGGTTCCCCAGGAAGTAGTCCGCCCCGCCCCTCTGGCGGCGGCCCAGCCATGCGCCCCAGGCGGTCGTGGCGGCCAGGTAGGCCACCAGTACGGCGAGGTCGACGCTTCCGAAGCCGTTCAAGGGAGCGCTGTCGCCCGGGCGCCGACCGCGCGCGGGTGCTCGATCCGGGCTGGCGAGGCCGCCACGCAGACAACGCGGCGGCCGATGATGAGGCGGTAGCGAACGATCACGACGGCGGCCGCGGCTCGATCTCGAGGTCTGTCACGGCCTGGGCGGCCAGATCGTGCACCTCCCGCCGCAACGGCACGTGCCGGGTGTTCTCGCGGGTGGGGTTGACTCGGTTCAGGAGCAGCACCACGGCCAGGTCGAGCTCCGGGTCGATCCACACGGAGGGGCCGGTGAAGCCGGTGTGGCCGAAGGCGCGCCCGGTGAAGAACCGTCCCGCCGAGGAGTTGCCGGAGGGGGTGTCCCAGCCGGTAGCGCGGCTCGCACTGGAGTCGTGGCGGCGGGTGAAGCCGTCCAGCGTTCCGGATTCCACGATGCGGACCGCCTCCGCCCGGGGCGCGCTGCAGGGTGTGCCCGGCGTGGCGTCGCAGGGGCCGGCGCGGCCTCCGCCGAGCATCATGGCCGCGTAGACGGCGATGTCGCGCGCGGAGGAAAAGAGACCGGCGTGGCCGGCCACGCCCCCCACCGCCCAGGCGTTCTCGTCGTGGACCACCCCGCGCACGTGGACGCCCCGGTAGTCGGCGTCGATCTCGGTGGGGGCCACGCGCCCGTGCAGCACTGAGTCGGGGCTGAAGCCGGTGTCCTGCATCCCGAGCGGTCCCCACACGCGCTCGTCCAGGAAGCGGTCCAGCGGCTGGCCGGTGATCTCCTCGATCGCCCACGCGACCGTCATCATGCCGATGTCCGAGTACACCGTGCTGTCGCCGGGCGCGTAGTCGAGCGGAAGCTCGGCGATGGCCTGCTGGTAGGCATCCACGCCTTCCATTTCCAGGAAGAAGCGGCGGAAGGGAGGCAGCCCGCCCCGGTGCAGCAGGAGCTGGCGCACGGTGACCGCCTCCTTGCGCGGGTCGCCCCTCGACCACCACGGGAGGTAGCGCACCACGGGGGCGTCCAGGTCGAGGCGGCCCTCGTCCACCAGGATCATGGCGGCGCTGGTGGTGCCCATCACCTTGGTGACCGAGGCCATGTCGTAGATGGAGGAGGGTGTGGCGGGGGCGGACGCGGGATCCCAGTCCAGGCGGCCGTAGCCGCGCAGGCGCACCAGTTGGCCGTGGCGCACGACGGCGAGCGCCGCGCCCGGGCTGGCCGAGTCGGCGATGGCCCGCAGGATGCGGCGGTCGAGCGCCTCCAGAACGGCTTCCGACATGCCCGCGGCCGCGGGATCGCCCTCGAGCGGGGAGATCTGCCCCTGGACCTCCTGTTCGTCATCCGCGGCGCGCGCGGCGGTCACGAACTCCAGCGGCTGCACGACCCAGGACGGCACGGCCATCAGGGCCTCCCGGATCGCCGCCGGTTCGGGGAGCGCTTCCCTTCGGAGCCCGTCACCCGCCGCGTGGTCGGGCGGGATGCTGATGGGGAGCGTCCCGGAGATCTCCGCCGCCCCCATGAGCGCGAAGGCGCCGGCGCGCTGCGAGACCTCGTGGCTGCCCCAGGCGATGAGGTAGCTGCCCAGGTCCTCGAAGGCGCTCAGCGAGTAGGGATTGCCGAAGGAGGACACCACCACCGCGCCGCGCGCCGACAGCTCGCGCACCATCTCGCGCAGCGCATCCGGGACGGCCACCGAGCCCGCCCCGGCGAACGGGGGCACGTACACGTTCAGGAGCACCACGTCCGCATCGCGCGCGGCCGCCTGAACCCCCTGGTACGCCGCCGCATCCGATCCCTCGTCGAGGCGCAGGCTTCCGAAGCTGTCCACGAAGCGCGCCGCCACCCGGTCGAACTCGCGTCCGGCGATCAGGTCCTGGTCGCGCGCGTAGGTGACGCTCACCACCCGGCCGCGGGCTGCGGCGGGCAGCGGCACCAGGCCGTCGCGGTCGCGCACCAGGGTGACCGAGCGCTCGGCGGCGAGGTCGGCGAAGGTCAGGTGCCGGACCGAACCCGCGATGTCGGCGACGGCCGCCAGGTCGACGGCGCGGCGCTCGTGGAGTCCGACGCGCGCCTTGGCGGCCAGCAGCAGCCGCACCGACCGGTCGATGCGTTCGCGCGACACCCGGCCCGTGCGCACCGCGACCTCCACCGCGTCGATGGCCCCGACCACGTCCTCGGGTGCGAGGAGCACGTCCGAGCCCGCTTCCAGCGCCAGCACCGCCGCCTCTCCCGCACCGTATCCCCGCGAGATGGCGCCCATCCGCAGGGCATCCGTGAAAACCAGGCCGTCGAACTCCATGTCCTCGCGGAGGAGCCCGGTGAGGAAGTAGGGGGAGAGCGTCGCCGGCACGTCGTCGCCCAGGATGGCGGGCACCGCGACGTGGGCGGTCATCACCGCGTCCACACCGGCGGAGACGGCTCGCCGGAAGGGCACCAGCTCCATCGACTCAAGGCGCTCCACGTCCGCGGTCACGACCGGAAGCTCGATGTGCGAGTCGGTGCGGGTGTCGCCGTGACCCGGAAAGTGCTTCGCCGTGGTGAGCACGCCGCCCGCGCGGGCACCCTCGATGTACGCCGCCCCGAGCTGCGCCACCGCCTCCGGGTCCTCGCCAAAGGCACGGGTGTTGATGATGGGGTTCTCGGGATTGGAGTTGACGTCTAGGACCGGGGCGAAGTTCAGGTGGACGCCGAGCGCCCGCGCCTCCACCGCCGTGATGCGCCCGTACTCGTGGGCGAACGCCGGGTCGCCGATGGCGCCAAAGGCCATCGTGGGCGGGAAGCTGGTGCCTCCCCCCTGCGGGAGCAGCGTGGGAAGGGCGTAGGAATGGTTGACGCGCATCCCGGGCCCCCCGTTCTCGAAGTCCGCGGTGACCAGCAGCGGGACCCGGGCCGCGGTCTGGAGGCGGTTCAGGAGCGAGGCGTAGGAGTGGGGCGAGCCGATCGAGATGACGACGCCTCCGATGCCCTCCTCCGCCACCCATCGTTCCAGCGTGCGGAAGCTGGCGTCGCTCGACGACGCGTACGCACCGGGGACCCAGGGGACGACCAGCTGCGCGATGCGCTCGCGCAGGGAGAGCGAAGCGAGTGTCTCATCCACCCATGTACTCGCCCGGCCATCGAGTTCATCGTAGTAGAGGACCGCAGGCGATCCCTCCGCTCCGCCGGAACCCTGAGCCGGGCCGTCGCAGGCTGCCGGGACGGCAAGCAGGAGGAGCAACACCGTCCCCGGCCATCGGACGGCGATCCCGAACCGCCCTGGAAACGGCCCTGCGGGACGAACCCGCCCGGCGTGTCTCACGTCGCCCTACCGGCCCCGGAGGGGCAACTGGATCCCGTCTCCGATATCGAAGAGGGACGGGAGGCGGGTGGGCGTGCGCCCGCGGATGGGAATCTCCCCGAAGAGTGCCCGGGCGGCGGCGACCTGGCTGGCTTCCGAGCCGCTCCAGGCCAGCATGTAGGCCTGGGCTTCGGGGACGTCGGAAAGCAGATAGGGGTTGCCGAAGGAGATGACGATGTGCGGCACGCGACGGTCCGCCAGCGCCGCGACGAAGTCGGACAGGGGCTCGGGCAGGTTCGGCTGGCCGTCGGTGCGGGCCGCGACCACGTACGCGGATACGATGACCAGGTCCGAGCGGGAGGCGCGCGCGAGCAGGCGCTCGTACTCTGTGTCGCCGGAGCCCGAGTGCAGGTCCGCCGTGCGCAGCCGCCGGTAGGTCGCGCGCACGCGAGGGTTGAAGTAGCGTCCGGCGAGCAGGTCGTTGCGGCCGCGGTAGGTGACGGAAAGAACGTTCGCGGTGCGGGTGCCGCGCAGCGAGAGCAGGTTGCGGCGGTTGCGCAGAAGGGTAATGGATGCCTCGGCGATCTCCGTCGCCTGCTCCAGATGATCCGGGATCCCGACTCTGCGATGGATCCGGAAGATGTCCGTGTAGCGCTCGCGATCCAGCCCCATGCGCTCCTTCAGCTCGAGGATGCGGGCGACCGACCGGTCCAGGCGCGCCTCGGTCACGCGGCCCGAGCGGACCGCGGCGACCAGGCTCTCGCGGGCTCCGCGCGGGTTGTCGGGCATGAGGATGATGTCGGCGCCGGCCTCGAGCGCGCGCACGACCGCGTCGCGGGCCCCGAATCGGCGCGTGATCGCGGCCATGTTCATGGCATCGGTCACGATGAGGCCCTCGAACCCCATCTCTCCGCGCAGCAGGTCCGAGAGAACCGCCGGAGAGAGGGTGGCGGGCATCGACGCGGAACCGGTGACGGAAGGGATCGACACGTGCGCGCTCATGACGGCGCCCATGCCGGCATCTACCGCCGCGCGGAAGGGACGCAGTTCGACCCGGTCCAGGCGCTCGCGGTCCACGCGGATCACCGGCAGGTCCACATGGGAATCCACTCCGGTGTCGCCGTGGCCCGGGAAGTGCTTGCCGGTCGCGATCGCGCCGTGCTCCTGAAGCCCGCGCACGAAGGCGGCGCCGAGGCGGGCGACGTCTGCGGGGTCCTCGCCGAAGGAGCGGGTGGCGATGACCGGGTTGTCCGGGTTGTTGTTGACGTCCAGCACCGGCGCGAAGGGGAGGTGGACGCCCACAGCGCGCGCTTCCACGGCGGTGATGCGGCCCATCTCCCAGGCCAGGCTGTCGTCGCCCGTCGCGCCCACCGCCATCAGCGACGGGAACAGGGTGGCGCCGCCCAGCTCGATGTTGTTGGGCAGGAAGACCGCCCCGCACATGCGGTAGCCGGCCCCGCTCTCGAGGTCCGCCCCCACCAGCAGCGGGTATTTCGCCAGCGACTGCAGGTTGTTGATCTTGGCGGCCACCTCCGATGGAGAGCCCACCGACACGATCACGCCCCCGACCCCGTCGTCGCGCACGGCCTCTGCAATGCGCTCGAAGTCCTCGGAGCCCGCGGGCGCGAAGTCGCCGAGCATCCACGGCATCAGCAGCTGGCCTGCCTTCTCCTCCAGGGTCATCGACTCCAGCACGGAGGATGCCCAGGCGCCTGGTGGTCCCGCGGGGGCCGGAGAACCCGGAGTCGATGTTTCGTCGGCGACGCGGGCGGGTCGCGCAGGCGAGACGGCCACGGTGGGCGTCTCCGCGGCGGAACCCGCGGGCGAGGAATCCGGAGCCGCCTGATCGGCCGGAGGGGGAGCCGTGCCGCGACCTGGAGGGGGCACCGTCCCGCGAGCCGGAGGGGGCGCTTCCGGGGCCGGGGCTTCCGTCGACGGGGAGGGCTCGGGCGTGGCGCGACCGGACCGCGCGGTGTTGCAGGAGACAACGATCGGAACGAGCGCCAGGAGGGAGGCGAGACCCGCCGTGCGAAGGGGCGTCGCGCGGCGCGAACCGGACGTCGCCCGACTATTCAGCGCAAGCACCGGTTGACGACTTCTTCCCCCCGGACGAAGTTGACAGCCCGCTGGCCATCCATGGACTGCTGAAATCGAGGACTGGCGCAAGGTAATGGTTTCCGCAGGTTTCCGAAAATCGCGGGTCGGCGCCGGCCTGGTTGCCGCGGGCGCGGTCCTCCTCGCCGTGAATCTGATCGCGCGCGGCGGGCGCGATTCGGCCGTGGACGCGTCGGGCGGCGCCGGCGCGCAGGCAGTCGGCGAAGCCCGCCCCGGCATCGAGGTTCTGCTCGCGGACTCCATCCACCTGGTCGAGGGCCGCCGCGCCGGGCTGGTCACCAACCACACGGGCATCGACCGCCGGGGCGTCTCCACCATCGACCTCCTGCACCGGGACGCGCGCCTGGAGCTGGTCGCGCTCTATTCTCCCGAGCATGGCATCCGGGGCGAGGCCGAAGCCGGCGAACTCGTCGACAGCGGGATGGACGCGAGCACCGGGCTGCCGATCCATTCGCTCTACGGAGCGACCCGCAAGCCGACGCCGGAGATGCTGGAGGGCGTCGAGGTGCTCCTCTTCGACATCCAGGACATCGGCGCGCGCTACTACACCTACGTCTACACCATGGCGCTGGCGATGGAGGCAGCCGGAGAAGCCGGGATCCCCTTTGTGGTGCTGGACCGGCCCAACCCGATCGGGGGCGCCGAGGTGCAGGGGAACGTGCTGGATCCCGCGTTCGCCTCCTTTGTGGGCATGTACCCCATCCCCATGCGCCACGGGATGACGCCGGGCGAACTGGCGCGGCTCTTCCAGGGCGAGTTCGGGGTGGACGTGGAGCTCGGCGTGGCTCCGCTGTCGGGATGGAGCCGGAGTGACTGGTTCACCGACACCGGGCTGCCCTGGGTGGCGCCTTCGCCGAACATGCCTTCGGTGGAGAGCGCCCGTCACTATCCGGGCACCTGCCTGTTCGAAGGGACCAACCTGTCCGTGGGCCGGGGCACGCCCATCGCCTTTCAGCAGATCGGGGCCCCCTGGCTGGACGGAGAGGCGCTGGCCGCGAACCTGATGGCGTACGGCCTCCCGGGTGTGCGCTTCGAGGCGGTTCGCTTCGTGCCGGAAAACCCCGGCGACGGCAAGCACGGCGGAGTCGAGGTGGGAGGCGTGCGCCTGGTCGCCACCAATCCGGGCTACGACCCCACCGAGGCCGCGGTGGCCGCGCTCATCGAAGCTGCCGCGCTCTCCGGCGACCGGTGGGAATGGCGCGAAGCCGCCTTCGACCGGCTCGCGGGCACCGATCGCCTGCGGCTGGCGGTTGAGGCGGGCGCGTCCCTGCAGGAGGTGCGCGCCGCATGGCAGCGCGACCTGAACGAGTTCCGGCGGGTGCGGGAACGGTATCTCCTGTACTGACCGGCGTCCGGCCAAGTTACTGAGCCTTAAGGCACCCGCCCCGGGCTTCTTGCACCCCGCACGAGGTCCACGGCGCTCGTCTTCGTGCGTTGCAGGATGGGGTACCCGGTGCGGGTCGTGCCGAGCACGCGCCGATGCATCGAGTTGCCGGCGAACTCATCCTTGATGATGGCTACCTGACGATCGAACACTCCGCTAACCAGGCGCTCGCAAAAACGCCAGGTCAGGTGGGCTCGAGGAACCGGCTGGGTCGTGACCAGATCCAGGATCGCCTCACCGGGGAACCGGTGATAGTCCGGATATTGCAAGGGCAGCTTGTCTGTGGGCAGAGATTCGAGGTCGACGTTGTCAACCACCACGAGGATGGGGATGGAACTCAGCAGCAACCCCCTTCCCAGTGGGTCGACGGAAGGCCTGAACCCGACGTGCTCCATGTTGGGCACGGCCGGGTTGTCGATGTCCTGACCCATGCCGAACACCTCGAAATCGGCCCGCGAGAGGTCCGGGAGTCCGGATCCGGGATAGAGTTCGTCATGATTGATCGCCTGTTGCGCCACTACGCGGGCCTGACCCGGCAGGACAGGGTATTCCCGTCCCGAGCCGGGGAATCGGAGTACGCGCTGCGCCCAGATGCCTTCGGAATCGAGCCGCCAGCGTTCATAGTCGACGCAGCGGTCTGGCGAAGCGTCGCTTTCCCACACGAAATCGAACGCCTGGGCGATGATCTTGCCATCCAGGTAAACGGTCGTGTCCGCGTTGTTGTAGACCTCGACATACTTGGCCAGCGAATACTGGACAGTGGGTCCACCGATCTCGCGCGGTGACCAGTCATGGACCTCGCTGATTACGAGGGAGCCGCGGCGCCCGGCCACCGCTTCGACGTCCGCGGTGCTGGACGGCGGCTGGACCTGGACGCGGTTGCCGCCCCCGAAGGCGTTGACGCCGCTCAGGGCCGAGTCCGCCTCGTTGATCCGGGCCGTCTCGTCTGCATTCAGGAGGCGAAGGGAGGTGATGTCATATCGCCCGGGCAGAAGCCCCGCGAAGGTAACTTCCCCGAGGGAGTCCGTGGTGCCCACCTCGACCGGCGACTCGCCGACACGCCGGATCCTGACGTGCGCCAGGGGCACGCGGTCAGCTGGAGCCCCGAGAGCCTCAAGGGCCTGACTCGCTTCGCCGGCCGCCGTCGCCGTGACCGTGAGGCTCCCTCGCGTAACGGTGTCTCCAGGAGTCACGGTCGTCGTGTCCGGAGGCGGAGGGCGGAGTTCGACGGGATCGTCGCCGCCGCCGCAGGCGAGCGTTAAGGTCAGGAGGAGCCGGAAGGATCCAAGTGCGGATAGCGGTAGTCGCGCTCGGGACTCCGCTGGGGCTCGCCTAAGCAACATGGCACGCCGCACCCGGGTCACGTGGCATGCCCCGGGGAAGCAGCCATGACAATCCAGTCCCCGAGGCACCACCATCCCGCCTTACGGTACCCGACCCGGGCTTCTCGGGCCTCGCACGAGATCCACGGCGCTTGTCCTGGTGCGCTGCAAAATAACCTGACCGCTGGCGATCATACCCAGCACTCGCCGATGAATCGAATTGCCGGCGAGACCGTCCCAGATGGGGGCCGCTTGGCGGTCGAAGATCGGGTTTACCAAGTGGTCGCAGACTCGGCTGTCCCAGTCCAGTGTTGCCGGATCGTGGTAGACCGCGACCAGGTCCAAAACCGCTGCCGCCGGAAACCGACGGTAGTACGGATCACGCAGGGGAAGCCTACCCGTCGGGAGTGACTCAAGATCGACATCGTCCGCGATGAACGGAGTGTGGTAGACGTGGACCACGCCTCGACCCAGCGCGTCGACCGATGGTCGAAAGCCGGCGTGCTCCATGTTGGGCACCGCTGGGTTGTCCACATCCTGTCCGGTACCGACGACCTCAAAGTCAGCCATCGACAGGTCTGGCAGGCCCAGCTCGGGGTGCACCTCGCGATGGTCGATCGCCTGAGCGGCCACGACCCGGGCTTCATGCGGAGCAAGCGGGTACTGGCGACCGGTGCCCGGGAAGCGCAGGTGTTGCTCCGACCAGACACCATCCGGATCCATACGCCAGGACTCAAACTCGGTGCAGTTGTCCAGCGAGGAGTCGTTCAGTTCGCTCTCCCACACGTACCAGAGCCCGTGGCCGAGGATCTTGCCGTCCAGGTATGCGGTGGTGTCCGCATTGTTGTACAGCTCAATGTACCTTGCTTGGCTGTATTGCACGGTAGGGCCACTTGTGACGCGCGGCCACCAGTCATGAATCTCGCTGATCACCAGGGAGCCCCGGCGACCGGCGACGACCTCAACGCCCGCCGTCCGCGCCGGGGGCTGCATTTGGATTCTGGTACCGCCGCCCAAGGCACTGATGCCCGCCAGCGTCGAATCCGCCTCGGCAACCCGGATCCCCTCGTCCACGCTCAGGAGACGCAATGACGTGATGTCATATCGGCCGGGCAGAAGCCCGGCGAACGCAACTTGCCCGAGGGAGTCCGTCGTGCCCGCCTCGACCGGCGACTCGCCGACACGGCGGACTCTTACATGCGCCCGGGGAACGCGGTCGGCTGGAGCCCCAAGAGCCACAAGGGTCTCGCTCGCCTCGCCAGCCGCGGTTACCGAGACCGTCAGGCTCCCTCGCCGGACCGTGTCTCCCGGGTTGCCGGTTTCGCATCCGGAGGCGCTTCGCGGGGCTCGACGGGATCGGCGGTTGGCGAACAGCTGCCCAGGAGGCAGCCGAGAACCAGACCCGAGAACCCGCCAACTCCTCGCATGATGACTGCAGCCCCGGTCGCTTCACGTCGGCTCACTTTCGTACCCTATGGGCTTCGAGGAGCAGGTCCGGGGGCAGCCGGCAAGGGCCGGCCACCCCGCAGGTCCCTCGCCCCTACAACGTCAGGCACAGAGGCATTGCCCGATGCCTGTGGGCAAACAAGTGCTGCCGCCGGCATTGCAGCACTCCGCGCACCAAAACTCGGGATCGTCAGAGAGCAGACATCCACTGCAAGGCTCGTTCGTGGTGTTGCCACTGCCACGTGCCGCTTCCGCCGTCCCGAACGTGATGACCGAGGCCACCAGTAGCCCGAACAGCACCTGCCGAACCACCGCGACGCTCTATTTCATGAGTACCTCCAACCAAGGGTGAACAACAGGCCGAAGCCTCGTGCTTCGGCGCGACTTCCAACCGCAGAGCATCCTTCACTCGTCGAAGAGAACCATCGGGAAGCGGAGTCCGTGCTCCTCCACGTACGCCCGCGTTGCCGGCGCCGGATCCAGGGACAGGCCGTACACCTCGACGGATGCATCGTCGCGCCCGACCGCCTCCGCTATCCGAGACCACGCCGGGAGCGTGACGAGGCAGTTCCCGCACCGCGTATCCAGCATGAAGAGGACCGCCGGGTTCCAGGCGCCGCCACGCCGATCCTGACCTCGTCACCCCCCAAAAGTGACGCCGTCGAACGCGGGTACGACCATGCCCGCATGCGGAAAATCCACCTGCCGCCGGACCGTCTGTCGGTCCTCCGCCTCAACACGGAGCTGCCGCTTCTGAATCGTCAGCAGAGCCGACAGACCTGCAAGAACCACCGTCAGTACCGTCAACGCGCGCCAACGACCGATCACAAGTCTGCCCCGCGACGTCGGCTCTCCCCTCCGCCGCCCATCCGGCTGGATCCACCCATCCGCTCACCTCCATGTCGGCCAAAGCCTCGATAAACACGATCACCATGCAAGACAACGTTTGAGCACCATGAAACACGACAGAGCGAGCGGTGCGCTGTTCGCTCGCCCATGTCGCAACCGGCCCGGCGCAGTCCCGGCCGCCCCGCCGGGGCATCAACGATCCTCCGGCCCTCCTCCCAAACCTGGACGGAGGAGCGACCCGACACGCCTCCGGGGGGGACATTTCTACTTCGCTCAAACCCCGGACATTTCTATTCCGGTTTGACAGGCTTCTCTGGTCTCTTGCCGATGCTCCGAGCGGCGCGCATACTCTCTGGCGGCTTCAGTCGCCTGGGTCCTTGTGGTTGTCCGCTCCGAAATTCGCGGATCAAGGTTGCCAGGCGAAAGCTTGCGGACCGGAAGCCCGGTCGTCGTTGCGTTCATTCCCTTCCCCGACCCCGCCCGCTTGTCACGAAACGCCCTCCTGAAACGTTGCTTCTTTAACGGCGGACGCGTCCCGACCCGAGTCTGCGGGCTCGGACCCGTGCCCGGCGTCCCGGAGCGAGCGGTTGGACCCTAGAGAACTCTTCAAAGAGGTCTATCCCGCGCTTCTTGGGCGTTGCCAGGCCATGACGAGCGATCCAGACATGGCTGCGGACGCGGCTCAGGAAGCGTTCGCCCGTTTGGTTGAGAGGAACATCCGCGGATCTCGCGACAAGCTCAGGGGCTGGCTCTTCCGGACGGCCGAAAACGCGCTCCGCGACAACTTGCGGCGAGAAAGAACGCGACGACGTCTGACGCGGTGGCTACCAGACTGGGGGCGGGAGGCTCCGCAACCCGATGAGGAGGTGGAACGGAGCGAGCGCATTCGCGCCGTGCGGGCGGCGCTGGAGGCTCTGGACGACAGGACGCGGAAACTGCTCGAGATGAGCACGGCGGGATTCTCCCAGCGCGAGATCGCCCAGCATCTGCAAGTCGCGACGACTTCGGTGTCAACTCTGCTGGCCCGCGCCAGACGGGACCTGAGTACCATGCTGCAAGAACAAGGGTATCGCCATGAATCATATTCCTGAAAGGCGACTCCAGGCTTTCGTCGAGGAGTGGCTGTCGCCCGAGGAACGGCGTGAGGTGGAGCGCCATCTGGAGGAGTGTCCCGCCTGTTCGGCGGTGCACCAGGAGCTCGCGGCACTTCGCCGTCTGGCTCGGCGCGCCGTCGGCGAGTTGCACCCCGCTCCCAATGTCGAGGCGTCGTGGAGGGAAGTGATGCGGCGAGTTCGGACGAAGCGGCAACGCACTGGGCGTCTGCGCCGCTTGGCGGCGTGCCTGCTCGTTGCGGTCCTCGCGGGCGTCTCCGCCTTCGTCCCCGCGTCTCCATTGTACGGGTGGGCGGGACGCGCCTGGGAGCGCGTCGTGGCGCTTTTCGCCGACGAGACCGGCAACGCGCCCGTGGAGGTCATGTCGGCCGAGACCGAGCCGGTCCCGTCCCCGCGCCGGGAGTCGGACGAATCGGCCGCCGCCCTTCCGACTCCTCCGGCCGAAGCGGGAATCTTCCTGGAAGCGACGCGCGAGCCGGTCCGGATCGCGCTCGACGAAGTGCGCCCCGGGACCGAGATCCGCGTGGTCTTGGTTAACGGGATTGAGGCGGGCGTCTTCGGCTCCGCCGCCTCACGGTTCCGGAGTGAGCCCGGCCGATTGGACGTTGCGGTTCGGGGGGCGTCCATCCGGGTGGAGATCCCCAGGGAAGCGGAGCAAGTACGGCTCCTTTTGCACGGGGAGGTCCTCCTGCTCAAGGACGGAGCGTCTCTCGACGTGCGTGGCCCGGTCGCCAGCCGCGGGCCGGAGGAGATCCGTTTCCTGGTTCCGGGCGGATGAGATACCGGCCCCGGCGGCCGCGTTGCGTCAGTCTCGCCCTCCTCCTTTTTCTCGGCGGAGGTGTCCCGCCCGCTCCGGTCCAGGCGCAGGTGGAAACCGGGCTGGAAGGCTTCGTGACCGACCGGGACACCACCCGGCCCATCGCCGGCGCCGCGGTGTCGATCGAGGGGCTCAACCTGGGCGTGGTCACGGACTCGGCCGGGCGCTATCGGCTGCGGGACGTCCCCCCGGGTCCCCAGGTCCTCTCCGTCGAGATGATCGGATACGCCGCGGTCCGCGTCCGGCTCGCCATGCCCACGGCCGGGGTCATGGAGCTCGATGTGGCGCTCGCCACGTCTCCGCTTCGGCTCGAGGGCGTCACGGTTACGGCCGATCCCGTGTCCAGGGCCCGCGGTGAGCTGGGCACCGCGAGCGTCATCGAACAGGACGCCATCGACGTTCAAACCGCCACCTCGCTGTCCGGGCTCCTGGAGCTGGTACCCGGGGCCGTATTGACGCCGCCGGGGCTGGACGATGTCGAACAGATCTCGCTCCGCACCGTACCGACCAGCTCTGTGCTGAGCCTCGTGGGAAGCGGCCCGTCGCCCGCCGAACTCGCGTCGTTCGGCACGCTCATCGTGATGGACGGCGTTCCCATCTCGAACAATGCGAACCTGCAGAGCCTGGGGCCGCGGGGAGAGCTGCGCATCCCCACGAGCGCGGGGGGAGGGATCGACCTGAGGCGCATCCCCGCGACGACGCTCGAGCGCGTCGAGGTGATCCGCGGCGTACCGTCGGTGCGCTTCGGCGACCTGAGCCACGGCGTCATCGTGGTGGCCACGCGCGCGGGAGCCTTCGAGCCACGTCTGGAGAGCATCTTCGATCCCTTCACTGCGGGCGGGAGCTTCGTTGGCGGATGGGGTCTCGCGGCCGACGGCGCGATGTCGGGTACGCTGGACGTCACCGGCACCCGCCCGAGCCCCGGCTTCAACGACAACGAATCGGTGCGGTTCTCGAGCCAGTTCTCGCACAGGGCGGACGTGGGCGAGGCGTTCGCTACCGGCGCGGGGAGCGAGCCCATCCCCAGGCTTCGCCTCGACACCCGCCTGGACCTCTTTCAGGTCGTCCACGACAACCCGGAG
>LXNI01001814.1_pt1 | contig 16810 bp, 13 predicted proteins | sample 809091 | NCBI WGS metagenome assembly LXNI01 (sample SAMN04870527, study PRJNA318959) | sponge metagenome | biome: 01000161; feature: marine sponge reef; material: water | host: Sarcotragus foetidus | place: Greece: Milos, Mediterranean Sea | collected 2013-05-29 | depth 5-7 m | reverse complement strand
ATCCACGTGTACCGTGCCGCGAGGCGTGGATCACCGGGTCAAATAAGGTCAATTCGGACGAATTGACCGACCCGGTGATGACGACAAGCGGGTCAAATAAGGTCAATTCGGACGAATTGACCGACCCGGTGATGACGGCTTTTGTTCCCTCGCCCCCTTCCCGGGAGGCAGGGTGAGAGGGCGCAAATAGGAGAATCCCCTAATCGGGTCCGGACCCTAGCCCAGTACCCGGTCCAGATCGGCGATCAGATCCCCGGGGTCCTCCAGTCCGACGGAAAAGCGGAAGAACCCGTCGCCGGCGTAGTCCCGGAAATGCTCGAGCTGTCTGCCTTCGAGCCGGAACGAACTGTCGTTGAGTTCGTCGGCGGGCATCCACCAGATCAGCGACCGATGGTGGCCCAGGGAGACCGCATAGTGGATCACGGCGAGTTTCTTGGTCATGCGCTCGGCGATCCCGGCGCCCGTTGCGGCGTCGCCGACCTGAAATGCCATCATCCCCCCGAAGTTTTCCATCTGCCGCCTGGCGAGATCGTGCTGCGGGTGGCTCGAAAGGCCGGGATAGATCACCCGGCTGACCCGGGGATCGCCTTCGAGCCATTCGGCGACCGCCAGGGCGCCTTCCTGGTGGGCCCGCATCCGGATCGGCAGCGTCGCCGCGCCGCGCGCGATCAGCCATGCATTGAAAGGAGACAGCACACCGCCGTAGTGAACGGCCGCCTCCGCCCGCAACTTCCCTATCAACTCCCTCGGCCCGGAGACGGCCCCGCCGACCGCATCCCCGTGACCGCCGATATACTTGGTGCTGGATTGCATCACCAGATCGACTCCGAGCCCGGCCGAGGACTGGCCGGCGGGAGAAGCAAATGTCGCATCGCACGAGTGTACCGCGCCGGCGGCATGCGCCACGGCGGAGACGGCGGGCAGATCCGTCAGCCGGCAAATGGGGTTGGCCGGCGTTTCCGTATGGATGAGTTTGGTATTTGGGCGGAGAGCGGCCTCGACCGCCGCGAGATCGGTCATGTCGACAAGCGAAACGTCAATGCCCAGGCGCGGCAGCGTATCGCGGACCAGTTCGGCGACACCGGCGTAGGAGACGTCCGAGACGATGGCGTGATCGCCGGCGGACAATGTTGTCAGAAATACGGCGCTTGCCGCGGCCATGCCGGACCCCAAACAAAGACAGGCCTCGGTTCCCTCGAGCGCCGCGATCTTTTCCTCCAGCATCCGAACCGTCGGATTACCCCAACGGGTATAGATGAAGGGCGCGTCGTCGTCGTGATCGTGCGCGGAAAAGCCGACCGGTTCGTCGGCGACGAAGGTCGTCGACATGGCGATATTGGGCGCGGCCGCCCGCGTCGCGGGATCCGGCCCCTCACCCGCATGGATGGCCCGTGTCGACAGTCCGAGGCAGGAATTGGATTTGGTCATGGTGTGGCCTTCGTGCTGGTGGCTCGCTCGATCCGGGTTGGATTTTGTCCCCGGAACGGCGCTACAATCGATGCCAACTTAGAATATACTGGGCAGGCCTTCCATGTTGACCATGACCTCGGCGCTGACCCGCGCCCTGCGCGTGTTCGGCGGCAAGACGGCAATAATTGATACCGAAGCAACTTACTCATGGGCGGAAGAAATCGACCGCATCGCCCGGTTGGCCGGCGGTCTGGGATCGCTGGGCATTAAGCCAACCCACCGGTTTGGGATCGTCTCGCCCAATACATTTCGCTATCAAGAGGCCCTCTATGCCGGATACTGGTCCGGGGCGGTCCCTGTGCCGATCAACATGCGCCTCGCGCCGCCGGAGATTCGGTACATCCTGGAAAACGCGGAGTGTTCATGGCTGCTGCTGGGTCCCGGATTCGAAGATCTGGCCGATGCGCCCGAGCTCGCCCCCTGGAAGGATCATTTGGTGTTCCTGGGGCCCGAGACCGATGAGGCGCCGTGGCCGTCCGCCGACGGGCTGATTGCCGACTGCGAACCCTTACCGCCCCATCCCGCCGAGGAGGACGATACCGCGCTGATGCTCTATACGGGCGGCACCACGGGGCGCAGCAAGGGCGTTCCCCTCACCCACCTGAATATCGTCTCGAACGGGATGCAGGTCGGCCTCGCCATGGGCGCGACCATCGATGACAATTTCCTGCATATCCCGCCCATGTTCCATGCCGCCGACCTGCTGGCGACCGGCTTTACCCTCGTCGGATCGGCGCACTGCTTCCTGCCCGTATTCACGCCGGCCGACGTGTTGACCGCCATCCAGGATTACAAGGTCACGTCCTGTATGATGGCGCCAACCATGATCATCATGACCCTCGGCGAGGAGAGTTTTGACAACTTCGATCTCTCGTCGCTGCGGGTGATGCTCTACGGCTCGTCTCCCATGGCCGCCGAATGGATCAAGCGCACCATGGAGGCCTTCGACGGCGCCGATATCCTGCAGGGCTACGGTCTGACCGAGACATCTCCCATCTTGACGACGCTTGATCCGGCGGAACACCGCCAAGCCATCGCAAGCGGCGACCTGGAAATTCTCAGAAGCGCCGGCCGGCCCGTCGTCGGCGTCGACATGAAGATTCTTGGACCGGACGGAAAAGAAGTTTCGCCGGACGATACCGGCGAGGTGGTGGTCCGTGGACCCAATGTCTCCAGCGGTTATCTGAATCGGCCCGAAGAAACGTCGGCGGCATTCAAGGATGGCTGGTTCCACACCGGCGACGTCGGCCGCTTGGACGTGGACGGCTATCTGTTCGTACAGGACCGCAAGAAGGACATGGTCATCACCGGCGGCGAAAACGTCTATACCACGGAGGTGGAGGCTGCCCTCTATCAACACGCGGAGGTCCACGAAACCGCGGTGATCGGCGTACCCGACGAGAAGTTCGGCGAGGCATTGTTCGCCGTCATCGTTCCGGTGCCGGGTTCGTCGCTCAACGAAGAAGCCGTCATCGAGCATTGCAGGGGCCGCATCGGAAGCTATAAAATTCCCCGCAAGATGGCGTTCGTCGAAGAGATGCCGAAGAGCGCAATGGGTAAAATTCTCAAGGCCGAACTACGAAAGATGTACGGCGGCAGCGAGAAGATTTCAGCGGCACAACGCTGAGTACAACAGGGGAGAATCATCGTGCCGGATTCCGCAAGCACGGCCGTCGATACGGAGAAATTCCGTCTGCGCCGCTTTATCGAACGCCTCGACGCCGACGGTGAGGTCGAAACCCACGACGGGAACGTGGCTCTGGCCGACATATCGAAGATCGTCGAAGCCAGCGACAAAGCCGTGCGGTTCAAGAGCGCGGGTCCCGAGAAACAGGAACTGGTCGCCAACGTCATGGGCAGCCGCAAGCGTCTTGCGGTCGCGCTCGAGACCACGGTCGAAGAGGTTGTTCCGACTTTCCAGGCCCGGCTAAACAACAAGCAGCCGGTGGTGCACGTCAATAGGGACCGGGCCCCGGTGCAGCAGGTGGTGCTCGAAGGCGACGACGCGGACCTCACCAAACTGCCGTTTCACCCCCAGCACGCTTTCGACGGGAGTACGTATATCTCGTCGGCCATCGACTACGCGTTCGATGCCGACAATGACGTCACCAATGTGGGCTGCCGGCGTCTGAGCCTTCGGAACAAGCACGAATGCGGAACCAATGTGACCGCGCCCTCCGATTTGCAGCGCATCTATCGTGCCGCGGTACGCCGCGGCGAAAAACTGCCCATCAGCTTCGCGCTCGGCTCCCACCCCATCGATTTCATGGCCGCCGGGATGCGAATCCCAACGGACGAAATCACCCTTGTCGGCACATTGCGCGGCGAGCCGGTTCCCCTGGTCAAGAGCCTGACCAACGACATCATGGTGCCGGCCGATGCGGAGATGGTGATCGAAGGCTACCTCGATGAACGCGGCTATGTGGAGCCCGAAGGACCCTATGGCGAGTATGTCGGCTATTACGGCGCCATGCACATGGATCCGGTTTTCCGCGTTACGGCCATCACCCACCGGGAGGACGTGCTGCACCAGACCCTGCTGCATGGCTCGGGCAAGAGCCTCGCCAAGGTGGAATCGGCGGCTTTAATGAGTATCCGGCTCGAATCACAGATTTGGGGCATGCTGAAGGCGGCCCGGGTCGATGTCCGGGCCGTTCACGTGCCGCAAGCCGGGGCCGAAGGCCAGAACATCCGCATCGCCATCAACCAGCAGCGGCCGGGTCAGGCGCGAAACGTCATTTCCACCTTGTTGGGCGGCGTGTTCAGCGCCAAGCACGTCTTCGTTACCGACGCGGATGTGGATATTCGATCCCAGGACGATATGGACTGGGCCATGGCTTCACGCTTTCAGGCCGACCGGGACATCATTTTGATGACCGGGATGATGGGGATGCCCATGGACCCGTCCTTGGAGTCCGAGGGGCCGACCGGGGCCAAGGCGGGCTTCGACCTCACCATGCCCATGTCCAAGAAAGGTTCTCTGATGGCCACCGTCTCGGGTGCGCCCGACTTGCAGGGGTCGGCACGTTACCAGACCGTTGAGCAAGCGCTGGAGGCCGGTCCCATCTACTTTACCGAGATCATGGACGCGCTCGGCAGCCGGGACGGGCGGGAAATCGCAACGGAGCTCGATGCGCTTCGTCAGGCGGGCCGTCTGGTTCGGGATGAAAACGGCCGCTACTTGTTGGGCTCGGCGGACAACGGGGTGACGGGCCTCACCGAAGAAGCCCACTGGCATGCTACCGAGGGCGACCCCAACCGCCACGTGAGTACGGACAAGATCACCATCAACCGCTGAGCGCCGGCTTCTCCTCATCACCGTCGATCAGGATGCCCATTGCGGCGCCGGCGGGGTCTTCGAACCGGCCGGACCTCAATGCCCAAACGAATGCGGCCGGACCGATGAGCGCGGCGGCGAACCAACTCGTTCCATACCCCTGTTCGGCTCGTGCCGGACGGATTTCGCCGCGCTTGGCGAGTTTCCTGGGCGAGTTTCCTGGGCGAGTTTCCTGGGCGAGTTTCCTGGGCGAGTTCGGGGAGTCCCGGGTTGATCCGGATCAATGGCTGCCCGGCGTGGATCGCCGGAGCATATGGCCGCTATCGCGATGCGGTCAGCCGGGAGAGGTGCTTTAGCAATGCCCGCCGGTGTTCGGCGGCCTCGTCGGATAGGCCGGGTGCGGTCAGGTTACGCCGCTCGAACGGATCTCGCCGAAGGTCATAGAACTCCTCCGATCCGTCGGTAAACCGAATGAGCTTATAGCTGTCGTCGCGAATCGCCTGGCCGTGCTTGGATACCGGCCGGCCGCCTCTTCGTCCGCCGCCGGCATTCGCGCGGGGACCCCGCGCACCGGCCTGCGCGCCGCCGTCTTGACGGTTCCGGGCCCGAAGTCCACGACGGCGGCGTTCACCAAATTTATCGGAGAATATGAACTCCCGGGAGCCTTCCGCGGCCGTGGATTCCAAGACCGGCAGGAAGCTCACCGAATCGAGAACGATCTCCGCCGCGACGGCCCCGCGGGCATCGACCCCGGCCATTTCAAGAATCGTCGCAAATAGATCCGTCGAGTTCACCAGCGCCTTTGACGTGCGTCCCCCGCCGTTCACGGCAGGCCCCGCGACAACCAGCGGGACCCGCACCCCGCCCTCGTAGAGGGTATCCTTGGCGGTTCGCCGGGTGAAAGGTGCGCCGGCGACCCGCGCGGGGCTGCCATTGTCGCCGATGAAGATGACGTTGGTCTTCGCCAGCTCACGATCACCGATCCCCTTGAGCAGACGGCCTATTTCGGTGTCCATGGCGTTGATCATCGCCTTGTAATGTCCGCTGGCGTCCCGGCCCGACGGACGATCGGGAAGGCTCTTGAATTCGTCGGCCAACAGTTTCTCCGGCGGTTTATGAAACGGGGTGTGGGGCGCGGTCATCGCCAGCCACAAGAACCACGGCTTGCCCTTTCGCGGTTCCAGCCAGCGGAGAGCATCATCGACGAATTCGGTCGTCGCGTACCGGTCGACCCGCTCGGTCCGGCCGTTCACCACCTTTTGCCACGAGAAGTAGTCGCGCAGGCCGCCCCGCATAAAACCCGCATAGTGCGGCACGCCCATCCGGGCCGGGTTGTCGTCTCCACCGTTGCGTTGATCGGACAGATGCCATTTGCCGATGACCGCGCTGTCATAACGCTCGCCGGCATGCGCCTTGAGGAGTTTGAAGATCGACGGCTCGCTCAGGCCGATGCCCGGATTTGATCCGCCGGACGGCCCCCCGACACCGGTGCGGAAACCGTAGCGCCCGGTCAGGATCGTCGCTCGTGTCGGCGAACACGTGGATTGAGACCAGAAACTCTCGAATACCACCCCGCGCTTGCACAGCGCGTCGATATTCGGCGTCGGGGCCGTATCCCGTCCGATCCCGTAGCATCCCAATGCCTCGACTCCCATGTCATCGGCAATGATCAACAGGACATTGTCCCTGGCATGGACGGCGGATCCAAAAGCGATTGCGCCCAAAACGGCGCCGGCCAGAAAAATGCTCTTCATGAAATTCCTTTCGGGGAACGGATTGCGGTCAATGCCAATCATAACGCCGGATCGCGAGAAGTCCGTTTCTTTGGGTGGACCACATATCAGGCCGTCCGTTGCTCCAACTCCTCGATGGTGCGCGGCCAATCCTTCTTCAGCAGCCGGGACAGCGAGCGGTCCGCCAGGAGTTTGCCCCGGGTCTGACAACGAGGACAATAGTTCGTCTCATTGGCCGCGTGGCGGATTCGCTGTATCTCGGTACCGCAATGCGGGCAGGGTTGGCCAAATTTGCCGTGGGCCGCCATTTCGTCACGGAAGGCGGTGACTTTCCCGGGAAATGCGTCTCCGCGTTCCCGGCGAAGCCGATTGATCCAAAGATCGAGCTGTTCCCGGACGGCGTCGAACAAACGGGAGACCTCTTCGCCGTCGAGGGATTGGCTCATGGCCACCGGCGACAATCCCGCGGCCAGCAGGATCTCATCCGAGTAGGCATTTCCGATTCCGCTGAAAATTTTGGGATCGGTCAGCACCCGCTTGAGCGTGTGATTTCGCTCCCTCAGGCGTTCCCCGAAATCCGAGAGGCCGCAATCCATGACTTCGAGGCCGCCCGGGTCGAGGGTATGGAGCTCCGCGTCGGCCATGACGTGCAGTGAGGCCCGCTTCCTGGCGCCGGCCTCGGTCAGGACGAGGCTCCCATGGTCGAAGTCGAAAGCGGCGAGAGATGTCTTCGCGACGAGGGAAGCCTCCGGCTTTCGCCAATGGAGCCGCCCGGCGATCATCAAATGCAGGACCAGCCATATCCCGTTGTCGAGACCGATGGCGATACGCTTTCCGATCCGGCGGATTTCAATGACCCTTCGGCCGCGCGCTTCATCGAGGCTCGGTTCGACCGTTCGCAGCAGAAAGGGTGAGTTGCGGCGCACCTGCCGCAATGTTTGTCCTGACATGCGCTCGTGCATCGCTTCCATATAGACAGTGATATCCGGAAGTTCCGGCACGGGGTCCCCTTTTGATCGGCGTCACGGCTTTCCGTGAACAGCGGCATTAGTATAACGCCTAAACGTCCGTCGGAGGGGAGCGGCGGACAATTGACCGGCTGACCGGCGCTCAGCTTTCCATTTGATCAATGATATCCTGGGGTACCGGCTCGGCCTTCATGCCCCGGGGAGAATCCTGATCCTCTCTCGCCCAAACACGGAGTTCGTGCCCCTCTACGGTGGTCTCGCCGTTGTTGATCACCCGGTATTTGCACAGAAACAGCTTGCCGCGCCACTCGTCCACCCAGGCCTCGATGGTAATTTCGTCGCCGAACTTTGACGGCCCCTTGAAGTTGACCTGCGCATCGACGATGGGCAGGCCCCTGAGGCCCCGTTCCGGCCACATGACCGTCCACGGGAGGCCTTTTGCCCGGAACATGCGTTCACAGCACCGGTCGAACCACTCGAAGTATCGGGGGTAGAAAACAATCTTGGCGGGATCGCAGTCGGCGAAATCGACCACGAAGGTCTCGCGGTAAGGTGTCATTGTCCGTGTGTGCTCGTCTTGCGGAAAAAGTTACTCGGCGGCATGGGCAACAGGATCGTCCCCGGCGCGAAGGGTGGCGGCAAGCCGGTTGCCCTCGCTATCGGCGAGCGCCGATTCGCGGGCCTCCGCGACGCGCGCCGGAACATCGCCGCTTGCGGAACCCGCATCGAGCGCCGGACGAACGAGGGTCTCGACGATCTGCCGGTAGTTCCTGCTGCCCCGCTGATGAGTAGCACCGTAACCTTTGATCAGCCTCGAAAGCTCCGCCACTTCAAGAGCGAAAGCCGAACTGATGCCTTGCGCCTGATCGACGAGTTCCAGCCACTCATCGATCAGGGTCTGTTCAGCCGCCCACCGGTAGCTGCGGGGCCGCCACCATTTGAGCTTCGCCAGCAACCAGACACGGAAGAAACCGGAGACCGTACTGGTCCTGATTTCCATTCCCCAATAAGTCCTGCCGAGGCGCCCGGTCCGCTCGGCCCAGGCAAGGACCATTTTCGCGAGACCCGGCGGCAGCATGTCGCACACTTCGCCGAAGCCGGGTTTAAAATACTCGGTTACCTTGACCGGATCGGCCGGATCGGCACCCGTCTCGCCGCGAATGCGTGCGTACCTCTCGGCCCGGGTCTTGGCCTGGGCGACGCGGATGATGTCTTCGAAGGTCATCCTCACCGCCAGATGGCGGGCAACTTCACGGCAAAGCTCGGGGTCCGAAGTCTGAAAGGGCGCCAGGCGGTCCAGATACCGGCGGGCGTAGTCGATATTCTGGTAGTCCACCAGCCGGCGCAGCGCGTGGCCCAGCACGGCGTGCGCTTCGGCAGGGAATGCGGCTTGCGCCCGGCCCTCGAGATCGGCCAGCGGCACTGCCCGGTCGGCGCGCTTGGCCGCTTCCTTGAGGACCGGTTCGGCACCCGATTTCGCAAGCTGAAGGCCCGCATCGAAGCCGGCGAGGTTAGAGGCGACGGCCTTGCCTTCCGCCTTGATTCCATCGGTAAAGTCCTCCTCGGAAATACCGAGCAAGTTCGTGGCGGCGATCGCTCCCAGCATTACCGAGTTGATGACCGCACCCGCCTCCTGTGAAGCGTCCATGGCATCGAACAGGATGGCTTCCCTGGCGTTCTTCTTGAGCGATGCCAGCATCTTATTGTCGTCGAGGCGGCCGTCACCCAGGTCCATCTTCTCGAGGGTCAGAAACACGCGGTGTGTGGAGGCAATGAGCGTCGTCCGGTCCGAGGTGATGTATCCGCTGGACAACGCCCGGGTCGCCTCGGCCAACTCCGTCGCGAGCATCAGGTCGACCTCGCCCGGAACCGGATTCAGGGAGAAGACCGGCCGCGGGGCGTCGGCGGGCAATGCCGCCGGCAATAGCTCGATGTAGTAGGTCGTCGCGCCGGTCCGTTGAGCGACACCGGGGACCGACGTCGCCTGCACCGGAAAGCCCTTGGCAATGGCGGCATTGACGATCCAGTTCATGAGGACGCCGCCGCCTTCCCCGCCCATGGCGGCGATCAATAGCGTGACCGGCTTTTTGGTTCCGGCGTCAGACATGGGTTTCCCCACCGCCGGCCATCCATCCGATTACCGTCCGGCGGACATTGTGGACCAGCTTTTCCACGGCGGAGGCGTTCTGCACTTTTTCCGCCCGGTAGAAGGACGGGCATAGAACAGCCGCGTGGGCCACTTCACCGCAAAGACCGCAGCCGACGCAGGACGGGATCACGGTTGCGACCGGATCGGTTCTGAGCGGATCGGGACTGGGCTTGACGGTCAGGGACGGACATCCGCTGAGGCGCATGCACGAATGGTCGCCGGTACAGATCTCGTCGTCGACCCCGTAGCGGGGCGTTTCGACGCGGCGTCCCGCCGCCAGCAGTTTCGCATTCTCGGCCTTCAACCGGCGCTGACGGGCCAGCATGCACTCACCGTCGGCAATGATGACCTTCAGCCCGCCCTCCTCGGTGGTCATCGCCTCATGTAGAGTATCGACCATCACATCGACACTATAGGTGCGGACGGTCCGCAGCCATTTGACTCCGACGGAACGCAACGTCTTTTCGATCTCGCTGGTCTGTCCCAAATGGCTGGGAGACCCGGCGGACGACGGTATCCATTGCTGGCCGGTGGCCGACGAATAGCCGTTTTGCATGATCACCAGGACAGAGTCGGTGTCGTTGAACAGGCTCGAGAGGACACCCGTCTGCAACCCGTTGTGCCAAAAGCCGCCGTCACCCATGACGCTGATGGTTCGCTTCTTCTGCAGCGGTACGACGCCGGCCGTACTCGCCAGGCTCATCCCGTAGCCGAGAATGGAATTTCCCATGCTGAACGGCTCGAAAATGGCGAACGAATGGCAGCCTATATCGGTGGAAATGTGAACGTCGCCGATCTCTTCCTTCAACAGCTTGATCGCCGAGAACACCGGACGCTCCGGACAGCCCGTACAAAAGCCGGGGGGACGGCCCGGGACCGCGACATCGGCGCCCTCCCGTCCGGACCGGGTTGCATTTTCCAACTTGGCCGCACGATCCCGGATAATCTCCAGGTTCACCCCATGCGGCTCCGAATCGCCGAAGAAATCGACCAGGCCTTTAAGGACCGCCTCGGCCGTATATTCACCGGCCATGGGCAGCACGTCCTTGCCGGCGATGCGGGTTTGAATATCGGCCTTGCGCAAAATCGTGTTGATTTGCTGCTCGATGTATTCGGGGTTGCCTTCCTCGACCACCAGGACCGATTTCCTGCCGGCGCAGAAATCGCGGATCTGACCCGGAACCAACGGGTGAGTGACGTTGAGCACCAGCAACGGAATGTCGGTGTCGCCGAAATCGTCCGCCAAGCCCAGCGCCGCCAGACGCTTGATCACCGTATTGTAGAGCCCACCCTGGAGAATGATGCCCACATCCCCCCGCCGACCGTCGAAATGTTCGTTGAGATTGTTGTCGAGGATGAATTTTTGCGCCGCTGGCAGCCGATCTTCGACCTTCTTTTTCTCCTGCATGAACGTAACCGGCGGGTGGGCGAGGCGATCAAAATTGAAACCGGCGCTGTCGGACTTGCTGTTGAGGCCCATGCGCGGCGGCTGATTGTCTTTGGCATCGAATTCGCCGAACACGTGGCAGGCCCGGATGCGTAGTTCGAGGATCACCGGCGTGTTGGACGCTTCGGAAAGCTGAAACCCCTTTTCCACCATGTTGACAATCGACGGCGGATTTGGGCGCGGATCGAGCATCCACATGGAGCACTTCATCGCAAATGCGTGCGTGCGCTCCTGAATGACGCTCGCCCCTTCGCCGTAATCCTCTCCGGCGATGACCATCGCGCCGCCGGTGACGCCGGGCGACGCAAGATTGGATAGCGCGTCCGCCGCGACGTTGGTTCCGACGATCGACTTCCAGGTCACGGCGCCCCGGGCCGGATACATGATGGAGGCGCCGAGCATGGCGGCGGCCGAGGCTTCGTTGGTGTTGGCCTGCACGTGCACGCCGAGGTCCGCCATCAGTTCCTTGGCCTGGACCAATACGTCAATCAGATGGGAAACCGGCGCTCCCTGGTAGCCGCCGACATAGGAGACGCCTGACTGCAGCAGCGCCTTGGTGACCGCGAGAATGCCTTCGCCGCGGAAGACGTCGCCGTCTCCCATCTTCAATTGCTCTATCTCTTTTGCAAATGATCGTTCCATTCCCAACCATCCTGGCTTAGCCGGCTCGGTTAAGGGCAAAAGTATAGCGATGGAACTGCCGGGGTCACGAACATTGCTCTTGACGTCCGACCAAAGTTATTTAACATGTTAAATATATTTTGAGGCTGCCGATTTGGGGAGGATTTCACATGCTCGACGATCCCAATACCGCTGACGAATTTGAAGCCAATTGCCGGGACGCGGAGAAATTTCTCGCCCGCTTCAAGGGAGAAAAGCTGGGACACCACATCGGCGGCAAGCCCGCCGCCGGTGACGGCGAAACCTTCGAAAACCTGACCCCCATCGATAATTCGGCCATCAATTCCGTCGCCGCGGGCACCGAAGCCGACATCGACGCGGCAGCCCGCGCGGCCAAGGAAGCCTTTGCCGAATGGCGCGACCTGCCGGGTGCCCGGCGCCGGAAGATGTTGCACGGATTGGCCGATGCGATCGAAGCCCGCGCTCGGGAGATCGCACTGGTCGAAAGCATGGATACGGGACAGCCGATCCGGTTCATGAAGGCCGCTGCCGTTCGGGGCGCAGAAAACTACCGCTTCTTTGCCGACAAGGCGCCGGAAGCCACCGGCGGCGATGCCATGCCGGCCAAGGACCACATCAATTATTCGATCCGTCAGCCTATTGGTCCGGTCGGCGTGATTACGCCGTGGAACACGCCGTTCATGCTGTCGACCTGGAAAATCGCCCCGGCGCTGGCCGCCGGCTGCACCGTGGTCCACAAGCCGGCCGAATGGAGTCCCCTGACCGCAACCTTGCTGGCCGAGATCACCGCCGAGGCCGGAATTCCCGGCGGCGTGGTCAATCTGGTTCACGGCCTCGGCGAAACGGCGGGCAAGGCGCTGACCGAGCATCCGGACATCAAGGCCATCGCCTTCGTCGGCGAGTCCGCCACCGGCAGCGCCATCATGGCGCAAGGGGCGCCCACTCTGAAGCGGGTGCATTTCGAGCTCGGCGGCAAGAACCCGGTGATCGTGTTCGACGATTCCGACATGGACCGCGCCCTCGAAGCGGTGGCCTTCATGATCTACAGCCTCAACGGCGAACGCTGCACCTCCTCCAGCCGCCTCCTCGTCCAACGCTCGATCCATGACGAGTTCGTCGAAAGACTGGCCGACAAGGTCAAATCCATCCGGGTCGGCCATCCCCTGGATCCGACCACCGACATCGGCCCCCTCATTCACCCGCGCCACTATGAGAAAGTGATGAGCTACTGGGATATCGCCAAGGGGGACGGCGCCGACATCAAGGCCGGCGGCGGCCGCGCCGATGTGAACGGCGACGGCAACTGGGTTCAACCCACCCTGTTTACCTCGGCCAGCAATTCAATGCGGATCGCCCAGGAGGAAATCTTCGGGCCGGTGTTGACCGCCATTCCGTTCGATGACGAAGCGGATGCGCTCGCCATCGCCAACGATGTGGCATACGGGCTTGCCGGCTATGTCTGGACCCGGGATGTGGGCCGCGCCCACCGCCTCGGCCGAGGCCTGGATGCGGGGATGATTTGGATAAACTCGGAGAACAACCGCCATCTGCCGGCGCCGTTCGGCGGCATGAAGGCCAGTGGAATCGGCCGGGACGGCGGCGACTATTCCTTCGAGTTCTACATGGAGACCAAGAATATCTGCGTCGCCATGGACAGCCACAAGGTGCCCAGGATCGGCGCCTGAGATCGGCGCCTGAGTTACCCGGTGACGCTCTCGTTCATCAGCAGCCGGCCGAAGCCCGGCATCGGATCGGTGACGCCGAGCTTGCGAAGGGCGTACCAATAAGTTGCCGCATTTACCGTGACGATGGGGCGGCCGAGGCTGGCTTCGAGTTCTTCGATCATCCCGACCATGCCGAGCGCGCCGCCCACATGGAGGAATGCGTCGACATCGTCGTGGTCAATGCGTTTGAAGGCATCGAGAATCTGGTCGACGGTCACTTTGATGATGTCGATGGATTCCTTGACCTCCAGCCAGGTTGCATGGGGTGCTTCGAACCCGAAGTGGCCGTAATACGCCTGGACGCTCCTGGAGTATTCCTCGGACATGGGTGACAGCACCCCGATCCGCTTGGCGCCCAGGGTTTTGAGTCCGGCGATACAGGCGTCGGTCGCGGTGACGAAGGGTACGCCATCGACCCGTTCGGCAATCTCCTCCCGGTAGCGAGCCTGGCGTTCGGGCGACCAGAGACGCATCTCGATGGAGTTGCCGGTGATGATCATGTCGGGATAACAGCCGAGCGCCGCGGGCAACGCCTCCAGAACCGCCTCGGCGACCTTGTCATGAACCGAGATGTCGAAGCGGTACATCTGATTGTTGATTCCCTCGGGCCGCATGCTTTCGTATTCAGGCTGCATGTTGGCGTTTTGTGCCGGGATCATTACGGCAACGACACCGCGGGGGCCGAATCGGTCAGGCATGAGTTCCTCCGGAGAAATCCTTGGCCGAGGGGGTAGCGCTCCTCCGCCGGAGCGGCAAGAAAATTGTAACGCCCGAGACGGTGCGGTCTATTGACAGAGGCCGGTGCCGAGGGCTCTGATTCCAGGCGAACCAACCATTTGAAGAGGCGATCATGTCCAGCGACATCCCCAGTATTCTCTCCCACGTTTCCATCGGCACCAACGATTTCGACAGGGCCGCCGCGTTCTACGATCGGGTGATGCCGACCATCGGCGCCAACCGGATCATGGAACATCCCGGTGCCGTGGCGTACGGCAAGCAATTTCCCGAATTCTGGGTCCAGTCGCCCATTGACGGCGCGCCGGCCACCACCGGCAACGGTTTCCACATCGGGTTTCTCACCTGGTCCCGTAAGGAGGTGGACGACTTTCACGCCGCCGCCATCGAGGCCGGTGCGACGGACGACGGCCCGCCGGGCATACGGGAGGAATACAATGCGGGGTACTACGGCTGCTTTGTCCGGGACCCGGACGGCAACAAGATCGAGGCCATGTTTTTGGACACCGAACTGGCCGAACAGAAAGCCGCAACCGTAAACTGAAGCCAAGCGCGACTGGAAAACCTGGGGGGCAATAATGGCTGACATACCGCGTCTGAATAAGGTCATCGGCGTCCTGGAGAAGGGCGGCATCGCCTTTTCGGCGTTTGTCCCGGCCACGACCCAGTCCGCGGTGCAATTCGCTCAGACCAGGTACGACGGCATCGTCCTGGAAATGGAACATCTGCCGTGGGACGGCCCGACGCTCCGGGATTGCCTTCAGTACATGCTGCTCCGCGGCCCTATTCTCTCCGGCGGCACCCTCGCGCCCAGTGTCGTTCCATTTGTCCGGGTCCCGGTAAACGGCGTCGAAATGGCCCAATGGCACGCCAAGCAGGCTTTGGACATGGGTTGTTACGGCATTGTCTGGCCGCACATCAGCACCGTCGATGAGGCGTACAATGCCGTCGCCGCCTGCCGCTATCCGAGGCTGCCCGACAAACCCAACTATGAGCCTCGCGGCATTCGCGGCGACGGACCGGCCGGCGCGACCCGCTACTGGGGAATTTCCCAGCAGGAGTACTACGCCCGCGCCGACGTCTGGCCGCTGGACCCCAATGGCGAGATTTTCGTCATTATCCAGATCGAGGATCAGGAAGGCCTCAGGAATTTGCCCGAGATGTTGAAGAACGTCCCGGGCATCGGCGCCGTACTGATCGGTGAAGGCGACTTCGGCCAGGAACTCGGCTTTCCCCGTCAGTACGATCATCCGCTGTTGCTCGAAGCCATCGACGAGCTTGTCGCGGTGTGCAGGGAACACGGCGTGGTCGCGGGCCATCCCCATGCCAATGCGGGCAACATGCAGGCGCTGGTCGATCAAGGATTCAGGTTCCTGATGACCGGCCCGACGGTCAGCTATCCGGGTCTGGAAAAAGGCCTCGAGGTTGCCGGCCGGGACTAGAGAAGCCAGGGAGAGAACGATGATTATCGATTGCCACGGCCACTACACGACCGAGCCGCCGAAGATGAAGGAGTGGCGGGAAAACCAGCTCAAGGCCGTGGAGGACGGCGATTTCAAACCGACACGGGCGTTGCTTGAAATCCATGATGACGATATCCGCGAGGGCATCGAGGGCAATCAGCGGAAACTTCAACAGGAACGGGGCACGGACCTGACCATCTTCTCTCCCCGCGCCGTCGGCATGGGCCACCATCTGGGCACCGCCGAAACCAGTATGGAGTGGACCCGGCTGTCAAACGACATGATCCGCCGGGTTTGCGACCTCTACCCGGATGGCTTCGTGCCCGTCTGCGCCCTGCCCCAATATCCGGGCGTCGAACCCAAGAACTGCATTCCGGAACTGGAGCGGTGCGTCAACGAGATGGGATTCATCGGCTGCAACCTGAACCCGGATCCGTCGGGCGCCATGTGGTCGGACCCGCCGCTCACCGACAAGGGCTGGTGGTATCCGCTGTATGAGAAAATGGCGGAGCTGGACATACCGGCGATGATCCACGTTTCCGGATCCTGCAATCCCAACTTCCATCATACCGGCGCCCATTACATTGCCGCCGACACCACGGCGTTTATGCAGCTCATTCTCGGCGACCTGTTCGCCGACTTCCCGACGCTCAAGTTCATCATTCCCCACGGCGGCGGCGCGGTGCCGTTTCACTGGGGCCGGTACCGTGGCCTGGCACAGGACATGGGTAAGCCGCTGCTGACGGATCACCTGCTCAACAATGTCTTCTTTGATACCTGCGTCTATCACCAGGCCGGTATCGACTGCATGACCAAGGTAATCCCGACGGAGAACATCCTGTTTGCCTCCGAGATGGTCGGCGCCGTGCGCGGTGTCGACCCGGAAAGCGGTCACAATTACGACGACACCAAGCGCTACATCGATGCCACGCCAAATCTCGACGACAGCCAACGGGCGCAGGTCTTCGAAGAGAATGCGCGCCGGGTGTTCAGCCGGCTGAAGACATAGGCCCGTTGAACGCAGGAATTGCGGCACTCGATCCCGATCGATTCGCCGGCGAAGCCCCGGGCATGCTCGAGGAATGGACCAAGTCAAAAAAGGCCGTCAGGACCGCGGCCCGGGTCCACGAGAAGGAGTTTGAGGACGCCTAACCGTTCCGATTGCCTGCCCCAATGAAATCAGCCCGGCAATTGCCGGGCTG
>LXNI01001813.1_pt1 | contig 16828 bp, 15 predicted proteins | sample 809091 | NCBI WGS metagenome assembly LXNI01 (sample SAMN04870527, study PRJNA318959) | sponge metagenome | biome: 01000161; feature: marine sponge reef; material: water | host: Sarcotragus foetidus | place: Greece: Milos, Mediterranean Sea | collected 2013-05-29 | depth 5-7 m | reverse complement strand
CCCAGTTCGCGCTCCCATTCCAGAAGCGAGCCCGACCAATCCGCCACGCTCATCAATCCCTCTCTCCGCAGCCGTTCGGCCCAGAGAGCCATAAGTCGCAACTAAACGCAACTGTAGTACTAGGCGCGCCCCCATAAGGCGGCCGAAGCCCCGCCGCGACACGTCGAATCGCATTTTCATGTCTTCCTCCCTGAGAGACTTCGCTCTTGTCATTTCTTGAATGCCCTAGCGTAGCGCTGTGGCGCGCGTGTCATGCGGACATGGCGCCATTGCCGCAGCCATTCCTTCGGCCCGCACCGCCTTGCGGGAATGGGAGGGGTTAGCGCGCGAGCCCGGCGGCCACCCGGCCTATGCGCGAGACCGCTTCGCGCAGGCGGTCTGCGGGCTCGTTGGCGAAGATGATGCGCACATGACCCATCGCGGTCGACGGGCCCCATGTGCCCATGGGCGTCACGGCGACGTTGGTCTGCTCCAGCAGGGCGTGGGCGAACGCCGCGTCGTCGGCTTCCAGTGCGCGATGGTCCAGCAGGAACCACCAGCCGCCCTCGGGCGGCACGCAGCTGAGCCCCGGCACCGCGTTGAGACCGTCGGCGGCAAGCCGCCCGCGCTTGGCAAGGATGCCGGCGCAGCGGCGCAGATAGGCGTTGGCAACGTCGTGATCGTTCAGCAGGGCGATGACGCCGGCCTGGGCGAAGGCGCTTGTCAGCGTCCCGTTGTACATGTGCGCCTTGCCGACGTGCTCGATCACCGCCTTGTCGGCCACCGCCCAGCCGATCCGCCAGGCGGTCATGTTGAAATCCTTGGAGACCCCGTCGAGGATGATCGTTCGCTCCCGCATGCCGGGCCACGTGGCGATGTTGGGCGCGCGCTCGACATCGAAGGTGAGCCGCGACGTTACCGCGGAGTAGACGACCCAGAGATCGCGCCGCCTGGCGAGATCGGCGATGGCGTCGAGCTCTTCCTGCGTATAGAGCACGCCGGTCGGCATGTTGGTGGCATTGAGGACGATCGCCTTGGCGCTCGCCTCGGCCCCCTGCCGTTCGAGCGCGTCGAGGTCGAGGCGCCAGCCCCTGTCCTCGCGGAGCGGCACGAAAAGCGGCACGCCGTGGGCGAGGCGAATGCGGTTGATGATGCCGGAATAGGCAGGCTCGGGCGTGATCACCCCGTCGCCCGGGTCGAGCAGCGCGAGCAGGGTGGAGAGCAACCCCTCCTGCACCCCGTTCGTGATGATGACCTCGCTCGACCAGTCGTAGTCGAGGCCGTCGTCGCGGCGGATGCTCTTCGCGACCGCCTGCCTCAGCTCCCGCAAGCCGATCAGCGGCAGCCAGCTATTGTAGGCATCTTCCCCGACCGTCTCGCGCGTCGCCCGGACCGCGTTCTCGGGCGGCGGGATGTCGCTGTCGGCGTTCTCGAGCCGGAAGGCCGGCTCGCTGGCCCCCGTGCCGTCCTGCTCGTCGGCGAGATCGCCCATGATGTCGAGGCCGATCCGCGGCAGGCCACCCATGCGCTCCGCGACCTTGATGTGCAGTCCTCCCCGGCAGTCGAGCCCACGGCCCGCAAGTATCGCAAAGCCCCCCAATCCCGTCGAGGCAGATCGGCAGCTCCCCCGAGCTGCGCGCGAGGCGACCGGGACGCGCGCTTGACACCCACTCGGGCGCCAAACAAGATTCACGTGCACCGCCGTTCACCGCCGTTCGGACGGCGGCAACCAAGAACAAGAAAAATTTTCGATGCCTCGCTGCGAAGCGGGCCGAGAACACCCGACCCGTTACGGAAGCCATCGACTCGCCACCCTAGGGAGGGGGAGAAATGATCCAGCAATTGAGACATACAAAGCGCTCCGCAGGCGTCGCTGCGGCATTCGCCGGCGCATTGGCGCTATTCCTTACGACCGGGTCGCCATCCGCGACTGCCGCCGACGTCTACACGCCGGCCCCGCCGGAGCCGGGAACCGACATTCCCACGGCGGAGGTCAACTTCGGCATGCGTCCCTATGCCGACAACACCTTCTACGTCATCGCGATGAAGAAGGGTTGGTTCGCGGACGCCGGCATCACGATCGGGCCGGAAGAGCTCGGTCTGAAGGTCACCGATACCAACGTCAACGCGCTGCTCCTCAACGGCCAGCTCGACATCTCGAGCCAGTACTGCCCGTTGATGCTGCCGACCTACAAGAGCGCCAACACGCTGAAGTGCGTTGCGTTCACCGACAACTTCCTCGGCACCGCGCTCCTGGCCAACCCGGAACTCGGGCTGAAGAGCTTCAAGGACTACATCGCCGAGGGCATGGGCTTCGAGGAGGCCATCACCGCCGCGTTGGCGCCGATGAACGGCAACACCCTCGTCGGATCGCCGGTGCTGAGCAAGCGGCCCTTCGAGGAGGCCGTATCCGCGTTCTCTGGCGCGACCTGGGACCTCGACCTGATGGACGATGCCAAGTCGCTCGTGCTGGCCAAGGCCGGCCGCATCGACTTCGTCAATCCTGAAGGCGCGCCCATCGTCTACACCCTGATGAAGGCGGGGTGGACCAACCTGATCGATGTCGGCGATCTCTACAACTACGGGCCTGGCGGCTTGGATTCGCCGATGCAGAAGCTGGTGACCATCGTCGGCATCGCGTCGAACTCGAACTACATCAACGAGAACCAGAACACGATCCTGCGCTTTCTCTCCGTGGCGTGGCGCACGCTCGCTGCGGTTGACGAAGATCCCTCGCTCTACGAGCTCCAGGCGCCCTATTTGAACAGCGTCGCGGGAACCGACCTGGATGCCAAGGGGGTGGAGGAGACGGTCGCCATCCTGCATCCCTACTCGTCGTTCGAGTACAACGAGAAGTACTACCGCGATGAGTCGAGCCTGCTCTACTACCTGAACGCGTGGCCCGCCATCATCGCGGACTGGGCCGAGAAGGGTCTGCTGCCTGCCGATGCGGTCACGGCCGAAGAGTTCGTGTGGGGGGCTGCAATCTGGGAGCAGATGAAGGACTACCAGGCGAAGTCGGCGGCGATGATCGCTGACCTCGAAGGCCAGTCCCTGGATGCCGACAAGCAGGCGCTTCTGGACCGCGCGAAGCAGCACTTCGAGTGGTTCAACTTCCTGGATGCCTACCGCATGGCTACCGCTGCATCGTCGTAGGCACGGGCGTCTGTCCCTCGCCTGACGACGGGCTCAGGGAGGCGAATACGGCCGGCCGGCGCGCTGCGTCGGATCTGACTGGCGCGCCGGCCGCGCCGCCCGCTGCCAGGCGGGCGGCATATGCGCCAGAGTGGGGCATCGTGCAGCCGGTATTCTCGCGGTGATGGCGAGACGATTCGACGTCCTCGGTCTGGTCGGCCTCGTGCTCCTGGTGGCCGTCTGGCAGTTGCTGACGCTGGCCCTCCCGCTCATCTCGCTGCCGCATCCGGCGCACGTGGCGGTGCGCATCGCCGAGGACTTTGTCGTCGCGGACTATCTGCTCTTCTACGGACTGCCCGAGACGGGCCTTCTCGACAGCATGCTCTACACGACCGGGAACGTCCTGATCGCGGTCGTGCTCGGGGCCACTGTCGGGACCGTCTGCGGCCTGGTGACGGCGCGCTTCGATCTCATCCGCTCCGTCATCGATCCGGTGCTCCTGGTGCTGGGGACAATCCCCATCCTCGTCCTGGCGCCCTTCTTCCTGATCTGGTTCGGCACTGGCAGGACCAGCGCCGTGCTGCTGGTGGCCATCTACGTCGCCGTCATCCTCTACATCTACGCCCAGCGCGCCGCCAGCACGCTTGATCCGGTTTACGAGGACGCCGCCTACACGCTCGGCGCGAACCGCCGGCGCGTGATCTGGGACGTCCTCATCAAGGGCACCGTGCCACAGATCCTCGGCGGCATCCGGATCGCGCTTGCCGGGGCCTGGGGTCTGGAAGCCATCGCCGAGCTGCTCGGCGCGCAGCAGGGCATCGGAAAGATCGTCCAGGTCCTCGCGGGTTCGATAGATATGGAAGGCATCTTCGCGGCTCTTCTCGTGCTCGGCATTTTGGCGGTTGTCTTCGATGCGTTCACTGCCCGATTCTTCTCCTACATCTCGGCGTGGAGCGTCGAGGCCCGTACCGGCGGAGGGTAATCCATTGGCAAGGGCGGCAGACGGCAAAGACGTCATCGTGGCCAGCAACCTGTCGCGAACCTTCCGGCGCGCTGACCGGCAGACGGTGACGGCGCTCGACGACGTGACGTTCGGGATCGACCGGGGACAGTTCGTCTGCCTGGTCGGGCCCTCCGGTTGCGGCAAATCGACGCTGCTCAAGCTCACCGCCGGGCTCATGCTTCCGTCGTCCGGCACGCTCGAGGTGGAAGGGAAGAGCGTCACCCGGCCCGGCCCGGAGCGCGGCATGGTGTTCCAACAGGACAGTGTCTTCCCCTGGCTCCGCGTCATCGACAATGTGGAGTACGGGTTGAAGTGCCGGGGGGTCGGCAGGGCCGAACGCCGCAAGAGCGCCGAGTTCTACCTGGAGCGCGTGGGCCTCTCGCACGTGGCGAGGGCGTGGCCGCGCGAGCTCTCGGGCGGCATGCTGAAGCGCGTTGCCGTCGCCACGGTATTCGCCAACGGCGCGAACGTGCTGCTGCTCGACGAGCCCTTCGGCGCCGTCGACTACGTCACCAAGCGCAACCTGCACGATGTCCTGCTCGCGTTATGGACCGAGGCGGGGACGAACGAACGGCGCACCGTCGTCTTCGTGACCCACGACGTGGACGAGGCGTTGATCCTGGCGGATCGGATCCTGGTCATGCACAGCGGCCGGATCGTCGACGATCTCGCCGTCGAAGCGCCGCGACCGCGCACGACGGACGGACTCATGGAGCACACCATGGTGCAGCACAAGCACGTTCTGCTTGCGCACCTCGGACTGGAGGACGGAAAGGGCGCCGCCGAGGCGCCGGAGAACGCGGGCTGACCCATGAAGTGGCTGGTCGCGCAATTCCGTCGCCGCCGCGTCTCGATCCTGGTCCTGCTCGCGATGGCCGGACTCTGGCAAGTCCTCTCGACGATCTACACGGCAGAGGCGGTGCCGGGCGAGCCCATGGTGCCGGGGTGGCAGATCGTGTTCAGCCGCACGCTGCTGTCTCTGTCGGATTATTGGCGGGGCGGTCTGGGCGTCGCATCGGTCGCCGAAGGCGCACCGCAGAGCTACCTCGCCGCGCTTCTCTCCATCCTGGACCACTCGGTGGACACAATCGTGCGGCTCTACGTCGGCCTCTTCATGGGCGGCATCGTCGGCTCCCTTCTCGGCCTCGCAGTGTCCTGGTCGCGGTGGACTCGCCGGATCGTCGACCTGCCGGTTCAGCTTCTGCGCACCCTGCCGCTGCTCGCCATGGTGCCGATGTTCCAGCTCTGGTTCGGCATCGACTTCGTCGGCAAGATCGCCTTCGTGGGCTACGGCGTCGGAGTCATCTTCTTCGCTGGCGTGGTGAATGCGGTGAAGAACGTCCCGCAGATCTACATCGACAATGCCCGGACGCTCGGCGCCTCGCGCCTGCAGATCTATCGCACCGTTGTTTTGCCGGCGATCTTTCCCGAGATGCGGGGAACCATCCTGCTCAGCCTCGGCATCGGCTGGGCCGCAGTGCTCGGTGCCGAATACCTGGGCGCTCAATCGGGGCTTGGCTACATCATCATCTACTCCGAACAGTTCGCCTACTTGGACAGGATGTTCGTGGTGGCGCTGATCTTCGTGTTCTACGCCTCGATCAGCTATGCCATCTTCGACCGGCTATCGAGACGGCTGCTGCAGTGGACGCCACAGGCGGGGCGCGTGGTCGCTCACGGTTGATGCAATCGCGGCGCGCGCCGAACCATCAAGGGCGGCAAGAAACAGGGTGAGGGCATCGTGACCGAATTCGATCTGGTGATCCGCAACGGCAAGATTGCGACGGCGGCGGACGTCTTCAGCGGCGACATCGGCATCCAATCCGGGAGGATCGAGGCCATCGCCGCTTCCCTCGGCCGGGGACGCGAGGAGATCGACGCCGCGGGCCGAACGATCACCCCGGGCGGTATCGACGGGCACATCCACCTGGAGCAGCGCCTGCCCGACGGGGCCGAGATCGCCGACAACTTCTATACCGGCTCGCGCTCGGCCGCCTGCGGCGGCACGACGACCATCATCCCCTTCGCCTTTCAGGACCACGGCGCATCGCTAAGCCAGGTGCTCGCCGATTACCGCGAGAGCGCGGAGGGGCGCTGCTTCATCGACTACGCCTTCCACGCCATCATCACCGACCCCACCACGCAGGTGCTGAACCAGGAACTGCCCTCGCTCGTGCGTGAGGGCTACACCTCCTACAAGCTCTACATGACCTACGAGGGCCTGCAGCTCACCGACCGCCAGGTGCTGGACGTGCTGACCGCGATGCGCCGGGAGCAGGCGATCAGCATGGTGCACGCCGAGAATACCGAGTTCATCGAATGGCTGACCGAGCGGCTGGTGGACAAGGGCCTCACCGCGCCGAAGTACCACACCAAGGCCCATCCCGTGATCGGCGAGCGGGAGGCCACGCACCGCGCCATGTCCATGTCCGAGCTCGTGGGCGTGCCCATCGTCCTCGTGCACGTCTCCGCGCGCGAGGTGGTGGAGCAGATCGACTGGGCCCGTGCCAGAGGCCTCGCGATCCATGCCGAGACCTGCCCCCAGTATCTGCTGCTGACCGAGGACGCCTATGAGGTCGACGGCTTCGAGGGGGCGAAGTTCATCTGCACGCCGCCGCCCCGCGGCGCCGACGACCAGGAGGCGATCTGGGCTGCGCTCGCGCGCGATGTCTTCGACATCGTCTCCTCCGATCACTCGCCCTTCCGGTACGCGGACCCCAAGGGCAAACAGATCGCCGGAATGAGCGCAGGCTTTCACAAGGTTCCGAACGGCGTCCCCGGCGTGGAGACCCGGATGCCGCTGCTCTTCTCCGAGGGCGTGCTCAAGGGCCGGATCGACGTCAACCAGTTTGTCAGGATGACGTCGACAAACGTGGCCAAGCTCTACGGGCTCTACCCGCGCAAGGGCGCGATCGCGATTGGCGCCGACGCGGACCTGGTGATCTGGGACACCGACACGCCCGTCACCGTCACCAACGACCGGCTGCACCATGACTGCGACTACACGCCCTACGAAGGGATGACCGTCGGGGCATGGCCTGCCGTCACGTTGTCGCGCGGCCGGCCGGTGTGGCGCGATGGCGCGCTCTGCGCAGAGGCCGGTCACGGAGAGTTTCAAGCCTGCGAGCGCCCCGCCGTTGCGCGGGCGCCGCGCGCGTCTCGAATCCCGGAACTGATTCAGTAGGCGCCGCTCGGCCGCCGAGGCGGCGGACCGGCCTACGCCATGAGCTCCATCAGCCGGTGTCCATCAAGGGCGCGGCAGACGTGGCCGGCGGGTCGCACCGTGGTCATGTCGTCGGCTGCGAGCATGGCGTTCACGACAGCCTCCTCGATGGCCTCGACGGCTGCGAGATAGATCGGATCGAAGGCCTCGTCGTTGATCATGACGAAGTCGCGCCGCAAGGCGGCAAGCTGGGGTAGCGGGCCGCGGTTCGCGGCCCTACTACGACCGTACCGCCGACTACGACGCGCTGATGGTCAAGCGCAACGCCCCTCGCTGGATCCGAATGCTTCGCCGCTACGGCTACATCGAGCCCGTGGGCGCTGAACGCACGACCGCCTGAGCGGCCCTGCCTCTCGCCAGTCGGCCGCGAGAGACGGCTTCGGGACACATCGGGGAAGTCCACCGCTCGTCTCCGCAGCGCCGACGGCGGCGATCTCAGCCAACCCCATGCCCATGGCGTTGGACAGCCTCCCCGCGTGCCGCGACCTAAACTGTTTCACGGCAAATAACACCTGGGTCGGCACCGACGAGCCCTACCCTGCCGAGCGCGTTGCCCGCGCCTACTTCCACCGGCAAGACGAAGACGGCCAGTGGGATATCGCCGGCGCCGGCGAGCCGGTGGACGGTTGCTGGGATTCGACCGAGTGGTTCCCGCTCTCCGGCGCCAACGCAGCGGGCGACATCGTTGCGACGCCGCGCGACCTGATGTGCTGGATCGACGCTCTCTTTGCAGGCCAAGTGCTGGACGATGCCCGCCTGCACGAGATGGCCGGCAACTTGAACGAGGCGAGCTTCCCCGGTGCGCCGATCACAGCGAACGGGCACGGCATTCTGGTGTCCACGATCGACGGGCTGGAGATCAAGGGCCACATCGGCCAGCTTCCGGGCCACACCACCTGCACCGGCCACCACGAAGCCTCCGGCGTGAGCGCAACGCTCTGCCAGAACTCCGGGGCGGGCGATTTCGAGTCATACTATCTCACCGGCATCCACGCGCCTTTCGCCGCGTGCTTCCGAGCGGCGGGCGCCGACCCTTAGTCTCGCACGTCACCCCTCGCCGCCCCGACGTTGACGCGCGGCGTTCTATCTTCGATCATTCCGTTCTCGGGATCGGGTGCCGGAAAACATTAAGAGCGATAGGGAGGCTCTCCGGTGCGGGAGACTCGATCCGAGAGGGACATCCGAAAATTAGGGGCCCCGTGAACGGCGCCCGTCGTCCCGCACCGCAGCCACGAAAGGGAGATGGAAGATGACGGGTAAACGTCCGAAGCCTTTGCTTTGGCTTGCTGCGGCCGCACTGGCCCTCGGCATAGCCGTGAGCGCTGGCGGCGCCTTGGCGCAAAAGCCCAATCCGATGCCGGAATGCTTCAAGCCGTGGGATGAGAACACGGGGACAATCAGCTATCCCGAGCGCGAGGGACCGTACCGGGTCGCCCTCGCCAACGGGTTCGCCGGCAATGACTGGCGCATCGAGATGATCCAGAGCCTGAAGGCCTGGGCCAGACGGCCGGAAAACGCCAAGGACCTCGCGGAGCTCAAGATCGTCAGCACCGGCACCGACGTGGCGGCGCAGATCTCGGCGATCGACAACATGATCGCTGCCGGCTTCGATGCGATCATCTTCATCGCCGTCAACCCGACGGCGTTCACCGGTGTGATCAAGCGTGCCAATCGCGCGGGCACGATACTGGTGCCGTTCGACAACATCCTCGATACCGACGAGGTGGTGCAGCTCAACGAGCCTCAGCTCGAGCTCGAAGGCACCAAGGCGAGAGCCGTGGTCAAGCACATGGTGAGGAAGAGCGGCAAGGTGCTGGAGGTGCGCGGGCTGCCCGGCAACTCGGTGGATCGCGACCGCTCGATCGGCATGCACATGGTGTTCGACCCGATCGAGGATGTCGAAGTAATCACGGTGATCGGCAATTGGGACACCGGCACCGTGCAGAAGGTCGTGGCGGATGCCATCGCGACCCACGGCCACTTCGACGGCATGGTGCTCCAGCACGGCACCGTCGGCGCCATCAACGCCATCCTCAACTCGGGTCACGAGATCGTGCCCATCGGTGGCGATGGAGAGAACGGCGCCCGCAAGTTGATGGTGAAACACAACGTGCCGGGGGCTTCGGTCACCCAGGCGCCGGCGATGTCGGCGATTGCCATGCAGGCCGCGATCGCGCTCCTCAAGGGCCACGAGCTGCCGACGATGATCGCGCTGCCGCTGCCCTATGTGCTGAGCGAGGATCTGGAGGAGGGGGTCAACTACTTCCCGGATCTTCCCGACGTGATCAATCTGGGGAGCGGATTTCCCGCCTGTGGTCCGGCGCTCACCGCCGTGGAAGTGTTGGCTGAGACGGCGGAAGACGAGTAGAGCAGTGTTGCACGGTTCGCCCGCGTCGTGCGGGCGAACCCGCTTTTTGGGATCTCTCCGTGTCTGATCGAGGCGGCGCCGATGCGCCGTTCCTCGAGATGGTCGGGATCGCCAGGCACTATGGCGGCGTGCACGCGTTGCAGGACGTTGACTTTGCCTGCCGCCGCCACTCCATCCATGCCGTGCTGGGCGAGAACGGTGCGGGGAAGAGTACGCTCATCAAGATCGCAGCCGGCGTCGTCCGGCCCGACGCCGGCACGATGCGGCTTGCTGGCGAGGAGGTCCGCTTCGCAACGCCGCCGGAGGCCATGCAGCACGGCATCGTCTGCGTCTTTCAGGAACTCTCGCTCGTTCCCGACCTCTCGGTCGCGGACAATATCTTCATCACGCAGCCCCCCGGCAAATGGGGCTTCATCGATCGGCGCCGTCAGCGCCGGCGCGCCGAGGCCCTGCTCGCCCGTGTCGGATGCGAGGACGTCGACCCGCTGGAGCGCGCGCGCAACCTGTCGCTCTCGCGCCGCCAGCTGGTCGAGCTCGCGACCGCGCTGGCACGGGACCCGAAGGTCCTGATCCTGGACGAGGCGACCTCGGCGCTCACCGCGCGCGACGTGGAGGCCGTGTTCCGCATCCTGCGCGAGCTGCGCGACGAGGGGCTCGCGATCCTCTACATCTCGCACCGCATGACGGAGATCGAGGCGATCGCCGATACCTGCTCGGTGTTCCGCAACGGCCACCACATTGAGACCTTTCCGCAGAGGGACCGCTCACGCGACGAGATCGTCCACATGATGATCGGGCGCGAGATCAGCCAAGTCTATCCGCCGAAGCCGAAGGAGCCGACGAACGGGACGCCTTCGCTCGAGATAAAGAATCTTACGTGGCAGGACCGCTTGCGCGACATCTCGCTCACCGCCGCGCCCGGTGAAATCGTCGGCCTCGGCGGCCTCGACGGCCAGGGCCAGCGGGAGCTCCTGCTCGCGCTCTTCGGCGCTCTCAGGGGCGTGCGCGGCACGGTCCGCATCGATGGACGGCGGGCGCGGATCGCGAGCCCGGCCCAGGCCAAGTCGGCGCGCAACGGGATCGCAATGATCCCCGAGGATCGCAAGACCGAAGGCCTCATGCTGCCGATGAGCGTTCGCGAGAACCTGACCATCGCGGGCCTCAGCAAGATGATGCGTTATGTGATGATCGACCCCAGGCGCGAAGGCGCACGCGTGGACGAGCTGGTCGAGCGGCTCAACATCAGGATCGGCAATGTCCGCGACGCGGTCGCCAGCCTCTCCGGCGGCAATCAGCAGAAGGTCGTGATCGCCAAGTGGCTTGTCACCGAAGCCCGAATCCTGCTGCTCATGGACCCGACCCGCGGCATCGACGTCGGCACCAAGCAGGAGCTCTATGCGCTGATGCGCCAGCTCGCCGACGAGGGCGCCACGCTCCTCTTCTACACCTCGGACTACGACGAGCTGGTCGGCATGTGCGACCGCGTCTTCATCCTCTACCAGGGCGCGGTGAAGCACGTGTTCGCGGGCGGTGAGATCAGCGAGCGCAACATCGTCCGCGCCTCGTTGAACCTGGCGCTGGACGACGCCGGATGAGCGGCCTGCTGCTTCACCTGCGTCAGAACTACGGCGCGGTGCTGGCGATCACGATCTTCCTGATCCTCTTCGTGGTGTTTCTCTCGCTTCACCCGCGCGGACCCTCGGTCTACGTCATGACGACGGCATCCAACACCGGGGCCGCGCTCGCCTTCGTTGCCATGGGCCAGACGCTACCGGTGCTCACCGGCGGGCTCGATCTTTCCATCGGCTCGATCCTGGCACTCTGCAATGCGCTCGCCTCGGAAGTCGTCAACGGCTCGCCGGAGCGGGTCGCGCTCGGCGTCGTTCTGGTGCTGCTCACGGGCTTCGCCTGCGGGCTCATCAACGGCATCGTCGTCGTCTATGGCCGCATTCAGCCGATCATCGCAACGCTCGCAAGCGGTGCCGTCTACACCGGGCTCGCGCTGCTGATTCGCCCCATCCCGGGCGGCGAGATCGACGACGTGCTGAGCGAGGCGATGACCTACGAGACCTTCGGGGTCGTGCCCACCTCGCTCCTGCTGATCGTGGCGGTCGTGCTCCTGATCTGGATTCCGTTCAAGAACTCAGTGCTGGGCCGCGGCGTCTATGCCGCAGGCTCATCTGAGGTCGCGGCCTACATGTCGGGCGTGCGGGTCGACCGGTCCAAGCTCGCGGCCTATTCGCTTGCCGGCCTGTTCGCGGCGATCGGCGGGCTCTTCCTCGGCTTCCAGACCTTCAGCGGCGATGCGCTGATCGGCGTGCCCTATACGCTGAACTCGATCGCCGCGGTGGTGATCGGCGGCACGTCTCTCTATGGCGGCATCGGCGGCGTCATCGGGTCGATCTTCGGCGCCTACATCCTGCGCACCATCAACGGCGTGATGTTCTTCGCCGGCGCGCCCCCGCTGGCGCAACCGCTGTTCGAGGGCATCATCCTGCTCGGCGCGGTGGCGCTTGCGGCCTTGCGCGTGGTGCGCATCCGCAACCGCCTCGAGGTCATGGACTGATGGTCCGGCAAGTGCTCCGCCTGCAGGGACCCGCGTCTGCCGCCCTGAAGCGGGTGGACCGCCCGGTCCTGGTCGCGTTCTGCTTCATCCTGGCCCTGATCTTCGCGGGCAGCGCCTACTTCCCGCAGGTCCTCACGGCCACCTATCTGCTGCTGCAGCTTCAGATTGCCTCCTTCCTCGGCGTCCTCGCCACGGGCGCGATGCTGGTGATCCTGCTCGGCCACATCGATCTCTCGATCCCCTGGACCTTCACCGGGGCGGCAATCGTCGCGACCGCCATGGCCGGCATCGAGGGCACCGGCCCGCTTGCCCTGGCTGCGGTGCCCGCGGGGCTCGCTTTCGGCGCCCTGGTGGGCCTGCTCAACGGCCTCGGCGTCGCCTATCTGCGCGCACCTTCGATGATCTGGACCCTCGGCATGAACGCCCTGATCCTCGGCATCTCGGTGTTCTACACAGGGGGCTTCGCGCCCACGGGCGCGCCGACGGAGTTCATGCGGGCGGCCAGCGTCGGCCGTGCCGTGCTCAGCATCCCGAACGCCATCTACGTCTGGGTCATCCTCGGCGTGGCCGCGGTCTTCATCCTCAAGCTGACGCCTCTGGGGCGCTACATCTACGCCATCGGCAACCGCGAGACGGCAACCTATCTCTCGGGCGTTCGCACCCGCCTCGTGCTGGTCTTCTGCTTCGTGTGGGCGGGCACGTGCAGCGCCGTCGGCGGCATGCTGCTGGCAGGCTATGCGAACCAGGCCTATCAGGCGATGGGCGATCCCTACCTCCTGCCCACCATCGCGGCCGTCGTGCTGGGCGGCACGCATATACTGGGCGGGCGCGGCACCTATTCGGGCACGGTTATGGGCGTCGTGCTGCTGACGCTGCTTTCCAGCATGCTGTCGGTCATGCAGATGCAGGAGGCCGGGCGGCAGATCATCTACGGCGGCGTGATTATCGTGATGCTGCTGGTCTACGGCCGCGGCGGCAAGATCCAGGGTTAGCAGGCTGCTGAAAAACCGCCAGTTTTGGCCAGTTTGGTGGGTTTGGTCGGTTTTCTGGGGTTACGGGTAGAGCGGTTTGAGCTTCGCGGCTCGCCGGTGGCGGCGCTGGGGGTGTATTGCGCGGCAGGTGGGCATCAGGTTGCTGCCTCGGCCATGAGTTTGGGCAGCCGGACCAGGTTGTAGGCGGCGGCGGTGAGCGTGAACATTCAGCCCACCCTGTCGAGCCCGCGATGCCGGGTCTTGGCCAGCCCGCCGGTGGTCTTGATCCAGCCGAAGCCCTCCTCGATGCGCTTGCGCAGCCGCTGGCTCGCGGCGTAACCGGGATGCCGGGTGGTGCGCCGGTCGATCCGGGTCTTACGCCGCTTGCCGGTCTTGGTCACATGGCCATCGACGGCGATGTGGGGAGTGACGGTGAGGGCGCGCAAGGCGTCCACGAAGTCGGTCACGTCGTAGGCCTTGTCGGCGCCCAGCGTGGTCCGCCGCCCCATTCTCCGCCGTCCCACCATGGCCAGCGCTGCTTCCCGCTCGGCGGTGCCGGTTGCCCGGGTCAGTGTGGCGTCGACGATGAGCGCGTTGCCGTTCTCCATCAAGAGATGGCCCATGAAGCACAGCCGGCTCGACTGGCCGTTGCCCTTGCGAAAGAGCCGGGCATCGGCGTCGGTGGACGACGCGTGGGTCGCGTTCGAGCGCCGCTCGCCGCGGAAGTCGCGCTCGGCGTTGCGTCCGCCGGCGCCCGGCGCGTCATCGTCCCCGCCCTCCTTGGGGCGGAAGCTCTTCATCGACGCCCAAGCCTCGATCAGCGTGCCGTCGACGGAGAAGTGCTCGTCCGACAAGAGCCGCCGAACGTTCTCGCCTTGCAGCACCGCCTGAAGAAAACGCGCCGCTATCTCGCCCGCGACCAGACGGTCGCGGTTCTTCGAGTACACCGTCGCGTCCCACACCCGCTCGTCCATCGACAGCCCGACGAACCAGCGGAACAGCAGGTTGTAGTCCAGCTGCTCCATCAGCTGGCGCTCCGAGCGGATGGTGTAGAACGCCTGCAGCAGAAGCGCCCGCAAGAGCTTCTCCGGCGCAATCGAGGGTCGGCCCGTCTTCGAATAGAGCCGCTCAAAATCCGGCGACAGAACCAAAAACGCCTCGTCCACCAGCGCCCGGATCGGCCGCAAGGGATGATCCGCCGGAACCCGCGCCTCTAAATCTACGTAACTGAACAGGCTGCTGCTCCGCTCGTCCGTGCCCCGCATCACACCCTCGCCCCGATTCGCTACCCAACCAGCGAATCACGCCAATTCCAGCAGCGCCAGGAGTTTTTCAGCAGCCTGTTAAAGCCAAGCGCCTGCGGCATTAGGTGGGAGATACACCAAGTTGGAGGCTGGTCGAGGACGGTGTCCTGGCGGTTCAATTGGGCATGAGCGAAGCTCTTGTCATCCAGTCGCTGAAGGAAAAGCGTGGCAAGATCCACGGCCGGATTGCGGCCTATGAAGCGCAGATCACGCAGGCCAGACACAATCTGGCACACGTCAACGCGACGATCCGACTATTCGCGGATCCCGAGCACCAGCGGGCGCGCTACATGGTCAGCCACGGCTTCTTCAAGAAGGGCGAGATCGCGGACATTTGCGTGCGCCACCTCGGGGTAGATGGCGAGATGACGACCCGCGAGATCGCCGAGTGGGTCATGGTCGAGCGCAAACTCGACGCCTTCGACACGATGCTGCGCAACTCGGTCGTCTTCAAGGTGGTCCAGGCGCTGCGTCACGCCAAGCGGCGCAAGCTGGTCCGGATGGTCAAGAAGCGCAAGGGCATGTGCGTCTGGGCCGCCGGCGACGCTCTCACGCTATGCGTTGTCGCCAGTAGCCCTTCCAGGTCCGGCTGACGGGCGCCGCGAGAGCCCTGCCGATCAACCGGTCGGCGAGCGCTCCGTTGCCCTGACCGCGATGATCCTCCAACCAGGCGGCGTGCGCCGCATAGGCGCCAAGATGCCGGCCGCCAACCTTGTGGTGCTGCCCGCCGACCATGCGCCGAAGCCGGGCAAAGAAGCTCTCCGCCAGATTGGTGTGGACGCCGTCGCGGCCGTAGGCGTCGGAATGGTTAATGCGGTGAACATCGAACGCCGGCTCAAGATGGTCCCAACGGGCGATCTCATCAGCCGAGATCGTCGATCCTGGTGCGATCTTCTCTCTGGCCAAGTCCACGCCTGGACTGTGGAGACCGACTCGCCGTGCGCTTCGCGATCGACCTTCAAAACCCTGCGCCCTCTCTCGCCAACCGGCGCGTACTCGCGCCGCCGCTCCGTGTCGGTGCATGACAGGAACAGGAGCGGGTTCAACGCGCGCTCCAGCGCGACCTCGATTGTCCTGGCGGCGGCACGAATGGCATCCATCCACTGATCGGCGACGGCGATACCGAACCAGGCCGCCGATAAGGTTTGGCAGCCGCGCCTCATTATCCAAGGTACGATGTGCGGCGACAAAAGTCGGACGGAATGCGTGAAGAGCCGTGATGAGGCGTGCAGTGGCGTGAAGTGCCGCGAGGGTAAGGGGTTAGGCGCTCCCGCCCCGGCGCTGTGAAATCGGGTGCGCGACAGAAGTCATCGAGGATCGCGGCCGAAAAAGGGGTGTTAGGGCCGCCTAAAGGCCGGATTTAGGTGCCGGGCACAGGGGGTGTAACGGCGAGAAAATCGCGGCGTGTAGACGGGTGCGTACAGCCTACGGCTGGAAGCGGCCGAGCTCGCGCCGAGCGGCGTCGGCAATGTCCGGCGACGCTGACCGGAGACGCTCCTCGAACCGGCGCTGCGCCTCGGCCGTCAGGTCAAGCGTCCCGACATTGTGGCCGAAGCCGGGGTCGATCCCGACCGGCACCTGGAGCGTCTCTCCGGTGCGCTTGTTGGTCCACGGGCGCGTCAAGTCACTGCCCTTCGGCGGTCCGTCAGACGGGTTGAACCCATCGAGCTCCAGGTCGTACTCGGACAGCTGCTCGACCGTGCAGCGGCATCGCCAGCCGTTGGGCGGATAGTGGGTCTGCCACCAGGGGTGATCCCACGGCAGGATGGTGCCGTGCCAGGCCATGTGATCGGGGCGGGTGCGCTGGTCGAGGACCGCAATATAGCGGAGGTAGGGGCGCTCCCGGGCGATACGCTCGATGCGCTCCCACCGCCCCTTGGCGTAGGACATGCGCACGTTGGTGTCGATTAGATACATCAAAATCTAAGACCGATTTTGCCCCGTTTCACCCGTCATCGCATGCCGCTCCTACGGTGCGATGACGTCCTATAAGTGATTGTGTTGACTGACCTATTCTTCACCGCTACACTGTCCTCCGTCTTGCCAACCCAGCGATGAGGCCGTCAGAGCCCACGTCCACTGTTGCCGTCACCATGCTACCTCTGCGCTTACGGACAATTTGGCCTGAATCCCGGCGGCGCAGAATTCGCCCCGAAGGTAATGCTTCCGTTCTCAGGTGATGGATGTTGATTTCAGCGATTGAGCGTTCGCTTCCAGTCTCGTCTCAGCGGCCGCAGCCAGATGTCTCTTTTCGGCTGGGCGCGCTTCATGTGCGTGTC
>LXNI01001812.1_pt1 | contig 16831 bp, 13 predicted proteins | sample 809091 | NCBI WGS metagenome assembly LXNI01 (sample SAMN04870527, study PRJNA318959) | sponge metagenome | biome: 01000161; feature: marine sponge reef; material: water | host: Sarcotragus foetidus | place: Greece: Milos, Mediterranean Sea | collected 2013-05-29 | depth 5-7 m | reverse complement strand
TGCGCAGACGTTGCGGCGTTTACGGGTACGGCTGCGCTGGGCTTGATCCTTCCCTCCCATTCCTGCGCAAGCAGGAATCTCCTGATAGAGACTCCTGCTTGCGCAGGAGTGATGCGCCTTCGGGTTAAGCCCTGGCCTTCCAGGCGATCCAGAGTTTTCTTAATGGGGTCAGGGATTGGTGTTCTGCGCTGATCGGGCGGCGGGCGCGTTGGTATCTGCGCTGCAGGGTGCACAGGATTTTCAACAGGATGCGGGAGAACAGGGGGGGGTGGGCGCGGTTTTGTTCCAAGGTAGCCAGGCAGGATTGACTGTCATCGTGCAGTTGCTCAAACAGTGTGTTGAAGAAGTTTTTTACGTTTGCGCCGGCATCGGGCCGGATGGCGGTTTCCAGGGCTAGGTTGTGTGCGGCCAGCAGGTCGGAGGGCAGGACGTTGAGGCCCAGTGCGGCGAAGTGTCTGGTATGGTGCAGCAGTTCGAACGCGCCGTGGCAGGCGCCGGCGCGGGTCAGGGTGGTGAGTTGGTCCTGGTGCGTACAGCCGCAGGCGCGGCCTGCCGCCTGCCAGATATAACCGGTGGCAAGCTGATGGCGCGCCAGCCAGTCCGGGTAGGCGCCGCTTTCCGGCGCATCCAGAAACTGTGACATGGCGGCGACACAGGCTAGCAATGCCTGTTGCGACAGGTAATCCGCGCGCTCCAGTTCGGACAGTTCCCGGGTGACGGGATGCCTTGCGGCGCCGGCAAACAACCTGCCGATCTCCTCAAACCACCAGTGCAGGGTAACCCGCGCCGCGCCGGGGTCGGAGCAGCAGTAAACCACCTCGGTGAGTTCATGCTGCAAGGCAAACAGGGCATGCAGTCTGCGCCGCTCCTGCGGGGGGTGGTATAAACCGGCATAATACAGGTTGGAACCCGCGGGCGCGGCCTTGTTACGGCAGTATTCTGACGGGGTCATTCAGCGTTGCCTGCGCAGGAGTGGTACGTCTCTGATGGTTCTTCCCCGATTTTTGCTTATTTTGCACAAGTCACTCAATCCAGGACAGGATTTCCTCGGGCCGGTCAATATAGCCGTCGGCGCCCCAGGTCTGCGGGTCTTCGTTGGGGCCGATGTAGCCGTAGCGGGCAACCAGGGTGGTGGCGCCGGCGCGGCTCCCTGCCTGCACGTCGCGCCGGTCGTCACCGACGTACACGGTTTCCTGCGCGCTGCGGCGCAACAGTTTGCAGGCGTGCAGTAGCGGGGCGGGGTGCGGTTTGCGTTGTGCCAGCGTATCGCCGGAGACGATGCAAGCGCTGCGGGTATCCAGTTGCAGGGCCTGTGTCAGCGGGTTGGTCAACCAGGCCGGCTTGTTGGTGACGATGCCCCAGGGGGTGCTGCTGCGTTCCAGCCGCTCCAGCACCTGTTCCATGCCGGGAAACAGGCGGCTGTGCCGGCACAGGTTGGCCCGGTAGATCGCCAGGAACTCGTCGCGTATCCGGGTAAAATCCGGATCGCTCTCCGCCATGTGGAACGCCAGTTTGACCAGCGCCGCGCCACCCAGGGACACGCTGGAACGTATCACTGCCTGCGGCAACGGTTCCCGGTCATGCCTGCTCAACGTCTGGTTCAGTGCAAAAGCCATGTCCGGCGCGGTATCGACCAGGGTGCCGTCCAGGTCTAGCAGTACGCATTTGATGGCGTCTTTCATCAGTCTGCTCGCATCATACCGAATTTATTTCTGCCACAGGGGATACAGAGAACACGGAGCTTCCCTAACCAGACCCAACCCGCGCGTGCACCAGGTAATTGACACCGGGATCGTCAATCAGCGCGCAGTAGCTGAGGCCGGGGATATACAGCATGCCTCTGATGTCCAGCACCTCGAAACCGGCATTGTGCAGCCAGCGTTTGAGTTCCGACGGGCGGATGAAGGCGGCGTAGTCGTGGGTGCCCCGGGGCAGCAGGCGCAACAGTCGTTCCGCGCCAAGGATGGCGGCGGCATAGGACTTCAGGTTGCGGTTGATGGTGGCCAGGAACAGGTGGCCGCCGGGAACCAGCACGCGCGCGCAATCGCGCAGCATTTGTTCCGGGTCCGGCACGTGTTCCAGCAGTTCCATGCAGGTGACCACGTCGAAACTGCCGGCGTTGTCGTTGGCAAAATCTTCCAGTTGCGCGGCGCGGTAAGGTATCTCCAGGCCGGTTTCCCGCGCGTGTTGCAATGCGACCCGGATGACTTCCTCGCCGGCATCCAGGCCCTGCACTGTGGCGCCGCGGCGCGCCAGCGCTTCCGTAAGGATGCCACCGCCGCAGCCCACGTCCAGCACGCGCCTGCCATCCAGCGACGTATGGTTGCTGATATAGTCCAGGCGCACCGGGTTGATGTCGTGCAGGGTGCGCATGGGGCCTGTGGCATCCCACCAGTCACGCGCGAGTTGCTCGAATTTTGCAACCTCTTCCGGGTTGATATTATCCTGGCGCTGGGTCATGGGAACAGGGTGAGGGGTATGCTGCGCGGGAGAGCTAAAGCCTGGCGTTCGGGGCCCGGCTTTCAGGGTTGTCATATTGCCTTGTTTGAAATAATCTAATAGGTAGTTAGTGTGAAACAAGAGAGGTGCGATGTAGTATGGCACATATTGTAGAGGATACGGTCAATAACCCTCAAGAGCTGCGCGGGGGCGCGCAGGCGCGCGCCGCGGTGGACGGTTCGCCGGGGCGCAAGGGAAGGCGGTTGGTGGAATTGATGGCCCGGCGTTTCCGGGACAGTGGCGTTTGTTTCGACGTGGGCTTGCCGGACGGTAGCGAACACCGTATCGGTTCGGGCAACGCGCGCTTCAAGCTGGACATCACGCACCCCGGGGGCGTGAGCGCCATCGCCTCGTTTGACGAAGGGGCTATTGCCAACGCGTATATCGAGGGCTGGTTCGACGTGCACGGCAACATGATTGAAATGTACGACCTGCGCGCGGATCTGCGGGACCGCCACCTGTTCATGCGGCTGTGGCGCGCGCTGGCCCCGTTACTGCTGGGGCAGGTGTCCGTCAACAGGAAAGCCATCAGCATACACTACGAGCGCGACCATTCCTTCTACCTCTCGTTCCTGGACGAGGAGTTCCGCTGCTATACCCAGGGCATATTCGAAAACCCGGATGAGCTGTTGTCCGATGCGATACGCCGGAAAATGGCGTTTATTCTGGAGCAATGCCGGATGACGCCCGGCAGCGAGGTGCTGGACGTGGGCGTGGGCTGGGGTTCGTTTGCGGAATACGCGGCGCGCCGGGGCGTAAAAGTAACCGGCGTCACCATTGCCGAACAGTCCCTGAAGTTCATGCGACACCTGGCCGCAGAGCAGGACCTGCCGATTGCCACCGAACTGGTTGACGTGCTGGAATACCGGCCGGACCGGCAGTTCGACGCCATCGCCATCCTCGGCGTGATGGAGCACCTGCCCAACTATGACGAAGTACTGGCCTGTTTCGACCGCCTGCTCAAGCCTGGCGGCTACGTGTTCCTGGATGCCAGCGCCATCCCGCGCAAATACGTGAAGTCATCGTTCATCACCCGGCATATCTATCCCGGCAACCACTCGTTCTTCGTGCTGCACGATTTCCTGCGCGCGCTGGCGCAGAAGCCGTTCGACCTGAAGGGAGTCTGGGATGACCGGCACAGCTACTACCTGACGTTCCGCCACTGGGCGCAGCGCTTCGATGCCAACCGCGAGTTCATCCTCAACAAATTCGGCGAGACCGACTACCGCCGCTTCCGCCTCTACCTGTGGGGCTCAGCCCACTGCTTCCTGCGCAACCGCCTGCAATGCTACCGCCTGGTGCTGCAGAAGCATGAATCATAGACAAGAATTACGTTTATCTGTGTAACTTATGGATAAATAAAATAAATATATTCCGATTTTCCATAGAAAAGCCATTGATCGTGGCGGTGGCAGTGTTGATCGTCTGCCTGTTCGGTCTGCTGGCCATCTTGCGTGTGCCGATCCAGATGATCCCGGACCTGGACATGCGGGTCGTGACTGTGATTACCCAGTGGCCCGGCGCCAGTCCCCAGGACGTGGAAAAGGAGATTGTCATTGAGCAGGAGGAGTACCTGCGGCGTATTCCCGGACTGGAACGCATGATCTCCCAGGCCAGCACCGGACGCGGGCAGATCGAGCTGGAATTCCCTTACGGCGTGGATATCAACGAGGTGTTAATCCGGGTCAATAACGCCTTGACCCAGGTGCCCGGCTACCCGGAGAACGTGGATGAGCCGCGCCTGGTTACCAGCACCGTGTCCAATAACCCATTCCTGTTTTTCCTGATCCGGCCCCTGCCGGGCAATCCGCAGAACGTGAACATGGTGGAGATGCGGGACTTTCTTGAAGACCACGTGCGCACGCAGGTCGAGCGGGTGCCGGGCGTCTCCGAGGCGCGTATGTGGGGCGGGGCGGAGCGGCAGATCAAGGTGTACGTGGACCCGGTCAAGCTGGCCGAGCGGCAGATCACGCTGACCGAGCTGCGCAATGCCATCCGCGCGCGCAACCGGGACGTGTCCGGCGGCGACCTGGACAGCGGCAAGCGCCGCTACCTGTTGCGCACGGTAGGCCGGTTTCAGACGGTGCAGGACATCGAAAACATGCTCATCGCCCAGCGTGACGGCGCCTTCATCCGCGTGCGCGACCTGGGTTATGCGGAGTTGTCCACCTTCGAGATCCAATCCTATTCCTATGGACGCGGCATTCCCAACATCAGTATGGGCGTGCGCCGGCAGATCGGTTCCAACGTGGTGGAAGTGAAGGAAGACGTGATGCTGAAGGTGGACGAATTGAACAACGGGTTGTTGCGCGCGCGTGGCTTGCACATGATCCTGAATTCCGAAGACGTGCAATACGTGACCGATTCCGTGACCAATGTGAGCAAGAACCTGCTTATCGGCGCGCTGCTGGCCACACTTGTCCTGTTGCTGTTCCTGAGAACGCCTTCCGCCACCTTGATCGGCGCTATCGGCATCCCCATCTGCACCCTGGCCGCGTTTCTCGGCCTGCTGGTCAGCGGGCGCACCATCAACGTGATCTCCCTGGCCGGGGTCGCGTTTGCCATCGGCATGACCCTGGATAACAGCATCGTGGTGTTGGAGAATATTTACCGCCAGATGACTTCCGGTAAAGAACGCCGGCGCGCGGCGCTGGATGGCGTGGCCGAAGTATGGCCGGCGTTGCTGGCCTCCACGCTGACCACGGTATTCGTGTTCCTGCCCATCATCTTCATCCAACAGGAGGCCGGGCAGTTGTATTCCGATATCGCGGTGGCTATCTCAGCATCCATCCTCATGTCCCTGGCTGTCGCCACCCTGGTAGTGCCGTCCCTGTGCAGCCGCTTTCTCTCACCGAGCCGGACGGATATCTCCCACGCGTCCGGCCTGCACGCGGCCGGGCAGCGTTTTGGCAACGCGCTGTTGCAGTTTGTTGACTGGCTGATGGGGGGGATAACGCGCCGCCTGGGCCTGGTCGCGCTGGTGGCCGGCATCACCGGGCTGATCTTTGCCGTCATTCCCAAGGCGGAATACCTGCCGGAAAATGAGGAGAGCAAGGCATTTATCCAGATGTATGCGCCACCCGGCTACAACATTGATGAGATGCACGCGCTCTACCGGGAGCTGGATGACTTCCTGGTGCCTTATATCGGCCAGGACCCGAAGCTGTACGCCCGGGGGGAAACCGACCTGCCCGGCCTGAATTACGTGGTGGGCTATACCGGCGCCACCCGCAATATCCTGGTGCTGGAGGCGACGTCCCCGGACCAGGTTGAGGACATGCTCGACATCGTTGAGGCAAAGATCAAGGAGATACCCGGCATTCACGCGTTTGCGTCCCGCGGGTCGATTTTCTCCAGCAACTGGGGCGGTTCCAGGAGCATCAACCTGGAATTGAGCGGTACCGACCTGGTATCCCTGTTTGACGCCGGGACCGTTGCTTTCGTTCGGGCACAGTCCGTGTTTGACAATCCGCGTATCCGCCCGGAACCTCCCACTCTGAGTATGGGCCAGCCGTTGGTGGAGATCCGTCCCGACTGGGAGCGCGCCAGTGAACTGGGCCTGGACGTCAATGACCTGGGCTACAGCATCTGGGCCTTCTCTGACGGCGCATTCGTGGATGAGTTCTTCCTGGGCGATGAGAAGATCGATATTTTCCTGTATTCCACCCAGGGCACCGTGCAACGACCGGAAGACGTGGACAACATCATGTTGTACTCGCCCCGGGGCGGCATGGTCCCGCTCAGCGCAGTGGCGGAAGTCCGGCAGACCGTGAACACCGAAACCATCCGCCGGGTGGACGGCGCCAGAACCATTACCCTGGGCATCATTCCGCCGCGGGATATCCCGCTGGAACAGGGGGTGGAGATAGTACGGCGCGACGTTATCGACGCGTTGCGCGCCGCCGGCGAGATCGGGGACGGCATCAGCATGAATATCACCGGCGCCAGCGACCTGCTCAGCGCAACCCGCGCGGCCCTGTCCGCGAACTTTATCGTGGCGGTAGTCATCGCATACCTGCTGCTGGTGGCCATCTTCTCGCACTGGGGTTATCCGTTGCTGGTGATGACTACCGTGCCTATCGGCATCGGTGGGGGATTGTTCGGCCTGTGGCTGCTGAACGCCATCGGCGGCAACCTGTCGTTGCTGGGACTGGCCGATATCTACCAGCCGTTTGACGTGATTACCATGCTGGGTTTCCTGATCCTGATCGGCACGGTGGTGAACAACCCCATCCTGATCATCGACCGCACCTTGCGTAATATCAAGACCCGGGGGATGGCATCCGTGGCTGCGGTGCTGGAAAGCGTGCGCGCCCGCCTCAGGCCGATCATGATTTCCAGCATCACCACTGTCTTCGGCCTCTCACCGCTGGTGTTCAACCCCGGCGCCGGCACCGAGCTTTACCGCGGCCTGGGGGCTATCGTAATGTTCGGCCTGCTGTTCTCCACCTTGATCACGCTTACCGTCATGCCGACGTTGCTGTCACTGGCGCTCCAGTGTCGGGACTGGCTGGGCGTAAGGGATGCATCCGCAGCACCGGCAGCAGATGAACGCAGATAAGCGCAACAGCCGCGCAAGCCATGGATTTGAATAACCTGCCGTTGGCGTTATACGTACACTTGCCCTGGTGTGTCAGGAAGTGTCCCTACTGTGATTTCAATTCCCATGAAATAAAGAACGGTTCTTTCCCGGAACGGGACTATGTGGATGCTGTTGTGCGGGACCTTGAATTCAGCGCCGGCTGTTGCGAGGGCAGGAAACCTGTGTCGGTCTTCCTTGGCGGCGGCACGCCCAGCCTCATGTCGGTGGCGGGGATTGGCGCGCTGCTGGAGGCGGTCGCTGCTGTGTCCGGGCTTGCTGCCGGTACGGAAATTACCCTGGAAGCGAATCCCGGCGCGGCCGACAGCCGGCGCTTTGCCGGTTATCGCGCGCTGGGCGTGAACCGGCTGTCTATCGGTGTGCAGAGTTTTGATGACGGCAAGCTTGCGGCCCTGGGCCGGATCCATAGTGCCGACGAGGCCCGCGCGGCGTTCGCAATGGCTGTCGAGGCCGGGTTTGCCAATATCAACATCGACCTCATGTACGGACTGCCCGGCCAGACCGTGCAGGATGCCCTGTCTGACCTCGCGCGGGCAGTCAGCCTGGAACCGGCGCACATTTCCTGGTACCAGCTTACCATCGAACCCAATACCGTGTTCCACGCACAACCGCCGCCGTTGCCGGATGACGATCTCACCTGGGAGATGCAGGATCATGGTTGGGACTACCTCGCGCAACACGGCTACCGGCGCTACGAAGTTTCCGCCTGGTCTCGTCCGGGCAGTGCATGCCGGCACAACCTGAACTACTGGGAGTTTGGCGACTATCTCGGTGTGGGCGCCGGCGCCCACGGCAAGCTCAGCAGCGGGACCATCACCCGGCAGTCGCGTTTGCGCGTGCCGCAGAGTTATATGCGCGCGGCCGGTTCCGCTGCGGCCCTGGCCACGCGCAAGACACTGAGTGAGCAGGACTGTATCCTGGAATTCATGCTGAATGCGCTACGCCTGCAGGACGGCGTGCCGCTGTCCTGTTTCAGCGCCAGGACCGGGCTGGCGCCGGATACCATCGGCGCACAGGTGGATGCCGCCCGGTCTGACGGCTTGCTGGAACAGGAACCGACGCTATTGCAGGCAACGGAAAAGGGCGCCCGCTACCTGAACGACTTGTTACAATACTTCATGCCCTGACCCTGTTCACGAATGGCTATCAAAGACCTCATAAGAAACCGCCGCACCATACACCAGTTCCAGCCTGACGTCCTGCCTGATGAGGCGGTATTGCGCGCGGCCATGGCGCAATCGGTGTGGGCGCCGAACCACCACCTGACCCGGCCCTGGCGCTACTACCTGCTGGGAGAGCAGGGCAAGGAACGCATCTGCCTGCTGAACGCGCAGCTTGTCAATGAGAAACAGGGTGAACGGGCGGCGGATATCAAGCTCAGGCGCTGGCGCGCAGTGCCGGGTTGGCTGGCGCTGACCTGCCTGAAGTCGGACGATGCCGTTACCACGCGGGAAAATTACGCCTCCTGCTGTTGCGCCGCCCAGAACCTGATGTTGCTGCTGTGGGAGCAGGATATAGGTGTGAAATGGACCACCGGCGCGGTGACGCGGGCGCCGGAGTTTTACCAGGTTCTCGGCGCGGACCCGGGACTTGAGGAAGTGGTGGGGCTGTTCTGGTATGGCTTTCCGGCTGAAATACCGGCGGCGCAACGCCCACCTTTGGAGCAGGCGCTCACGCGCGTGCCCTGACGCCGCCTCGTCGAGGGTCAGACCATGCTGACTTCGGCAGATAGGTGGGGTCAGAGTAAAATCGCCGGGATTGTTGGTAACGGCAGAGCGGGTGGTGATTTTACTCTGACCCCGGAATTCAGCGGTAACTCCTGCTTGTTTTACTAATATGTGGACAGCACAGTCTGTTCTACTACCGCCTGCCGCACCGGCACTACCAGGTCGTACAGGATGCGGGCGGCTTCTTCCAGGAACGGGTCCAGTTGTTCCAGCGCTTCGGTATCTCCGGGGTCGTCGTTATCGTCGGAGCTGGGTTGCAGCCCTGCGGCCAGGCGTAGTTCATTGCGCAAGGCTTCTGTTTCAAGTCGTAATTTTTCCCGTTCCACCCTGCGTTTGTCCTGGTGCAGGCTCACGCTCTTGAGGTCCTGGACGGCTTTTGATGCTTCCATGTCCTTGAGTAGCAGGCTGATCATCCGGTTGTCCCGGATGCGCCGCTCATGCCGCATCCGGGCACGGGCGAAATTCTCCACCGGCGCGCTGGTCGGCACGAAATGCACCGGCCGGACCTTGTCCCAGGGCAGGGCATTCTCCAGTTCGCGCTCTCCATAGTCCCCGCTGTAGCGGGCAGTGGGATAAATGATGTCGGGGATGACCCCCCGGTGCTGGTTGCTGCCACCGCTGATACGGTAAAACTGGGCGATGGTCGCTTTCAGACGGCCATGGTCATCTTCCGGCGTTTCGGTAAACTGGTTCAGGTCGATAACGTTCTGCACCGTGCCTTTCCCGAAAGTAGGCTCACCGATAATGATGCCGCGCCGGTAGTCCTGTATGGCGCCGGCAAAGATTTCCGAACCCGAGGCGCTGTTACGATCGACCAGCACTGCGAGCGGGCCGCCGTAACTGAGGCCCGGGTCCGGGTCGCTGTTCACCTCGATTTTCCCCGAGTAGTCCCGGGTCTGTATGATAGGCCCCGATTCTATGAACAGCCCGGTCAGTTCCAGGGCTTCCAGCAGCGAGCCGCCGCCGTTGGCGCGCAGGTCTATCACCAGGCCATCCAGGTTTTTCCCCTGCAACTCGGCCAGCAGGTGGCGCACGTCCCGGGTGGTGCTGCGATAATCCTTCTTTCCTTCCATATGGGCCGCATGGTCGCTGTAAAACGCGGGCACCCTGATAATGCCGATTTCCCCGCCGCCCTCCAGTTGCATGACCTCGGACTTGGCGGCCTGGTCTTCCAGCTTGATCTCATCACGGGTAATGGCAATCACCTTGCTCAGGGTTTTGGCATCCGCTCTCCCGGAGAGGATTTCCAGCCGCACCACGGAGCCCTTGGGGCCGCGGATCATGTCCACCACGTCATCCAGGCGCCAGCCTGTGACGTCGGTGATATCACCCTGCAAGCCCTGGCCGACGCCAATGATCCGGTCCTCAGCTTGCAGTTCACCACCGTTCCCTGCCGGCCCGCCGGTGATGATTTTCTGCACCACCGTGTATTCGTTTTCCGCGCGCAGCACGGCGCCGATACCCTCCAGGGAGAGTTTCATGGTGATATCGAAGTTTTCCGAGGAGCGCGGGGTGAAGTAATGGGAGTGCGGCTCAATGGCCGAAGTGTAAGCATTGATGAAGGACTGGAATATGTCGTTGGAATTAAGTTGAAACGCACCGGTTTGTAAACGTTCATAGCGTTTGTCCAGCAGGTCTGTTATCTCCTCCGGTTCCTTGTCCGCGAGCAGCAGCATCAGGTAGTCGTTCTTGACCTTTTTTCTCCATATCTCGTCCAGGTCCGCCCGGGTTTGCGCCCACTCTCCTGCGCGCCGGTCAAACCGGTACTCTTCATCGATGCTGAAATTGAATTCTGTCCTCAACAGTTCCCGGGCGTAGTCAGCGCGTTCGGCGACCCGCTGCCGGTAGCGCCTGAAGATGGCGAACGCGGGATCCAGCTCGGCCTCCTCCAGCGCGTCGTCGAGTTGGTGGCGGTAGCGCTCAAAGTCTGCCAGGTCGCGATCCAGGAAGTAACTGCGATTCCCGTCCAGGTTGTCCAGGTAAGTGTCCAGCACCTGGCCGGACAGGTTATCGTCCAAGGGTTTGTTACGGTAATGGTATTCGTCCATGATGTGGGTGATGATCACCGTCGCGCGCCGGTGGCGGTCCTGGGCGTGGAGTTCATCCTCCGGTATGACAGGCGGGATTGCCTGGGCCGATGCAAGCCACAGCGCGAGTAACAGCAGGCCCGGCCGGCAGGTCTTGATCATGGTTTATCCCGCAGCAGTTCCAGTTGTTGCTGCAATTCTGCCGCTTCCTGCTTGTTGCCGCCCAGGAAACGCGGGGCAGCTTCCAGGTAATCCACCAGGTCGCGTAACGCCTCGTAGTTATTTGCGTCCAGCGCCACGGCCGTGCGGAATTGTTTCAGGGTCTTTTCCGCATAAGACATGGAGACCAGCCAGTTGCCGTGTTCGGCGATGCGGCCGTAACACTTGCCCAGCCAGTGGTGCAGCGACGAATCGTCGGGGGCGGCCTGCAGCGCCTCGGCAAAGCGCCTGGCAGCCGCCCGGTAATCACCCTCATCGTACGCGGCAATACCGGCCTCAACCGGGCTGTCAAAGGTCCACCCGGCGCCTGCGGGACACAGCGCCAGCAACGCGGTCATACAGGATGTATTAATGAACCTCAAGGAGTTCAACCTCGAATATGAGGGTTTCATCCGGACCGATGGCGCCTTGTCCGGTGGGGCCGTAGGCCAGTTCCGCCGGAATATAAAGTTGCCATTTGGCGCCGGTTTTCATCATCGGCAAGGCCAGTTGCCAGCCCCGGATCACCCGGTTCAGGGACAGTCTGGCCGGTTCGTTACGCCGGTACGAGCTGTCGAACTCGCTGCCGTCAAGCAACGTTCCCCGGTAGTGTACAGTTACCTCACTGCCCGGTTGTGGATTTGGCCCGTCGCCGGCACGCAGTACCTTGTACTGCAGGCCGTTATCCAGTTCCACCACGCCTTCCTGGCCCCGGTTGGTTTCCAGAAACGCTTGTCCCGCCTGTTTGTTTGCCACGCCCTGTGCGTCCCTGGTTTCCTGTTCCTGCTGCTGAAATGCCACAAACACGGCCTGGATTTCTTCCACTGACAATTGTCGCGGCCGGTTATGCAAAACGTCGGAGACCGCGGCAAGGAACGACTCTGCGTCCATGTCGATATCCTGTTGCACCATGTTCTCCGCGAAGAACACCCCCAGGGCATAGCCGAGTTTCTGCTTGTCATCCATCCCGGTTTCTTCTGCCAGAACGAAACCTACCGTTAAAATACAAGTAAAAACAATAAATAACAGTGAATTCTTCATTTATATTCTCTAATTTTATCGGGCCAGTCCCCGTGAGTAATTCCCAATTCCTGATTCCTGATTAACCCAGTCGCTTCCCTGACAACCTCCAGTCCAACATCTTTTCGCACCGCCCTGGTAGTCAGGTGGCGCCGGTAGGCACGGGCGCCGTGTTGCCCGTGAAACAGGCCGAGCAAATGCCGCGCCATGCCGTATAAACTCTCCCCCCGCGCCAGTTCCGTTTCCATATAGCCCAGGTAGTGTTGCAGGGCTTCCATGCGGGAAAGCCTCTTATTGTTCACGCCAAACAGGGTTTTGTCCACTCCAACCAGCAGGTAAGGGTTGTTGCACAGCGCTCTGCCCAGCATGACGCCGTCAACGCGAGACAAGTGTGCGGTTATCTCATCCAGGCTGTTGATGCCCCCGTTGATCACGATTTCCAGTTCGGGAAAATCCTGTTTCAGACGGTACACCCGCTCGTATTGCAGGGGCGGCAGTGTGCGGTTTTGCCGGGGGCTCAGTCCCTGTAACCAGGCTTTGCGCGCGTGGATGATAAAGGTATGACAACCGGCGCGGGCAACCGTTGCAACAAACCGTTGCAAGTATTCGTAATCGTCCTGCCGGTCTATACCGGTTCGGGTTTTAACCGTGACCGGCACAGTGGTCGCCTCAACCATGGCCTTGACACAGTCTGCCACCAGGCCCGGTTCGGCCATGAGGCAGGCGCCGAAGCGTCCGGACCTGACCCGTTCACTGGGGCAACCCACGTTCAGGTTGATCTCGTCATAGCCAAAGTCGGTGGCGACGGCGGCACAGCGCGCCAGGTCGCCGGGGTCGCTGCCACCCAACTGTATGCCCAGCGGGTGCTCCGCGGCATTGAAGCGAATATGCTTTTCCGTGTCGCCGTACAACAGCGCGCCCGTCGTCAGCATTTCCGTGTACAACATGGCCTGCCCCGAGAGCAGGCGCAGCAAATAACGAAAATGCCGGTCCGTATGCGCCATCATCGGCGCCACGCAGAACTTGTGACTTAATTGCATAAAGTAACCTCTAAAAATGCCATCCTGGGCATTTTTTGATGCGCCCCATCCCTGTGCTTTGAAGATTCTCATAGGTTTTTCTATTTGTTATCGGGACAGGTGGGGTCAGAGTAAAATCGCTACTATCGGGGTCGATGGCAGGATTGTCAGTGATTTTACTCTGACCCCGGAATTTCTTTTTTATCTGCGTCATCTGCGGGTAAATGTTCTTCCAGCAGCACGTTGGTAAAGCGGGTGCGCAGGTAGAACCCGCGGGGGAGGGTGTAGCCGCTGTTGCCGTCGGCCAGGGTGGCGCGCGCGAGGCTGGCGGCATTCGCCGCCTTGGGCCGGATTTGCAGGTATTCCCCGTGTTTGGCGCTGATCCGGTCAAATTCGCCGAAGCAAAGCAGTTCCATCAATTCCTGCCAGTCCTGCTCCAGGACACGCGCCTGTTGCGGTGACGGACTCCAGAGAAACGCGTGACCGACCCTGCTGTGCCGGGGCAATATCTCCGGGTCGGCCTCCAGCGGCACCCACAACACCCGGTCTAGCTTGCGCCTGACGGTGGAATCAGTCCAGCGCAGGCCGGAGTTCGCCGTCAGCGGCGCCATACAGACGAAGGTCGATTCTCCGGCCCTGCCATGCCGGTTGACGGGTATGGTTTTCAACTCAATGCCCAGAGACAGGAAGTCCGGTTCCGGCAACGAAGCCGCACTGGCGCCCAGGTAACACTCGATAAGCTGCCCGGCCCATCCCTTGCCCCGGGTACGTGAAGCCGGCACCGCAATACCCAACTCAGCAGCCACCTGCCCCAGCGACTTACCCGCCAACGACCGACAGCGCTGCAGCAACTCCGCTTCAGACCCGGGCGGTTGTGTGCGTATATCGTGGTGCATGGATGACACAGGGTTGATCAGCCACAGGTGATTCGCTCTGAGATTAAATCAGATGGCGACATCATTGAGCCGCCGGACGATTAATTTCCACTCAACGAAGTCGTGATAGTGTCGCTCAGTCCTTGCAGTTTGCTCTCGTCCGTGATGAGTTGGTTGTTGCGGTCGGTGATGTAGAACAGGTCTTCCACGCGTTCGCCGTAGGTGGCGATTTTTGCTGACTGTACGCGGGCGCCGCAGTGTTCCAGGGCCATGCCGACTGAGGAGAGGAAGCCGGGGCGGTCCCTGGCGCTGACTTCCATGACGTTGCGCCCGTTTCTTGCGTCGATGCTGAAGTCAACGCGTACGGGTATGGAAAAATGTTGCAGCCGGCGCGACCTGAGGCGCTCCGTGCGTTTTACCGGCTGGTCCAGTGCGGTCAGGTTCTGCCTCAGGGTGTCCGTAATTTCCTTTTTGCGCGCGCGGCCGGTCACGATCGCCCCAGATTTTTCCAGCACGCTGAATGTATCCAGGGTGTAGCCGTGGGTGGAATTCATAATCCGGGCATCGACCACGTTCAGGTTCAGCAAGTCGAGAGTCCGGGAGATGCGCGAGAAGATGTTGTCGTGGTCGTGCATGTAGATGAACAATGCGGTGGCGCCGCGCTCGGTTTCTTCCCGCAGCAGGATCAGGGGCAGGCGCGGGTCGCCGGCTTTCATGATGGCCCGGGTATGCCAGGCGATTTCCGTGGCGGAGTAACGCAGGAAATAATCATCGCTGAGATGCGACCAGGCCGCGTCGATATCAGCCCCGTCCTGCTGCCGGTCATCATTCATGATAGCCCGGGCGCCAAGTTTTGTATCCGTAATCAATTCGTCCTTGTTGATCGGGTTTTCCAGGCCGCGCCGTAACGCGGTCAGCGTGGACTTGTACAGGCCGGCGAACAAGGCGTCTTTCCAACTGTTCCACAGGGCCGGATTGGTGCCGTTGATATCGGCGACCGTCAGCAGGTAGAGGTAATTCAGGTGGATGATGTCACCTACCTTGCGCGCGAAACGGTTGATTACCTCCGGGTCGCTGATATCCTCTCGTTGCGCGGTTTTCGACATCAGCAGGTGGTGCTCCACCAGCCAGGCCACCAGTTGCGCGTCATACTCACCCAGGTGGTGCCGTTTGCAGAAGGCCAGGGCATCAGCCGCGCCCAGGCTGGAATGGTCACCGCCCCTGCCTTTGGCCAGGTCGTGGAACATGCCGGCCAGGTACAGCAGTTCCTGCTTGGGCACCTGCTCCAGCACCTGGCGGCACAGGGGAAATGCCTGCCGGTGTTCGTCCAGGCCGAAGAAACGCATGTTGCGGATGACAAACAGGATGTGTTCGTCCACCGTGTAGATGTGGAACAGGTCAAATTGCATCAGCCCTTCCACCTGGGCAAATTCGGGCATGTACGCGCCCAGCACGCCGTATTTGTGCATGCGTCGCAACTGGTGTCCGACCCAGCGCGGCTGGCGGATAATTTCCAGGAACAGGCTTTGGCTCCTGAGGTCCTGCCTGAAGCCGGTGTCGATCAGGTGCAGGGATTCCCGGATCAGCCTGATCGTGCTGGCCCGCACCCCCTTGACGTTGCGCTGCTGTTGCAGCAGCAGGAATAGCTCCAGCAGGGCCAGGGGGTATGTTTTGAAGACCTGGCGGTTGGTGACCTCGATGAAATCGTTTCTTACCCGGAAACGCTCGTTCAGGGGGCGCAGTGTTTCCCGCCGGCGTGCGTAGACAATCTCTTCCTGGAAATGCTGTAGCAGCATTTCGTTCAGGCGGCTGGTCTCCTTCACGGTCTGGTAGTAGGTCTTCATGAACTGTTCAACGCCGGTATTGTCTGCGCTGTGGTAGCCGAATTTATTGGCGACGCTTTTCTGGTGGTCGAACAGCAGGCGGTCTTCCCTCCTGCCGCAGATCAGGTGCAGGGCGTAGCGCACCTGCCATAAAAAGTCGCGCCCCCGGTCCAGGCTGTCATATTCCTGCTTCGTCAGGAACTTATGCGTCACCAGCTCCCTGAGCCGTTCCGCGCCGAAGTGCCGCTTGGCCACCCAGCCGATGGTCTGGATGTCACGCAGCCCGCCCGGTCCTTCCTTGATATTAGGTTCCAGGTTGTATTCGCTGTCGTGGAATTTGTGGTGGCGGGCCTGTTGCTCCTCCCACTTGGCCGCGAAGAATTTTCTCGACGGCCAGATCTTTTTTGGCCCGGTCTTGTGGATCATGGTATCGAACAAGGCTTTATTGCCGGTAATCAGCCGGGCTTCCATGAGGTTGGTGGCGATGGTCACGTCAGACTTTGCCTCCCGTACACACTCGGCGACCGTGCGCACGCTGTGGCCCACCTCCAGGCCGGTATCCCAGAGGAACGCGAGGAAAGTTTCGATACCGTGCTTAAGCTGCTTTTGCGTGCGTGGTTTCAGCAACAGCAACAGGTCTATGTCGGATGCCGGCAACAGGTCTGCGCGGCCGTAACCGCCGGCTGCGACCAGCGCCATGGCGTCGCTGTTGATATGGGACTGCCAGGCGCTGATCAGCAACTGGTCAACCAACCAGGCGCGCTGGTTGATAATCTCGCGGATAGGCTCGCCGGCTTCAAAACGCCGGTGCAAACAGTCTTCGCCACGCTCTCGCGCGTCCCGGAAACGACTGACCTCTGTACCGTCTCCAGCCAGTGCGGATTTGTCAAACAACAGGGGATCTTCAATGGTTATACTCAACTAGTGTACCGTATCACAAATAGAGTTAATTATTTTTCGAATGCTGTGCCATGGCAAGTTTGGCACGATGGATCTTGGCCAGAATGTCTTCCCCCTTCGCCTTCCACTTGTACGGCTTGGGC
>LXNI01001811.1_pt1 | contig 16839 bp, 17 predicted proteins | sample 809091 | NCBI WGS metagenome assembly LXNI01 (sample SAMN04870527, study PRJNA318959) | sponge metagenome | biome: 01000161; feature: marine sponge reef; material: water | host: Sarcotragus foetidus | place: Greece: Milos, Mediterranean Sea | collected 2013-05-29 | depth 5-7 m | reverse complement strand
GAATGCACTTCTGCCGCAATAGCGCCTACCCAGATGACGCTAGCGGCGATCGCTGACAGGACGAGGGAGCAACGCATCTTGCAACTGCGCTCGAAACGCGACCGGCAGCTGTCGTTGCGCCAAGCTCATTGACTCGGCGTGTGGCAACGCCGGGCGCGCTTCGCACCAGACAGCTTAGCTTCCTTGACTTTCGGTCGCAACGACGCATGCAGGTCTGTGGTTTGGCTTAGAAAGCGAATTCGGGCCCGCGCTTGAAGGGAACGGAGATCCGCCGTTGGGTTCGGAGCCGCACTCCGAAGCAACCTCTCGGCGGACTAGCTTCTGTCCGGCCCGCGAACGGAGCGCCGTCGTTCCCGGTTGCCCACGTCCTCGATCTCCGCGATCACGGCCTCCTGCCCGACCGCCTCGACCTTGCCGCGCAGCAGTGCGCCAGCCTGCAGTTGGGCCAACGCCCGAATGTCTTGGACATGAGGTGTTGCGACAAGCATTGCAGTCACTCAGGTAACTACCCACGTACTCGGCGGACACAAGGCCTTATCAGTGGGATGGCAGGGATTTCACTTTCGCCAGATGGGCTGCCGGTCCTTCCAGCAAGACCTCGATGCGGTTCAGGCCCTGCTTTCGTGCGGTCGATAGCACGCTACGTAGGGTCGGGAAATCTCGGGCCCCCTGCTCGGATCGGAACCCACCCGAGATCTTCATCCGCAGCTTCATCATGCGCAGATCCTGCTCAGCCGCAACGCCAGATTATGCCCAGTCTGCGTTTCTCGCGGCCCGCCGCCCGCTCGGCAAGGCCAGTCAGCGCCTGGTGATGCGCCAACGCCTCCGGCAGCAACTGGTCGTAGCGCCGCTCGATCCGCTCCAGCAGCAAGCGCGGCAGCGCATGGCCGCGCTCCCGAGCGATCCATGCTCAACACGTGCAGCCACTGCGTCTTGCCTCCGATCCGGAAGCCCGTCTCGTCTAGATGCTGCACCCCTTCGGCACGCACCAGCAGAGCGAGCACCCGCTCGGTGAATCCCCGCCAGCCGTGGGCCGTTAGGCTCCCATGTCTTGATAGTGCTGTGTCAAGCAGCACCTCAAGCGGCATCCCCGCCACCTGTCCGCCTCTCGCTCTTCGCCATGCGCTACGGCTCAAGTGTTTCTTGGCGCGGGCACCTGGGTAGTTAGGACCAATGATGGATTACCCGAGAAGTTGAGGCTATAGTAATGCGACGACGCAAGCTAGAGCGAGAGTTGACCATCATCGGTTGGCAACTCAAGAGACATGGCGGGAATCATGACATTTGGAGCGACGGTCGAAAGACCCTAGCCCCGCCATCGGGAGGTCGATGAAGAAGTAGCACGCGCAATACTCAAGGACGCAGCGAGGGCCAATGCTGATCGACCTGGGAAAGAATGAGATTCACCGCTCAGGAGACGCCATACTTACAATCGATAATGATTCAGGTGGAAGAATGACCTGCAGCGAGGAACAATGGCGATCGATGATTCTGAGCGGGACAGCTAACGGCAACCGGATCTCTGGCAGCGTCTACAAGGGCGATAAGTTCTGGGTAGCCAAACTTCCTGCTCTCGATCTGATGACTCAGGGCAGGACCAAAGTTGAGGCGTACGCGATGGTCAAGAACATGCTTGAGACTCTTGTCAATTTGCCGGGGTTCTTGGTTCGTGTGAATCCAGACGAACAGGGTGGCTTCGAGGTCACGTCGGAGGGTTCGAGCCAATGGGAGTCCGCTTGGAATCGACATGGGTCAAGTACCGGGATAACCGCCAGTGCCGCAGATTCTGCATGAGTCCAAAAGCGCCTCGCGGACAAGAGGGGGATAGAAGAACTGTACGGGAGCCTCACGGTCTCTTCCGTCCCACTTCCCCCGAACGCGTTAGCGGCCGCTGTGCCGGGTGGGGGCACTAGTCGACCGGTGTCCGGGATGACTTGCGGTCCCTCTTTATAACCCGCAAAAAAGAAACGGGCGCACCCGCGAATCATAACTAAACGAGTATCATGGCGGAGGAAGAGGGATTCGAACCCCCGAGACCCTTGCGAGCCTTGCGGTTTTCAAGACCGCCGCCTTCAACCACTCGGCCATTCCTCCGTCCTCAATCAGACTAGCAACAACGCAACCCGTTACGGTCGGACAGTTGAGATTGCCGCAGCAGCAAGGGCAATGGATCTCCACTGGCATGACTGTTGAAGCCGCCAACCTGAGGGCTTCGTGAGGCGTCCGGAACTGAAGCTTCAATCTCCGGATTGCGGGACCGCCACAACCCCTCGTGGATTCCAGCGGGGCTGGCTTGACAATGGGCTGTTAGCGCTTGAGACCCCAAGACCTGGTTTGATGCCAACAGGCCAGTGCGGCAAGCGAAGGCACCAGCGGCTCGGGAGGGTGCACGCCGCGCCATCCATGGTCGGAGACTCCTCGCCAACGTCGGCTCATTGGCCACGCACGAGGGTTCTGGTGCCGTGACTCTCGTGACGCAGCTCTTGGTTGCCACCGAGTGAAGCATCGGAGTCGTGCAACCCAAGTGAGCGACTGTCCAATGATCGATGCCGGCCCGCCGGGTAGGGCGTCGCTCCACATGAAGCAGTTGACAAGGATTCTGTCCTTGCTAACGTAAGGCAATGGCGAAGGTGACGAGCAAGCTGCAGGTCACGATCCCCAAGAGGCTGGCCGAACGGTACAGCATCACAGTTGGAGACTCGGTCCTTTTCAGGAGGCCGGGGATGTCATCCGCGTGATTCCCATGGCTGCGCAAGCTCCCTCCGCACTCGACCGGAGCCAGCGGCTGGCATTGTTCGATGCCGCTACGCAGCGACAGCGCGACCGTGAAACTGGAGTTGGCCCGGATCGTGTTCACGGTCGCGGATGGACTCGCGAGGAGTTGTACCGGCGTGGCCGTGTTGATTGACACCAACGTCTTGGTGTATCGCTTCGACCCACGGTTTCCGATCAAGCAAGAAATCGCCATTCGCATTCTTCGCTCAACGCTTGACTCGGGCAACGCACGGATACCCCATCAAGCTGTCGTTGAATTCGTCGCAGCGACAACCCGGGGCGGCACAGACACTCGGCTCCTCAGCGTTCCGGACGCACTACGCGAGGCCGAGGAAATCCTGTCCCTTTAGCCGATCCTGTACCCGAGCGAAGCAGTGCTGCGTACTGCGCCGCGCGGTTTCGCAGCATACGGGATGTCATGGTTCGATGCACACTTGTGGGCCTATGCGGAAGTCTACGGGCTCGATGAAATCATTGGGGCCTATATACAAGAGTGCCGAGTCAGGCTGCTTTCAGATAGGGGATTCTGTCTGCTATTTGTAAGTATCTGGCGAGCATGATAGAATAACAATAGAACAAAAGTAGATGACATCCCCTGTTACATACTTGGTTCGGCTCAAGCTAAGCCCGACCGGGTACGCCATGATGGAGTCGCTCCTAGGCCGTTTGAACTGGCTCTACAACCAAGCCTTGGAGCGCCGCAAGACGGCTTACCTGGAACACGAGGAGTCGTTCAGCTTTTACGACCAGTGCAAGTGGCTGACGCAACTGCGTGCAGCCAACGAGCACGGCTTGGGAGAGCTTGCGCTGGGGGCCAGCCGCGGCATGCTGCGGCGGCTGGACCACGCCTTCCAGGCCTTCTTTCGGCGCCTGCGGGCGGGCGAGGCTCCCGGCTTTCCCAGATTCCGCTCCATCCGCCGGTGTGTGACGATCGACGTGGCTGACCCGCACAGCGGCATGGTGCGCTGCCAGAACGGGCACTACCTGATTCGCGTGAAGGGGTTTCCGCGCCTGCGGGCCTACAGCGGGCGGAGCCTGCCCCTGGACGCGCCGCTGAAGGCGGTGCGACTGACCAAGCGCGGCCGCAAGTGGGAAGCGTCGCTGGTGTACGAGGTCGCACGGCAAGCGCTGCCAGCGTCGGTCTCGGCGGTGGGCATCGACCTGGGCGTCCGCAAGCGCATGACCTGCTCGGACGGCACGCGCTACGCGCGCGCTCGGCGCAATCGCAAGCGGCAGCGCAAGTTGCAGCGGGCGCTGGCGCGCTGCCAGCAGGGCAGCCGCCGGCGTGGCAAGCGCCGGGCAGCCTTGGCGCGGCGTGCGCGCAAGGAACACGTGCGGGAACGCAACGCCTGTCACCGGGCCACGACCGAGATCATCCGCCAGCACGGGCTGATCGCGGTCGAAAAGCTGCGCACCAAGAACATGACTCGCTCGGGGAAGGGAACGGCGGCGGAGCCGGGCTCGCAGGTCAAGGCCAAGGCCGGGCTCAACCGGGAGATCTTAGCACAGAATTGGTCACTTCTACGGTCGCAACTCAGAGAAAAGGCAAAGTGGGCCGGTCGAGAGTTCGTAGAAGTGAACCCGCACTACACGTCGCAGCAGTGCAGTCGGTGCGGCGCCCGGAACCATCCGGGCAAGTCGGAGACCTACCGCTGCACGTGCTGCGGCTTGGTCGCGGATAGGGATGTCAACGCCGCGCTCAACATCTTGGCGGCCGGGGTCATCGCCGCCGGAGCGCAAACGTGGGCCGTTGGGCCGTGCGTCGCTCCAGAACCGTATGTGGAAGCTGCCTGACTCGGCACTCTCGTATATATGCCCCAGGACTTTCAACACGGTCGGCTCTATGGAAGTGTGATGGCACGGGATCCGTTCATAGAGGCGGACTGATTGACCACCGGCTTGAACCGCTAGGCTCTTCTCGCGTCGGCACTCCGCCTAGCGACCTTGAGGGCAATCTTCTAAACCTATTCGAGCCTACCCGGCGTGCACCGCCGAATCGCGCCGCCGATGAATGAAGCATGGCGAAATACAGCAAGATCGAACGATTCATCGTCGCAAGCAAGCACCGGGACTTCGCCGAAGAGCAGCGCACAGCCATCGAATGCCCCGCCCGTGTCGAAGAGCTGCCGTGCTGGGAGCGCCCGAAGTCAATCGCCTGGCGCGTTTGGTAACTCTCATCGCTCCACTTCGGCTTCAGCACCGCAAAGTCTTGCACTCGCAGCTTGGTCCATTGGGAACTCTCGCTTCGGTCTGTTCCAGTGGCCGCCAGCTGCAGTGATGTACGCTGCAACTACATGCAGGGCAGATTGGATGGCAAGGTAGCCCTTGTCACAGGCGCGTTTGGCGGAATCGGCTCCGCCATCACGCGGCGGTTCTTGGCGGAAGATGCCGTCGTGATAGCCAATGATGTCTGTGGGTCGCCACCCACGGACCTGCACGCCCCAGGCTCCGACAGCGAGGAACGCCTGATCGTTCATCTCGCCGATCATGCGAAAGAGTCAGACGTCTCCGAAATGATGCAGCGCACGCGAGAACTGTTGGGCGGGGTCGACATCTTGGTCAACAACGCCTTTGCCGCGTTCGACGACACCGACATCGAGACCCTTCGCGAGCAGGACTGGGACCAGACCCTCGACGCCTGCCTGAAGGGACCATTCCTGTGCACGAAGCACGCAGTGCCCTTAATGAAGGCACGCGGCGGCGGCAGTATCGTGTCCATCTCCAGCGTCAACGCGCTCCGCGCTGTAAGCGAAACGGCCTACACGGCCGCAAAGGGGGGCCTGATCTCCATGATGCGCCTCGTAGCCGCCGATTTCGCCGAGTGGGGCATCCGTTCCAACGTAATCTGCCCCGGCACGGTTGCGACGTCCGCTTCGCTCGACTACTGGGAGCAGTTCCCCTCCGGCTTTGCCGAACTGAAGCGGATGTATCCACTGGGGCGGATTGGCGATCCTGATGACATCGCCAACTACGCCCTCTTCCTGGCCTCTGACGAATCCAGCTGGGTGACTGGCACCGTCCATGCGGTGGACGGCGGGCTAATGGCTGGCACCAAGCTCGGCGTTCGCTAAGCAGCTCGTCTGCTAGACTCCAACAACTGTGACACGCACCGCCGAAGCAATTCTCATGGCGGCACTGCTGCTAGCGGCTGCTTCCTGCGACTCAGAGGCGACCGAATCCGCCTCGCCATCGGCAGCGGCAAGCGGGCGGGCGGGCTTTCTGAGTGAGCGCTTCGCCGATGCCGCCTTCCAGGGCAACACGAAGGCCGTGGAAGAAATGCTGGAGCTGGTCGATGTCGACGCCGTTGACGAGGGCGGACGCACGATGCTGATGCTCGCATCCTACGGGGGCCACTCCACAACGGTTCGGTTGCTATGCGAGAACCAAGCGAGTCCCAATCTCAAGGATGTAAATCGTCGCACCGCGTTGATGTACGCCGCGTCGGGTCCCAACTCCCACACGGTCGAGATCCTGCTCGCCCACGGAGCAGAGGTTAACGTGACGGACGGGGACGAAGGGTACACGGCGCTAATGTTCGCAGCGGCCGAAGGTCACGCCGACATCGTCCAAATGTTGCTCGACCAAGGTGCGGACCCAAACCTGCGGGACATTGATGGCGAATCAGCTCTGAAATTTGCCACCGACCAGAACCACCAAGGCGTGATTGCGGTGTTGCAGAAGGCGGCCAAGGATTGACGCGCACGGGTCTAACAGTCCCGGATTCTACGACCCGCACCAGTGCGCCAATGTCGCCCGCCGCACGCTGGCGTTTCGTCTGCCTAGCAAGCTTGGTCTTGCCGTTCGCTGCCAAGACATTCGCCCACGAATTCACCATCACGCCCGCGACCATCGTTATCAGGGGCGACGGCAGGTTCCAAGCCGAAGTCGGCCTCGACGCTGATGCCCTGGCTCTCGGCCTGCCCCTAGAAGCGGACTCTGAAGAAGTCGCGAGGGGGATGCGGGAAATCCGCGAGGGCCAATTCGAAGCAGCAGTCCAAAACGCTCGCAACGCAGTGCGCGACGACATCCGCATCGCCTTCGACTCCGCACCTGTAGAGTTCGAGGTGCAGTTTCCCCACACTGGCACTCCGGCGGCGACCAACGCCGACCCGCCGACAGTGTTGGGAGCCCTCGCCAGGCTCACGGGCGAAATCCCAGTTGGCGCTCGCGAGCTAACCTTCCGAGCGCCAACTAGGTACAAGACGGTATCGCTCGAGATCGTCTCGCCAACTCTGCAGGCTCCACTCAACCTCCTGCTGGAGCCAGGTCGGGCCAGTCCGCCGTTTCCGCTCGTCGAGACCGGGCGAGCAATTCCACGCCAGGGTGTCTTCAGTAGCTACCTCAAGTTGGGCTTCACCCACATCGTGCCCAAGGGACTCGACCATATCCTTTTTGTGCTGGGACTGTTCCTGCTCAGCACCCGTTGGCACCCGCTGTTGTACCAAGTAACCGCATTCACCGTCGCGCATTCGGTGACCCTCGCACTGTCCATGCAAGGCGTCGTATCCCTGCCCGAGCGGTTCGTGGAGACCCTGATCGCACTCTCGATCAGTTGGGTGGCAATCGAGAACATCGCCACATCCGAGCTGAAGCCGTGGCGAATCGGCTTGGTCTTCTGTTTCGGCCTGCTCCACGGGCTAGGCTTTGCCGGCGTGCTCAGTGAACTGGGCATGCCCGAAGGCCGGTTTCTGGCCGCGCTGCTGTCGTTCAATCTCGGCGTGGAGCTTGGCCAGGTCAGCGTGATCTTGATGGCATTTGCGGTCTTGGGGCGGTTCCGACATCTTGAGGGGTATCGTCGCTATGTGATCCTCCCCTGCTCGGCAGCCATCGCGGCGACGGGGCTATGGTGGGCGCTGACCAGAGCGCTCGGGTAGCCGACAGCGGGAAGGCGCTTCACCGAGGGCGACTCTACGAACCGCGCGCATACGAGCCGCTATCCAATTCCATCTACGGTCTGCTCTATGGTGCGCTGTTTGAGCACAATGGCCCGACTCCAGCTGGCAAGGGCAACGGCACTATCATGGTGTCTCTGTGGCTACGGTCTTCATCCCTTCCCTGCTGCGACCCCTCGCAGGCGACCATGACATGCTCGAGGTGGGCGGAGCGACCGTTCGCGAGGTCGTGGAGAACCTAGTCGAGCGCTATCCCGGCTTGAGAGAACGCCTGCTGGCCGACGGGCAACTGCCCGGCAACATTTCGGTCGCGATCGATGGCGAGGTCTCGACGCTCGGGCTGCTAGATCAGCTGGAACCGGACTCTGAGATCCACTTCGTTCCAGCAATCTCCGGAGGGCGAGAATAGGGCGATGCAGACTCCGTGGGGCGAAATTGAAGTCCGAGATGCGCATGCGCACTTCTTCGGCCTGTCATTTTTCAAGGCTCTAGCGCGGCAGAAGGCGGTTTCTGACACAGCGGCGATGGTAGCCGCGCTCAGTTGGGACATGCCACCCGACCGCAACGAGGATCTGGCCGAGCGCTGGGCAGGCGAGTTGGACCGGCATGGTGTCGCAAAGTCCGTGCTGATGGCAAGTGTCCCCGGCGATGAAGCGGCGGTAGGCGACGCGGTGCGGGCATTCCCTGACCGCTTCTACGGCTACTTCATGCTCAACCCGTTCGCAGACGGTGCGCTGCACAGGGCTCGCACGGCCTTTGAAGACCTGGGCTTACAGGGCTTGTGTCTGTTCCCAGCAATGCAGGGATTCTCGGTCCAAGACACGGGACTCGGCGCATTGTATGAACTGGCGTCCGAGGCCGACAAGCGCGTGGTATTCGTTCACATGGGAGTGTTGACCGTCGGCATTCGAGCCAAGCTCGGCCTGCCGTCGAGATTCAACTTGAGCTACTCCAACCCGATCGACCTGCACCGCGTTGCCATGGATCATCCCACCACGAACTTCGTGCTCCCGCACTTTGGCGCGGGCTACTTTCGCGAGGCACTCATGCTGGCTTCCCTAGCACCGAACGTCTACCTCGACACCTCCAGCAGTAACAGCTGGACGAAATACCTGACTCCGCAGCCCAGCCTGCAAGATGTCTTCGCCCAAGCGCTGGATGTGGTCGGTCCGAAGCGTCTATTGTTCGGCTCGGACTCATCGTTCTTTCCTCGCGGCTGGAATTGCACGGTGTTCGACACTCAATGCGAAGCGTTGGCCCAGGCGGGCGCATCGCAGAGTGACGCCGAGGCAATATTCGGTGCCAATCTGGCCCAACTGCTCAGCCCAGAGTCCTGCCGCTAGGCACACGCAAAAGCCTACCCTCGGATCGTGCGGACATTCCGGCGTTCACGTCCCGCTGGAACACTCAGCCTCGGCCAGTGGGTACGATGGAAGCAAGCTATGGCAAGTCAAGGTCTTAACCGACGATACTTTTTCTTCGGCTCGCTGCTCGCCGGCGCGATTCCGTCCGGTGGCTACGGAACGGTCAAGTCGTTACGGGCGCTGGGGTACAAGCCCTACTACGACAAGCTGAACGTTGCGGCGATCGGCTGCGGCGGCCGAGGCGGCCGCATCTTGAACGAAGTGGCGCAGACCGAAAATATCGTCGCGCTGTGTGACGTCGACGAGAAGCGCGCCGCGGAGAATTTCCAGCGATACGGCAAGCAGCCGAAGTACGCAGACTTCCGCGTAATGCTGGAAAAACAGGACAAGAACATCGATGCATGCACCATCGGGATCCCCGACCACATGCACGCGGCGACGGCTCTAGCCTGCATGCAGGCGGGAAAGCATGTCTACCTCGAAAAGCCGTTGACGCGCACGCCCTGGGAGGCGCGCCTGATGGTCGACGCAGCCAAGAAGTACGGCGTCGCCACGCAGATGGGCAATCAGGGCTATTCGCACGAGAGTATTCGGGCCACAAGCGAGATTCTCTGGTCGGGCGAGATCGGCGATGTCCGGGAAGTACATGCCTCGTCGTCGCCAGGGACCCATCCGGTTGGGCTGACCTCGATGCCGGACGAGACGTCGGTGCCCGCGGGCCTGAACTGGGACCTGTGGCTGGGAGGCGCGGACATGCGCTCCTACAACCCCACATTCACGCCTTACAACTGGCGGGGTTACTTCGACTTTGGAACCGGCCAACTCGGCAACTGGGGCATTCACGTGCTGGGGCCGGTGAATATGGCGCTACAACTGGGAGCGCCGACAAGCGTGGAACTGTTGCGGCAGGTTGATTCCAGCCAGTGGACATTCCCGACGCGAGCTGTTCTCAGGTATGATTTTCCGGCGCGCGGCAAGATGCCGCCGGTATCGGTCTATTGGCACGATTCGCCCCGGCCGACCGAAGAGGAGGCCTATCGCGTGCCAGGCATGGAGGAGCAGACGATCCTGCCGCCAGCGAACAATCTCAGCGCCAAGGGGCGCGGACCGGAGCCGCCGCCAAGCAGGCGGCGCGGACCGCGGGCACCGCGGACCGGCCCGCCGACGGGCGCGGGAGGGCCGGGCGTTGCAGTATACGGCTACGAGCGGCGCGGCGACCCGGTCCAGCCCGGCGTGCTTTCGAGCAACGGAGCCGTCTTTATGGGATCGAAGGGCATGATGGCTACGGTTGCACGCGGGGAAGGCGTGCATCTGCTGCCCGCCGAGCGCTGGCACGATTACGAGCTGCCACCGCAGCTCTTGACGCGCTCGCCGGGCCACATGAACGACTGGGTGCGCGCCTGCAAAGGCGGCGAAGCAGCCTGCTCGGACTTCCGCATCTCCGGGCCCTACACCGAATGGGTCGTGCTGGGCGCGATCGCGTTTCGCGTTCCGGGCAAGCTCGATTGGGACAGCGCGAATTTGCGGTTCACCAACAGCGACGAGGCGAACAAGTATGTGAAGCCATCACTCCGGAAGGGGTGGGAGTTGAGCCTCTAGCGGTCCGCACTGCACAAGCCTGGCACGCCGCCACTGGTTCGCACGCCGTCCGGCCAGCGGAGCTATCGGGTTACGTTGGTCACTGGCCATCCAAATAGACTGGATGGCGCTTTTCCCTCCGCATGCTCTCGTCGAAACGGCGGGCGATCCCATCCAGCCGCTCGACGATCTCCGGACGCTCCGACGCGAGGTTCCGGCTCTCCGCCCTGTCGGCGTCCAGGTCGTAGAGCTCCGCTTCCTCGCGCAGTCTGTGATGGCGCTCATACAGCTCGGGATTCTGCAAGTACCAGAGAGATGCCGACTGCTCGTGAGGCTCGCTATGGCGGAGGAACAGCTTCCAATTTCCGAGTCGGACCGCTTGCAACTGCATCCCGAAATAGTAGAAGAACGGTTCCTGCGAAAACCCTTCCGTCTTGCCCAGCAGCAGGTCGGCGATCGAACGCCCGTCGATCACCCTGTCGCTAGGAGTGTCCGCGCCCGCCAGTTCGGCCAGAGTGGGCAGCAAGTCGAGAATCGAAGCCGGCTCGCTCGTCTGAGTGCCCGCAGCAACCGTGCCGGGCCACCGGAAGATACCCGGTTCTCGCATTCCCCCTTCGAAAGTAGTCCCTTTGTTTCCCCGCAGACCGCCGGCGCTCCCGCCAGCACTGCGCTTCCCCCACCGGCCGCCACCGCGCGTAGGTCCGTTGTCCGATGTGAAGACGACAAGCGTCTTCTCGTCCAAGCCGAGTTCCCGGAGTGTCCGTAGCAGCTCGCCCACGCTCCAGTCCAGTTCCTCCACGGTGTCGGCGTACAGCCCGTGTGGGGAGCGCCCCTCGAAGTCCTCCGAAGCATTCTGCGGGTTGTGCGGAAAGGTGTGCGGAAGGTACAGGAAGAACGGTCGGTTGCGGTTCGCCTCGATGAATTCGACAGCCCTTTCCGTGTAGCGCCGTGTCAAAGTGTGTTGGTTGACCGGTGCCTCCACGATCTCGTCGTTGTCCAGCAGAGGCAGCCTCCAGAATGCGTGCTGTGGCCGGAGAACGGTGTCAGGCTCCCACTTGAGCATGTCATTGGAGTACGGCAATCCGTAGAAGAAATCGAAGCCGTGGCGCTGGGCGCGGAACGGCTTGGGCCAGCCGAGATGCCACTTGCCGATCGCCGCAGTGGCATAGCCCTTGTCCGACAGGATCTCCGCAATGGTGATTTCGGCGGGTGGCAGGCCCGTCAATTCGGTCGGGAACAGCACGTACGGCACTCCCGCCCGGACCGGGTAGCGGCCAGTCAGCAGAGCAGCCCTCGACGGGCTGCAGAAGGGAGCGGCCGTGTAGAAGTCTGTGAACCGCATCCCCTCTGCCGCCATGCGGTCCAGATTCGGGGTGCGGATGGTCTCCGATCCGTACACGCCAAGATCGCCATACCCGAGGTCGTCAGCGAAAATCACAACGAAGTTCGGCTGTTCGGCCAAAGCGTTGGGCACGGAGAGCGCTAGCAGGACTGCGAAGTGGACCAAAGTCGGACCGCGCCGTTGGCGGGTCTGCGATTGCCCCGCGGAGGCGACGCTAGCTAGGGTTTCTTGGGAGCGGTGCATCGGGATCATCATGCCAGAGCTTACGGCTGAGTTTCAGCGCCTCCTGCCAGCTACACTCCTCACGGGCCCCCATCTAAGGGCCTGCACGCCGCTCGGCTGGGCCATCCCCTTGCGAGCACTGCCTAGATCGCGGTATCGCTAGTCACCACCATTGCCGTCATTCCACGAAGAGCGCGTCTCCGGAGGCTACCTGCCCTGCCGTTTCCAGCCCTGCCACGACTCTGGCGGGGGCATGCCAGGTCAATGACTGAACGATGGAAGTTCGGATCGGGGATCGACGACACGATTCGGCGTGCCGCGACAGCGCGGTGCGTTGGCAATGTCCGCAAGCTCGCCCGTCCGAGTGCCCGAAGAGCGCCTAGCTCTTGGGGACGCTCAGCCGGACCACCGTCACAGAATGCTTCGGGAATTCGTATGTAAACCGCGGACCGTCGATCCGCACCTGCGTTTCGCGAGCCGCGATCTTGTTCGGCTCTGAGAAGCTGTTGGCGTCCTCAAGCGTCGGAGCCGTGATCGTGGTCACGCTAGCAACGTTGTCGAGGTCGCCTGCTGCGTTTGCGATCTCGACAGTAGCCCGAATCGCCTGCGTGGCAGAAGTGTTGACCACTTTGAGATACAGCTCGGTGCCGGCATCGTCGGAACTCGCAGTCACGTCGAGCGCGGGGACGCTGGAGCCGAGTTCGGCGTCACCGGTGTCTAGCACGACGTCGCAGTCCACCGCCGTAGCCAAGCGCCAGTTGCCCCTGTTCCGGTTGTATGCCTCGATCACCGAATATGTCGCAGACGTGAAGACGTCGTGGCGGCTCGCTTGGATGATTCCGCCCGGCCAGCCGTTCACCAAGTCGGACACTGCGCTCATGCGGATAAGGTCTCCCTGGCGTTCAAAGGCGTTCATGAGGCGTGCCCCGTACATTGCCGACTCCATGGTGTGCTGGCGCGGGACTCCGAAGGTGGTGTTCCATTCGTTGAGCGCAACTCCGATCTCGCGATTGGGTACAATCTCCTCGATCATGTTTCGAACGCGGCCATAGAGCTCTTCGTACCATAGAGGCCTCGCCATCAGCGCCGCGTAGCCTTTCGGGTCGTCTTCCTTAGGTCGGTAATGGTGGATCGACAGCATGTCGATTTCACCGCCGATCTCTTCGAGCACAACCCTGTTCCAATCCGGGCTCTCGTCACCGACGGCGATGATCTTAATGGACGGATCCACAGCCCTCATCTGGCGGATGTAGCGCCGGGCATTGGCCGCGTAGGTGGAGGCATCGGAGTGGCCGCGAACCCAATCGCCCCAGATCTCATTGCCTATCTCCCAGTAGATGACACCGAATGGCTCGGGATAGCCATCGCGTGCACGCAGCGCGCCGTACCGGGAACTCGGGTCCCCATTGACGTACTCGACCCAGTTCGCAGCCTCTTCGGCGGATGCCGGGCGCGATTCAGAGCGAATGTCGCCGCCCGCTGCGCGAATCTGCGCCGCCTCGACAACTGTCACCCCCGCGCCCTCGACATTGACGACGATGTTGGGCTCCGCTCCGACGAGCCGACAGAATTGCAAGTACTCGATTGTCCCGAAGTCGGCGGGTTCGGGGTCGTCGTCCCACGACATGTTGATCCACACTGGCCGCTCGTCCCGCGGACCGATTCCCCATTCCCAGTGGTAGTCCTGCGCAACGTTGCCCCCGGGCCACCGAATGAATGCGGGTCGCAGCGCGAGGACTCTCTCCAGCACGTCCGCCCGGATGCTGCTCGTGGCGTCGCCTGGCATCAGTGACACCTGATCTACCCAGATTGTCCCGACACCGAACATGCGCAGCACGAATCGAGCGCCCGGGTCCGTCCTCGCAACCGGCAATTCAAATTCGTACCTCGTCCACTCAGAGGGGATGCTCTCCAGTTCCGTGACTCCGTAAACCTCGCCGCCCGAGCGGTCCTCTTCCAAAGACACCGCGAGAGACCCGGCAAACGTTCCGCGCGTATCGACACCGGAGTCCGTACGAACCGCGTTCGCGGCGCGCAGCCACAGGGAGGCCCGATAGGTCACCCCTCCGCGCAGAGGAATCCTAGGCTGGTAGATGCCGTGCCCTCGTTGCTCGGGCAGCAGGTTGGTCAGGACTTGGGCACGATTCTGGTAATCCGAGGGGTAACCCTGTTCCGTGATGCCGTATGCTTTCCCTCCCAAGAGGAAACCGTTTGCATGGTTGCGGGTGTCCGGGTAGCGCTCCCAGTAGTGGGCCGCCGCTGGGGGCGGAGCGACATCCTCGAACCCCCGGTTTACCAGAATTTCGGCCCACAGCCCCTGCTTGATGTTCTCGAACATGAACTCAGCGAAATGGCCGTAGAGTAGGTCGCTGATGGGATTCAGGCGCTGCGAAGCATCAACCCGAATCGATGCCTGGTCGATGGCTTCGGAGTCGACTTGCGACTCGCCACACGCCTGTAGCATCGCAGAAGCGGCGATCAGGGCGCCTGCAAGAGGACGCATGGCGAAGCTCCTCGTTCGGCAGATTCGAGGCAGGCTGAATGCACGGAGTCTTCGATGTCGCATTGTCTGTTCCCGGAGCAATGGATAGCACAGCGACCTACATGCTGGCAATGCGCACGGGCCGCGAATCTGGTGGCGGCAAGAGCAGGAACCCTTTTCTTGGTGACATCGTCAGATGGATGCGAGCCACGCTAGATATTGACGATGAGGTGCTATTCGCGGTGCAGGATCTGGCGGCAGTCGAAGAGAAAAGTGCGGGCAAGACGCTCTCCGACTTGGCTCGGCAAGCACTCCAGCGACAGCCGACCGAATCTTCGGAAGTACGGAACGGGTTCCCGTTGCTCCGCAGGTCGAGAAACTTCGTGACTCCTAGCCAAGATGACCAGCTGCTTGGGAATGAGCTTGGAAAATGAGTGCTTATTGACGTAAATGCGCTGATCGCGCCGTTCGATCCGAGGCACATCCATCATGACCGAGCGCACATTTGGTGGGAGCACCACCGTGCGTCGGGCTGCGCCTCTTTTCCGCTGACCCAGAACGGCTTCGTGCGTGTGCTGTCGCAACAGGGCTATCCCAATTCTGTCGCCACTCCGGTTGCGATCCGCATTCTCGGCGAAGCGGTGCGCGCGAATGACCACGGATTCTGGCCGGATGACTTGTCAAGCACTTCCGACAAGCACTTCCGGTCGGAGCGAATGTTGGGTCCCAAGCAAGTGGCGGACCTATACTTCCTTTCCCTCGCTGTCCAAAGGGATGGGCGCTTGGCGACATTCGATCAAGCGATTCCTCTGTCCGCAGTGGCAGGCGCCACTAGTAGGCACTTAGCCATACTGGCGTAAACCGAGTCTGCCAAGAGCGAGAACCAAAGCCACACCCCATGCCAAGGTTGATCCCGCGAACAGGGAGACCTTCGGGTGGGCTATCCTGATCCCGCCGTTGGCGGGCGCAGCCACTAGTGGCTCGGTTGATCGGCTGTCCTTGCCGACGGGAAACTGTCTCAGCGCTAAGAGTGAAGGCCTGTTATAAGAAGGTGCGATGACACATTTGATCGGGGCCGCATCGAAGGCACTTGAGACTGCAAGAGGAGAATCCCTGGGCGCACTCGACAAGCAGCCGGGACCTGTCGGTCGATCACTCCTCCTGGCTGTGGCCGGTCTGCTGGGCTGTTGGGCAGGTTTGCACCCGCCGGCGCTGTTTGCCGCAAGCGAGACAATCCGCGCCTCTGCGAGAGCGTGCGCAGAGTTCGACTGGCGAGATCAGGGAGGCGCAGCGCGGGCGGAGACCTATCGCGATGCCGTGCGCTGCTTCAAGGCCCTTTATGTTCGCGTTGCCGGCGGCGGGCGTTCGAGCGGGGCGTTCGCGGAGGAACTCGCGAAGCGGGTCGACGCACTCGAAGCGGCTTACCACCAGAGCCGGGACACGTGCCATCTCCGGCAGCAGCTCAATCTCGAAGACTTGGGTTGCGGGACGGCCAGCCTTTCGCCCCAAGAGTTCGTTACCATCCTGAAGACGATGATTCTCGATGAAGATGCGGGCTGGGTGAACCGCGACCCGGCACTCGCCAAGGCACTGCGGTTAGACAAATGAAGCGCCTTACGGCGGGAGAAAGATGGTAGTGACTCCGAGCGCGAGAGGAAAGGTGATTGCGGCTGCCGTGCTGGTGAGCCTATTGGCCGGACCGGTGGCATCGGCTGCGCAACCGGCTCGGCCACATGTGCTGCTGATCTATACCGACGATCAAGGCTACGGAGACGTCAGCGCTCTCAACCCTCAGTCAAGATTCCTGACGCCGAACTTGGATCGGCTTGTCCGCGAAGGCGTGGCATTCACCGACGCCCACTCCTCCGACACTGTCTGCACGCCGTCGCGGTACGGCCTGCTGACTGGTCGCTACAGCTGGCGGACAGCAATGAAGAAGGGCGTTATGGGAGCCGAGGGGAAGGGGCTCATCGCGGATGGCAGAACAACGCTGGCTTCCTTCCTCCGGGACGAGGGCTACCGGACAGCGATGGTCGGCAAATGGCACTGGGAATTACTAATCTGAGTGCCGAAGACACCGATTTAGGTGTATCCGCCAGCAAGAACACAACATGTAGGAGTAGGGCACGGCGAGATTGGCGAGAGTTTTAGCCCGTTGCAAGCATGGCTGGAAGCATCGAAATG
>LXNI01001810.1_pt1 | contig 16841 bp, 10 predicted proteins | sample 809091 | NCBI WGS metagenome assembly LXNI01 (sample SAMN04870527, study PRJNA318959) | sponge metagenome | biome: 01000161; feature: marine sponge reef; material: water | host: Sarcotragus foetidus | place: Greece: Milos, Mediterranean Sea | collected 2013-05-29 | depth 5-7 m | reverse complement strand
CTTGGTGTAAGGCGCAGATTGGACCCATCGAATACCAGGGACGAAAGCAACGAAAAGCGCCAAGTGTCTTGGGCTACGAGAGACAGGACAGAACCATCGCGTTCAAATGCTCCGACAAAATGAACTGCGAGTTTAGGACCGGTCTACCTGTCTACGTGGTTGACGAAGACATATACGAAAGCCGCCCCGACCTGGTCATTGGAACGGTAGATAAGTTTGCGATGCTTGCGTGGCGACCAGAAGCAAGGTCGCTGTTTGGAGTCAGCAAGACCGGTAAGCAGGAGTTTTCGCCGCCAGGGTTAATTATCCAGGACGAGCTTCACCTTATATCCGGTCCGTTAGGATCGATGGTAGGGCTGTATGAAACACTTATCGAAGAATTATGTACGGACCGGCGACGTGGACAAAATGTGCAACCCAAAATCGTAAGTTCTACTGCCACAATACGGCGGTATGCTGACCAGATCAAGGCGCTATATGCAAGAGATGACGTTGTCCTATTTCCTCCTCCAGGCTTGAGCGCTGGAGATTCGTTCTTCGCACGGTTTGCACGTAAGGAAGATGGCAGACTTGACAATGGCCGAAAGTACCTGGGCATTCTGGCGCCAGGGCTCGGTTCGATGCAAACTGTTCAAGTCAGGAGCTTTTGTTCTCTTCTACAGACTCCAATTTCAATGGCTACTAAAGACAGAGACCCATGGTGGACTCTAATTGTATTTTTCAACAGTCTCCGAGAACTTGGGACGACGCTATCACTATTCCAGTCCGACATTCAGGATTACTTAAGGGTTTTGGGTAACCGGACCGGCAAAAGGTTTTCGGCGCTACGCCAGTTGCGTGATATTCAGGAGTTGACCGGGCGGCTACGTAGCAGCGAAGTTCCCAAGGCAATATCGAACCTTGAGACTAGCTATTCCGGCGCCTCTGGCGGAACTGCGGTTGACGTCTGCCTGGCGTCAAACATAATCGAAGTCGGAATTGATATAGACCGACTTTCAATCATGGCGGTGGTCGGACAGCCAAAGACGACTTCTCAGTATATTCAAGTAACAGGCCGAGTCGGTCGTAGGTGGTGGGAACGTCCTGGTTTGGTCGTTACCCTATACGGTGCCTCCAAACCTAGAGACCGTTCTCACTTCGAACAGTTTCGCACCTACCACTCACAATTGTATGCACAGGTCGAGCCAACTAGTGTAACGCCGTTTTCGCCGCCCGTCTTAGACCGGGCACTCCACGCGATTATGTCTGGGTATGTGCGCCAGCGGGGTGATGAAAGTCAGTCCAGTTCTCCATATCCCTACCCTAAGAAACTGATTGATACGATTAGAGATGTAATAAGGCGGAGAATTCTGGCAATAGATAAAGATGAACTTAGCAACTTCGATAAGATATTCGATAGACGGATGGAGGAGTGGCGTAGGTGGCAGCGCACTCAGTGGGGAGCCTTTGGGCAGGCTGATCCCAACGCCCTGCTGCGGCAAGCTGGGGCATATGTAAAAAGCGATGCGAGACTTATTACTTGGCCAACACCGACCTCGGTCCGCAACGTGGACGCGGAGTGTGAATCGGAAATCACCAGTCTATACATGAGAGATTGGAGTTAATTTCATGACTGAAGGACCAGTACGTCGTTCACAAATGATTGCCCCTTTCGGTACGGGCGCACTTGTGGTGGCCAGAAACGGAGTCTCTTTGATTTCTGGTGGTCTCGATCACTGGTTCAAGAGGGAAGACGGGACTGGAAACGTCGACCTTGAAGAGTACATGGTGCACGAATGGCGTCTGGAAAAACTTCTGCAAGTTGACCACTTCCGTCTTCCCGCGGATTTCCGAAGGGGTTACAAAGGTCAAGATATTCCTAACGCTTGGCTGACACAGCCATTCTTGCGCTTTCCAAGATGGCATTTTTGTCCTTCGTGCAACCGGTTACATGAGAGGCCTCTCACAGAACGTGGGAGAATTTGGTGCCCGGCGTGTAATAGAAAAAATAGGAAAAGGCCTTTGTTCCAAGTTCCGTTTGTAGCCATGTGCGAGAAAGGCCATATTCAGGACTTTCCCTGGCGTGAATGGGTCCATCGCTCGGAAAGTACATCTTGCCAGAGAGATCTCCGCCTGATTGCAACGGGAGGTGCTTCTCTAGCTGCACAGCACGTCAAGTGTGATTGCGGTGCAAAACGCACTTTGGCGAGGATCACCGAAGCAGACCCTGATGGCTTTACCTTCCTTAGCAAAAACCTGCTTCAGGATCAGGATGAATGTGAAAGTCGCCCTTTTTTGTGCCGGGGACTGAGACCTTGGCTGGGAGAACAGGAGCCATCGGATTGTGACCGTCACTTAAGGGGCTCACTTCGAAGTGCATCAAATCTCTATTTCGCAGTAGTTAGTAGCTCGATTTACCTACCTCGAAGTAGCGATTTCGTGCCTTCCAGCTTGATTTCTCTGATGGAGGAACCCCCCCTCTCGACGCTCATTAATTTACTTTCCGGAGTGACAACTGATATCCAGCCCCAACTCCTGCGGCAGCCACAAGAACTGCTTCTAGAACCATTCTCAGATGAACAGATTCACTCTGCTTTGCAGATTGTTCAAAAAGGTGAGTCATTGAGCGAAGCCGCAAGCACGGAACCTATTGGCAACGAGGACAAGGACATCGCATTTCGGAGGGATGAATTCAATGTCCTACGTGTCCCCAGAAAAGATGACCAGTTGTTTACTATTCAAGCAAATATGGAACACTATGAGGAAATCGTAAGATCTCACTTCTCTAATGTGATTCTCATACACAAGCTAAGGGAGACCAGAGCGTTTGCTGGGTTTACGCGAGTGTACCCGCATGACGGTACAGGTCTAGAAGACAGAAAAAAGTTGTTGCGCAAGGAGCTTCTTAAGGGCAACAGGGACTGGTTGCCTGCATATGTAGTGTTTGGGGAAGGGATATTCGTAGAACTGGACGAAAGCCGACTGAGACAATGGGAAAATCGTACCAATGTTAGCAAGAGAGCGAGACGGCTGGACGGCCAGTATCAGCATGTAAGGCAAGCCAGAAGACTGCGCGACCGACTAATAGACCAAAGATTCGTACTACTGCACACCTTATCGCACCTACTAATGAATAGGCTTACGTTCGAATGCGGGTACAGTTCTGCGGCATTGCGCGAACGACTCTACTATTCCAGCCATCCTGACCATCCAATGGCCGGTATCTTGATTTACACTGCTGCGGGCGATGCTGAGGGCACGATGGGTGGACTAGTAAGAATGGGAAAACCGGGCAACTTAGAGCCTGTACTCCGCCGAGCCTTGGAAAGTGCCAACTGGTGCTCCGCCGATCCCGTCTGCGCGGAAGCCGGAGAGGTCGGAGGGCAAGGACCTGATTCACTAAACCTCGCGGCTTGTCACAATTGTACATTGGTGCCGGAAACAGCCTGTGAGGAGTTCAACAGGATACTTGACAGAGGAATGGTAATTGGAACTCCAGGCGATACGGACATCGGATTCTTCGAATTACAGCAGGTGAAGTGAATGCCTGTCCCAATACTGTCGTTCTTTACAGGAGGTGGCTTCCTTGACATAGGGTTCGAACAAGCCGGCTTCGAAATAGTCTGGACAAATGAGATTGAAACAGCATTTGCGGAAATGTATAAACACGGAATGAGTTCATGGCGTAAATCAGTCAGCGGAACCCAGAAAGGGGCTGCTATATCTAACCGCAAGAGCATCACAGATCTGCAGCCTAGCGAAGTAATAATAGAAGCTTTTGGAGAGCCCGAGCCTTCTATCTTTGGCATTATCGGTGGACCGCCGTGCCCAGATTTCAGCATCGGCGGCAGAAATGGAGGAGCCGAGGGCGAACAGGGGAAGCTTACTCAAGTGTTTGTTGACCTGATTTGTGGTATCAGACCAGATTTTTTCGTCATGGAGAATGTCCCAGGGCTCTACAAGACAGAAAAACACCGCAAGTTTTTAACCTCAATTATCTGTCAACTGGAGCACCCTAGCATTGGGTATCTGACGAGCACACGCATCCTAAGTAGCTTGGAATTTGGCGTGCCACAAGACCGGGACAGGCTATTTGTGATCGGTCTATCATCGAGTATGGTAGAGGGACTCACAGGTATGAAACCTTTTCTGGGGAACGAGACTTGGTTCCCTTGGCCAGTGCCCGTATATCCTGGCGCGAAGAATTTGCCATGGCCCGGTGAAAATCCTTTCAGAGGCCAACCTTCTTGTCCTGAAGGCATTCCTCTCGAGCTCACGGTCTATCCTCTGCTCAATAGTTCTCCTCCTCCTACTAGTCTTAGCAACGGACTGGAAGCGTTCAAACCATATTCCCCTAAGTTCTGGAAGATACCTGAAGGGGACAGTTCCGGGAAGTCGTTCAAGAGATTGCACAGATTCAAGTATAGTCCCACTGCTTGGTACGGAAACAACGAAGTCCACCTGCATCCCTGGGAACCCCGCAGACTGTCAGTTCGCGAGGCTCTACGCATTCAAACTGTCCCTGACACTTACATTTTGCCTGAACAGCTCTCTTTGAGTTCCAAATTCAAGATGATCTGCAACGGTGTGCCATGTAGACTAGCCAGGTGTACGGCTGAGGCCCTTTCCAGATTTCTTGGCGGAGTTTCGGAAGAGAATCTGTAGTCATGTCGCCCTAGAATAGAAACACACTGCATAAGACATGAATCTTCGTGACGAACTTCTGAAATGGTTCGTTGAAAATGGGCGTAGCTTCTCGTGGCGAAAGAGTACGACTCCGTACGTCGTGCTTGTTACTGAAATCCTTTTGAAAAAGACAACAGCCGGTGCGGTGGAGCGCTTCCTACCTGAATTCCTAGCACAATTTCCCGATCCATTCTCACTAACTGAATGCTCGGTAGAGGAACTAAGGGATTTCTTGGCGCCTCTTGGACTGTCGATGCAACGGGCAGTCCAATTGAAGAGTCTGGCCGGAGAGCTAATTCGAAATTACGGGGGGCAAGTACCTTCGCAACTAAGCGAGCTTCTTGAATTATCTGGCGTTGGTCCCTACAGTGCTTCGGCGGTTCGTTGCTATGCCTTTGGCCAAATTGAAGCTCCAGTAGACACCAACGTTGCTAGAATTATCGTCCGTTTCCACGGCATCAGCCCTTCAAGATATGAAGCAAGGAAGAGCCCGGAAGTTTGGGAACTGGCAAGAGAATTCGTTGGGCAGGACACTAAGACTGTGCGAGAGGTAAACTGGGCATTGCTAGATCTCGGCGCTCAAATCTGCACTGCTCGAAAGCCGAAGTGCATCAGATGCCCTCTCATAAGAGAGTGTCGCTTTGCCAAGGACGGAAAGTTTAGGGTGAAGTGAGCGTAGCTAGGTGTCAGACCCTATACGTGACTTTCGGTCGACCCCAATCACTGGACCGCGAAATCGGAAAAAGAGGTGCATCCAGACGGGCGCGGCCGACTCTAAACAGAACACGAATCACGCTTCACTAAGTGCATGATTGTTGCCACATTGATTAGGTCTCCCACAATAGACGCTGCACTACGCCCGTCCGCGGAGAATCTGATCTTCTACGTGTTTGGCGACTAAATCAATCCTACGCTTTGGCTCACGGTCCAAACATCGGGGGCTAACATTTTGTCAGGGGACATTACATGGAATTAGACGAATTGGCAGAGAAGCTAAGGAGTATGTGGGAGGCAGCCCCAGTCGGTGGAAAAACTCCCATGGTTCATTTGTTCGGTGTCAGGTACGCCCAAGAGCTGGAAGAAATGGACCTTGAAGCCATTGCGGAACTGGCGGGACGTCCCCGCAGTATGGGGACTGAAATTCGGAAGGGGCGTGCCCTAGCGCAGTACGTCATTGAGAAACAGTAACCAGGCGGTAAACCATCGGAGCGCACATCAGTTGCGAAGGAAGGCAGTGAGCTTTGTACTGAGTAAGATGAATTTGAACGTGACACAAAGACCATTTCACAGAACAATATACAATCTTCTGCATACCATCCTCTATACTGATCCGCTGAAATGCGGCAGAGCGCTATATCAATACAGTACAGTTCTATACAACTGACAGCTCTATTCGACCGACAAAACGGCACTTCACCGAAGGGAAAACGCAGTATGGTGAAGTATTCAGTGTCACGTCGCAGTTTTATGAAGGGGGCGGCTGTTGTTGGCGGCGGGCTGCTGCTGGCCGGATGAGTGACGGAGCTCCGTCGGCGTAGGAGGCGATGTCGGCGCCTATGGCGGCAATGAAGGCGGAGGAGAGTTTTACGCCGCTGGGCCGATGCCGGGGTCGCCGGACCATGCGTAGGGCTGGACGAAGGCGCTGCCGGACCCGCCGGAGGGGATGCTGCTGTCGCCAACTGTGACGGTTACGTCGTTCACGCTCTCGGACGTGGATACACGGTTCCAGGGCGACGATGATATCTGCGACAACTTCAGCCTGCGCTATCGCAAGGTGCTGTTCGGGATCGATTAAGAGATTCCGTGGACCTATGTGCGAGGTGAAGAGCTGGACCAGAAGATGAACCTGGGGCTGGAGGCCAGAGATATTCCAGAGTTTATGCCGGGATTCGGGCTTCTTGGTTTTTAGTGGATTGCGGGGAGTCGGCCGCTATCCTTTTTTTGTGCAAGCGGCCTCTCGGGTGACGCATGAGACGGTCTTCAGGTTGGTCTGGGAAGGGCCGGGGGAGAGTGGAGTCTACGTTTGGGACGGGAGTCGTCTGGAGGGGAATTCGTGTCGGCGATGGTTAGAGTTGGTTGCCGGCTTAGGGGGAGGAACAGGGCAGGCACGAGGCCTGCCCCTACCGGACCGTTTGGGGGTAAACACTGTTGGCTAGACACAATGCTGGGGAAGATTGAGCACGGTCGCTAGCCAGGGCGGGGCGTTGCGGGGGCGCAGCCCCTGCACAAGGGAGGGCCGAAGGCCCGAACGCACAACTGCAGTGGTCAGTGGTTAGTGGTTAGTGGTCAGTAGTCAGTGACTGGGCAATCAGTTGAGGATGGATGTGAGGACTGGACTTGGCATAGTCGGCGCCTGGGGTTTGCGAAAGTCTATCCCGGTATTGGGCTGCATGCTCCGGGCGAAACGTGTTTGACAGTGGTGGGGAGGCGTGCTATAGTCGCGGGGTAGTTGCCTCACTGTTTTGTCCACTTTAATTGACCAGCGCGATTGTTTGATACAGTAAAGTTACATACAGAAGACATAGCGGCTTTGCGCCAAGGAGGAATGCACTATGGCGAAATCTTCGGTTTCACGTCGTGAATTTATGAAGGGGGCGGCTGTTGCTGGCGGCGGGGTGCTGCTGGCCGGCTGTGCGTCTGAACCGGCTGCGCCGGAGGCGGTGGCTGATTCGGCGCCGATGGTGTCGATGACGGCGGAGGAGATTCTTACGCCGCTGGGGCTGATGCCAGGCTCGCCAGACCATGCGAAGGGCTGGACGACGGAGCTGCCGGACGTGCCGGAAGGGATGCCGCTGAATCCGCCGGTGACGATCACTTCGTTTACACGGACGGACGCGGATACGCGCTTCCAGGGCGACGACGACATTTACGACAATATCAGCCTGCGCTATATCAAGGCGCTGTTCGGTATTGAGTACGATATCCCCTGGACGTATGTGCAGGGCGAGGAACGCGACCAGAAGATGAACCTGGCGATGGCGGCCGGCGATATTCCGGAGCTGATGCCGGGGATCGGGCTGTCGATGTTCCAGGACATGGTGGCGGGCGACCTGGTGGCGGACATTACGGATGTCTACGAGGCGACTGCGCACCCGAAGTGGGTCAAAGAGTCGCAGGAGTGGGGCGATCATCAGCTGTGGGCCTACGCGGAGGTGGACGGCCGTAAGATGGCGTTCCCGAGCATTGCCCAGGCAGGCCAGGATGAGCAGATTCTTTTCATCCGCACGGACTGGCTGGACAAGGTGGGCATGGATGTGCCGACGACGCTGGAGGAGATGGAGGCGGTGGCGGAGGCTTTCGTCACGAACGATTTGGGCGCGGGCCCGCCCGGCTCGACGGTCGGCGTGATGGCGTCGCGTGATCTGCAGAGCTGGTACGGCGGCCTGGGTCCGGTCTTCGGCGGCTTTGGCGTGCTGCCTTCGTGGTATACGAGCGTGAGTACGTTCACGAAGGACGGGCAGGGGGGTCTGAAATTCGACGGCATCGATCCGGCGATGAAGGATGCTTTGACCCTTGTGAGCCGCTGGTACGAGAAGAAGATCCTGAGCCCCGACTTTTTCACGAAGGGCTACCAGGAGAACCGCACCGAGGTCGAGGGCAACCGCGTGGGCATGAACTACACGCATCCCTGGGGCGGTGTGGTGGCCGGGGCGATTGGCAGCATGGCGAACGACCCTGAGGCAACCTGGGACTGGTTCGACGTGCCGGCAGGGCCGGTGCGCAAGGGCAAGAACTATTTCAGCCCGCTGCGCACAGGCGTGTTCCCGTTCCGCAAGGGTTCCGAAAACATCGACAAGATCCTGATGCAGGCGAACTTCGAGGCGGAGATCGTGTTGAGCCCACAGCGGCGCTATCACGGTTTTGAAGGGCACAACTATGATTGGGTCGAGGGTGAGGACAGGGTTGTGCCTCAGTCGGGCGGCACGCATGGGTACGGCATCATCAATACGCGCGGTGGCGCCAACATCAGCCCGACCTCGAACATGAACAATATTCAGTGGAAGCTGAACTATAAGGAGACGGTGCCGCGCGGCGAGTGGGACGCGATGATGGAGCTGCTGCTGGACGACCCGACGGGTCTGCAGACGATGCAGGACGAGGGCTGGCTGTTCCTGGCGGAGCATTCGCTTGAGGACACGATTCGCAACGAGTGGAACGCGGCGCCGACGGAGCTGCAGAAGGAGAAGTGGACGCAGCTGCAGACGCTGACGGATGAGACGTACTTTGCGATCATCACCGGCCAGGTCCCCATGGACGCGTTCGACGAGTATGTGACGACATGGCTGGCGCAGGGCGGCGAGGAAGTCCTGGCTGAGATCAATGAGTGGTGGGCGGCAAAATAGTGGTGAGTGGATAGTGATAGTGGATAGCGGGCATCTCCCCGCTATCCACTTTTTTTATTATGCAAGCATTATCTCCGGTTATTGATGATCTGAAGGAACAGGCCTCGAGGTTTGTTCGCTATCTGCCGCGGTTGTGGCCGCTGTACGTGATGGTGATCCCGGCGTTGATCCATTTGGTGCTGTTGAGCTATTACCCGATGTACGGGATCCGGATCGCGTTCCAGGATTACAAGCCGGCGCTGGGCTTTGACAAGTCGCCATGGGTGGGGTTGAAGCAGTTTCAGTTGATGCTGGAAAACCCCTCTTTCTGGCAGATTTTCCGCAACACGATCGTGATCGCGACCTCGAAGATCGTGACGCTGCAGTTCTGCGCGGTGATTCTGGCGCTGCTGCTGAACGAGGTGCGAAAGCTGTTCTACAAGCGGAGTGTGCAGAGCCTGGTGTATCTGCCCTACTTTTTGTCGTGGATTGTGCTGGGCGGGATCATGCTGGAGATGCTGGGCTCGTCCGGTGTGGTGAACCAGCTGTTGCAGCTGTGGGGGGTGGAGCAGCCGGTCATCTTTTTGGGCAACAACCGGACTTTTGTGCCGGCTCTGGTCTTGAGCCATTTGTGGCAGCAGGTGGGGTGGGCGACGATTCTGTATTTGGCGGCGCTGACGAGTATTGATCCGCAGCTGCTGGAGGCGGCGGCTATTGACGGGGCGGGGCGGTTTCAGCGCGTGCTGTATATCATTCTGCCGGGCATTTTGCCGACGCTGCTGCTGGTGCTGTGCCTGGACTTTGGGTTGCTCTTTAATGCAGCCGGTTTCGACCAGGTGCTGAACCTCTATAACCCGGCGGTCTATTCGACGGGCGATATTCTGGACACGTGGATCTACCGCGAGGGTTTGCTGGGCGCGCGTTTCAGTCTGGCGACGGCGGTGGGTTTGGTGCGCTCGGTGCTGGGGCTGATTTTGATTGTGATCAGCTTGCGGCTGATCGCCCGCTTCACCGACTATCAGCTCTACTAGGGAAAAGCAGTTTTTAGTAGTCAGTTTTTAGTTTTTAGTGAACTGCGGGAAAGGCAGTTTTTGGTAGTCAGTTTTTGGTGGTTAGTTCTTAGTGAACTGCGAACGGCCGTGGTTGGTGGGTTGAGATGGTGTGGGGGTGTAGACACTGTTGGCTAGACATGATGCTGGGGAAGAAGGCACACGGTCGGTGAGGCATGTTTTTGTAGGGGGGCGTTGCGGGGGCGCAGCCCCTGCACAAGGGAGGCCGCTTGCGGCCGACCGCCCAAAAATACAACAATGAGGGGAGAACGAACACCTCTGCTCGCCTCGTTCAGGGTCGCGTATAAGTTGCGGCTGCGTAGTTACCAATTAAGATAATAAGGAAACCTTGCAGGCGGTTGGTGCAAATGTAACGGGTATGTGCTTTTAGCTTGATGCATGTGCGTGCACGAAGGCCTGTAAGAGTGAGAACGTAAGCGGAGCTGTTGACCAAATTCAGGCAGGCGCACACTGGAACGCCTGCATCACCGCTTTGAGGAAAGAAACAATGCCAGACCATCCAGTTTCCCGACGCTCATTTGTCAAGACCGCAACTATCGCGTCGTTAGGGATAGCCCTGGCGGCCTGCCAGCCAATACCCCCCATTGAGGACGCTGAACCCGCCATGGGCCAGGTCACCGCCGCCCAGGTCACCGACCCCGAGAGCCTCAAGGCTTTCGTCCTCGCAGCCAAGGCCGAAATTCAAGCGATCGCCACAAACCTGGACGAAGCGGCGAAGCTCAAGCAGTGGGTCAAAACGGAGGGCGACTGGAAATCCGGCTCGACCTTCCTCATCATTTTCGCCGAAAACGGAAACGTCTACGCTCACGGGAACGACCGTGACGCCGAAAACAGGAACCTGCTCGACGTCGAGGACGAACGCGGAACCAAGGTCGTCGAGGAACTCTTGGCGGCGGCTGCCCAGGGCGGCGGTTTCGTCGAATACTACGACGACGGGCCGAAGACCGCATACGCCGTCGCGTTCACACGACGGTTCGTGCTCGTCGGCGGCTACTCGCAGGACGTCTCCCATGTCAATGTCCGCATCGCCGATCTCCCCAGGCCAGCAGTCACCGCCTCCGAGGTCGTGGACCGCGAGACACTCATCACCTTTGTCGAAGAGGCGGCCAGGATCTACCAGGAGTCCTTAAAGTTCGAGGGCGGTATCCCCCTCGTCGAGATCAAGAACGCCTTCCGGGTCGAAGGAGGGGACTGGAAGTCAGGCGCCATCTACCTGTTTGTCGTGAGTGGCGGGGGCGTCACCCTGTTTCACGGGTCCGAACCGTTTCGCGAAGGCAATCCCACCGACATGATGAGGACCGACTCGCAGGGGGTGAGGATCGCCGAGGAGCTGATCGGAGGCGCCCGGCGCGAAGGAAGTTCCTGCGATATCACTACGACAACCCGGCCATCGAAGGCGACGAGGAGACCGGTTCCCCGAAGCTCGGCTACGCGGTGAGCCTCCAGTTGCCCAACACCGACGAGAAGATGGTCATCGGCTCCGGCATCTATATCGACGAGGAGTGACCTGGGGCTCGCGGGACCAGGCGCCGGCACGGAGCCGCACTACGATTTCGGTCACGATGACATCAGTTCAATCTTCAGCCAACGGCATGGCTGTCCCCCAGCCGATGCCGTGTTTGCTCTCTTCGCCGGCTGAGATCGCTCTTGTATAGGGGGAGGATGTGCCGGTTGCAGCTATCGCAGGGCCGGAACTGCAGTGGTTAGTGGTTAGATAGGGAATTACGATGAACAGGTCCGAATACAGGGGCATCTGGTCAAGAACGTTTGACCTCTTCAATTATCTTTTCCTGCTGCTGCTGGGGCTGTCTTGTATTATACCTTTGATTCATTTGCTGGCGCTTTCGTTCAGCGACCGGGCGGCGGCGACGGGCGGGTTGGTGACGCTGTGGCCGGTGCGTCCGACGGCGATCACGTATGAGAAGGTGCTGGAGGCGGGCGTCTTTTTGAACGCCTTCTGGATTTCGGTGATACGGACGGTGATTGGAACGACGCTGCAGATGACGCTGATCGTCCTGATCTCGTTCCCGCTGTCGAAGGGCAAGGATGAGATGCCATTTCGGAACATCATCATGGGCTCGGTGGTGTTCGCGTATCTGTTCAACGGCGGGCTGATTCCGTGGTTCCTGGTGATTCGCAAGCTGGGCATGTTGAACACGATTTGGGCGTTGATCGTTCCGCAGGCGCTGCCGCTGTGGAACGTGATTCTGATGATGAACTTCTTCCGGCGGGTGCCGAAGGAGCTGGAGGAGGCCTCGATTATCGACGGCGCCACGTACTGGCAGATCCTGCTGCACGTTTACCTGCCGATCTCGATTCCGGCGCTGGCGACGCTGACGCTGTTCGGCGCGGTCGGTCATTGGAACGCATGGTTCGACGGTATGATTTTGATTGCGGACCGGGATTTGATCCCTTTGCAGACGTTTTTGCGCACGGTGGTTGTGAAGATGGACATGAACGAGTTTATGCGCAATCCTGAGGATTTCGACATGTTCTCGGACAGGTCGCTGCGGGCGGCGCAGACGCTGGTGACGGTCGTCCCCATTCTGGTTGTATACCCCTTTTTGCAACGCTTTTTTGTCAGCGGCATCACGCTCGGCGCTTTGAAGGGCTGAGCCATGTCGACACGTTCGCGGTCCTCGGCGGGCGGCTCTGCCGCGCAAACTCTCAGGGTGCCGACGGTTGTGTTCGGGGCTGAGTGCCGCGAGCCGATGCGGCGCGGGTTCGATACGCTGGCGCGGCTGTTGTCGTTGACGCTGGGTCCGCTGGGCGGGAATATCGTGAGCCAGCGGGTGAATACGTCGGATTTTGAGCCGCTGGAGGACGGTGCGACGATCGCGCGGCGCTTTACGGATTTGCCGGACCGGGTGGAGAATGCGGGCGCGATGATGATGCGGCACATTGTGTGGCATATGCGCGAGCGGTTCGGCGATGGGAGCGTGACGGCGGCGGTGCTGGCGCGGGGGATTGCGGGTGAGCTGCACCGTCTGATCGCGGGCGGGGCGGATCCGGTCCTGCTGCAGCGCGGGCTTGAGAAGGGCGTGGCGGCGGCGGTCGGCGCGCTGGAGGCGATGTCGATCCCGTTGACGGAGCCGGAGCATGTGGCGGGGGTGGCGAAGGCGGTGATCGATGATGCGCGGGTGGCGCAGCTGCTGGCGGAGATGATGGATGTGCTGGGGCCGTATGGGAATATTCTGATTCAGCCGGGGTACGGGCTGGGCCACACGTACGGGTTCCGCGAGGGGTCGCGCTTTGCGGGCGAGTATATTTCGCGCTATTTGGTGAGCGACAGGTTCAGGTATGTGGCGGCGCTGGACGAGCCGCATGTGGTGGTGGCGGATTTCCATTTTGAGGAGCCGGGCCATGTGCTGCATCTGCTGGAGCTGGTGAGGCAGGCGGGCGGGGACAAGCTGTTCATCGTCTGCAAGAATATGTGGGAGCGGGCGATCAGTGCGCTGGTGGCGGCGAATCAGCGCGGGCCGGTGACGACGTATGCGGCGCGGATCAAGCCGATGGAGGATTTGCGGCGGGATATGATGCGCGATTTTGCGCTGCTGACGGGCGCCAGTTTTGTCACGGACGTGGCGGGCATGGGGCCGCAGGACCTGACAGCCGATGACCTTGGGCGCGCTGAGCGGCTGGTGGCGACGGGGGAGTATGTGTCGTTGATCGGCGGCGGCGGGGATGTGCAGGCGGTGGATGCGCATATTGACGTGCTGCAGAGCCGGCTGGCGCTGGTGGAGGAGCGGGAGGAGAGAGAGCTGCTGCGTGAGCGCATCGGGCGGCTGCAGGGCGGGATCGGTGAGCTGCGCGTGGGCGCGTATACGGAGAGCGAGCGCAATGCGCTGGTGGAGAGGGCGGCGCATGCGGTGAAGGTTGTGCAGGTGGGGCTGGAGGGCGGCGTTGTGCCGGGTGGCGGCGCGGCCTATCTGGATGCGGCCCCGGCGGTGGAGGCGGCTGCGACGGGTCATTCGGAGGAGGCGATGGCGATGAGGGCGCTGGCGCGGGCGTTGGAGGAGCCGGCGCGTACGATTGCGGCGAATTCGGATGCGCATCCGCCGCTGGTTGTTAATGCTTGCCGCGAGCAGGGGCCGGGGTTCGCGTATGAGGTGGGGCAGGGGTGTGTGCGCGATATGATGGCGGCGGGGGTCGTTGATCCGACGCTGGTGGTGAAGGCGGCGCTGGAGCAGGCGGCGAGCGGGGCGGCGATGTTGATTTCGGCGGAGGCGCTGGTGCTGCCGCGTGCGCCGAAGGAGAGTTATAGACCTTAAGGGCGGTTTTTGGTTTTCAGTTTTTAGTTTTTAGTGATGCCCGTCGTGCGGGGTGGATCCTTCAAGTATTGGATGGCGAAGGGTAGTGAGTAATGGTTCGGGGCGGCGGGGAATGTGAAGGTTAGAAGCTGAAGAGTTCGGGCCAGAAGGCGCCTTGGAATTTGTCGCCGTAATTTTTGCCGAGGCGCTGCATTTCCTGGGCGCATTGGTGGTTGTCGGCGCGGTCGCCGGTTTTGCGCCAGAGGCAGGCGTCGGCCTGGATGTGGATGGCGATGGCGCGGCGGTGCTGGCGGTGGGCGAGGTTGGGTCCGGAGCCGTGCAGGGTGAGGCAGTGGTGGAAGTTGACGCAGCCGGCCTGCATGTTGAGCGGGACTGTCTCGTACTCGGCATCGCCGGGCATGTACTGGCGGATTACACGCTCCTGCTCGGCCATGTCGTAGCGGCCGAAGTGGCTGTACTCGGCGTGCCAGCCCCATTTGTGACTTCCCTTGACAAAGTACATTGTGCCGATCTCGGGGTTGACCTCCTGGAGCGGGATCCAGGCGGTGAGCATCTGGGGTCGGTCGCTGCTGCGCCAGTAGTTGTAGTCCTGGTGCCAGGCGACGTTGGCGGATTCGTGACCGCCGGCGGGCTTGGTGAGGAGTTGCTCGTGCCAGAGGCGGACGGCGGGCGTGTCGAGGAGCTGGGCGGCGAGCTGGCCGATATGCGGGTTGATGACGGCTTCGGCGAGGACTGGGTTGCACCAGTGTGAGTTGTCGACCTTGTGGAGGGCGTAGGGGTCGTCGCCAGGGTTCCAGAAGCGGGACATCGGTTCGCGGCCGGTCTCGTAGCGGCCGGCGTTGACTTCGTCGACGGCGTAGACCAGCTCTTCTTGCTGGTGGACGTCGAAGATCTGGGGGCCGAGCTAGTAGCCGTCCTCCTGGAAGCGGGTTCGCGCGTGGTCGTCAACTGCCAATTCCTCTGCTAGCATTCGCTGTTCCTCCTGAGAAGTGTACAGTCTTCGATATCCTACATCAGCCTTTGAGGCCGGTCAACGCTATGCCTTCGAAAGTTTGGGCGGCGTACAAGGGCAGGCACAAGGCCTGCCCCTACGGGTTTCGTCATCAGGGAGGGGGCCATCAGCTGCTGAAGCGCTCACGCTTCGCCGTCTGCCCGCGGGGTGAGTACTGTGCCATCGGCAGCCTCGGCGCGGAAGGCGAAGGCCCAGCCGCCGTGGTTGGAGCCGGTTTCGTTGCTGAGTTTGAGGAGGATGGTGTTGGCGCCGGCGCGGAGTTGCACGGGCTGGCTGCGGCCGCGGAAGGCGTAGTTGTGGCCGAGGTCGATGAGGTCGTCGTTGACGCGGAGGGCGAGGGCGTCGTCCCAGGCGAGGTGGAGTGTGGCTTCAGTGTCGGTGGGCGCGTGGAGGATGCAGCGGGCGAGGGCGGCACCGGTGTCGGTTTTGCCGACGCCGCGGCCCCAGGGACGGAAAAGGTGGTTGAAGTCGAGGAAGCCGTGGTGGGCGGCGCGGCGGTGCCAGCGGGCGCTGTCACGTCCCTGCTGGCGCGAGCCTTCTGTCAGCCAGGAGGATTCGGGGCCGTGGAGGCCGTCGTAAGTGGTTTCGGGGTTGAAGGCGGTTTCGGGGGGGAGGGTTGCGGCCATGGCCTGGCCGTCGTGGTTGGCGAAGGGGCCGCAGAGCCACCATTCGCCGCTTTCGGGGAGGGCGAGGTCGTGGGTGCCGCGGGGCAGGTCGACGCCGGGGAGGAGCTGGGGCCAGTCGGGCATGGTGAAGAAGGGGCGGACCGGGTCTTCCTGGTACCAGTAGGTGGTGGAGCAGATGTCGTTGGCCATGCAGCCGAAACGCATGTGGATAGACTTCTGGAAGGGGAGCGTGTCCTTTTCGAAGAAGCGGTAGCCGACGAGGCGCTGGGCGGGGCGGGCTTGGCCGACGTCGTCGTGGACGTAGTAGGGCATGGCGGCGTAGTGGTGGGTTTCGGGCGGGTGGAGGGCGCCGCCGTAGCCGGCGCCGAAGGTGTCCTCGCCGCCGATGCCGCGCAGGAAGGCGGGGTGCTCGCCTTCGCCGTCGATGTAGATGTTTTCGGCGCCGCCGTGGCTCCAGCGGTCGGTGTCGTCGAGGAGGCGGACGCCGTAGACGAAGCCGAGGAGCTGGCCGGGTCCGTCGGCGTCGAGCATCAGGTATTCCTCGCCGTAGCTCTGGGTGGGCATTTCGCGGCGCCAGCGGGCGCAGAAGCGGCGGGGTTCGTGCAGGGTCTGGCCGGGATAGCGGTGCCAGTCGACCTGGAGGTAGGCGTGGTTGCCCTCGGGGCCGGCTTCGAACTCGATGCGGGCTGAGCGGGCGAAGGGCATGGGGAAGTAGCAGTTGTAGCCGATCCAGGCTTTGGCGGAGAGGAAGTGGGTGTCGATCGGATACCAGCCGAGGCCGTGCATGACGCCGAAGAAGTCGCCGACGGGGGCTTCGACGTAGGGGACGGGTTCGTCGTCGAAGTAGATGCGGATGATGGCTTTGCGGCTGGCGA
>LXNI01001809.1_pt1 | contig 16847 bp, 15 predicted proteins | sample 809091 | NCBI WGS metagenome assembly LXNI01 (sample SAMN04870527, study PRJNA318959) | sponge metagenome | biome: 01000161; feature: marine sponge reef; material: water | host: Sarcotragus foetidus | place: Greece: Milos, Mediterranean Sea | collected 2013-05-29 | depth 5-7 m | reverse complement strand
CGGGAGGCCGTTGGGGATGCGGGTGAAGTTGCCGCGCCCGGTGGTCTTCTGGTCGTGGTAGCGGAAGGGCGCGTGGTCGGAGGACACCTGCTGGATCGATCCGGCCGCCAGGGCGGTCCAGAGGGCGTCGCGGTGCTCGGGGGCGCGCATCGGGGGGCTGCACACGAACTTGGCGACCTCGAATCCGCCGCAGGGGTCGTAGACGGTCTCGTCGAGCACCAGGTACTGCGGACAGGTTTCGGCCACCACCGGTTCCCCGCGCTCGCGGGCGCCAGCCACATGAGCCGCCGCGCCCGCCGAGGTGACGTGCGCGATGCAGAGAGGCGCATCCACCACCCCGGCCAGCATGATGGCGCGATGGGTCGCCTCCGCCTCCACCACCGGCGGGCGGCTGGGGGCATGGAATGCGGGACCGGTCTTTCCCGCGTCCAGGTGCTGGTTGATCAGGTATGTGACCGCGCAGTCGTTCTCGCAGTGAACGTAGACGAGTCCGCCGTTGGCGCCGGTCGCCTCCAGCAGGCGCAGCAGCCCGTCGTCGTTGACGATCTTGTCGCCGTACGTCATGTAGACCTTGAACGAGGGAAACCCTCCCTCGATCAATTCCGGCACTTCGTCGAGAACATCGTCGCGGACATCCGTGACTATGGTATGGAAGCCGTAGTCGATGACGGCGTCGGGCGCGATCTCACCCAGACGCCGGTCGCGCGCCAGCGCCAGCGACTCGCCCCGGCGCTGCAGCGAGAAGTCGATGATGGTGGTGACGCCCCCGCACGCCCCCGCGACCGTGCCGGTAAAGAAGTCGTCGGCGGTGGTGATCCCCAGGCGGTCGATGGGGTGGGCCAGATGGGTGTGGGTGTCGATGCCGCCGGGCATGACCCAGTGGCCGCTCGCGTCGAGGACCTCGCCCTCGGTGGTCAGGTCCCGCCCGACGCCGGCGATCCGCCCGTCCCGGACGAGAACGTCGGCCGGCTCCATGCGGTCGGCCGTCACCACGGTGCCCCCGGCGATCAGCAGTTCACTCAACGCGCGCTCCTCCTTGCTGGCGACCCCCGGACCCGCGCAGAGCCTGGTCCGCGCGAGCCCGGGGGCCGGTCGGTGTTCGTTGCGATGTCCCGGGTCGCCGCTACTCGGGCTGCGGAACGATGCGGATGTAGGGAAGCGGCTGCTCCCAGCCGTCCGGATACCTGGCCTCCGCGTCCTCGTTGGACACCGCGGGCAGGATGATCACGTCCTCGCCCTGCTCCCAGTTGGCCGGGGTGGCCACCTGGCGCGTGGCGGTGAGCTGGCAGGAATCCAGGAGCCTCAGGATCTCGGCGAAGTTCCGGCCCGTGCTCATGGGATAGGTGAGCGTCGCCTTGATCTTCTTGTCCGGTCCGATGATGAAGACGGAGCGCGCCGTGGCGTTGTCGGCGGGCGTCCGTCCCTTGCAGGTGTCGCCCGCGTCGGCCGGCAGCATGTCGTAGAGCTTGACCACACTCAGCTCCGGGTCGCCCACGAGGGGATAGTTGATGGCGTGCCCGCCGAACGACGCGATGTCCTCCGACCACGCGTGATGGTCGCCGACCCCATCGACGCTGATGCCCATGATCTTGCAGTTGCGCCGCGCGAATTCGTCCTTGAGCGCGGCCACGGTGCCCAGTTCGGTGGTGCAGACGGGCGTGAAGTCCTTGGGATGGGAAAACAGGATCGCCCATCCATCCCCGATCCAGTCGTGAAATCGGACGGTTCCCTCAGTGGTCTCGGCGGTGAAATCGGGTGCTTCGTCGTTGATTCGCAAGGTCATGGTGCTCCCTCCAGGTTCAGGGTCCGGTGCGGGTCTCGGCAGGCTCGCGAAGCGTAGCCATCGCACCGGGACTACGCCACACGCGATTGCCGGTTCCGCCGCAGGAACGCCCGCGGCGCGGCCGACCGTCCCGGCCTCCATCCGACCATCCTACAGGTTGCGGGCGAATGTCCGAATGCGCTGCATCGACTCGAGGATGCGCGCCTCCGGACACAGGAGCGAAACCCGCACCCAGTTGCGCCAGCGCTCCCCGAAGGAGGCCCCGGGGAACATCAGCACGCCCGCCTCGTCGAGGAGGCGGTAGCAGAAGGTCTCAGCATCCATTCCAAAGCGCGACACGTCGGCCCACATGAACAGGCCTCCCCCGTGGGGCCCGTGCGGGACGCCCAGGTCGGCGAAGCCGTCGATCAGCGCCTGGCGCCGGCGTCGATAACGCGCCAGATACTGCGGGCGCGGGTCCGGATCGGCCTCGAGGGCCGCGAGGGCGGTGTACTGCGAGAACGCCGGGCACGGGCCGGAGGTCGTGCTCTTGATGGCCTCCACCGCGTCGATGAAGGCAGGCGGGCCGACGAGGTAGCCGACCCTGAAGCCCGTCATCGCGTACGCCTTGGAGAAGCCCGAAAGGACCACCGAGCGCCCGCGCGCGCCCTCCGCGGCGAGCAGCGACAGGAAGGGCTCCTCGCGGAAGACCACGTCCTCGTAGATCTCGTCGGCCACCACGACCATGTCGAGGTCGGCTGCGGCCCGCGCCAGATCGCGGACGCCCTGTGGGCCGACGCAGGCGCCCGTCGGGTTCGATGGATTCACGAACACGAGCAGCTTACAGCCCTGCGCGTGCTGCCGGAGCTCCCCGCCCCCGAGCTCGAAGGGCCGGTCCCCGCCGGTGGGGACGGGCACGATGTCGCCGCCCGCGGTCCCGATGGCCTGGTCGTAGGAGCTGTAGCGCGGGTCCTGGCAGGCAACCCGGTCGCCCGGGTCGACGAGCGCCAGCATGGCCAGGAAGAGCCCCTCCTGGGCGCCGTTGGTGATGGCGATCTCGGTGGCGGGATCGACTTCGACGCCCTTCTCGCGGGCATACCGGCGGGCGATGCCCTCCCGCAGCGAATGCAGGCCACGCACCGGTCCTTCGTCCCATACGGCCATCCCCGCGCCCATCGCGCCGCCGAAACGGGCCAGGCCATCCTCCACGATCGCGGGCTGCGTGTGCAGGTCGGGATCGCCGCGGCCGAGCGAGATGACGTTCTCTCGCTCCCGCGCGAGCGCCATCATCTTGTAGCGCAGGGAGGTGGCCGCCTCACCCTTGCGCAGCGATGCGGAACCCGCACGTTCCCGGGACTTCATCGGGGCGCTCATGGCCGCACCCCCAGCGCCCACAACGCGGCGCGCTGCGAGGGAGCCGGCGAGCAGATCGACGACGCCTGCTTCCACTTGGCGATGCGCGGCCGCACGGCCACCGGAGCGGCGACGAAGCCGAGAGAGAACGGGTGCATTCCCTCGAGGCCGTCCAGCGAGCCGATGACGATGGCGTCCGCGAGGTCGGGATCGGGATCGCCCGGGAGCGACGGGCCGGCACCGGAATCCCCGGCTGACGAAGGAGCTCCGTGCGTCGTCGAGGACGCGGATGGATTCGGCGCGTCGCCGGCGGCAAAGAGCCGGTTCCCGATGGCGTGCACCCGGGGGATTCCCAGGTCGGGGGATGCGTTCCCATTCTCGAGGATCGCCGCCCCCGCCTCGTACTCGATCAGCTGAAACGCCGCCTCGGCTCCAGGCGGAGCGTCGGCGCCGGGTTCGATCACGCGCGCCCGCATCCAGTCGAGCAGGCGCTGATGCCGACCTCCGGGTCGGGCAACGATGACCGCCCCCTCGCCGCCGCCGAGGCCCAGGAGGGTCGCGAAGAGGGACTCCCCTTCGCCCTGAGTAATGAGCACGCCATCTGGTTCGCGGGCGGGAAACCCCACGCGCGGAAGCGCTTCGCCTACGCGGCGGCGCAGCTCTCCCATACCCGGCCGGTCCGGATAGTGCGTTTCTCCGGCCAGCAGGTGATGGCGCAGGCCGGCCCGCAAGCCTTCGCTCGGGCCCGACCGAGTGGGTGCGGACAAGGCGTCCGACGTTGCGACGCGAAAGGACTTCATCGCTGCCCTGGCGCGCTGGGAAACCGCCGCCTCCGCGGCGCTTCCGTGGGTCCCCGCGGGCACGTTTCCGTTGCTCGTTTCGGTCATCCGACAGCCTCCGGCGCATATTCGGCGATTTCGTGAATACGGTTCATCATCCCCCGCGTGCCCCATTGCTCCAGTGCCCGCGTCAATGTCCAGGCGTCGAAGCGGCAGCCGCTGATCTGCCCGCGCAGCCCGGCGAGAAAGAGGAACGCGGGCCCCAGCCTGATGGGATCCCGCCATCCCGCACGCGTCGCCGCATCCGCATCTTCCGCGTCGCTCTGCGTGAGGGAGGTCGGCTTGATGGGCAACCCCGGCGTCACCGTGTTGGCGCTGATGGGCAACCCCGCCAGCTCCAGCGCGAGGCATCGGGTGAATGCCTCCATGCCGAATTTCGATGCACAGTATGCGGCCTGCCGCGGGAATGCGCCGGTCCCCGCGCGCGAGGAGACGTTGATCACGGATCCGCCCTCTTCCCCAAGGAGCGGAAGGAGATCCCGGGTCAGGAAGACCGGAGCTTCCAGGTTTACGCTCATGATGCGCCGCCAGTGTGCGGCGTCCAGTGAAGCGACCGGCTCACGTTCCAACACGCCGGCGTTGTTGACGATGACGCGCAGCTTGCGGGCTTCCTTGCGCAGGGTGCGAGCCAGTCCCTTTCGTGCATCGTCCCGCCCGAGATCGGTGACGAGAATGCGAGCCTCGCCCCCCGCCGAGCGGATGTCGGACGCAGTCCACTCGAGCTCCTCCGGCACCTCCGACACCAGCCACACGCGCGCGCCCGCAACGGCCATCGACCGTGCAATTCCCCGACCCAGACCTCGGCCGGATCCGGTCACGAGAACGTCGATGCCCGCGACGCTTAGCGGAGGTGCAACGCTGGATGCGGGCATGCCTTATCGAAAGGTGGGCACACGTTGGTTCGCAGGGTGACAGGCAACCGGGTCGATCGCCGGGGAATCGATCTCGGCCCTAACCCACAAGCGCATCAACCAACTGGGCGCAGGCGTAGCCAAGGTAGTTCCCGAGGGCATATCCGAAGATGCCCACGATGACCGCGGGGGCGACCAGCTTGTGCCACTTCATCGCCATGCCGATGGCCAGCGCCGATCCAGGCCCGCCGATCGCGGCCTGGCTTGCGATCGAGACGGTGGCGAGATCGATGCGGAAAAGCCAACCGATCCCGTACGCGACGACGACGTGAATGCCGATGATGACGATCATGAAGCCGAAGATGGGAACGCCGGCGTCCAGGATGGTCGCCAGGTCGGAGGCCGCGCCCAGCGCGATGAAGAAGATGTGGAGCGCGAAGTAGGAAAGGACTTCGGCCCCGCGCAGCTTTCTCACCCACGGCAACTGCGCCACGATGAGCGCGATCGTCGTGAGCCAGAGGACGTCCGGCACCTCGCTCAGGAAGCTGACCAGTCCGTACCAGGGCGAGCCGTCCGCCATGGAGGGGAGCGCTTCCGTCAGCCTTTCGCTGATGAGCCGGGCCACCCAGAGCGCGGCGAGGGGCAGGCCTCCCAGGATGGCGAAATCCGTGATGCTGATGTCGGTGTCGGTCCAGCGGCGGCGCATCGTCTCCTCCTGCGCGTCCTGCTCTTCCTTCTCCGCCGGGTCCGTGGCCGATACCGCCGCCAACCCGGGACCGGACCGCCGCAGGAACATTGCGCCAAGGATCCCCGCCAACCACACCTGGAACAACAGGTACGGGACCGTCGACATGTTGTCGGCCAGCGCGGCCGCGGCGAAGGTGCTCGGTTCGACTTCGAGCCCCTGCCCGACCGCGGCGAAGTTCATCCCGCCCCCCGCGAAGGCGGCCGAGAACGCTCCCGAGAGCTTCCACGTTTCCGGACCGACCCATCCCGCCATGGTCGCGCCCGCGACTGCCCCGCCAACGAAGCTGCCCCCGCACGCGGCGAGATACGCGATCAGGAGCGGCCTTCCCGCGTTGGCCAATTCCTTCATCTGCGTGCCCATGATGACGAGCACGATCGCGTAGGGGATGGCGAAGGTGAACACGCCCTCGTGCGCGGGCCCGGTGTGCTCGATCACGCCGACGTTGGCGAGCGTAATGCCGAGCAGGGTGCACACGACGGCGGAGCTGATCTTCTTGATGACGTCGTAGCGCTCTTCCAGCCAGCGCGCGAAGGCCACCACGGCCAGCATGAATGCGACAACCAGAAGCGGGTCTCTCAGCATGGCGTTCGGGGCTCAGTGTTGTGTGAGTGGGAACGGTGATCGTGACCCTTCTCGTCCCGTAGCGACATGGGCCCGCCCATCGGCGACCGCGACCCGGACCGACGCCCCCGGGCGACCGGCTTCATCCGGGCCGGACAAGGCCCTCCACCTCATCACCCCGCCCCGCCGCGACCAGATTTGCGACCACGTCGTCGATCATGCCGCGCTGCCCGCCGCCGGTCCCGCCGCCCACATGGGGTGACAGGAGGACGTTGGGCGCATCCGCCAGCGGATTGCCCGCCGGCAGCGGCTCGTAGAGGAAGGCGTCCAGCCCCGCCCCGGCGATCCGGCCGCCGTGAAGGGCGTCGACGAGCGCATCTTCATCGACCAGCCCGCCGCGCGCCGTGTTCACCAGGATGGCCGTGGGCTTCATGAGCCCAAGGGCAGCGGCGTCGATCATGCACTCGGTCTGGTCCGTATGGGGCGCGTGCAGGCTGACCACGTCGCTCGCGGCGAGGAGCTCCGGGAGCGGCAGGAAGCGCGCCCCGACCGTCTCCTCGTGCGCCCGGGGCAGGGGCGTGCGCTTCGTGTAGACGACTTCCATATCGAAAGCGCACGCGCGCCGCGCGACCTCGAGCGCGATATCGCCAAGCCCGACCAGACCGAGCGTCGCGCCGTGCAGTTGCCAGACGTCCGGATAGCGCAGCCAGTTGAAGGCGATCTTGCGCTCCGTGGTGCGCACGGGCTCGACGCCAAGATCCCGGTAGTCCGCGTCCCGGGTGCCCAAGTGACCCGGAACCAGCTTGCGGTAGAGGCCCAGCATGAGCGCGATGGTCTGCTCTGCGACGGCGATGGCACCCCGGTGCGGGAGCACCGACACCGGCACCCCGGCCGCAGCCGCGGCGTCCCGATCCACCGCCCAGGGCGCCCGCCCCTGCACCTGGATCAGGCGAAGCCCCGGGGAGGCGCCGATCAGATCCGAGCCGATGGCCCGCTTGGCCGTAACGAGGGCATCCGCGGCAGCCGCAGCAGCGCGCAATTCCCGTTCATCCATCCCGCCGCCCCACGTCATCTCGACTCCGGCCTCGTCCGCGGTCTGCTGAAAGATGCCCTGGATCCAGTCCGCAAGGGGTTCGATATGGAGTGTGCGCACGGCTCTTGAGATTCCGTTTCAGAGTGGATGGGCGGATGAGATCCGGATGGCGTCCGTTGCACCGATCGGGGCGTGGCGCGAGCAACATAGAGAGCGGCTTCGACACGCGCGAGGGGGTCGCTATCCTCGGGACTGCCGCTCGAGTGCCGTCCATCTGCCCGCGGCCGCGGCGTCGAATCGGAGTCGCCCGGTGGTGCGGGGATCCGGCGGCAGCCGACGACGCCCCGTTCAGCGCCGCAGGGTCAGGGGCCGGTGCCCTCCGGCGCCACCAACTCCAACTCCGTGTGCCGGGCGATTCTCTCGAAGTCGCGGTTGCGGGCCAGGAGGGGACGGCCCGCGTCGATGGCGCTCGCCGCGACCATGCAATCAACCATGGCACGGATGGCGCATCCGGCGCGGCGGCAGGCGCGGTAGATGAGGGCGCCATGCTGGAAGTGTCCCAGCGAATCCGGGACGAGGATTTCGAAGCGGGACATCAACTGAAGCAGCTTCCGCGCCTCGGGCTCCGTTCGGCATCCCGCCAGCAGCTCCATCACCACGGCGGCGGGCGTGGCGATGGGTCGGCCCGCGTCAACCTCGGAGCGCAAGGCCAGGTGAGTGGGGCTCCCGGTGTTGCGGAGGTATTCGACCCACGCCGAAGTGTCGACGATCACCAGATGTCAGGCGGGCGATCCCGGCGCATCTCGTCGAGATCCCCGTCCCAGCCGACTCCCTGCATGGCGAGCGCCTCCTCCTTCGTCATCGGCACGATCGCCTGACGCAGGACCGCCTCCCTCACGGCCGCGGACCAGTCGCGCAGTCCATAGCGTTTTCTGACTGCCTCCAGATCGACTTCCGGAAGCCTGACTTCGAGATCGACGAAGGGGTAGTGGGCGGATTCGGGAATCCGGTACTCCGGGCGGGCCTCCCGCACCGCGGCCGCTCCCCCGCGCAGCTCTCGCTCCCGTGCCTCGCGCAGCGTCCTCCGGACCCACGCCGACACCGTTACGCGATTGCGCTTCGCAGCGTCGCGGATCTCCTCGAGTTCCGCCTCGGAGAGCACTACCTGCAGTCGCTTGCTCATGATATGAGTATGATATACTTATCCTGAGCCGGATTCAAGCCGCGGATCAGCGCTGGCCATGTCGCGCCCGCCTCGGTAACCTTGCAGCGATGGCTGGAGGCGAGGCACGAGCGGGCCGTGCTTCGCGAGTCTCCAGGTACTCGTGACCCAGTTTCCGCGAAATCCGGGAGCATCAATCCATGACCATGGACCGCCGAAAGTTCACCGCAGTGGCCGGCGCGAGCGCGATGGCGCTGGCCTGGGCGCAGGCCTGTGCCGAGGTGGCCGAGACCGGAGAGGTTTCGACCGCGACGGCCAACACGCTGCTCGACCACCAGGGATCGCGGGGCATCTACGACGACGCCGCGGAGCTGGAGCGGCTGAAGGCGGCCATCGCCAACATGGTCAACGTGCAGCGGACGCTGCGCGACTTCCCGCTCGATCCCGACGAGCCTCCCCTTCTCGTCTTCCGGAGGGGCTGAGCCATGCAGGAATCGACCTTCTTTCTGACGGTACGCGAACTGGCCGACCTCCTCGCCGACGGCTCCATCACCTCGGTCGAACTGACCGAGGCCTACCTGGACCGTGCCGAGGAGTTGGACGTCCCGCCCTTCGAGCTGCCCAGCGAGCCCCGCACCGACCACAACGGCAAGCTGGCCACCATGGTCACCATCGCGCGCGACCACGCCCTCGAGGCCGCCGAGCGCGCCGACCGGGAGCTGGCCGCCGGGAATCGCCGCAGCATCCTGCACGGGGTCCCCTACGGCGTGAAGGACCTGCTCGACACCCGCGGCATCCGCACCACCTGGGGTTCCGGCATCTTCCGGGACCGAGTGCCGGACCGGAACGCGGCCGTCATCGACATGCTCGAAGGCGCCGGCGCCGTGCTCATGGCGAAGAATTCGCTCGGCGAGTTCGCGGGCGGCAACACCAGCTCCGCCCTCAACCCGTGGAAGCTCGACCGCACCAGCTTCGGCTCCTCCAGCGGGACGGTGTCGGCGGCGGTGGCCGGCCTCATCGGCTTCGGCATCGGGACGGAGACGGGCGGCTCCATAGTATTTCCGGCCTCCGCGGTGGGGGCTTCCGGGCTCCGCCCCAGCTTTGGCCGCGTGAGCCGCTTCGGCTGCATGGCGCTCTCGTGGAGCCTGGACAAGATCGGTCCCGTGGGGCGCTCGGCGGAGGATTGCGGTCACATCCTGCAGTACATCGCCGGATACGACGCGCGCGACAACAGCACCGTCGACCGGCCGTTCGTCTTCCGCGCGGATCCGGGCACCATGCGCGGGCGGCGGCTGGGCGTGCATCGGCCCGAATTCCTGCTCTCGGGCTCGGAGAACACCCGGCGCGTCTTCCAGGAGGCGCTCGACGTCTTCGAGCAGATGGGCGTGGTGCTGGAGGATGTGGAGCTGCCCCTCCGGCCCACCGGCGCCCTCTTCACCACCATCGTCACGGTGGAGAGCGGCACCAACTTCCAGGCCCTCTTCGAGGACGGCAGCGCGGCCAACATGTTCTCGTTCAACGAGGACCGGCGCGCGGGCTGGATGGCCGGGCGCATGATGCCCGCCGCCGACTATCTCACGGCCCAGCGCATCCGCAACCAGCTCGTGCGCGAAACCGACGAGATCCTCTCCCGCTACGACGCGGTCATCGCCCCGACGTGGCCCAACGGCGCCGCCATGCGCGAGGTGAGCGAGGGCTGGCCCATCCCGGCGCGCAACGAGTGGGAGCCGCCCGACGACGTCAGCGGCCGCACCCCGCGCCTCAACTACATCGCCAACCTGGTCGGCCTTCCGGGGCTCGCCATCCCCTGCGGATTCGACGAGGACGGGCTGCCGCTGTCGCTGCAGATCTGCGGCTCGTCGATGGACGATCAGGCCGTACTGGATCTGGGGATGGGCTATCAGCGCGAGACGGACTGGCACCTGCGGCGGCCGGAGTATCCCTGGAGGGAATAGGACGCCGACTCGGACGGAGCCGCCGCGCGGACGCGGACCGAGCCACGGGGCCTGGCGGTGCCCCGTTGATGAGGGCGGGCTGACCCTCAGTTCCGGTGCAGCCGAAACACCCGCGGATGCTCGACGTCCAGCTCATCCCGGTAGACGCCGAGCACGTAGTCCACGCCGATCTCCATGACCGACAAATCGGCCGGGATCTCGACGCCGCCCAGCCATGCGCCATCGGACCCCAGCACCTGCCAGGTTTCCGGGCCGCCGCCTTCATTCGGCGCGACGAACGGTCTCAGCCAGATCGCTCCCGTCGGGTCCACCTTCACGTCCGCGTAGGCCGGACGCCGGTCGGGGACGGGCAGATCCTGGTAGAACTCCAGGATCATCGGCGGAAGCTCGTCCGGGTCCTGCAGGCGTGCGTCTCGTTCCCTTTCGAATGCGTCGGCGGACAGCTCCAGCGGATATCCCGGAATGCGAAGGATGCGAGCCGGCACGCCGTCGGCCGTCAACTCCTCGACCTGCATGTCGACGGCGTCTCCCAGGAAAACTCGCCCCGCGTGCGCCGCCACGAACGCATCGCGACCGAAGGGATGAGGGCCGGCGAAGGCCCCGCCGCCGCTGTTGACGTGCATGAAGACCTCGTTGCCGGCCGTCACCCCGATGCTGTCGACCGACTCGCCGGCCGGGTCAACGCGGAACAATCCGCCCGGCTGCCTGAGGAAGGCGCTCCCGCCCTCATGCCCCATCATGAACCGGATACGCGTCTCGATGACGATTTCGCCATTCCCGAGATGGGCCACGGCGTTTGATTCGGCGATCACGCCGGACGGGAGGGGCACGTTGAAGGTCCCGAGCAATGCCTGGTCCGGCCCGAAGAAGGTCACGCGGCCACTGGCATCCAGGACGATCAGCGAATCGCCGGCGTTGTCGAATCCCACGATCGCGCGGAACTCACCGGGACCATCCCCCTCGCCGCCCAGGGAAGCGATGTGGCTGCCTTCCGCCGTATACAGCCGGACTTCGTTCGAGCCTCCGTTGGCCACAGCCAGCGACCCTTCGCTCAGGCGCCGCATTCCCCGAACCCGGAAGAATTCGTGACCGGGTCCCGTTCCGGCTGCGCCGAGATCCAGCAGCGGCTCCGGCTCCACGCGCCATGCGTCCGAGTCCGACCATCGCGGTGCCGTGGATTCGACGATTTCGATGCCCGCGCTGTCCCGAACGGTCGTGGACGGGGCTTCGCCCTGCCGGCCGTCTCCGCCGCATGCCGCGCCGAAGATCAGGAACAGCGCGGGGAGGACGTGCTGGGGGAGGATGCGATGGGGGAGGATGCGATGGGGGAGGACGTGCTGGAGGAAGACGCGATGGGGGAGGACGCGATGACCGAAGCGCCCGATGGGCTCTACCTCATGCACATGCATCCCGGGCCGTCCTAGTTCCAGGAACGTCCCCGCATCCCCTCCACATCCAGGTTGCCGCCGCTCAGCACGCAGACGGTCCGGGTTCCCGGAGGTGCATCCACCAGCCCCTGAAGAAGGGCGCCGACCGGAGCGGCGGCGGCCCCCTCGACCACGACCTTGGCCCGGGTCATCAGCCACAGCATCGCGTCGAAGATCTGGGAATCGGGGAGGGTGACGATCTCGTCGACGAAGCGCGACACCACCGAGCAGGTGTGGTTGCCGACCTTCCTGACGCGGAGTCCGTCGACGTGGCAGTCGACCTCGTCGAGGACCACGCTCGCTCCCGCCTCCACGCTTCGCTTCATCCCCGGGGCTCCGGCGGACTCCACGCCGACGATCCGGACCTCCGGCTTGACGGACTTTGCCGCCATCGAGACGCCCGAGATGAGGCCGCCGCCCCCGATGGGCACGATCAGGAGCTCGGTTTCCGGGAACTGGTCCATGATCTCGAGCCCGAGGGTCCCCTGCCCCGCGATCAGCTCCGGGTCATCGAACGGGTGGATGTAGGTGAAGCCCTCGGCCTTGACGAGCTCCAGCGCCTTTTCGTTGGCCTCGTCCCAGATGCTGCCGTGGAGGACGACGCGGGCCCCGTAGCCCTCGGTGGCCGCGATCTTGGACCGCGTGGCGTTTTCGGCCATGACGACGACCGCGCGCACGCCGTACTGCCGCGCCGCGAGCGCCACGCCCTGGGAGTGGTTCCCCGCCGAGGAACAAATGACGCCGCGGGCGCGCTCCTCCTCGGTCAGCCTCGCGATCTTGTTGAGCGGTCCGCGCAGCTTGTAGGAGCCGCCCCGCTGGAAGAGTTCGGCCTTCAGGCGCACGTCCAGCCCGCACTCCTCGGTGAGGGATCGGCTGGTCAGCATGGGCGTACGGTAGACGTAGGGCGCCACGTTCCTGAACGCGGCTTCGAAATCGGCCCGGTGGAGGGTCAGGCCGTTGCCGTTGGCAGAGGGTCCGGGTGCCGCGGTGTCGCCATTCTTCATGTTCGCGCCCGACCAGGGAGGTTGCCGGTCTTGAACTGTGCATGATGCATGGAACGACTCCGGCGTGTTGAGCCACTGCTCGGTGAGCGGGACGGGGGGCGGCCGCTGGGCGACCCGATGTTGCGTCGGGCCGTCCACAATAGGCATGTCACCCGGCCAGCGCCAGCAACCCGATGCCGGCGAAAACGAGCACGGCTCCGACGGTGCGAACGCGCCCGAACCGCTCTCCCAGAAGGAGCCATCCCGCCAGGGCCCCGAAGACGATGCCCGCCTCGCGCGCGGCGCCGGCGTAGCTGATGGGGGCGATCTGAAAGGCCCGGAGAACCAGCGCATAGGCCACAAACGTCATGACCGCGATCATCGCGATCGGACGAAAGTGCGTGCGCAGAACCCGAAACACCCGTTTCCCGTCCCGGCTCGCCAGGATGCCCACGAACGCCAGTCCGGAGAGCCCGAATACCAGCACCAGATACGGCAGCGGGAGCCATTGCCGGACCGCCGCACCATCGAGCGTCGAGTACACGGAGATGAAGAACGCGACCAGCAAGGCCAATCCCGAGCCCCGCAGGTGGGCGCGCAACTGGCGCCAGCGATGGCCGGCGGGCGTTCGGATGGAGGAAACACGCGACCACAGGGGCGCCCCGCCGAGCACGATGAGCCCGCACAGGATCGTCGCGATCCCGAGCACTCCTCCCGGCGACGGGCGCTCGCCCAGAAACAGAACCACCCACAGGGCGAGCATCGCGGGCGCCGTCCCGCGCGCGATCGGATATACGAGCGAGAAGTCGCCGTCTCCGTACGCCCGCGCCAGGCACCCGTAGTACGCCACGTACACGACCGCGCTCGCGCCCACGAACGGCCACACACCCGCCGGAGGGGGCCATGCCGGCACCAGGGTCGGGATGAAGACAACCGCACCGAGCAGCATCGCCCACGCCGCAACAACGACCCGCTCGCTGGAACGCTTGAGGATCAGGTTCCACGAGGCGTGCAGGAGTCCTGCCACCAGAACCAGGGCGAGGGCGGTTACGGGCACGGGGCGGGTTGCTCTTTCAGGGCCCGGTCAGCGGCGGCCCCGGGGGTCCCCCGCTGCGCGGTTTGCCTCCCATGGGGGGTGCGGCCCGGACCCATCCGGGCGGCGCGGCCTGGATCGCTCCCGGCGGCGCGGGTTGGGTCCCACCCGGCGGGCGGCTCTATTGCGTCGCGGGCGCGGGGCGACGTGAGGTCCCGAGGATGAAGTCGTCCAGGGTCTCCTTCCACTGCTGCAGGAGCGACTGCTCGACGTACATCATGTGGCCCGCGGCGAAATCGGCGCGCTCGATGTTGGCCCGCAGCTCCGGGGGCAACCCCATGCGGTCCATGGTCCAGACCGCGGCGAAGTAGGGGGTCGCGAGATCGTAGATGCCGTTGATGAGCAGAACCTTGAGGCTCGGGTTGCGCTTCATGGCGGTTGCCAGGTCGGGCGCGACGTTGGGCGTTCCGCCGCCCCGGACGAAGCCTCCTCCGCCGCCCAGCCGTCCCCAATTCCAATTGCGTGTCCCGCCGCTGGGCACGTATTCGCGCTCGCCATCGTAGCCCAGCTCATCCCGCAGATAGCTGTTGAAGGCCGACGTGTACGCCGAGCTGATCGCGGTGGACTGCGGGTCGTGGGAGGGACGCACGCCGAGCGCGTCGCCGGCCGGACCGGTGAATCGAGCATCCAGGCGCCCCACGATGCGGCCCTGGTCGCGCAGCAGTTCGGCCTCGAAGGCGGGGGCGGTCACGCGCAGGTCGGACTTGTCGATGAAGTCGTGGCTCAGGCCCGTGTAGCGGTGCATCCGATCGATGATTCGGTTGCGGCGGGCCTCGTCGAGGGTTCCGCCCGCCAGCAGCGCGGTGGCGTACTCCGTGAGCGACCACTCCTCGACTTCGGCCATGAAGGCCTCCAGGTCGGATGGCGTGCCCCCGGGAAGGGCGCCCAGATAGCGGGATGTGACGGCGTAGGACGGGAGGTTGACGATATAGGGCAGGTCATCCCCCGGAGCGAACTGGATGGTGTTGAACTGGAGCACCGAGGAGACAAGAACGATGCCGTTCAGATCGATGTTGGCGCGCTGCAGGTGTCCCGCGAGCACGGCCGAGCGCGTGGTCCCGTAGCTCTCGCCGAGGAGGTAGCGGGGCGAGTTCCAGCGCTCGTACTCGCTCAGGAAGCGGCGGACGAACTGCGCCAGCGAGCGAGCGTCCTCGTCGATCCCCCAGTAGTAGGAACCGGGCGTGTCGCCCAGCGTTTGGCTGAATCCGGTGCCGATGGGATCGACCATGACGATGTCGGCGATGTCGAGGATCGTGTAGGCGTTGTCCTCCAGCGGATAGGGCGGCGCTCCCTGGGGGCCGACTTCGGGCGTGACCACCCGGCGTGGTCCCATGATCCCCATGTGCAGCCAGAAGGACGCCGATCCCGGCCCGCCGTTGTAGGCGAAGACCAGGGGCCGTTCGCCCGAGGGCGCGCCGTTGCGGCGGAAGTAGGCCGTGTAGAAGAGCTCGGCGGCCGGCTCCCCATCGTCGCTGGTAAGGGTCGTGCTGGCCACCACGGCGTCGTACTGAACCGTCTCGCCTCCCACCACGATCGAGTGGGCGGTCTCCCAGCGGGAGGACTCGGCACCGGGGGCGCCCGGCTGGTTCTCCTGGGCCGCGGCCGATGCCGCGGGGAGCAGGAACAGGCACAGCGGCAACGCCAACACGAACGGGTTTCTCATGATGCCTCTCGTCGGGGATGTCTGGGCTCGGGCAGGTTTCCTCTCAGGACCGGCTCCCCGTCTAATGTGCGGGGTGGAACAGGCTTGCCAAGTGCACGGTGCCATGACGCCGTCCCAGGCAGGGCGCAATCGACCGTTGCCAGCCTTCCCATCAACAGCCGGACAGGCGAAATCCTGGCCCGAGCTCACAGGAATCGCGGCGCCTGGCGCCGATACCGTTCGTACTCCTCGCCGTATTGCTCCTTCAGCCACACCTCCTCGCTCAGGGGCGCGATGATGAACCACAGGGCCAGCAGCGCATGGGTGATCCAAAGGAGTTGCGAGTTGGCGATGATGCTGAGGCCCACGAAAAGGACGGTGTCGCCGACGTATTGCGGATTGCGGGTGAACCGATAGGGGCCGGAGGGAGAAAAGCCGTCTCTCACGCCCGTCGAGTTCTTCCAGCCGATCGTGGCGATTCCCCAGAACGCCAGCAGGCCGCCCAGCAGCGCCAGCGGGATGCCAAGGAGAAACCGGAGGCCGCCGCCAAGGATCCAGGAGTTCCAGTCCAGAAACAGCAGGCACGCGTTGAGCGCGAAGGCCACGAGCCAGCCGATCCACGTCAGGGCATATTGCCAGGAGCGCCGTCCCGGTGGGGGCCATACTCGACGATCCGGTCGGACCACGGACCAGATGATGGTGACCAGAAGAAGGAATATGACTATGATATTGACTATGAATATTATTTGTGTCGATGTATAATCTATAGTCATATCTTTATCAGTCCTCGAATATCATGGATTATGATGGTCAGACGCAGGGAACATGGTTTCCTCGAGAAACCGGTTGCGGAACACGCCCTGCGGATCGAATCGTGCGCAGGTCGCCCGGAAGGCGGCGAGCCCCGGATAGCTCTCCTCGATCTGCCTCGCCTCAAGCGGATGCCATTTCCCCCAGTGCAGGCGGGCGCCCAGGGAACGGACCATGGTCGTGGCGAGAAAGTAGGCGACGTTCTGGAAAGGCAGCCGCGGCTCGGCGAAGGTGATGAGGCTGATCGCGTACCAGTCCCGCTCTTCCATGCCGTGACAGGACGCCATCGAGATCAGCGTGTCGTCGGGACGGACGCGCCGGACGCAGAGGGGATAGTGATGGCTGTAGGAGCCGCGGATGTTGTCCAGCCCATCCTGCTTGTCCAGAGCGCGGATACGGCCGTATACGTCGGCCGACACCTCGTAGTCGGCGCTGTCGGCCGCGCGCAGAATCTCGGCAACATATTCGAGAGCCGGTCTGAGACGGTCGCGCGGCACGAAGATCTCCATCTCCAGATGACGGAAGAGCTCGTGGCGCATGAGCAGCTGCCGGTCGCTGCGGTCGGTGACACGCCACTTGGGGACGATGCAGGCCGGGAGAAGGTACCGATAGAGGAAGCTCACCAGGC
>LXNI01001808.1_pt1 | contig 16885 bp, 16 predicted proteins | sample 809091 | NCBI WGS metagenome assembly LXNI01 (sample SAMN04870527, study PRJNA318959) | sponge metagenome | biome: 01000161; feature: marine sponge reef; material: water | host: Sarcotragus foetidus | place: Greece: Milos, Mediterranean Sea | collected 2013-05-29 | depth 5-7 m | reverse complement strand
GTGTAACGCCGCGGGCGACCGCTTCCCGGCCCGCCCGCAGGGAGCCACACAGCGACGCCAATACGGCGTTGCAGCCCTTGACAAGGGCGCGCCATTCCCTGCGGGCTGCGCCTTGTCTTGACGTCGCTGTGTGGCTCTGAACATGTCAATATTAAGTTGAAAGAGTACTAGACACGTCTCCCGCGCCGGGTGCAGGCCATTGCCTGAACGACTGACTCCTACTTAATCACCAGAAACGCCGCGGCTTCGCCCCTGATGACGCGCAGCAACAGGCTGCTTTCCAGTTTGTCCACCAACTGCAGGAACGTGTCCAGGTCTGCAGCCGGTTGACGGTTGACGGAGGTGATGATATCCCCTTCCCGCAAGCCGGATGACCAGCCGCGCGAGCCGCGTTTGACCTCGGTGATGATTACCCCCTTGACCCGGCTGTAGAACGGGTGCTCTGCGTGGATCTCGCCCAGCGTTACTCCGTCCAGGCGCGGGTTACGCGAGCCGCCCTGGGTCAACTTGAGTTCGGTTGCGGCGGCCACCCGGGTTTGCAGGGACATCTTGTCGCCGGCGCGCAGGATTTCGAATGTGACCTGCTCGCCCACGGGTAGCAAGCCGATATGATTCCTGACGTCAGAGGCCACCTTCACCGACTTGGCATTGATGGAAACGATGATGTCACCGGGTTGCAGTCCCGCCTCCTGCGCGGGCGAATCGGCCATGACGCTGTTGACGATGGCGCCTTTCTGGTTCTTGATACCGAACGCCTCCGCCAGGTCGGCGTTCAGGTTCTGCACCTGCACGCCGATGAAGCCGCGTTCCACCTCTCCCTTGTCCAGCAGTTGCTCCATGATCTGCAAGGCGAGGTTGATGGGTATCGCAAAGCCGATGCCGATGTTACCACCACCGCGGGAAAAGATGGCCGTGTTGATGCCGACCAGTTCACCGTTCAGGTTGACCAGGGCGCCGCCGGAATTGCCCGGGTTGATGGATGCGTCCGTCTGGATAAAATCCTCATAGCCTTCAATGCCCAGGCCGCTGCGGCTGAGCGCGCTGACAATGCCCGAGGTCACCGTCTGTCCCAGGCCGAACGGGTTGCCGATGGCCACCACAAAATCACCCACGCGCAGGGCATTCGAGTCGGCCACCCCGATATCGACCAGGTTTTCCGCCGGCACCTTGATCACGGCCACGTCCGTGGCCGGGTCGGAACCGACAATCTCCGCCTCAAGATGGCGCCCGTCACGCAAGGTGACGGTGATCTGCACGGCATTGGCGATCACGTGGTTGTTGGTCAGCACCAGCCCGCGCCCGGCATCAACGATGACGCCCGAGCCCAGGCTCTGCGTCTTGCGTTCCATGGGCTGATCGGGCATGTTGAAAAAACGCCGGAAGAACGGATCGGAAAACAGCGGGTTCTGCCGCACCTGCACCCGCCCCTCGGTGGCGATGTTGACGACGGCCGGCGTCACCTGTTCCAGCATCGGCGCCAGACTGGGCAGTTCCTGGCCGCCCAGCGCACGCGGCAAGGCAGCCTGGACCGAAACAGCAAACAGCAGGACAGCAAGCAAGGCAGACATCCTGCCGAAACAACGCTGACTGGAAAAATACCTCACAAAATTCAAATTACCCATAGTCTCATCATGTAGTTATTCAGGGAACCTCCGGCTTAAGAGGTTCCCTTATTAGAAAGTAACAAACGGAAAAGTTCCCTGCCCGATTACAAGTTTCGTCTTGTTTGTTACCTTACCCCCGCTCATACCCAATAGGCGGCGCCCGTCATTATCTTTGCGCAACAGCGCATCAGTGTCCGTACCGGCCGGGGCAACTCAACTCCGCCCGCAGCCTGGGCGGTGGAGGCGTGTTGCAATTCATCCCGACGCATTTGTTGCAGTATGTCCCGGCTCTTTTGATCCTGTTCCGGCAACAACCCCAGGTGCTGGTCCAGGTGCTGCACCACCTGGCGCTCCGTCTCCATGACAAAGCCCAGGTTCCATTTAGCGCCCGCCGCGCCCGCCAGCGCGCCGATGGCAAACGAGCCGAAATACCAGACCGGGGTGAGATAACTGACGTGGCTGTCCAGTTCTCCGACTCTTGTCGCGCACCAGGACAGGTGATCACCCTCCTCCGCGGCAGCCTGTAACATGGCTGCCCGCACACGTTCATCTCTCGCCGTCAGCGCATGGCCCGCATACAAGGCCTGCGCCGCCACTTCCCCGGCGTGGTTCACTCGCATCAACGCCGCGCTGCGCTGTTTTTCCGCGTCCGCAAGCGAGGTATCCTGCAAAACAGGGCGGGGTTCGAGAAGCACCTTCGCAAACCCCATGATCAAACGGTCCAGTGCAGTATAGTCCCGGCTCTTCATAACCGGCACATTCTATAACACTTTACGACCCGGCGTATTACCGGTTACCATACCCTGCTTTATGCAACCCAATCAGGTGAACGGAGAATAACTATGCGTTTAACATGGCTGCTCATGCTGCTGCTCGTCCTGCCGGGCCTGGTCTCGGCGCACGGACCGTCGAGGAAATCGGTCAAAACCCAGGTAAGCATCAATGCCGAGGCGGAAAAAGTCTGGACATTGATCAAGGATTTTTGTTCCATCGCCGACTGGAACCCCGGCGTCAGCGCCTGTGTCGCGGATTCGCCCGACCAGCCGCAGACCATCAGGACCGTCACCCTCGCCGACGGGCAGACCCTGGAGGAAAAACTGACCAAGGTGGCGCCGGAGACCATGCGCATCCAGTACACGCTGGTGAAGTCGAACGCGGACTCGCTGCCGGTCAGGACAATGGGCTCGATCATGACGGTAAAACCCGCCGGGGACGGCGCCTCGACGCTGGAATACAAGGCTGCGTTTTACCGCGCCTATCCGGGCATGGACCCGCCGCCGGAGTTGAATGACGATGCCTGCGCGCGCGCCATCACCGCGTTGTACGAACCCGGGCTGAATAACGTTAAACAGCTCGCAGAACAATAGCCCGGCAACACCATCATCCGGTGAAACAACCGTCCGCGCCAACGGCGCCTTATCTTTGCGGGCTGGCCGCGGCCGGTCTGTTCCTGTGTTGCAGCGCGGGGGCGGCGCCGTTTTCCTACATTACCAACCAGGAAGAGGACAGCGTTTCCGTCATCGACAACGCGCTGGGCGCGGTGGTGCACACCATCGCCGTCGGCAGTCGGCCCGCGGGCGTCACGACCACGGCCCATAACCGCCGCGTGTATGTCAGTAACCCCGAAGGACAGAGCATCAGCGTCATAGAAACCGCCACCAACAAGGTCATCAAGACCCTGGCCATAGACGGCGCGCCGCTGGGTATCGTAGCGGATAACCGCGGTGAGCATATCTACGTGGCCGACTGGTACGGGAACCGCATCCTCGTTATTGAAGATAACACCCAGACGCTCACCGGAGAACTGCCTGCGGGCAACAGCCCGGCGGGCATGGCGCTAAGCGCTGATGATCGCTTCCTGTACGTCGCCAACCGCGAAGATGATGCCGTCGCGGTCATCGACCTGGCACAACGACAGGTCATCGCCGACATTCCGACCGGCAAGGCCCCGTTCGGCTTGCTGCTGCTGGCGCGGCAGGAGATATTGTTATCGACCAACGTGCAGGACAATACCGTCAGCGTCATATCACTGCCGCAGAGGAAGGTGACGGCAACCATCCCGGTGCGGGAATTCCCCTACGCCATGGCCTGGCACCCACCGACACAGCGGCTGTTCGTCACCAACCAGCGGGACAACAGCGTATCCGTGGTGGACCTGGAGCAACAGCAGGAGATCGCGGTCATATCCACCGGCGATTACCCCGAAGGGATTGACCTGGACCCAACATCCGGCCTGGTTTACGTCGCCAACTGGTTCGACGGCGACGTGGCTGTGATAGATCCGGAAACCCTGCAAGTCGTACACCGGATCACCACCGGCGACGGCAGTCGCGCATTCGGGAAATTCATCAGCCCGTAGCCGGCGCGCCACTCCTGCTTGCGCAAATGACGAGGTTGATATGACCTGTTGCCAACTATGTTGCCAAATATGTTATTGACATAACAGCAGGTACAGGTAGAATGTGTTCCTTTTTGATCAAGCGGAAACCAATGAAAACCTACAGCGCAACACCGGCGGATATCAGGCCTGAGTGGTATCTGGTTGACGCCAGGGGCAAAGTCTTGGGCCGGCTTGCCAGCGAGATTGCCAGGCGGCTGCGCGGAAAGCATAAACCGGAATACACGCCGCACATGAACACCGGGGATTACGTGATCGTGATCAACGCAAAAGACGTGCACGTCACCGGCAACAAGGCAAAGAACAAGACCTATTACCGCCATTCGGGTTACCCGGGCGGTCTCAAATCCATCACATTCGATAAACTCATCCGGTCCAGGCCGGAGCGGGTCATTGAGAAGGCGGTCAAGGGCATGTTGCCCAAAGGGCCGCTGGGGCGCGACCTGTTCCGCAAACTGCGGGTATATGCCGATGCCAATCATCGCCATGACGCGCAGCAGCCGAAACCGCTGGAGTTGTAGTTAGGGCGCCTCTAAAAATTAGAGGTTACTTTTATTTATAACGAGGGGCCGTTACAAGCGGACAAGCATTATGCCAGAACAGATTTATTACAGCACCGGCCGCAGGAAAAGCTCCAGCGCCCGCGTGTTCCTGAAGAAAGGCAGTGGGAACATCGTCATCAACAAGCGTAGCATGGAACAGTATTTCGGTCGGGAAACCGGCAGGATGATCGTCCAGCAGCCACTGGAAAAGCTGGAGATGATGAAGCATTTTGATATCGACGTCAGCGTCACCGGCGGCGGCATATCCGGCCAGGCCGGCGCCATCCGGCACGGCATCACCCGGGCGCTGATCAAGTATGACGAGGGCCTGCGCAAAACCCTGCGCCAGGCCGGTTTCGTCACCCGTGACGCCCGGGAAGTGGAACGCAAGAAAATCGGCTTGCACAAAGCGCGCAAGCGGCCGCAGTATAGTAAGCGTTAGACTTGGCTTACCCTTCCTGCGCAAGCAGGAAGGGTGCGCTTCTGACAGAGGTTCCTGCTTGCGCAGGAGTGGTCATTTCTCATCAAGACTCCTGCTCCCGCAGTTGTGGTTCATGCTCCCGGATCACAGCCAGAAACTCCTCACCGTATTTCTGCAGTTTATGCGCGCCGACGCCGGTGATTTGTAGCAGTTGTGCCGGATTGGCCGGCAGGTATTGCGTCATTTCCACCAGGGTTGTGTCGTGGAAGATGACATAGGGCGGCAGGCCCTGTTCCTGGGCCAGTTGTCGGCGGCGGGTTTTGAGTTTTTCCAACAAGGTCGGGTCGCTGACCTGTACCGGGGTCTTGTCACGGGGTTTCGCCCTGGCTTGCGTAACCTTTTCCTCCTTGCGCAGGAAGACCTGCGCTTCCCCGCGTAATAACGGCTTGCTCAGCTCGGTCAGGCGCAGGGAGCCGAAGCCCTGCACGTCCACCGTGAGGAAGCGCCGGGCAATCAACTGGCGGAATACGGAGCGCCATTGTTCCAGGCTCAACTCCGCCCCGATGCCGAAGGTGCTGAGGCGCTGGTGCCGGAACTTTTTCACCTTTTCGTTCTCCTTGCCCAGCAGCACGTCAATCAAGTGCCTGGCGCCGAAAAGCTGGCCGGTGCGATAAACGCAGGATAAGGCTTTGCGGGCGGCCTCGGTGCCGTCCCAGGTGGTGACCGGCTGCAGGCAGGTGTCACAGTTATCGCAACGCTCGGGCGGCTGCTCGCCGAAGTATTGCAGCAGGACGTGGCGGCGGCAACTGGTGATCTCGCACAAGCCCAGCATGGCATCGAGTTTGTGCCTTTCCACGCGTTTATGGCTCTCCTCCGCCTCCGACCCCTCCAGCATCTGGCGCAGCTTGACCACGTCTTCCAGGCCGTACACCATCCAGGCATTGGCCGGCCTGCCGTCACGTCCGGCGCGTCCGGTTTCCTGGTAGTAAGCCTCAATACTTTTCGGCAGGTCCAGGTGCGCGACGAAACGCACGTCCGGTTTGTCGATACCCATACCGAAGGCGATGGTGGCAACCATGATAATGCCCTCCTCCTGCAGGAACCGTTGCTGGTGGCGGTAACGCACGCCGGTGTCCAGTCCGGCGTGATAGGGCAAGGCCGTGTAGCCCTGGGTAACCAGCCACCCGGCAACCGCTTCGGTTTTTTTGCGCGACAGGCAATAGACGATGCCGGCCTCCCCCGGGTGTTCTTCCTGCAGAAACCGCAACAGTTGTTGCCGTTCCTGCCGGCGCGTGGTGACGCGGTAGCGGATGTTCGGGCGATTGAAACCGCTGATGAATACCTGCGCCTGTTGCAGGCCCAGGCGGGCGCGTATTTCACGGCGGGTAGGCTCGTCCGCGGTCGCGGTCAAGGCGATGCGCGGGACCTGCGGGAAGCGTTGCTGCAGCAGTTCCAGCGCCAGGTAGTCCTTGCGAAAATCATGACCCCACTGGGAGACGCAGTGGGCCTCGTCGATGGCAAACAAGCCGATCTGCGTCTGTTCCAGCAGCGCCAGGGTGCGCTCCTGTAGTAGCCGTTCCGGGGCGATGTAGAGCAGGTCCATGTCATTCTTCAATAACCCCTGTTCCGTTTCCCGGGCGCTTTGGGGCGGCAGGGTGGAATTGAGGTACGCGGCGTTTATGCCCAGTTGCAACAGGGCGTTCACCTGGTCCTGCATCAGCGCGATGAGCGGTGAGATAATGATGCCTGTACCAGCACGCAACAGCGCCGGGATCTGGTAACACAGGGACTTGCCGCCACCGGTCGGCATCAACACCAGCGCGTCGTTGCCCTCGAGAACCGTCGTGATGATGTCCTGCTGGTTGCCGCGAAACGCCCGGTAGCCGAAGGTTTCCTGTAGTAGTGTTAATGCCTTGTCCATTCGTTTTCCTTCCCGGTATTATTCTTGCATCCTGATATTATCGTATGTACCATTCCCGCAACAGCGGGAATCCAGTGAGCAAATCCTCCTTGTAAGGAATACGGAATGTTTTTTCACTGGATTCCTGTATTCGCAGGAATGACGAGCGTAGCGCGATTTATGACGTTATGTATAGTCCTCCAGTATCTCCCGGGGAAATTTTTCTGCGAACTCGCCGTCATCGACGCGTAGCGCCGGTTCTACCAGGATTTTCCCGTTCACCCCGCACCAGGGCCGGATATAGCGGAACACGGCCTCGGCGCTGTCTGCCTCGAACGCGGCGATGCCCCAGTGCGACGCGGCCTGGCCTTCAAAGATGACTTTCACGTCACCGGAGCCTGCTCCGTGGTTTTCGGAATGGCGCAAGGTGCCCTTGCTCACCCCCATGATTTTTTCCGGCATGATCTCGAAATAGCAGATGAATAACATGGCGATGCTCCTATGTAGATGGGGTCAGGTTACACAATGCACATACGGAGGCTTATTATAACTCGGCACTCACTTCCTTTGTATGTGCATTGAGATCGGTGGGGTCAGAGTAAAATCGCCGTTATCAGGGTTGATGGCAGGATCGGTGGTGATTTTACTCTGACCCCGGAATTCCTGCTTTCGCAGGACGAACGGGTGCCAGAATGACGAACTCGGCTCAATTTATGTCATTACGTATAAATCAGCGCTCGGTCTGGAATTTGTCGGGATAAGGACCCAGCAGGGCTATCAGCACGGTGCCGGCGGCGACCAGTGCGGCCACCACCCATAGTGCGCCGGTGTAGTTGCCGGCATGGTCGTGGTACAGGCCCAGCAGCGGTGAACCGGCCATCGAGCCGAGTTGGAAGGCGGAAAACATCAGGCCGTAGATGAGGCCGAATGCGCGCGGCCCGAAATAGCGGCTGCAAATATAGGCGATCTCGCTGATCTCCGACCCCGTCGCCATGCCTACCAGGATTGCGGCCGCAAATACCGGCAAGCCCACCGTCCCGGTCGCCAGGATGATGATCCCGGCCAGCAGGCCCAGCAGGAAGCAGGCCGCCACGTAAGGCGCAAAGAAATAGTCCATGAGAAACCCGGCCAGCAGCCGCCCGGCGATCAGGCCCAGGGCCAAGGCGCTCATGTACAGCGCGGCGCCGGCCGGCGCCACGCCGCGGTCCGTGAGCAAGGGCACCAGGTGGGCGATGACGCTGGTAATGCCGATGCCCACCAGCATGAACGAGACCAGGATGAGCCAGAAACTGCGCGTGCGCGCGGCCTCCCGGCAGGATAATCCGCTGAGCGCCGGCGTTGATTGGTTGGCGCCCTCGCCATGATGGGGAACAGGGTTGTGAGCGCCTGCATCTGTTACGGGCTCGCCATCGGGCTGCAACCCCATTGCCGCCGGGCTTTCCCTGAGGATGAATACCGCCATGGGCAGGGCCAGCGCCAGCACGGCCGCGCCGAAGCCGGCGTAGGCAAGGCGCCAGCCATAATGCTCGATCATCAGTTGCGCCAGCACCGGCACCAGCATCGCCCCGACGCCGAAACCGGACAGCGAGATGCCCAGGGCGATACCCCGGCGCCGTTGGAACCAGGCGATCAGCACCCGCGCGTAACTCTGCGGCAACGTGCCCGCGCCCAGTAACGGGATGAGGAAGTACAGGGCATAGAAATGCCACAGGTTGGCGCTGAGCAGGGCCATGGAAGCGACGGTGAGGCTCATCAATACCACCGAGGGGATCAATACCCGGCGCACGCCGAACCTGTCGATGATGAAGCCCAGGCTGGGTGAGGCGAGGACCACGGCGAAATTGGTCATGGTGATGGCGAAGGACAACTCACCGCGGGTCCAGCCAAACTCGTCACCCAGGGGTTTGACAAACACGCCGAAGGCGAAAATCGTGAACATGGCGTAGCTGAAACCCATGCCCACAAAGCCGGTGGCGACGTTCCACCAGCCGTAGAAGATCCGGCGAGGATAACCGGTGTAGCTGGGGTCAGGTCGCATAATGCACATACAGAGGTTTATTGGAATTCCGGGGTCAGAGTAAAATCACAGATTGGTGGGGTCAGAGTAAAATCGCCATTATCGGGGTTGATGGCAGGATCGGTGGTGATTTTACTCTGACCCCGGAATTCGAAACCCATGCCCACAAAGCCGGTGGCGACGTTCCACCAGCCGTAGAAGATCCGTGCCGGTCTGTCAGTCATGGATGGTTGGGAGCGGACTCAGTCCGCACGTTGTCAGCGGGGGTCCATCCCAGCAATGCCTATAACTGCACCGCGTCCGCCAGCAGATAACCCGGTTCGGGGGTGTCTTCCAGGGACCAGCCACCCATCAGGTAGTGGTGTACCACGCGTATGGCGGTCAGGCCCACGTGCTCGGCGAAGCCGTCGAGGTCGCCGAAGCGGTCGGCCAGCTTGTTCATGAGGTAGCCGCGCATGGGTTCATACGCCCAGATGGGGACAAATTCCACGAATGCCTGCTGGCAGGCATCCTGCACCGCCTCGATGTAATCGCAACCGTGGCTGAAACCGGCCCGGTCGGTCAAGTCGTAGCGCCCGGGCACGAACGTGTCCCAGTCCAGGTCCAGGAAACCGCGCATGAACCTGACGAAATTCGCCAGGTGGATATCGGGCAGCAACCCGTAGCGGGCGTTGGCCAGGATGGTGTCCGATGAGAACAGCAGTTTCTCTTCCGCAAACCAGGCGGCCAGGTTACCGGAACCGTGGGTGGGGCCGGGATTCAGCAGCGCCAGGTCCACGCCATCCACGCTGATCCGGTGTTCGCTACCGGACAGTACCCGGGTAGGTTGAAGCTGTCCTTCCGCCGCGCGCAGCTTGATGACCTTGGCGCATATCTCATCGGCGATGATCGCCGCGCCGGGCGCCAGGTCGGCGGCGAAACCGGCGTGGTCCAAGTGGTCGTGGGAATAAATCACCGTGCCGATCTCCCGGCCCGGCAAGGTGTCGTTAACGGCGCGGGCGTAGGCGCGGGCACGGCCCGGCGTGCCGAAAGTGTCGAACGCGATTACGCCGTCCCGGCCCTTGATGAAGATGCTGCGGCACGTCCCGTCGCTGATTGTCCAGAGCCGCTCGGACAATTGCTGAACCGCCATTTCCGGCTCGAAGGCCAGGTAGGGCTGGGCCTTGTCGGTGGTGAATAATCCCCTGTTCTCGCTCATGATCAAAACGGTGTAGTGTCGGGATACATATTGCCTTCGATGCCCCAGCCGCCGGTCAGGTAGGTCTGCATGTAGCGAGACAGGTTCATGGCGCAGTACTCGTGGTAGCGAAACAGGTTGCCGAATGATGCGGACAGTTTCTCCTCCGTGTAGCGGCACACGCCATCCCAGTCATGGGGATCCAGGCCGTCGATAATGGCTTGCTGGGCAAATTCGGCCATCAAATCGTAATATTCCAGGTTGTCGATAAAACCCTGCCGGTCGGTAATCCAGAAATGGCCGGGAACAAAGACGTCCCAGTCCAGGCTCAGCAGACGCTTCATGCTGGGCACGTAGGGCTTGAAGTGCCAGTCCGGGAAGAAGGTGTAACCCACGCCGGGGATGATGGTGTCCACCATGAACAGGGTTTTACTCTGCGGGAACCAGACCGCGATGTTGCCGTCGCCGTGGGTGGGGCCGGGATAGAACAGCTCGAAGTAGGTTCCGTCAATCTCATAGGACTTGCGCTCGCCGTCCCAAGCTTCCGTGGCCGGCAACTGGCCGTCGGACCTGCGCGCCGCCACCACGTCGGCGCACAGCTTATGGGCGATGATGTCCGCATCCGGCGCCATGTCCGCGGCAAATCCGGTATGGTCCAGGTGGTCGTGGGAATAAACGATGGTGTGGATCGGTTTTTTCGGGAACACCCGGCCGATGGCCCCGGCATACGCCCGGGCGGTGCCGGGCGTGGTCAGGGTATCGAAGGCGATAACGCCCTTGTCACCTTCCAGAAAGATGGAACGGTAAATGCCCTCGCTGACCGACCAGATCCTGTCGCGCACCGGACTGTAGGAAATGTCCCGCCACGCGCCCATAACGGGATGTGGCGTGGGAATGGTAAAAATACCGCAGTGATCACACTCCGAATGACTCGTTCCGTTACCGTTTTCCGCTTCGCTCACTGTTCCCTCCTGTCGCCACAGGTGTTGTACGCTTGGCAGGAGTATAGCATTTGACGATTTAAAATGACTCTTCTCCGCCCTGGTACGCCTTGATCGGCACCCCCGACAAGGGTTCGCCGCCGTCGCGGCCGACGCGGTAGGTTTCCTGGAAGTACAGGGAGTGGGTGCGTTCCTGGTTCATGAAGTGGGGGTGCATGGAGCAGACCATGTTCTCCGGCAGCACGAAGTCGAAGCCTTCGCCGATTCTTGGCATTTCGATCATGGTCATGCCGATGGAGTGGCCGCAGACGTGGCCGGAGCGGTAGCCGCGCTCGAAGATCGGTTTCATGCAGGCGTTGCTGGCCGCCTCAGCGGTGTTGCCGGCTTTCATGTGCTCCTTGGCAAGCTCGTGGAACTCCTGGTAGGCCGCCATCATTTCCGCGGTCACCTCATCCATGCCCTGCGGGAACACCGGGCGGGAGAACTCGACCCAGTGGCCGCCCTCGCCGGAGATCTCCAGGCCGTACATCATGCCGTCGCTGTCCTGTATGGGACGGTTGGAGGGGAATACCATCTGCGGTTCCAGGGAGCCGTTCGGCCCCGCCTGGATCATGTCCATGGTGTTGCGGGCGCAGCCGGCCGCGGCAAAGGTGTTCTCGGCGATGCCCATGAGTTCCGCTTCCGTCTTGCCGGGTTCGTAGGCGCGCAGCACGTCCAGCACTCCCTGCTTGTTGATCTCCATGGAATGGCGCACCGAGGCGATTTCCTCTTCGCTCTTCTGTGCCCGGGCGTAGTCGAACTGGATCTCGAAGTCGATGATCTCAAAGTCCTTGGCCGCCAGCGCCGAATAATCACGCACGTTGATGATGTACTGCAAGCCGTAAACGCCCAGCCGCTTCACGCCCCTGCCCTGCAGGAAATCCGCCATCCATTCACCGCAATGGGAGGGAATTTCACGGTTCTCGATGAAAGTGGCCGTATGGTCTCCCACCCAGGTCGCTTCCCGGGGGAATACGCACACGGGGTCGCCGTCGGCGGGGATGACCACGTAGGCATAGCGGTGCAGGATCAGGAATCCGCACATGTAACGCACCGCGCCCTCGAAGCCGGTGTACTCGCTGCCGCTGACGACCAGGGCGTCCAGTCCTTCCTTTTCCATGGCCGCGCGCACGTTGGCGTAACGGCGTTCGATTTCTGCCTGGCTGGGGCGGAAGCGGTTGATGTAATCAGTCATTTGTTGTTTCCTCTTTAATCGGTATGGCGGGGACGGATTTAAATCCGTCCCCATTTGCGGGGTCAGAGTAAGAAATTCGCAGAATTTTTACTCTGACCCCCACATTTCCCGTTAATGTTCGGGATATTCCAGCGTCCACGATGCCTCCAGCCCCTTGATGATGGCGGCGCACGCCTCGTTCATCGGACAGGGGATGCCCAGTTCCCGGCCCAGCCGGGCGATGCCGCCGTTCAGGGCGTCCACTTCGGTCAGCCTTTCCGCCATGACGTCCTGCAACATGCTGGGAGGATGATAATACGCCTTTTCCCTGCCGTAGTCGATGAGCGCCTCCGGGTCGCTGTCCAGGGTGATCCCCAACGCATCGGCCACGGCCACGCCCTCTTTTATCAGGACTGACATGACCTTGCGCACGCCTTCCTGGTCGCAGGCCACGCCGTGGGGCAGGCGCGTCAAGGCGCCCATGGCGTTGGAGGCGGAGTTGAAGATGAGCTTGGTCCACTGCGCCCCGCGTGCGTCCGCCATGGCCAGGCACTCCATGTCGCTGCGGTTCAGGGCGTCCGCGAGTTGCTCGACCTCATCCATCGTGGCCGGGTTGGTGGCAAACGGGCCGATCCAGGTCTTACCGCCGGCGTCATGGTTGACCACACCCGGCGCGCTGATATGCCCGGCCGGGAAGATGGTGCCCTGAATGACCCGCGGCGCGTACTCGGCCACGATCTCCTCGTTGCCGATGCCGTTCTGCACCGAGCACACCGCGCCGTCACGGAAGATCGGCGCCACGGCCTCCATAGCCGACCGGGTGAACATGGTCTTGGTGGCGATGATGCCGAACTCGCATTCCGGAATGTCACTCACCGCGCTGCGGGCATGGACAGTGGCGGTAAAATCACTCAACCCGGTGAGGCGCAGGCCATTTTTGTTAATGGCATCCACGTGCTCACGCGCCAGGTCAAACGCCCACACCTCGACGTCATCCAACCTGGCCAGGTGCGCCGCATACAACCCACCAATCGCGCCACAACCGATGATACATACTTTCATTTAAATCTCCTTTCAGTTAGCAGGATTGTATTATTATCCGCAGATGACGCAGATTAACGCAGATAAAACGTTAAAAGATAAGAATCAGGAAAACTTTGACTTAATCGGAGATTCCTTAACGACTCGTTTTTAATCTGCGCTCATCTGCGTAATCTGCGGATAAATTAGCCATCTGAGGGTTAATCATAACTACTCTCATGCGCTTTCACCAGCCGGTACAGGGTCTCGTGGTACGGCGCCGGGACCCCTGCTTTCTGTGCCTCGCGTACGATGGAGCCGGTGATCCAGTCTATCTCCGTCAGGCGTTTATTACGCACGTCGTCCAGCATGGACGGCACGTGGGCATAGTCCTCCCCGCTGGTCGTGCCCTGGTTGACCGCCCGGACGTTCATCACCCAGGGGTCGTCCGCCAGGGTCACGCCGCGGGCTTGCGCGATGCGCTTGGCCTCATCCATCATGGCGTAGACCAGGTGGCCCAGGTCTGCCAGGTTGTCTTGTTCGGCGAAGGGCCTGGCGTGAGGCAGATCGGTTAACGCGGAGATGCTGTTCACCGCCGAGTTAAAAACCAGCTTGGACCACTGGTGTGGCAGCAGGTCCTCGTAGGCTTCCGCTTTCAGGCCGGAACGGATGAAGAGTTCCTCCACCTGCTTGACATAGCCAAAGGTCGCGCTGCCCTCCGCCCAGGGACCCATCCAGGTGGCCGTGTCCAGTTCGTATTCCACGTGCGTGTCCGCGTGGCGGGTGCCGCTCATGAACGTCACCCCGGAGATGATGGGCCAGTCGCCGAAGCGGCTGACCATTTCCTCGCAACCCAGGCCGTTCTGGATCATCAGCACGTGGGCGCCGGGGAAATGGCCTTCAATCATCTGCGCGCAGGCTTCAACGGCGAGCGCCTTGGAAGCGATGATGACCAGGTCAACCTCACCCAGGTCCGCCGCATCCGTAGCGGCGCGCACACTGGCATGCAGTTCGGATTTACCGCTGACCCGCAGGCCCTCGGCATTCAATGCCTGCGCATGCTCCTTCCGCCGCGTCAACACCGCCATATCCACGATCGCGCCCAGGTGCCCCACCAGCAGACTGCCAATAGCGCCCGCGGCGACGACGCATACTTTTTCGATTTCTTTCATTTAAATTATTTTATCCGCAGATGACGCAGATTAACGCAGATAAAATATAAATAATCAGGGAACATATAAAATTATTGGTCTGCTATTGACAGCACACAATGAACTCAGACGAGGTTTTTTTGAGCCAAATTACCAATAGGTCAACTATTTGAAAGCCTTCGGACTAAACCGGGTTTATTGATTTCAGTATTAAATAACTTCGATTTAAACAGAGTCTTTTTAATCTGCGTTCATCTGCGTCATCTGCGGATAAATCCATCTGCGGATAGATCCCTCTGCGGACTTTATACAACCCGGGCTACGATATCCTTGAATTCCTCGTCAGTCACCAGGCGGGCGTTGCGGGTGCCCAGGTCCTTGACTTGCGCCAGCACCCCGGCGCGTTTGTCCTCCGGTATGTCCAGTCCCAGTTCCTCGCCCTTGAGCTTGACGTTGGACAGCCCGCTCTTCTTGCCCAGTACGATACGGCGCTCGGCGTCAACAACCTCGGAAGAATACGGTTCGATGGCCTGGGGGATATGGAACTGGTTCGCCACCGCGCCGCTCTCGCGGGTGTAGAGAAATTCCCCGACCACGGGTTTCCAGCCGTCCACACTGTAACCGCCGGCCTGTTGCACCACCTTCGAGGTCTCCCTGGCCCGGGTCAGGTCCAGTTCCACCGGCATGTCGTACAGGCATTGCAGGGCCAGGGCCACTTCGCAGATGTCCGCGTTGCCGGCACGCTCACCCATGCCGTTGATGGTGCCCTGGATCCAGCGCGCGCCGCCGCGCACGGCCGCCACCGCGGAGGCGGTCGCCATGCCGAAATCGTTGTGGCCGTGCCAATGGATGGGGATATCGGGACCCACCCAACTGCTGACCTCGCCGATCAAGCGTTCCACGGCCTCAGGGGAGCACACGCCGATGGTATCCACCACGGACACCTCGTCGGCGCCCTGCTCGATGGCCGTCGAATACACGTCGCGCAGGAATCCCATATCGCTGCGGGTGGAGTCCACGGCAAAGAAGTTCACGGTTTTGATGCCGTTGTCCTTGGCGTGCGTGATAGCATCGGTGACGCGTTGCAGGACGCTCTCCCGGGTGAAGCCATATGCCTTGATCTTCATGTCGCTGGTCGAGATTTCGATCAGGACGTGCTCGGTGCCCAGTTCGATGTGGGCGTCGATATCCGCCTTGACGGCGCGGGAGAAACCCCAGATTTCCGATTGCAACCCGGCATCCAGGATGCGCCTTACCGCCGCGGTATCATCGGCGGAAACCCGCGGGAAGCCCGATTCGATCCTGCTCACTCCCAGTTCGCTGAGCCTGCACGCGATATCGAATTTTTCCTCGGGGGTGAAGCAGACACCGACGGACTGCTCGCCGTCGCGCAAGGTCGTGTCGTAGAAACGCACGGGCGTGGAGCGGTCGAAACGGGACAGGATGTCGTCCGTCCGGTTCAACTCGCTCGTCCAGATCTTATCTGATGAAATATTTGTACTCATATTATTCACTACTGTAATGATGTTAATTTTTCATATGGATGAACAGGATATCCGAGTCCCTCCGGGGACGGATTTAAATCCGTCCCCTACTGCGATCCCAAAAGCTTTACATATCCTGTGCATCCATGTTAATTACCTGCTGAACCAGTCATACAACTCATCGGCCGTGGCAAACCATACATCATCCTTGCCCAGAATGTAATCCAGGACCTCCTCGAAATAGCCTATCCGGTGCGGCACGCCCATTATATAAGGATGCACGCCCAATGACATGACCCTGGGTTGCCGTGCGCCTTCCTGGTAAAGCCGGTCAAACTGGTCCATGGCCCGTTTCAGCCAGACTTCCGACGTGTGCGCGTGTACCACCATCATCGGCAGGTCGCTGAGTTCGAAGGAATACGGCATGGCCATGATCGGCCCGGCCGCGGTCTTCATGGTGACGGGGTGTTCATCCATGGGCCAGTCACAGACGAATTTGAACCCAGCCGCAGCCAGGTGATCCAGGGTGTCCAGGGTCTCCTGCAGGCCCGGCCCCAGCCAGCCCCTGGGCGTCTTGCCGGTGTAATCCTTGAGTATGGCAAAGGATTTATTCACCACCTCCACCTGGTCCTCAACGACGTGCATGGGCGCCTGGGCATACCCGTGCCCCATGAAATCCCAGCCTGCGTCCCGCATGGCCCGGGCCACCGGCTCGCCGGCGCCCTCACACACCCGCGCATTGATGGCGACGTTGGCCTTCAGGCCGCGCGCCACCAAGGCATCCATAACACGCCACACACCGACCCGCATACCATACTCGTGCCAGGACCAGTTAGGGACGTTGGGCACGGTCACCACCCCCGCCGGCGAAGTCACATACTCCCTGGCGACGGGCTTCTCGATATTCCATTCCTCGATGTTGACGATCATGTACACCGCAATACGCTCACCGTTCGGAAACCGAAGCGGTTCACGCTGCGGCATGGCGGAGTAATCAAATCGTTCGTGGGGAAGTTT
>LXNI01001807.1_pt1 | contig 16930 bp, 18 predicted proteins | sample 809091 | NCBI WGS metagenome assembly LXNI01 (sample SAMN04870527, study PRJNA318959) | sponge metagenome | biome: 01000161; feature: marine sponge reef; material: water | host: Sarcotragus foetidus | place: Greece: Milos, Mediterranean Sea | collected 2013-05-29 | depth 5-7 m | reverse complement strand
TCCGCCGTCGCTTCCAGTAGCGGCTCACTGCTCGGACACTCTTGCGTCCTGCAATGCGCTCTGCATGTCCAGCGCCTTAGGATGCTGCGGATTGATGGACAGCGCCAGCGCCACGACCTCCGCGGCGGCGTCGGCATCGCCGATGTCGCGAAGATGCTGCGCCAAAATCAGATAGCGGCTGACAGCTTTCTTTTTGTTCTCCTGCGCAAGATGCCATTCAGCGATCTCCCGCTGCAGCGCCGCTAAGCCCGGGCGAATCGCGGCAGCTTTGGCCTTTTCCGCAACCGCCAGCTTGCCCTTGCCCGCATTATCGTATAGCTGCGCCAGCTTGATATGGTTGGCTACCGCTTCGTCGATTAGGCCGAGCTTTTTCTGCAGCGCGATCAGTTTGGTCAGCGGCTTGGGATCCGCAGGCGCCAACTCATGCGCCCGCGCAAAGAGTGCCAACTGCTCGCTGAGATCGGGCTTGTTTTCTCTCCGCCCGGCCTTTGACGCATTGCCGTTGTAAAGCGTCATCGCTCGTTCGAGCCCATCGCTCAGCCAGACTTCGATGGCGTCCGCCGCCCGCGCCGCCATTTCATCAGCGCGGATGGCCTCATCGCCTCTCCAGGGTTGCAGCACGTAATGCACCGGATCCATCCGCCCCGGCGGACGACCGATGCCGAAACGCAAGCGCGCGAAGTCCGTGCTGCCCAGGTGCTGCACGATGCTGCGCAGCCCGTTCTGGCCGCCGTGCCCGCCATTCCAGCGCAATCGCAGCGCGCCGAAGGGCGTATCCAGGTCATCATGGACGACGAGCAGATTGTCATTTGGGATATCGAAGTAGTCGGCCAACTGACGCACCGACTCGCCGCTGCGGTTCATATACGTCAGCGGCTTGGCCAGCTTGACGCGCCGCGCGCCGATGCTGCCGTCCCAGGTTAGCGCGCGCTTTTCCGATCGGCCTGCGCCCAGGCTGTATCGCCGCGCCAATTCATCGATGACGGCGAAACCGACATTGTGGCGCGTTCTATCATATTTGGCGCCGGGATTTCCCAAGCCGACAATCAAGTGCTTCTCGGACATATCTCGTCTGGGTGTGTTGTATATGCTCAGCGGTATGGTATCAGAGGGACAGCCGGATTGAATAGCGAAATCGCAGCTTAGAGCGGGCTGTCGTCAACATAGCGCGGGTAGGTGGACTTGGCGCGCTCGGCAGCGGCCAGGTCCAGCTCCAGCGTGACGAAGGGTTCCGCTTCGCTGGTCCTAGCCAGGACCGCGCCATCGGGATCGCAGATCCAGCCCGCCCCGCCCAGATCGACCCCTTCCGCCTGGCCCGCGTGATTGGACGAGAGGCAGTAGGCGCCGGACACGACCGCGGCCGTCCGCCCGCCCGCCAACCACTTGGCATTGCTGTGCCGCGGCGTGCTGCGCGGATTCAGCAGCAGATGGATGCCGCCTCTGCCGTATTCGCGGGCGTGCTGCAGAAACCAAATCTCGGTGCAGATCATGACCCCCAACGTCAGTTCGCCGGCGCGGGTCGGCTGGAAATCTATCGGGGCGCGGTCGTACCAGTTGGCTTCCCAGTAGCCCTCGTCATTAGGCAAGTAGGTTTTCTTATGCGCCCACTGCAAGCCGTCTTGCGCCGTCCACAGATAGGCGACATTGTGGCGCTTCTTGCCGATGTCGCGCGGCGCCGTGCCGATGACGTATCTTGCGCCAAGCTCGGGCAGGCGTTCCAGCCACCCTTCATGACTGCGAACGGCGCGCTGCCAGGTCGCATCCTCTCGCTCCGGCGTCGTGCAGAACCAGGGCGCGAAGCACATTTCGGGCAGCAGCGCCAAGTCGGAAGCATGAGCCGCTACATGCCGTCTGAGCCGCTGCCAATCCGCCTCAAGCCGATTCGCGTCCAGTTGCGTAATGGTGGCTTTCACGGAGTGGCTTTCACGGGTCTCAGGCCAATTCGCGCTGCTGGCTGAATTGCGTTTCGTACAGATTGGCGTATAAGCCGCCGCGCGCCAGCAATTCGGCATGGCTGCCGCGCTCGACGATGCGGCCGCGGTCGAGCACCAGAATCAGATCAGCCGCCAGGATCGTGCTGAGGCGATGAGCGATGACGATGCTGGTGCGGTCGCGCAGGATATGGCTCAGCGCGTCCTGAATCAGCGCTTCGGATTGGCTGTCGAGGTGGCTGGTCGCCTCGTCCAGCACCAGAATGCGCGGGTCTTTTAGCACCACGCGCGCGATCGCCAGCCGCTGCTTTTCGCCGCCGCTCAACCGATAGCCGCGCTCGCCCACGATGGAGTCATAGCCGTCGCTCAGCCCCATGATAAAGTCGTGAATATGGGCGACTTTCGCCGCGGCTTCGAGCTCGTCCTGAGACGCGTCGGGCTTGGCGTATAGCAGATTGGTGCGGATGGAATCGTGAAAGAGGTAGGTCTCCTGCGTAACCATGCCGATATTCTCCGCCATCGTGCGCAGGCTCAGATCGCGCAGATCATGCCCGTCCAGTCTGATGCGCCCGGAGCTGGGATCGTACAAGCGCGGGATCAGGTAGGTCAGCGTGGTTTTACCCGCGCCGCTTGGCCCCACCAGCGCGACTAACTGGCCCGGCTCAATATCGAACGAGAGTTGCTCCAATGCCAATTCGCGCGCTTGATGTTTCGCGCCGCTGGTCGAGGCGCCGTTCTCCCGCCGCGCCGGATCGCCCGAACGAGTCGCGGCCACGCTGTCGATCCGCCCGATCCGCTCCACATCGGACAGCAAGTGGCTTTCGTCAATCTGATAGCGAAAGGTGACATCGTCAAAGACCAGCGCGCCGCTGACAGCGCTCAGGTGGACGGCGTCGGGTTTCTCCTCGATTTCCAGCGGCAAGTCGATGATCTCAAATACGCGCTCGAAACTGACTATCGATTGGGCGAAATCGACCGGCGCGTTGGTCAAGGCCTGCAGCGGTGTATAAAGTTGAGCGAGAAAGGTGGCGAAGGCGACTATATCGCCGATAGTAAACTCGCCATTTATGACCAGCATCCCGCCGACCCAGTAAACCAGCGCCGTCCCGACCACGCTGACCAGGCCGATCAGCACAAAAAACTGGCTGCCCAGCACCGCCCGCTTGATGCCGGCATCGCGCACGTCAGCAGCGCGCTTGTCGAAATGCTCGACTTCGGCGTCGATCCGCCCGAAGAGCTTGACCAGCAGCGCGCCGCTGATATTCAGCGTTTCGTTCATCATGGCGTTCATCTGCGCGTTGTAACCCATTTGCTCGCGAGCGATCCGCTGCAGGCGCGTGCCCAAGCGCCGCGCCACCAGGATGAAGAGCGGCAGCACCATCACGCCCAAGATGGTCAGCTGCCATTTCATGCCTAACATCACGGCCAGCGTAGCCACTACCGTAATCACATTGGTGATGATCGAAACGATGGTGTTGCTGATGGCATTCTGCGCGCCAACCACATCGTTGTTGAGGCGGCTCATCAGCTCGCCCGTTTTGGTGTTGGTGAAAAATCGCAGCGACATCTGCTGCAAGTGATGATAGAGCGACACGCGCAGGTCATAAATCACGCCTTCGCCAATCGCCACATTCAGCTTGCGCTGCCTGATGCGGATGCCGCCGCTAATGATCGGGATGACGACTAATCCCAGCGCCAGCAGATTCAGCTTGGCGAGGTCTTTCTGCGGCAGCGCCTGATCGATAATCTCGCGGAATATCAGCGGGCTGAGCAGACCCAGGCCGGTCGTCAGCAGGATGGTCGCCAGCATGCCGGCAATTTGCCGCCGGTATGGCTTGGCGTAAGCCAGCACCCGCAGCAGCAAGCGCCGAGTTACATTCGGCTTGGCTTTGTTGTCGTGCCCGTGCATGTAGCGGAACCAGCCGCCGCCGCGCATCATCATTCGCGTTTATGCCTCCAACTTTGACTATAGCATAGCGGCGCCAGCCAAGGGCTGACTACTGCGCGAATGGCTAGGGCTGACGATTGCGAAGCCGCCATCATGCGCTGCAGGAAGCGCAGTAGGCGCTGAAAATCTGAAGCAAGAACGGAGAAGCTGAGGCGCTTAACGATCCAGCGCCAGACCGCGGACGATGGCGCGCGCGTCTGAAATGGTATCCGCGAACAAGACTTCGCGCCCTTCCATGTCGTTGTTGAAGGTCTTCTGGATCGTCTGATAAATGGTGCGGAGCGCGCCGTTCGCGCCTACGACAACTCGCGCGCCTTCGTTAGGTCTGGCCTCGCCGGACGCCAGCAGTTTCTTGGCGCCGGTCATGATATCGCGGGGGATGGCCGCGCCTTCCAGGTCAATGATCAAGTCCACAAAGTGTTCAACGCTGCCGATAAGCTCGTCCGCCTTGTGGATGGCTACTTCAAGGTCCGGCCAGGTCCACTCCGACTCAAATTCCAGGAGAACAACCGTCTTTTTCTTGTTATCCCAGCGCGTTACGATCGCCATCTTCTCAAACTCGCTAATCACCCGAAGTTACTAAATCTATACGCCATATTATGCCAATAGTTGTCAGCATAACCAGTCTGAGATCAGCAATAGTCCCTTGGTTAATCGAGCGTCGAGATCTGCCGACTCAATTGGCGCTGACCTGGAAAGCCACCGGCGAGGCTGCCGGAACATTGTCCACACGCAGCTCGACGCTCCAGGCGCCAACCACAAATGCCGTGTCCGTCTGATCAATGAAGAACCAGATACAATTGCCGTCAATCCTGTTCTCGACATCAAAACTGAAATAGGCCACTTCGATGCCGCGGCGATGCCAACGCGAAGAAATCTTGGCGCCGGCCGGGATATTGTGCGCCTCGGCGACTACATAAATCTCTTCTGACGTCGGCGTAAACACGGGATTCACATCGATGGCGCAGTCATTCCGATTAACGCCGGAGGCCATTACGATATTATCCAGGCGCGGGCCCGACGCGGTCGCCTGCGGCTGGCTGGCAGTTGCCGGGCGAGTTGGGCTGGGCGTCGGCGCAAGGGTCGCCAAAGCGATCGGCGTTACGAGACTGACTTCTGCCTGACGCGTTGCCGTTGGCGATGCTAGTACAATTTGCGTCGGCGCGCCTTCAATCTGGCTGACGTTTGTCGCAATATAACTGGTATCCGTGCCCAGGCCGATCAAACTGAATTGCAGGAACTCGCCGGCGTCCTCGGCCTGCGCGACGCGCGCGGCGGCGTATTCCAGCGTGGTTTTCATACGCGCTCGTACGACCGTCGCCGTAGATCTAAGGCTTTCCGCCTCCGCTTTCGCTTGCTCATAAACCGCCGTCGCAGTTAATTGTGGCGAATTGGAGGCGCAGGCGGAAAGTGTTATGGCTAAAGCCAGTGGCGCGATGACGCTAGCCACCCGGGTCGTGATTAAACAACCTGTCATCATAATGCGGGGGATTATAACGCAAAAGCAACGACCGCCTCGCGTCTGGCAAGGCGGCCGCTGATAGTGGAAGCGCCGGGGACCTGCCCCCCGGGTCCGCTGGATTCGAATCTCGCACATCTACAAGCTTAGCCCTCTGAAAGGTTTCGCGTCATGCAGTCCCAGAAGGCGCGGTTCACATGAGGCTAGCCGATGAGTCTTGGCGTCGCTTTATCGGCGTGAACGACGGGCGCCCTAACTTTTTATGACACTCGTTGCAGCTCGCAAAGGGAGACGAGACTGCAGGAGCGGTAGAGGACTTTGTGCCTCTACACCCTCATCCAGGTCGCCTAAGCTACCATAGGAAGGGGTTGGAAATTGGGTTTTGCACCTATGTGCGTTGCCAGTTTAACGTGTTGTGGCGCCACGGCTTGCCGTGCGGTTTCAGCCACCAACGTCGAATCTAATTCGCCCCCGTGATGACCGGCGACAACTGCTGCCCAATTCAGCGGCGTCGCCACGCAGACACAGTGTATCACAACGCGCGCGATTTGTGAAGCAGCCGCTGAAGAGTTGGCCCAACCCCGGCGAAGGCCTACGACGCAAACGATTCTTCATTATATGCATGAATGCGGTATGATTTGCTCAGCAAGTGACAGTTCAGCGGGAGGCGCCGGCATGGACGCATTGATAGTTGGCGCGGGAATGTCCGGCTTGATGGCGGCGCGGACGCTGCAGGCGCGCGGCTATTCCGTAAAAATGATCGAACGAGGGCGCAGCGTCGGCGGTCGTCTGGCCACGCGTCGTGTGGGCGAGGGCGGCCTGGCCGATCATGGCGCGCAGTTTTTCACCGTTCGCAGTGATACGCTGCAGGATTACGTCGATCGCTGGCTGGCGCAAGACCTTGTCTACGTCTGGGGAATGGGCTGGTCCGACGGCAGCGTCAAGCGCACCGCCGGCGATGGGCACGCGCGTTACGCCGGCCGCGGCGGCATGAACGCGCTGGCCAAACATATAGCCCGCGACCTCGATATCGTCATCAATCGCTTGGTAACCGGGATCAAACAAGACCAGTCGGGTTGGACGCTGGAAGACAGCGCCGGCGATGTATTCCAGAGCAGAGGGCTTATCATGACGCCGCCAGTGCCCGAGACGCTCGCCCTGTTGACCAAGAGCGGCATCTATCTGACGGAAGCCGACCAGACAGCGCTGCGGCGCATACGTTTTGGCCCCTGCCTCTGCGGCATCCACGAAATAGAAGGCGATGTAGAATTGCCGGAGCCGGGCGCGGTGCAAAACTTCCAGGCCAACGTCTATTGGGTCGCCGATAATCAGGCCAAAGGCATCTCGCGCACCGCCCTTGTCACCAGCCACGCCAACGCCAAATTCAGCCGGCAGAACTGGGACGCGCCCGAAGCCGACATCATCCGCGAGCTCGAGTCAGCGGTGCAGCCCCACCTCGGAGACGGCGCTCGAATTGTGCGAACGCAGCTCAAGAAATGGCGCTACTCAGTCCCGCTCACCACTCATGCGGACGAATGTTTGCTCGCCGATAATCTGCCGCCGCTGGTCTTCGCCGGCGACGCCTTTGGCGGCCGCGGACGCGTCGAAGGCGCTTTCCTCTCTGGCATGGCAGCGGGCCATGCACTGGCTGAGGCGCTGGCCTAATCCGCTCGCTCGACAATGGCGCGGTATCGAAATATTTACCACCGAGGACACCGAGTAAAATCGAGGACACAGAGGAGGAATGGCGCTTAATTAACGCCAAATTCGGCTAAGTTGCGGACAATCCTTGAATCGACCAGCCGCCATTTATCCCTGTATCTCTCTGTGCTCTCATAAATACTCTGTGCCCTCGGTGGCAAAGTGTCGGAAATACGCAAAAGCGCGGCGCCCGCCCTGCCCAAACGCACCATTGAGCAGCGGACAAACCTTTCAGGGACGACCAGCAATATCAGTCGCTCGCGGCGCGAGACTGGAAATTAAATCTAATCGCTGTTAGATTATTGAAGAGGCTAGACGGTGAAGGGACGGCAAGCCGATGTCGGGTCCGCAATTTCAATTGAACGAAGAGCAGGAGATGCTAGTGCGCATGACGCGCGACTTTGTGGCCGACAACGTTATTCCCGTGGCTGCAGAATATGACGAGAAGTCCATCTTCCCCGCAGACATCTTCCACAAGGCGCGCGAACTCGGCATCGTCAACATGCTCATCCCCGAAGAATACGGCGGCGTGGGCGCCTCGGCATTTGAAGAAGTGCTGGTATCGGAAGAGCTAGGCTACGGCTGTACGGGAATCAGCACCAGCCTGGGCGTAAATTCGCTGGCGATGCTGCCGATTCTGATCGCCGGCAGCGACCAGCAGAAAGCTTACTGGCTGGGCGAACGGGCGGGCGAGCAGGGTCAGTTCTGTTCCTACGGCGTCACCGAAGCCAACGCCGGCTCAAATGTCGCGGGCATAGAGACGCGGGCCGACAAACGCGGCGCCGCCTATATCATCAATGGCAGCAAGACTTTTATCACCAACGCCAGCTACGCGGACTTCTACACGATATTCGCCAAGACCGACCCATCCGCCGGACACCGCGGCATGACCTGCTTCATCGTCGATCGCGAATCGCCCGGCCTCAGCGTGGGCAAGAAATTCGACAAAATAGGCCAGCGCGCCTCCGATACGGCCGAGATCGTCTTTGAGAATGTGGAGGCGCCGGAAGAGAACATCGTCGGCGAAGTCGGGCAGGGCTTCTATATCGCGATGGAAGTATTCGACCACAGCCGCCCGGGAGTGGCGGCGGCCGCCTGCGGTTTGCAACGGCGCGCGCTGGAAGAGAGCGTAAAATACGCCGGTGAGCGCGAAGCCTTCGGCGTGCCCATTTATCAGCACCAGGCCATCGGGCATAAACTCGCGGACATGGCGATCAATTACGAGGCATCGCGCCTGCTGGCCTGGCAATCGGCCTGGCAAGTCGACGCCGGCATCTTTAACCCGCGCATACCCGCTTACGCCAAAGCCTTCGCCGCCGACATGGCCACCAAAGCGGCGGTTGACGCCGTGCAAATCTTCGGCGGCTACGGGTACATGAAAGAATACCCGGTGGAGAAACTGCTGCGGGACGTAAAAATCTTCCAGATCTACGAAGGCACGAGCGAGATCCAGCGTAATATCATCGTGCGGGAGCTTTATCGCGGGCAATAGAGCCGCGCAAGACTCATAGGGAATTCCGCTATCCGCATAGATACGCCTTGACAGCCTGCCCTGCGATTGATAATATGCGCGCTTGCACACCCAACCAGTACCCTCCGCGAACGAGGCGCTGTTGGTTGAATTGAGCGAATATGGCGAAAGTGCTGCGCCGAGGCGGGGCGTCTCGCCATCGAGAAACAATCAATAGGCGTATATTTACGCCTGTTTGCATGTCTAAGACAGGACATGCAAGAAACAAGTACAACGGAGTCACGTATGCCAACGATCAATCAGTTGGTGCGCAAAGAGCGCAAAAGCAAGGGCAAGAAGAATAAGGCGCCGGCGCTCCAGTACACCTTTAATGCCTTGAAGAATCGCCGCGCGCGCCAGCAGAAAGGCGCGCCGCAGAAGCGTGGCGTTTGCACGCAAGTCAGGACGATGACGCCCAAGAAACCGAATTCGGCGCTGCGCAAGGTGGCCCGTGTGCGGCTGACCAATGGCATTGAAGTCTCGGCCTATATCGGCGGCGAGGGACACAATTTGCAGGAGCACAGCGTGGTGCTCGTGCGCGGCGGCCGCGTCAAGGACTTGCCGGGCGTTCGTTATCACATCGTTCGCGGCACCCTGGATACCAGCGGCGTTGACGGGCGCGAGCAAGGCCGCAGCAAATACGGAACCAAGCGCAGCAAGTAAGTCTCGCGATAGTCGCGAAGCCCGCTCCCGTGAACTGCGAACGTAGAAGTCGTTCAGCAGACTGGAGCCAGAGGCGCGTTAAAAAGGGGAGTTAAAGCATGCCCAGAAGAAATCGTCCGCCCAAGCGAATTCCGCCGCCCGATGTCAAGTATGGCAATCTGCATGTGGCGATGTTCATTAACCGCATGATGCATGGCGGCAAGAAAAGCCTGGCGACGCGCATTATGTACGATGCGCTGGATGCAATGGGCGAACGCACGAAGAAGGACCCGGTCGAGGTTTTCGAAATTGCGATTCGTAATGTGACGCCGGCGGTCGAAGTCAAACCGAAGCGAGTCGGCGGCTCGACCTATCAGGTCCCTATTGATGTTTCGCAAGAGCGGGGCATCACTCTGGCCATGCGTTGGCTGATTCAATTTGCGCGCGATCGCAACGGACGCAGCATGGCGGAAAAGCTGACCAACGAGCTGCTGGACGCGTACAACAGCCAGGGCAGCGCCATACGCCGCAAGGACGAGACGCATCGCATGGCCGAAGCGAACCGCGCCTTCGCGCATTTCCGCTAAGAGAGCAATCAATTGATCCCGAATAGTAATTTCGGGAAGTGAACGGGCAATGGCAAACAGCAATCTGGATTTTGATCTCAACAGAGTGCGCAACATCGGCATCATCGCGCACATCGACGCCGGCAAGACGACTGTCACCGAGCGCGTACTCTACTACACAGGCATGGTGCACAAGATCGGCGAGACTCACGAAGGCTCCGCTACTACCGACTATATGGCGCAGGAGCGGGAACGCGGCATCACGATAACTTCTGCTGCGGTCACGGCCAGTTGGGACGACTGCCAGGTCAACATCATCGACACGCCGGGCCACGTGGATTTCACCGCCGAGGTGCAGCGCAGCCTGCGTGTGCTTGATGGCGGCATCACTGTGTTTGACAGCGTTGCCGGCGTCGAGCCGCAGTCGGAGACAGTCTGGCGCCAAGCCTCCGAATACCATGTGCCGCGTATGTGCTTCGTCAATAAGATGGACCGCACCGGCGCCGATTTTGACCGCTGCGTCAACATGATGATCGACCGGCTGAAAGCCAACCCGGTGGTGATTCAAGTACCCTACGGCAGCGGCGAAGACTTCGAAGGCATTATCGATCTGCTCAAGATGGAGTTGATCACTTACGGCAATGACGAAGGCACCGACATCAATTACCACGCCATCCCTGAGAGTCACAGGGAGATGGCCGAAACTCGCCGCGAGGACATGATCGAAAAGATCGTCGAGCACGACGAGTATCTGACGATGAAATACCTCGACGAAGAAGCAATAACGCAGGATGAAATCCTGGCCGGCCTGCGCGCTGGCACGATTGCCGGCCAACTGCACCCGGTGCTCTGCGGCTCAGCCTTGAAGAACAAGGGCGTGCAAGCGCTGCTGAATATGGTGGTGGCTTTGTTGCCGTCGCCGCTGGATATCCCGCCTGTTAAAGGCGAGCATCCCAAAGATGGCGGCGAACTGCTGCGGCATGCCAATGACGAGGAACCGCTGGCGGCGCTGGTATTCAAGATCGTTTCCGATCAATACGGCCGGCTGGCCTTTACCCGCGTTTATTCCGGCGTGCTAAGGGCCGGCACGATGGTGGTTAATACTGCCAACGGTCAGCGCGAGCGCATCGGCCGCATCGTGCGTATGTTTGCCGACCGCCGCGAAGACGTCAAAGAAGTTCATGCCGGCGATATCGCGGCTGTGATCGGGATGAAAGAAACCTTCACCGGCGATACGCTCAGCGCGCCGAACAGCCCCATTCTATTGGAAAACATCAGCTTCCCCGACCCGGTTGTGGAAGTCGCAATCGAGCCCAATACCAAAGCCGACCAGGACAAGATGGGCATCGGCCTGCGCAAGTTGGCCGAAGAAGATCCCACCTTCCAGATCGAAGTCGATGACCAGCTGGGTCAGACCAAAATCAAAGGCATGGGCGAGTTGCATCTCGAAGTGCTGGTCGACCGCTTGATGCGCGAATACGGCGTGGAAGCGCGAGTAGGGCGGCCGCGCGTCGCCTATCGCGAGACTGTCACGCGCTCGGTGGAGATCGAAACCACCTTCCGGCGGCAGACCGGCGGCGCCGGTCAGTACGCCCGCGTCACGGTTCGTTTTGAGCCTATGCCCGCTGAGGAGAAGTCCGAAGCCGTCGGCGAGCTGCTTTTCGTTGACGGCATACGCGGCGGCGCGGTCCCGAAAGAATACATTCCGGCCGTCAGAAAAGGCATCGCGCAGGCGATTCAAGGCGGCGTCATCGCCGGTTATCCGGTGGTGAACATCAAGGCCACGCTGATCGACGGCGCCTACCACGAAGTGGACTCCAGCGAAATCGCCTTCACCATCGCCGGTTCAATGTGCCTCAAAGAAGGCATTCAGAAGGGCGCTCCGGTCATTCTGGAGCCATCGATGAGTGTGGAAGTTGTCGTGCCTGATGGCTATACCGGCGCGGTCGTGGGGGATATCTCCTCGCGGCGCGGCATTGTGCAAGGCATGGAGCCGCACAGCGAAGGCATTTCGGTGATTCAGGCTCAGGTGCCCTTGGGCGAGATGTTTGGCTATGCCAACGACCTGCGCAATAACTCGCAGGGGCGGGGCAATTTCAGTATGGAGTTTGATATGTATACGGTCGCGCCGGAAGAGATTGCCGAGGCAGTGAAGTCCGGTTCGCGATAAGTAGAGGGCCCGGTTCGCCTGGTTCGCAGTTTTCGTCCGGTAGTTCATATTCAAATCGCTAGGTTCACAAGAAGGATTGTCAGATGTCTAAAGGGAAATTCGAGCGTAGCAAACCGCATGTAAATATCGGAACGATTGGTCACGTTGACCACGGCAAGACCACCCTGACCGCCGCCATTACCAAGGTATTGGCGCTGAAAGGGCAAGCGCAGGAACAAGAATACGGCGATATCGACAATGCGCCGGAAGAACGCGCTCGCGGCATCACCATCAATATCCGCCACGTCGAATACGAAACCGACAATCGCCACTATGCGCACGTTGACTGCCCGGGCCACCGCGATTACATCAAGAACATGATCACCGGCGCGGCGCAGATGGACGGCGCCATCCTGGTCGTCAGCGCGCCCGACGGCCCCATGCCGCAGACCCGCGAGCACGTATTGCTGGCGAAGCAGGTGGAAGTGCCGGCGATGGTCGTTTATCTCAACAAGACCGATCAGATGGATGACGAAGAACTGATCGAGTTGGTCGAGATGGAACTGGCCGAGCTGCTGGAAGGCTACGACTTCGATCCGGATACGCCCATCATCAAGGGTTCGGCTTTGGCCGCGCAGGAAAGCGAAAGCAGCGACCCGAGCGCGCCGGAATACGAGTCGATCATTGAGTTGATGGACGCCGTCGATGAGTGGATCCCCACCCCGACTCGGGACGTGGACAAACCCTTCATGATGGCGATTGAAGACGTATTCTCTATCAAGGGCCGCGGTACGGTCGTAACCGGCAGCGTGGCGCGCGGCACCCTGCTCAAGGGCACCGAGGTCGACATCGTTGGCTTGCGCGACGAGATTGCCAAGACGGTCGTCACCGGCATTGAAATGTTTAACAAAGAGTTGGACCAGGCGCAGGCCGGTGACAACGCGGGCATCTTGTTGCGCGGCGTCGGTCGCGAAGAAGTGCAGCGCGGTATGGTCATCGCCCAAGTTGGCTCCATCACCCCGCACAAGAAGTTCAAGTGCGAAGTTTATGTCCTGCGCCGCGATGAAGGCGGGCGGCACAAGGCCTTCTTCACTGGCTACCGTCCCCAATTCTACATCCGCACGATGGATGTTACCGGCACCATCACCTTGCCCGACGGCGTGGAAATGGTTATGCCCGGCGACAACGTCAATCTGGATGTCGAATTGATCACGCCGGTCGCATTGGAGCGCGGTTCTTCCTTCGCCATTCGCGAGGGCGGCTTGACGGTGGGCGCCGGCCGCATCACCGAAATCCTTGAGTAGATCGGTCCGACAACGACGCGAACTGGGCCGGGTCTTGTGCCCGGCTCAGGTTAGCAAGTCGGCGTCCTGATTGAGCAGATAAAGGTTGCGGAATGGCAAAGAACAGAATACGTATCCGGTTGAAAGCCTATGATCACCGGGTACTGGATCAGTCAGCGCAGAGAATTGTGGACACCGCGGAACGCACCGGCTCGCGCGTCGTTGGGCCAGTGCCCCTGCCGACGCGCATCGAGCGCTTTACGGTTCGGCGGTCGCCCTTCATTGACAAGGACTCGCAAGAGCATTTCGAAGTGCGGACGCACAAACGGCTGATTGATGTGCTTGATCCGGACAGCAAGACGATTGATACGCTGATGCGGCTGAATCTGCCCGCCGGCGTCGACATTGAAATCAAGATTTAGGATGGCCGGGCCGGGTGCGACACAGAAAATGGCTCGTTCGGCCGGGCGGCTGAGAAAGGTCCGGATTGGACGCCAAAGCGAGCGCGCGGCGTTGATCCGAGTGGAGGCTATATCATGAAGGGCATGATTGGCAAAAAAGTAGGCATGACTCAGGTCTTTGACGACCAGGGCACGGTGGTCCCGGTCACGGTGATTCAAGCGGGACCCTGCTATGTCACGCAGATCCGCAACCGCGACCGTGATGGCTATGTCTCGGTTCAGCTTGGGTATGGCGAATCCAAACCCACGCGCTTGACCAAGGGGCAGCTCGGGCATCTGCAGAAATCGGACTTGCCGGCGCTGCGCCATCTGCGCGAGTTCCGTATGGCGGACAACACCGAGCTGGCTGTCGAAGAGGGCCAAGAGATTAAAGTAGACATCTTTGAGCAAGGCGACTTTGTTGATGTCATCGGCGCCAGTAAGGGACGCGGCCACGCCGGCACGATCAAGCGCCACGGTTTCTCTCGCGGGCCCAAGACGCATGGTCAGTCCGACCGCATGCGCTCGCCGGGCTCAATCGGCATGTGCGCGACGCCCGGCAGAACGCTGAAGGGCAAGAAAATGGCGGGCCGCATGGGCAATGACCGCGTAACGGTGCAGAATCTGCCGCTCGTCGTTGTCGATGCTGAAAAGAACCTGCTGGCGGTCAAGGGCTCGGTGCCGGGCGCCAAGGGCAGCATCGTGATGATCCGCCCGGCGGTCAAGCGCGCGTAGCGAAGTACAGGAGATTACGCCATGCAGTTTCCAGTAATGAATAGCGCCGGCCGGGAAGTGTCGCAAGTGGACCTGCCGCCCGATATCTTTGAAGCCAAGATCAACATCGGTCTGATGCACCAGGCTTTCGTCAGGCAAATGGCCAATGCGCGCCAGGGTTCGCACAATACGCGCTCCCGCGGCGAAATCCGCGCGACCGGCGCCAAGTGGTATCGCCAGAAAGGCACGGGACGCGCGCGTCACGGCGCCCAGAGCGCGCCTATCTTCGTCGGCGGCGGTTTGGCTTTTGGGCCTAAACCCCGCGATTATTCGAAAAAGATGCCCAAGAAAATGCGCCGAGGCGCCATCCGCTCGACGCTGAGCGCCCTGGTTCGCGACGAACAACTGGTGCTGGTCGACCAACTGGATATCGACGCGCCCAATACCAAGGCGATGCGCAGCTTGATCGAGACGCTGGTGGGCAACCAATCAGCGTTGATCGTATTGACTGCCGAGCAGAAGGCTGTGCGCAAGAGTGTTAGCAATCTGCCCAACGCGCATACGCTGGTGGCCAATTATCTTAACGTGCGCGACTTGTTGAAATACGACAAGGTGATTATGACTTTGGAGGCGCTGGAAGTCGTCAAGAGCATCTGGAGGGTGGGAGCATAGCATGGCAGAGCTGCATTTATACGATGTCATCCGCCGTCCGCTAATCACGGAAAAGACGGCTGAAATGGTAGAGGCGGAGAACAAATACGTCTTCGAGGTGGCCAGGAACGCCAATAAGATTCAGGTCAAGGAAGCTGTGGAAGAGATTTTTGACCTGGAAGGGAAAGTGGTCAAAGTCAATATGATGCTGATGCCCGCCAAGCGCGGCCGCCGCGGCCGAAACTGGTATATCCGGTCCCGCGCCTGGAAGAAGGCAATCGTCACGCTGGAAGAAGGCGTGTCGATCGAGCTCTTTGACGTATAGGGGGTGCATTAACGATGCCCATCAAAGTCTATAAACCGACTTCGCCCGGTCGCCGCGACATGACCGGTTACACATTCGAAGAGATCACCAAAAAGAAACCCGAGCGCTCGTTGACCCGCGCGCTGCGCAGGACCGGCGGCCGCAACAATAGCGGACGCATCACCGTGCGGCATCGCGGCGGCGGACATAAACGCCGTTACCGCCTCATCGATTTTAAGCGCAACAAGGAAGATTGCCGCGCCGAGGTCAAAGCCATCGAGTATGATCCCAACCGCTCGGCTCGCATCGCTTTGCTGCAGTACGAAGATGGCGTGAAGAGTTACATCATCGCGCCAATGGGCGTACAAGTCGGCGACACGATTGGCAACGGCGCTATGAGCGCGCTGCGGCCGGGCAACAGCCGCGCATTGAAGGATATTCCTTTGGGCACGGTGGTGCATAACATCGAATTGCGCCCGGGCAAGGGCGGGCAGCTGGCGCGTTCCGCCGGCACATCGGCGCAGATTCTGGCGTCGGAAGGCAAATATGTTACCTTGCGCTTGCCCAGCGGCGAGATGCGCATGGTGCTGGCGACTTGCCGCGCCACCATCGGCCAGGTGGGCAACACCGAGCATTCAAATGTCAAGCTGGGCAAGGCCGGCCGGCGGCGCTGGCTGGGCTGGCGACCGACCGTGCGCGGCACCGCGATGGACCCCGCCAGCCATCCTCATGGCGGCGGCGAGGGCAAAACCGGCATCGGCATGGCTGCTCCAAAGACGCCTTGGGGCAAGAAGGCCCTGGGTGTGCGGACGCGGCGCAACAAGCGCACCAACCAGTTCATCGTCCGGCGCCGCGGCAAACGTCGTTAATTGCAGGAGTTTTACGCATGTCACGTTCATTGAAGAAGGGCTACTACATCAGCCCCAAACTGCTGGAAAAAGTCGAGCGGCTCAACCGGCAGAACAAAAAAGTGGTGATCCGCACCTGGAGCCGGGCCAGCACCATCTTCCCGCAAATGGTCGGTCACACGATCGCAGTGCACGATGGCCGCCGGCATGTGCCGATTTACATCACCGAGAACATGGTGGGGCACAAGCTGGGCGAGTTCGCGCCGACGCGCACCTTCCGCGGTCACATTTTGGATAGCAGACGATAGGGGCAGGCAAAATGGAAGTTCGCGCTATATCCCGTTATCTGCCGATATCGCCTCAAAAACTGCGTCTGGTCTGCGACAAGGTTCGCGGGATGGACGCTGAGGAGGCGCTGATCGTACTCGATTATATGCCGCAAAAGGGGTCCGCATTTGTCAGCAAGACGCTGTCCTCGGCAATGGCAAACGCGGTTAACAACTTCGACCTGAACCAGGAAGAATTGTACGTCTCCCAAATCTACGCCGGCGACGGCCCCACCTTGAAGCGATTCAAGGCCGGAGCGCGCGGGCGATTCAAGCCGCGGTTGAAGCGCACGTCTCACCTGTGGGTGATTCTGGCAGAGCGAGAGGAAGAAGTTAATGGGTCGTAAGGTTCATCCCAAAGGATTTCGCCTGAAAGTGATTCGCGAGTGGGACGCCCGCTGGTACGCCGAAGGCGAGCGCTATGTCAACCTTCTGATGGAAGATCGCAAGATCCGCAA
>LXNI01001806.1_pt1 | contig 16932 bp, 15 predicted proteins | sample 809091 | NCBI WGS metagenome assembly LXNI01 (sample SAMN04870527, study PRJNA318959) | sponge metagenome | biome: 01000161; feature: marine sponge reef; material: water | host: Sarcotragus foetidus | place: Greece: Milos, Mediterranean Sea | collected 2013-05-29 | depth 5-7 m | reverse complement strand
ATTCACCGTCGTTCGACAGCACCGCATGGCTCACGTTGATATCGACAGACTCGATGAATTGGAGGTCCCCGCTTTCTTGGATCGTGAGTTGATCGATGCGTCCATCCGTAATGCGATAGACAGTTGAACCATCCGCGGTAATTAGTAGTACTTGCCCGCATTGCCCACCACGAAGATCCGTGACGACGAGTTCGCCGAGATCCTGCAACGAATGGGTACCTTCCGACGGCATAAAGACACGCCATTTAAAACAACGTTCCGCAATCAAGCGTTGACGTTGAGCGTCCCAAATTAACGATGCGTTTCCGATATCAAAATCGGTTTCAAGCAACTGAACGTGCTCAAGTTCACCCGTGAGTTCGTCGCGGGCGAAGACATGTATCCCAGCTTCAGACGCAAGGTACATCGAGGCACCATTATTGGGTATCGCAATGTCGCCTAAATTCCTTAACTCGACCAGATTACCGGTCGCGTCAAATATCCGGCTCGTCGTCCCGCTTACATAGCGTAACCAGTTTGGCGCGTCAGCTTCTTCCCAGCGCAACGTAAACTCACCACCTTCGCCTGCATCTCGTAGACCTAACGCGATCAGATATTTGACGCCTGCGCGAGCTTCGAATCGCACTTCATTATCAGTGCGTTGCCAAAGATTTGACACAAGCGCATTGTTTGAGTCTGCACCACTAAGTGTATTGTCAAGGACGGTAATGGCCCAAGGCCCTCCCTCGCCATCGACCTCAAAGCGAATCCATCCTGACTCTGTTGCTTCAAATTCCCACCATAATGTAGATCGACCGAGTATGTCTCTTCGTTCACCATTCGATCCGGTAGCGAAGGTGTTTGAGCCTGAAACCGAACCAGCCATCCCTGATAAATACGTCGCTTCGCCTCGAAGATCATTGTCTGGCGCCAGTCCCCATATGAGGTTTGCATTTGCGCGCCAGAATCGGTAGGCGAAGTGGTCTCTAGCAGGGAAACCTACCGCCACAAAGAAACGTTGGTCGCGCATGGCTGAGAAAGCGAATTCGTTCGCCATTCGCTCACCGTTCGTCGCCACGAGTCGCAGAGACTCCAGTGATTCACCTTCAAACACCGATACCATTAGTTTGTTATCCGAATTGGCAGTTTGGCGTGTAAGCTCCTCCAGCTGCCAAGCGTAGCGACCGTCCGTAGGCGCCGTCCACGTCCACCACGTTGTCCGTATTCCAGTGGCGGGTGGTTCACCCGGCTCGACCGATGATCGAGTATTAATCTCCACGAACTGGGAGGTCGATTCCCGCGCGATTTCGTCGGCCGTGTCGAAAAAGTCATTGTCTTTCTCAGGTTCTCGTTCATTCCAGGTAAGGGTGAATTCACGACCAGCTTCATAAGCAGACGACGAACCGATTGCGACCCAATAACTCTCACCAGCCCGTGCCGGAAAATTCGCGGTGTGTCTCGGAAAATGAGAAACTAATCGAAGGTTTGAAAGTCTGTCTCCGGTGAACACGAGTAGACGTTGAGCTGAGATGCTTAATTCGAACCCCCACATACCATCATTCGGCGCAATCCACCGAAACCAAACCGTCGCTGCAATATCACCAATAAGTTCACCTTCGTCAAGCGTTGCACCCGCATTACTACCCTCGATTTCGCCAGTGTCGCCCTCGATTTCAAGCGCCGCAATAAACTGGTCGTTGAGGGGGCGTTGACCGCTTGTCCAATCAAGAGTAATCGAAACAGCCCTTCGTTCGTGACTGAGTCGGACGTAATAAGTCTGTCTCGATGCAGCGAAAAATTGCGCGCCCCAGTCCGCGGATGCGATCGTCTCAAGGTTTGTAATTTCCGTTCCTTCAAATATGTCGACACGAACTCGATCGCTATTGACATTTGAGTTGGTGAGTTCGAACGTCGCACCTTCTGGGACTGCGCGCGTGGCAACGAACGAGTACATACCCGCCGTCGGTGCTGTCCATTTAAACCAAACCGACCCCGCCGGCAACTCTTCTCCGGTGGTAAATGAAGGTTCACCGGGTTCTACATTCGCCCCTAGAAGATCAATGCGTGCGCGACCCGCGACGCCCTCAATTCCAAGCGCGCGTACGAACAAATCGTTACTTGGCACAACGACGTCGACTTCCTCGGCGATCGAGTCTTGAGGTTGACCCGATGTCACCAATACCGTCGTAGATGCCGAGTTCGCATTCCATGCACTCGCTCGAAAGTAGAGCCTAAATGCGTTAGGTACGTTTCCCTGCGCGACGTTCGCGACGGTAACCTTTACGGTTCGTGATTCGCCGGTCCCTATCTCACCGATGGGGATCATTTCCGCCACACGCGGTTCTGACTCCCGCACGATTCCATCTTCACGCACCGTGGTAACTTGCAAGCGCCTCCAGCTACTACCACCGCAGCTTGAACCGTTTACAACGCGACAGTCGACATGTAACCGAGTTCCCGCCGCGACGTATCCATCGTTGTTCAACGTGACCGAAATCTCAGAATTCGAAGTCGAGTCGTCAAGCGCCAGGTGTTCTCGATCGACGGTGATTTCCAGATTCGGTGTCGAGTTCCCTCGAATCATGGTCCAAGCGAGTGCGGCACGTGGCGCATCTGTATACACCCGAGTTGCGCTTACTTTCGCTCGATAAACCCCCGGTTCCGGATTTCTCACGATGATCCATTCGACGTTGTCAACTTCCGATCTAGATGCGAACTCGCCGCAGGGCTCGCCGGTGCAGTCCGCACGATAATCTAGCCAGAGATCGAGATCGTTCAAAACCGAACTCGCCAACGTGTCGGTTGGGGGTTCATCCCAGGTCATCACCAGATCGAGTCGCGCGGTACCGGGCGGAACTTCGATATCCTGATATGCATACTCGCCGTCATCGAGTTCTACAACGGCACTTGAGTTTCGCCAGCCCCCCGGTCGATCCAAATTAAGAATACTGGTTCTAGCTGACACTTTGCCGAGGCCGTATTTTGTTTGGATCGTGCCTGGACTATTGGAATTGTCAGTCGGGAATACGCGCTCGTCAGCCATCCAGGCATCAGGTTTGATCGCGCTTGCCATCAGTCTCGCCCGGACTAAAGCCGGGTTTTCCCGATGCACGGGCACAGCATCCATTAATAACGCGGCGACACCCGCTACAGCCGGAGATGCCATACTCGTACCACTGAGTTCTTGATACCCGCCGCGACTGCCATCGCCTGCGGCCGAGTGGAGATTGACGCCGGTACCGACGATTTGAGGCGCTAAACGGCCATCGGCAGTTGGTCCGTGACTACTAAAACCTACTAAGGCGCCGCTGTCAAAAGCGGCGCCTACCGCGAGCGAGTTCTTCGCCGATGCGTAATTCGAGAAGCCGTGAATACTCGCATTCGACTGGGCAACGACATAGAGCTGCCTGCTACGCCAAACAACGGCATCAAGTTTGCGTGCCCCTACGCCTCTACCTTCGAAGACCCTCGAGTTTGCGGATAGACTCATATTGACGATCAATGGTTTAGCGGCTTCAGCCGACCAACCCGATTCAGGACAGCTGGACGCCTCCGCTAAAAAGTCCATGCCGCGCAGAATAGAGACATCGAATCCGAAGCCGTAATGGCTAAGGACTTTCGCGAAGCGAATGTGTTGAACGCGCGGTGCCATTCCAGCATACGCGGCAATCACTGCACCGTTTCCCGCGATGGTACCGGTCACGTGTGTCCCGTGACCATTTTCGTCTCGCAACAAATCAGCATCATCGACGAGGGCATCCGTATACACAAAGTTCGCGGCACAAATGCTGCTTCGTCTTGACGAGATGTCCAAGTGATTGACATTAAGCCCGGTATCCATAACTGCGACAGGTACCGAGGAACCACCAATTCCACTGAATAATCCAGGCGAACCTTGGTAACTGCGCAGCGCATCGGCACCCATCGCCGGCACGGCTGTGTCGTGAGTCGCTCGAACGACGCTCACCGGCTCTATCGCCAATACGAAGTCCGCTTTGGCGATTCGCTGTAGTACATCATTTGATCCGACAGCCGAATACACTCGCAGAGTCGGTTCGTAGTGCCCGACAACCGCCCCTAATTTCTCGAGCGCTTGCCGCCACTGGCCATTCAGATCCTCTGTCATCAGAGTCACGAATACGGGGATCGTGTCACTTTCACGTATCGATGTGAATTCGTTGTCGAACGCTAGCATTTTCGCCTCAATCGGCGTCGCGCCAATGGCTTCTACGACGGGCAGGGCTGATATCGCTTCTAACAAGCCGCGCTCGCGCGGTAACTTCGCGCGCACCAATCGTCCTGCATGTCCGACGACTCTCACGCGCGTGCCTTCCGCAGCATTTGCAAGGTCTTCGACGCGTGCGTGTTCCGAAAGAAGAACCCATCCAAAGATCCAATCGCGATCCACTCCTTCGGCTAACCTGGCAAGATCTTCGGAGCCGCTCTGTGATCGTAGCCAGTCCAAACCATCCGTGGCACGAATACGCTTCCGATCACGATCAATGGGTAACTTACCTTTGATCATTTCACCTTCGAATTCAGCGAAGGAATAACCTTCTGGCGGTCGTGGGCGCAACTTCTCTTCCGAGGTTTCGTTCACCGACGACGTCTGAGGTCTGGGTGGGGCAGCAACTACATTTACTTCATAACCACGCGCTTGACTGGCCGTGACGATTTGCTTCGTTGCTGCAGCTAGTGTGTCTTGGTGGATATCACTAATTAATGGAGTTGACTGGACTGGATTCCTGAAAAGCAAATAGAACGCGACTGCGCACGCAAGTCCAGCAAGTAAAGACCAAGTGATCTTCCTCGTATCGAAAATTCGGGACGAGGACACCTAAATCTATACCCTATCTTCAAATAGTTGCCAGCAGCTCACATCGAACGCAACTCGAAGTCGAATGAGATCATCCAATACGTCGAATCGTCTGCCAGAAGCATTTCGCAGGAATGTTGGCGCGCTCAAGGATCGTCTGAAGGAAGAACACCTAGACCAGCACGAGCAACTCATTAACGCACTATTACGTTCCGCTTCTAGCGAGGGTGGCAATATTTGGGTGAAACGAAGATTTGCATGTCGTTCGCGATGTCGCAATCGCGGCTGACATTCGAGCGTTACCGTACTTCTGCCACCCGAGTTCTCGACCAACGGCACCGATGCAGGCGTGCCAACTCGTTCTATACGCCGAGATAGATCGCGCCTCGAGTTTCCTAACTTCATACGTACACAGCCTGTCGAGAACTCAATAAAGCGTCGCACGAACTTCCGAGACACGTTGCCGTATCGACTTTTGTCATGTCGATGTGCATGTGCTTGATGCGAACAACATCCTGTCGTGTCTGGATTCATTCGCACATAACGTGCTGATGCGGATGCTGCGTGGACCGGTCCCAAAGTCATCATCTTGAACGACTCAATTGAGCAGAATGCAATTCGCTCGGATCGTGTTCGCGCCTACGACGAGAGGCCTGTGCTCCTGATTAGTCACTAATATCCTCGTATCACTACTATCATATGATAATAACGCGATATCTAACTATATATATGCGATATTTATGTTATTTCATATCGGTTCTGTAGGTTGGGGTAACGCAGACCTTAGTGATTTGGTACTGGAATGGGGGAGGTACTTCCCTTCAGCGCAATGACCAAAACAACCAGCAAGTTTGACTGGTGCGACACTTGGTTACGAACCGACGCGCTCCAGTTAGCGAGCGTCAATTACCAGACCACGCTCCCCATCGAAGCCACGGGCGCCGTATGGCTGCGAACCGCGAGTCAAGGCTGTGCCTACAAGCCTCTCGGGCGGAATTTAGCGTGCATCCGGTTCGCCGAACATTGCCGGTCGACCGCGAGTCGGGCACGATTTCACAGCGTCACTCGGCACGACACGGACGGTCGTGGATTGTCCATGAACCTAGGTCGACCCCAGGCGCCGCGCAAGTCGAGATGCAATCTCTATGGACACAAGCCAGAGCTTTGCGATCTGTCAGTCGTGCGCGCTTGGTCCCCGCGCAGAGATTCCAGATGGACCTAGGTTTCGGTGTCATAAGTCGAGGGGGGGGGGTAGGTTGTGGTATCCATACGTAGGCACTGGGACGTCAACCGCTGGTGTGTTTACGTTGCTGGGAGTAAAGATCACGTCCGAACCGAACGTGCAAGCCAGCGTTGAATTGGGACGCGACGCAGTTGCAATTGACGAGGCTCCTGCGACCATGCAACTGCGTGGGAGCGTGCGCTTCTACGTGGCGTTTAAGTATGAATATAGCAATCCGATCCAAGCCTTTCATGCCGGAAGGCTGCCTCGTGCTTGTTCAACCATGAGGGACGTGAGATGAAATCGCTTGTATTACTGACTCTTGTAGGCACGTGCTTCGTTTTGGCGACCACCTCCGTGGCATCTAACCGCTCCCGCCTTGAAATATCGCTCGTGCCAACATGGATCTATACGACTGACAACGACGGTGAGCTGCATCGAGCCAACCCGGAAGAACTTGGGAAAGCGCTAGTCAACATGCATCGCGCACTCGCGATCGTGGGCGTGCAAGGCGATGAATACAACCTGAAGGTTGTCGCTCCGGCGCAGCATCAAACGCTTCTCTGTACCCAAACGCTAGCAGGTGGCGGTAATCCACCTGAATGTAAGCATCCGCATGACGGTCCCTATGGCGTACTTCGGGAGGATCAGATTCTGAATCTCGCATACACGATGACAGGGGTGTATCGGCATCACCCGTTGGACAGGGGACGAATTGAGTACTTCGTGCTATTAACCACTAAACACTTCGTGTGGGGTAGCACGTACTACGGTGGAAACAGTGGTGGAGTTGGAATGGCTTCGAACCAGAAGACCTGCATTGGTCGACGACATCCTGTCAGATCTGGTCGAACGCGTGGCTATACAACATGGCGCATGAACTAGGACATTGCTTCGGACTCTATCACGGTGGCGATGTCAGCCCTGATCCAAATTACGACGGACGGGATAACAGCATGGACTTGATGAGCATTGGGGCTCATTTTTACGTTCACCGTCTACGACCGGCGAATCGGGCAAGGGTTCGACACCATTTTCGCGTTCTGCCGGGCAGTGTCATGGAGCTCAAGGATGTTGTGCGAAACCTTGAAATTCATCGACACTCCCCGCTCCGATAAGTCAATCAAGTCCAGAGCTTGGCACCCTCTCTTCGGATGCGCATGACATAGGTTTTGGTGGCGTCGTTGAGCCGCAGGCGCGATTCGTCGTTGAATGGACTGATAGACGAACGAATCGTTTTTGTGGTTATGTCGTGTTTTCAGGACTCATCGCGAACGAAACGCTTAGGCTGCCGCCGATCATGTCCAGCGCGACATTCAGCGCTTCGTTGGGCGTCATCCGGGACGGGTTCATGCCGTGCTCCACCCACACACCTTCGATCGTTGAGCTGATTCCCAACGCTAGTCGTTGCGCAGCATCGGGGGACAGTTGCTCGCCTCTAGCGGCGTAGATACCAGTTACGCAGCCACGTATCTCACGAACTTCGCGCTCGCGGCTCGTCGTTTGCACGGTTGCAGCATCCGGATTTGCGGTGACCAGTTCGACAAAGCCGGCCCAGATTCGTAACGCATTGTCTCGGTTCGCGTTAAAGAGTAAGGTCGACCGGGCGATCGCTGCGAGGCGTTCCACGGGATCCGTACCGGCATCGTCCGCTGCTTTCAGGTACGCCTCGAGACGCCTTTCGCTGAAATAGCGATAGGCCTCGAGCATGAGAACGTCCTTCCCGTGGAAGTGATGTTTGACGAGACCCGCGGTCACACCGGCAAATTCGGCGATAGCTCGCAGCGATGAGCGGTGATACCCACGTTCTCCGATCGACGTCAGCGTGGCATCTATGAGACGTTGACGCCCGCTGTCGCGAGAGCGGGAATTCACTAACTGTAAACTAATTTAAACCAGTACGTATAGAATATTAACAGAATACGCTTAAATACATTGCATAGTGTTACATTTTGGGCGCGTAGGACTGTAATTTGACGTAGTTTGTGCTATTCGTAGCAATTGATCTCGGTCGTGACCTCTATCGTGTGCTGGTATATGGCTTGAATCTCTTTATTGATACTGCCGTGAAGTGCAGATGCCGTCGAAGGGAGGGGGGTCAAATCCGCTTCGGAGCGCTAATTAGTGATTAAGTGCCGCGGGTATCGATGTCGGTCGACGTCGTCTCGCCTCAATCTTCAGCGGGTTGTTTGATGCGGTAGCCGACGCCGCGCTCATTGACGATGTAGGACGGTTTCTTGGGGTCGTCGCCTAGTTTGGTACGTAAACGATTAATGTATACCCGCACCAACCTGCGGCTTCCCCGACCATGCCAGACCGTACGGATCAGCGAGTCGAAGCTCAGCAATCGACCTGAATTCGAAGCGAGCTCTCGCAGCAGATCGTACTCGGTCACAGTTAGCTCTAGAACACGGCCAGTAAGCCTGACCTGGCGGCGTGCGAAATCAATGTCTAGCTCGCCTAACGTCAACGGTTCCGGTTCGGAGCGTTTGCGAAGTACTGTCTGTATGCGGGCGTTAAGTTCTGCAGGCGTAAACGGTTTGACAATGTAGTCGGCAACGCCTGCCTGCATGGCGCTGGCGATCACGCGATCGCTTCCGTAAGTACACATGCAAATCACTGGCACTTCGGCGAGTTCTACTATACGTCGCGTCACGTCGTCGCCATCTACGCCGGGCGAGACAGAGACGAGATCCAACAGAATCAGTTGCGGATTCTCGGTGCGTAATAGGTTGCGGAGGTCCTTCTGATCTGCGGTCATGATCGGACGGAACCCGCTTCTCTTAAGAACGTCGCGGATGTATCGCTGGTTCGAGGCGTTCTCGTCTACTACCAGGATTGGCATCTTCGCGCTTACGTTATTCGACTCATTCAATCCATTGGACAAAGCGATGCCCACCTGAGCAGAATGGTCGACGATTGGAAGCGTAAACGTGAACCTCGTACCATGACCGATACCACCGCTCTCCACCCAGATACGCCCGCCGTGTGCCTCCACTAAACCCTTGCAAATTGAGAGATCCAGACCGCTACTACGGTGCGGCTGGGAATCGGTGTCGCGAGTCTGTTTGCGAAACACCTGTTGTAGGTGTTCTGGTGATAGGCCGCTGCCCTGATCTTGCACCGAAATCGCCACGAAGAATCCATCGCGTTTGGTGGTGATGCGAATAGGCGAAGACGAAGATGAGTGACGTGCCGCGTTAACCAGTAATTTGTCTAGTACCTGCGCTATGCGTCGGCGCTCAATCATCACAAGGGGTACGTCTGCGGATATGTCAGTATGCACTGGGTGCGGATCGTTGCTACTCGCGAAGGATTCTTGGACCTGTTCGATTAGGTCCGCGACATCAGATATCTCCGGAGAGACCGTCAACGTACCCGCTTCGATGTGTCCGGCGTCCAGTAAATCACTGATCAAGCCGCGCAATTTGACGACTTGCTCGTTAATCAGACTAATGTACTCACGCGCTTCGCCGGATGGCACTGACGCCGAGGGATCGAGTAGCGCCACTGCAGCGCCTTGAATGGACATCAGTGGCGCCCGCAGCTCCTGACTGACCGAACTCACGAATTGCGCCCGCATACGCTCGATTTCCTCGATAGGACCGAGATCCTGCACCGTAGCGACCAACGATGCAACTGAGTCGTCGCTTGAAGGAATCGGTATCGCGCTAACGAGAAGCGTTACTTTTCGGCCGTTAGGGACTGAGAGCACCACTTCTTCTGAGCGCACACGATCTGCCCGGGCGAGAAAGTGAGCTAGCTGGAATTCCTTGAGCGAGTATTCAGTACCGTCCCCGCGTCGGTAGGTAATCTCTTCTAGCAACTGTTCGATCGATTGATCTGGCCTTCGCAAAGCGTCGCCGATGCGTATCGCTTCTCGATTGAACTGATCCGGTTTTCCGGTCACCGCGTTGAATACGACCACGCCTACAGGAGAGATTTCGATCAACGCTTCAAGATCCGCACGCGTGCGTTGCTCCTTGCGAAAACTGCGCGCGTTCGCAATCGCAATTGCCGCTTGTGCGGAAAACTGAATCAGAATGTCTTCGTCCTCGTCCTTAAATGCCTGATCGCTTTGCAATCTTGCAAGGTAGAAGTTGCCGATGTGGGCACCACGATGGCGCATCGGTGTGCACTGCACCATGACGTCCGGTAGCGGATGATCGGTGAATCCACGCTCCTCCACGTAGGCAGCAATGTTTTCGACTCGCAAGGGCGTCGGCAAGTCGGACAGGTATTCGAACAGCTTCGGACCATTGGCCCACGTTTCAATCGTCTCGAGCTCGTCAGTCGAAAGACCGGACGTGACGAAGTCCTCGGGTCGTCCGTTTTCATCGATGGTGACGATGACACAGATATGTGCATCCGTCAAGGCTAGCGCGCTACGCACCACCTCTCGAAGAACGGTATTGAGATCGAGGCTGGTGTTTACGCGTAAACTCGCCTCAGTCAGGCGTGCGATGCGCTCACGCAGGACTTCATTCTCCTGCTTCAGGTCGTCATATTTACTCAACGTCTTCTCGCTTATTTCCGTGTATTGCTATACGAATGGATACTTAAGATGTACACGGTGATTCAATGATATAGAACACGTCATCTAAGCGCAGATTTTCGACTGACTGCGAGACCGCGTCCCTACCTCGCGGAAGTTGGATTGTGACGTTCACGTCCGTCGCATCGAAGACACCATGTAGGTAAGACACGTGTGCAAGCGAAACGTGTCGAATCCTGGCGAGGAGAGGGTGTAGTCATCTCCAAACATACCTTAACTTAGTTGGAATGGCAGTGAACGGTAGAGCTAGCACGAGGATGTCCTATATCACTATTCTTGGCTGCCGCCGTGCTTCTTCGCTATTCCCACTACTGTCCAATGAAAACCCTGGCGCTCGTGAGATTGCTGGAGTTGGTTTCTTCATCATCAAGGCAAGGGAAACCATACGTTATGGCGTCGCCGAGATGATCGAGATGGCGATCAAATCAGCGTTCCCTAATTCGCGAACAAGAATGCGCTAAGTTAGCTTACCGTTGAGATTGGGTGCGTAATTAACGTTTCTAGTACTAGGGGACGATACTCTTCAAGCAACGCAAACAAAATCGCGACGCTTTCGACATCGGGTTGGCCAGTCCAATTCGATGGTCTGAAATGCAATTGAAACGCTCTTAACGCACGTCGTGTGCGCGTATCCAGCTCTCCGCTCTCGTTAACGTCATAGCCATAGGCGGCGAGCGCCTTTTGGAGTAGGAGGAGGTCGACAGGTCTTGCGTCGAAGTGCTCAAGGTAACGTTGCACAGTATCCTCGTTGTACCACGCCCCGATACCGTGTTCATAGAGTTTGCGCCAGGGAAATGTCGGTCCGGGATCCAATTTGCGATCGGGAGCGACGTCGGAGTGCGCTAGGATGTTGATTGGGTCGATGCTAGGATGGCGTCGCAGGATGTCTAAGATGAGTTCGATGACTAGATCGATTTGTTCGGTATCGTATTCGCGAAACTCGCAGAAGGCTTCTGGATCTTCCATTGCACGAACTGGATCAACAGCTTCACACGCCGAACGGTTCACGATTTCGATCCCGATTGAGCGGGTGTTTAGATCAGTATCACCACGCCAAAAGCTCCGTCCTGCATGCCAGGCACGCTGATCCTCTTCAACAAGTCGGTACACCCTTAGTCGACGACCCGGATACGAAGGGTCTCCACTTTCAGGCACGAGATAGTGCGAGCTTACAGGTCGCTCTGTTCGTTCAGTCAAGAGATGTAACGAATCGTCGAAATTGGTGGTTGTGTAGTGAAGAACGAGGTATTTGACGCGCCCATTCTGGTTCTCTGAGACCGCATCGACGAAGGGTATGGTTGAGCAAGCCGCGAGAGAGCACAAGATCACGACTGAAGCGAGTAAGGTTCGAAAGTGCAACAAAGCTGAGGCAGCCTGAGTACCAGCTCCACGCTGGTTGGGAAGTGGTCCCCCGAATCCATGACATTTGATGGCGTTTACTTGCACTGCGTTTCCTCCGAACGTCGCGGTTTGATGCTTTGCCTCAATTTTTCTTTCAATCGACCAGAAGATACCGTGGCGTCCTCGAAGCCAACGCCATGCTGAGCGAGATTGACAAGCGCCTTGAATGGGTCCCAGTGGGTTTTCACAATTGCTATATCCATAAGTGTATGGATTGAAATCATGGCAAGATCTAGGAGGGACAGAGACTCTGATTGAGAGAATTGGTCTACGCTTTAGGTGTGGTAGGGACCAAGGCACATTGAACCTGATTGAGCCAAGAAGGCATTAGTTGAAGTGCGAATGCGAGTTGTTGCGCTCGTTTCTCGATCCGCTTGTGACCTAACGACGGCACATCGGGGTCAGCTTCGATTTCTACAACGAAAAAGTAGCGAATCAGGAGCTCGGTTATCGCACGCGAGCCTCGGTCTAATAATGACATGGAAACGCAGAAATACGCGGCGTAGCGATGCTTCTTTAATAGAACGCCCCCACAATGAGGTGGTCGAGGGGGTTCAATTGCGGATTAAATTGACAAACAAAGTGTCTCAAGATACTGCAACGACTGTTTGAGACTTCATTTCTATATGGGACTGCTTCCGGTATTTAAAGCCTTGAATCGAATTATTTTGACAGTCATAGGAGTCTTGGTTATCACATCGTGTGCTGCTCAAGAGGACTCTTCGCTCCGACCATTTAAATCCGATGGTTGTTCGATGAGTCCCGACTTGAATTTCGGTGACTGTTGTCTTGTGCATGACTACGAATACTGGAGAGGTGGTACAAAGCAGGAGCGGTTAGAAGCGGACCAAAATCTGCGCAGCTGCGTAAATACGGAGCGACGTGGATTGGGAGATATCTACTACACCGCGACGCGATTATTCGGTTCGAGCCGTCTACCTAAGCCTTTCCATTGGGGTTTTGGATGGTCGGATAGACGTACAGTGAGTCCGTTATCCTCGGATGAACTTGATGACATCCGAAAACATACCCTAGACTACTTAGAAGAGCAAAGACTCAAGTGTGAAGATGGGGACGAAGAAGCCTGCGTGAATCAATCACTCGTCGGGCAAGCCTACCTACGACTAATCAGAGTCCACTCTAGCGCGCACGCTGCGGACCAGTAATCACCGTCCCGCGTCTCCTACTTCACCTGGACCTGTTGGCGGCCCACCTGGATTTCTGGACGAAATTTGTCGCTGTTTGACGGCTTCGACAATTTCAGGATGAATGTTGTTCTCGAGTTCTGCACGTAAATCAGGCCAAGTCGGACATGGCGCGACAGTTACAAGCGTTCGTGCGTAATGATGGTTACAGTTTTTGACGGTCAGTGGACGTACTCAAATTTGTTTGGTTAAGAGCTTGATGACCGATCTCACTCAAAATTCAAAGATGTGCGGATTACTCGTTGAACCTGTGACTCTCTGCGTGCCTTGTAGGTAGGACGCACTGATTCAAGGAGCTAGCGGATCACAACACCGGTCGCGCGAGTTCGAACGATCAGCTTGAACCTAATGACGATCCTCGGCAATCTGCCGACAGAATTCAATGAAAGCTGTTATCTGTTCGTGTTCTAGTTTCCCGTCTACCACGAATCGATATTGCTTGACCCCATTAAAGGCGCTGATTTTCGTAACCCAATGGTTGCTTTCATATCTCTCATGCCAGCTCGCCGCACCTCTACCGGCGATCAGCAGGTTCGGATTGGAAACAGTTGCGCTGGTCACCTGCGATTCATCAACGATCACCGCGCCGCCGAATACGGTTCTTGAGTAGTAGCGTCGCCAATCTCCGCCCGATTCGCGGACAAGGAAGTTCTCTGATTCGGGGAGAATGTACTCGTCTGGTACCGGACTCATCCAGCGACTAACCGCACGAGCCTCGACACTACTCAAAGGAATGACCTCGGTTTGCTCTATTCCTTGCGAAAGTGAGTTAGCATCGATATTCATTCGACGGTGCTCGATTGCGCGCTGGATCGTGACTGTAGGCGCCGTTTCGATTGGACGCGGAAGGTACTCACGTTCCACATCGCGAGGAGTTTGTGCGAATCCATCTGGTGGTAGAACAAACGATCCTTCATCACCATACTGCGCAAGTGATACCAATCTGGACGCTGCCTGACGTTCTAAGTTCGACATTCGTTCGAAGACGATGAGGATTGAAGGAAAATCAGTGAGGTATTGACGATACGGTTCTAGACTAATCTGATCCGTAGGACGTAGCTTGTGAAATGCCTCGTCAATCGAGTCAGATGAAAGTGCGCGTAGGTCTTGCAATGTACGAAAGTTGTCCGTGCCTCGCTCGTTCATTCGCGCCATGTGATCGCGTTGCAGTTCGAGCCCTTCTAAGACTTCGCGTGGCAAATGATCGGGGTTCAACACCCGAGATATTGCGGCCATTTTGCGTTTCTCGTTCTCCATAGAAAACGAGAATTCGCGATCGCCGGATAGATTGTCTAGATATTGGCGCGAGGATTGAAGCGGATCGCTCATGACAGAGAACGGTTCTCGAGAACTAAATAAGGCACGCTGAAATTCCTGGCTAAAAAAAATCTCCGGTGCGATGGTTCGCTCGGCGATTTCGAACTGCCGCAGGAGACTCGGAGGGAAACCGGCGGTCGCGAAGTCGCCACCGCCCGCGTCTTTCCATTCGTTCAGGAAGTACTCATCTTCGTCGTCGTACGTCCAAATCTGCTGCTTGGTCGGAACATCACTTAGTGTGGATAAGACCACCAATGAACTCGCAATGGCGACGATGCAAAAAACAAAAGCCGCTCGTGTCAGTGGAGTTTTCATAACTTAATTTGAAAGGGTTTGCGTTTCTGGTACCGCTAACAGTTGATTCGGCGAATATTACGGCGTCAGAGTCAACTGTGGTCGATATTCTGATGGTGGGTTTGTCCTAACGAAACACTCAATTTAGGGTTTTATGCTCAAATGCAATTTGCTGGCATGTCAGTCGATCAAGAGCCTGCATGCGAGCCAGTACTTCCAAGTGGCTTGTCGAGTATGGATCGGGTGTATAGGACTTTGCGAATGGCAGTCGTCGACGATCAAAATGCGTGGCGTTTTTTCCCTAAAGGCATCACACGTCTTGAGGATTCATTTATGAACTTGCGCACCAGTTCTCATTGATCCGAAATGTCGACTCTCCAGGGGAATGATGACGGTTGACTTTAGCAAATTTATCGAATGACACGTTGAGCGGATTTTGAGAATAACTCTCTGAAGGTATATGGAATCAGTTGAGCTTTCTACATAGAGATAGAAGCGATCGATTAACTCTCGTTTGATCGGATGTAAGGGAGTTGATTGCCGCGCAACTCAAACGGATCTTGACGCGCCATGCTAGGGACGACGCGTGTCATGCGAAAATCTGAATTGAGACAACGAAATCGTCTCAAGCAATGTTCTCGGTGAGCGGCTAGCTACATTGCGATAAGAATGTCGCCGCGTTGAGCTGCCGTACGTACATCGTGTAGGAATTGATCATCCGAACCTTCGAAATTGGAGTCAATGGCGAAATCGGTGTAGCTGACGCGGTCGCCGAATATCAATAGCGCAGAATCTGGGTCGCAGAGATTTGATGTCCAAATCATTCCGTCTAAATCCGTGAACTGATCATGGATGCTCCTTGCCCACTCCCCCGTACGTTCGCAATGCGCAGGAGTACAGCCAATTAGTACGGACTGACTCACTCCCCATTTCATCAAGTCTGGTGCTCGCAAGCTTGCTACGCGCAACAATCTTCGGAGCCGCAAGACACTGTGTTGGTACCTCTGTACGAGAGCTAGAGGAACGCTCTTGAAATCTGACTCCAGCGGAACGTCGTGGAGAATGGTCTCATATATGGCAGCTTCAACGGTACCCGCCGCATACAGTGTTGGTATGCAATTCTGGTTTGAATCGTGTATTGGCGCAAAGCGAGTTATCCCACCTTTGCATGGATTAAAGTCGTTTCCTCGATACTCTTCACTATGAACGCGGTGAATGATCTCGCGTTCGCCTAGTTCAATGACATTCGGTTGCTTTAGTCGCTTCGGCGGAAGTGGAACAAATTCGGCAGACTCCTCAGCCATGTGCTAAATTTGTAAGCCGCCGAGCTGCGTCGACCACCTTGCTAACATCGTCTAAGCGTTGCTCTGGTTTGTCGCCATCCAACCAGCCGTTCCCTGAGGCGAACCAAAACGCTTTCTGCCACGGGGTAATGTCTCTTGGTAGCGCTGCAAGAATCTCGCTCAATCCCTCTCGAGGTCTTCCATCGAGAAACTGGAATGCAGGAAAAAGGTAAGGTTGACCTACACGGATACCGAATGTTTTGCCTTCTTTTTGCCAGCGCGATGCGGGCTCACTTTGATTGCGTGAGCCTAAACCTGACAAGCTATGAATTTCTGCGGCTGTGAGGACTGGAGTTCGATCTAAATACTCGGTGCGTGCGGTAAGGTTGTCATACACAAGATCTTTCTCTGTGGACGGGAGATCAGCAGCTAGTAACCAAGCGAGTTGACTTAGCATGCTCGTCGAGTTCACTGGCCATACGTGCTCAGCTCGGATTTCACCGAGTCGATTCAGCTCTCTCACCAGACCGCTTAACGGCCAAGAGGAGCGTACAAGAAACCACTCGCCACCTTCCTTAAGCGCTCCCTTTAGCCGTATCCTTACGCTCTCGGGAAGCTCATCGACCTCTTCTGGCGCAAGCGATTCATAGTCGATCGTTTTGGTCTTCATCAGACGCCTTGGAACATGAGATTCGTGAGAGTATCAAGTATATAGCGCTTGTGATCCGCAGGCACACCTTGAGTCGGCGGCGATGGTGCGAAGAGCCGACACGACATCGAGGTCGTGTATGGTCGTGCTGCGCGTATTGCGTACCTGCTTCGGACCCGCGAGGCGAGTGGCGTCCGCAGATTCATGTTCC
>LXNI01001804.1_pt1 | contig 16939 bp, 18 predicted proteins | sample 809091 | NCBI WGS metagenome assembly LXNI01 (sample SAMN04870527, study PRJNA318959) | sponge metagenome | biome: 01000161; feature: marine sponge reef; material: water | host: Sarcotragus foetidus | place: Greece: Milos, Mediterranean Sea | collected 2013-05-29 | depth 5-7 m | reverse complement strand
ACATCATGCTCTGGTATTCGTAGGTCGCCTGCAATGTGCCTTGGGACACTTCCGGCTGATAAGGCGTATAGGCCGTGTAAAACTCGCCGCGCAGCAAGATGTGATTGACCACGGAGGGAATGAAATGGTGATATGCGCCGGCGCCGCGGAACACCGCGTAATCTTGACCGTGGTCATTGGCCTCGCTGATCGCCAGCATCTCGGCGGCGACTTCCATTTCACTCATAGGCGGCGGCAGGTCCAGCGACGGAAAGCGGTGGGTTGTCGGAACGGCGTCGAAGAGCTCGTCAATTGTCTGGACGCCGATCTCTGCCAGCATGGTTTCGGTTTCGGCCTGGGTATGGGGTATATAGCTCACGGGTTATTCAACCTCTCCACGAGTTTGCGAAGCGCATCCATAGCGGCTGCGGGGGGACTATCGCTGGAAGCAGCGATCATCGGCTGTCGCAATAGGCGTCATAGGCGGCGGAGTCCATCAGGCCGTCGATCTCGACCAGGCTGGAGGCGCGGATCTTGACCATCCAGCCTGCGCCGTATGGGTCGGCATTCACGACTTCGGGCTCGTCTTCCAGGGCGGAATTAACTTCAATGATTTCGCCGGCCGCCACGCTGTACAGCTCGGAGGCCGCCTTGACCGACTCGACCTCGCCGAAGGAGCCGCCAGCCTCGACAGCATCGCCGGGGTCCTTGAACTCGACGTAGACGATATCGTTTAATTGGTCTTGCGCGTAATCGGTGATGCCGATGGTGACAATGTCGCCAGCCACAGCAAACCACTCGTCCGACTCAGCATATTTCAGTTCCGCCGGCGTATTCCATTCGCCCATTGTTGTCTCCTCTCCGATCGTATTAATGAAAAAGGCGCATCTCATGCCGAGTATGCGCCCTGTCGGTTCCTTGACCTTCAGAGAATCTCTCCCCAAGAGTCCTTTTGCCTGAGAGTTTCACGCAAGTTGGCGCACTTGTCGCTTGCCCCTTCGGCGTTTCGCGCGGCGGCGAAATCTCTCTTCTTGAGGAATTTCCATTGTAACTGCTTTGTAGCGTGTCCGCAATACAGGCCGAGCGCATTTGACGCCCACCCGCCCGTCTTCATGCCTTGCGCATACCTGGCTATGCTTTACGATAGAGGATAGAGGCGCCTTGGCATGGGCCAGTTGGGGAATGCAAGTTTGAAGACGAAGCGAGTCTCGATTCTTTTCGGCCGATTGCTTTATGGCCTGCTGGCCGGTCTGCTATTGGGCATCGCCGCCCTGGCGATCTTCCTGGTTTATGACCGCACGCGGGAACCAGAGTCAGTCAACACGGAGCCATTCGAGGTAGAAGGCGCGGCTGCTTTCGACGGCATTCTGGCGATAGATCCGCCAGTCGATATTCCGCCCTTTGAGCTGACCGACAGCAAGGGCAGGTCTGTTCGCCTGGCTGACTTTCGCGGGCGCCACGCGCTTTTGACATTTGGCTTCACCCATTGCCCGGACATTTGCCCGCTGACGCTGAACGACTTCGGGCGGATTCAACAAGCGCTCGGAGACCTGGCGGGCAGTATGTCCTTCGTCTTCGTCTCCGTCGACGGCAAGCGCGATACGCCCGCGGCCTTGCGCCAATATTTTGAGTTTCGCCAATTGGACGACATCAGCGCGCTTACGGGCGACGAAGCGTCTGTGCTAGCGCTGGGCGAGCCCTTCGGCCTAGCGTTTGAGATTAGCGACGAGGACAGATCCGACGGCTACTTGATCAATCACACCACCGGCTCCTTCCTGCTGGACCATGCCGGCCGCTGGATCAAGCGCTATCAATTCGGCGTGCCGCCGGACGCGGTTGCGGCCGACCTGAGGACGCTCCTGCCTCAGTAAGTCGCGAAGCCTATACCTGTACAAACGCGCGCGGCGCTCGAGGCGCGATTGAAGTGACTACTTCGTAGTTGATGCTGCCGAGCCAAGCGGCAATCTCGTCGGCGCTGATCTCATCGTCACCCTGCTTGCCCAGCAGAACAACCTCATCGCCAGCACCCGCGCCCGGGATATGACTGACGTTGATGGCAGTCTTCTCCATGCTGACTCGCCCGACCAGGGGAGCTCGCTGGCCCCGCAGGAGCACTTCCCGCCAGGTTCGCGGCGCCCGGCGCAAGCCATCGGCGTAGCCCACCGGCAAGACCGCGATCTTCTCCCGTCCTTGCGTCCGATAGCTGTTGCCGTAGCCGACGGCTGACCCAGAAGGCAGCGTCTTGACCTGGGCGATTGTGGTCTTCCAGGTCATGGCGGGCTGGAGCCAATCTGGCCCCTCGCCGTCTCCCAGCGGGTTCAAGCCGTAGAGCAAGAGGCCGGGCCGCACGAGGTTGAAGTGGCTGGATGGCTGGGCCAGCAGCGCGGCGGAATTGGCGGCGTGAACGTACCGAAATCGAAAGCCCTTTCGCTCCAGCCCGGTGACTATGTCAGCAAAGCGAGACAATTGTCCCGCGGTGTATTGCGAATCCGTATCCGCCGACGAGAAGTGGGTGAAGATGCCCTTGAGTTCAATCGCCGGCTGCTCGCTTACAAATCGGCATAGCTCGTCGGCGCCGCCTGACAAAACGCCGAGCCGCCCCATGCCAGTATCCACTTTGATATGCGCCGTTAGCGAACCAAGGCTGTCGTCCGCGGCCGACTGATATTGCCGCGCCTGCTCACAATCGTACACAGTGACGCTGACGTCTAAATCGATAGCGCGCCATATCGCTTCCGGTGGCACATAACTCAGCGTCAGGATCGGCGCGTCAAGGCCGGCTCGTCGTAGTTCAAGCGCTTCTTCAATATTGGCGACGGCCAACAGATCTGCGCCGTTGCCGATGGCCACGCGAGCAACCTCCGGCGCGCCGTGCCCGTAGGCATTCGCCTTGACCACCGCCATTAGTGAAAGGTCTTGCCTGACGACAGTCCGAATCGAGCGCAGGTTCGCCGCGATGGCATTGAGATCAACTATGACTTGGCTCGGATAGCCATAATTTGGACACGGCGTTGAATCACCCCCGTCGGAAAGCGTGGACACAACTTGAGCCTGGCTGTGCTGGAGCATATCGGGATTGACTCGCGGCACTTGCGCCGTGGATTGACTTACAGCAGCAGTATAGCCTCGGCGCAGATTCGTTGCCTGCGTATCACGCCAGAATCGCGGCCCCTCCCCGTCAAGATTGCTCGACCAGCTGTTGTGCTATAATATCGGCGGTCAATTTGTCAGCGCTGAACTATCGTCGGGAAGCCTTGCGAAACGGCAGCGACAACAATCCAATACAAGGCAAACGTAAATCTCATCGACTCTGGCGCCCTATGTCATTCGAATTTGAGCTTGTCGCGACCGACGGCAATGCGCGAGCCGGCATCCTGCATACGCCGCACGGAGACATTCCCACACCGGTATTCGCTCCTGTAGGCACGGCAGCTACCGTCAAAGCCGTCCCCCCGCGCGACCTGGAAGAACTCGATATCAGCTTGGTGCTGGCCAACACCTATCACCTCCACCTGCGCCCGGGCGATGAGCTGGTGCGTGACCTCGGCGGCCTGCACAGCTTCATGGGCTGGAGTGGCCCGCTGTTGACGGATTCCGGCGGATTCCAGGTATTCAGCCTGGGCGAAATCAACCGGATTGATGACGACGGCGTCACCTTCCGCAGCCATCTTGACGGCAGCGCGAAACGATTGACGCCGCAGCGCTCAATGGCAATCCAGCGAAATCTGGGCGCGGACATCATCATGGCCTTCGATCAATGCCCAAACCCCAACAATCGCGAAGAAGTACAAGCGGCAAGCGCGCGTACGCATCGCTGGCTGCGGCTCTGTCGCGATGCCCATCCTGACGACAGCAGTCAGGCCCTGTTTGGCATCGTACAAGGCGGCGTCTTTCACGATCTCAGGCAAGAATCGGCGCGATTCGCGACCGAGATGGATCTCAAGGGTTACGCCATTGGCGGATTGGCCGTAGGCGAGAGCAAGCCGGAAATGTACCGTACGCTGGACGAGACCCTGCCTTGCTTGCCGCAGGACAAGCCACGATACCTGATGGGTGTAGGCGAGCCCGATGACCTTGTCGAGGGCATTGGCCGCGGCGTGGACATTTTCGACTGCGTCATCCCCACCCGTTTGGCGCGGCATGGGGCTGCGTTTACGCATGATGGTCGCATCAATTTGCGCAACGCCAAGTTCAAGGCGGACGAATCCGCCATTGACGCAGCGCTTAACAACTACGCCAGCCGCTTCTCCCGCGCTTACTTGCGACACTTGATCGTCGCCAAAGAGCTGTTGGCTTACACCCTCATAAGTCTGCACAATATCGACTTTCTCGCGCGTCACGTAGAAGCTATGCGGCGCGCCATCATTGCCGGGACCTTTAAGGAATATGCAGCGCAATTCCTGCCTCGCTACTTGTGTCACGATCGGACCATGGAGTAGGACCGTTAGCGTATGGGTCGCGCCCGGAAGACATTGGCTATTGTAGCCTTTGCGGCGATGGTCGGCTGTACTGTCAAGTCCCCAGCGAGCACACCGATGATTCTGCTGTCGACGCATCAACTGCACTCAAGTCCCGCGACCTACGCGTTTACGCGCGCTTTAACCCAGCGCTTTGCTGCCGAATTGGACGCTGGCGCATTTGACGTGGAAACGATGTCTTTTCACCGGCTCTTGGCGAAAATGGAAGCCGGCAGTGTCGACTATTTCATAAGCAGCCACGTTCCCGCGCGCGACGATATATGGGCCGCGCCGCTCGGGGTTGACGGGCTGGCGATCGTCATCAACGCGGCGAACGACCTGTCAGACCTGACGGCCAGTGATCTACGCGCTATCTTCAGTGGGAGAGTTCGCGATTGGGGCGAACTTGCAGCGCAGCCCCGCACAATTTCGCCGCTTGCCTACCAGCCTGGCAGCGATACTGCGCTTGAGTTTCGCCGCTTGATCATGGGCATCACGCCAGTAACCGGCAACGCGCTGCTGATGCCCAACATCGAATCAATGTTGCAGCAAGTGTCGGACGATACGGGCGCAATCGGCTATTTGCCGCTGGCTATGGTCGACGCGCGAGTCAAGCCATTGGCAATTGACGGTGTATTTCCGAGCCAGGGCAGCGTGGGCGACCGGCGATATCCTTTGCGGTCAACCATCTATGTTGTCGGCCGAGAAGCGCCGCCGCCGGCGCCCTTCAATTTCTTAGGTTGGATCCAGAGCGAGGCCGGGCAGGCGGTAGTCGGCGAAAGCTACACGCCCTTGCCCTGATCAGGTCTGCCGCGAGTTAAGGTCAACATTCGCAAAAAGGTCGTCTTCATCCACGCGGTCCCGTTCCGGCGCCGGGAAAACGCGCGTGAATCCTTGCTTGCTGTACAGGAACCGGCGCAGCCAACGCGAGGTGCGCGTGATCCGTCCGCCGCCCTGGCTGGCGTGGCAGCTGCTTGCCTGCTCCCAGACATCGAAATATCGCGCCACAGGAATGCGGGCGTGTACCGGCTCTATATGCTCGAGGGTCTTTACCACATCAACATCCTGATTTCTGCCCATGCGCCTGGGATCCTGCCCCTTGAGCCTGGCGCTTAAAATGCGCAGCCAGATTGTTGCCTTGGGGAAAGCGGCATAGTACAGCTTCTGCGGGCGGTAGACGCCGTTCAGCGCAGCGCCGCTCGCTGGCGTACGCAGCTCTTCAAAGGCTTGCGCCGTCGCCCGCTGTATGGCGATATGGTCCGGGTGGCCGTAGCCGCCGTAGCGATTGAATGTGATGACCACATGCGGCCTGGCGCGCTGCAGGATTTCTTTCACCTTGGCCGTGACGCGCTCCGGATGGCGCTGCCATTGATAGCACAGAGATTCCGGATGACGCGATGTCTCGCTGCCCGGCATGCCACTGTCGCGGTATCCCAGCATAAATACTTCTTTGAATTTGAGATGCCGCCGGGCGCATTCGAGTTCGCTCAGTCTCAGCGCGGCAGTGGTCGCAAATTTCCCGCGCAGCTCATCCGGAACCGTGCCGACCTCGCCATTGGTCGCGCATATAAGATAGACATCAATGCCGTCATCTATCCACTTCGGAATTGCCGCGCCCAAGCCGAAACTCTCATCGTCGGGATGCGCATAGCTAATAAGCAGGCGGCCGCGCTCCATTGCTGTCCCTTGCTATCCGATGCTTTGGCTACGATTCGCCCTATTATACTTACTGCGCCTTGTCGAAGGCAGTGCAGCTTTCCTATACTAGCCGCGGCACGCAATTCGGAACGCGAATACGAGGCCTGATGCGTCAATATAGTTGGTCGATCTTTCTTGGGTTATTTGTAGCGGTCATTGGCCTGCCGCTGCTGACCGGCATGAGCAGCGGGCAAGACAGAGGTCCGACGCCCGCTGTTGCAACCGCGACGCCGCGCGAATGGCTGCAATCCCCCGCCATTATCAGCACTGCAATCGCCAAGACCTATCTGGCCGCGCCTGATATGGAGGTGGGGCCCTGGGACTATCCAAGCGGCGTAAATCCCTTGACTGGACTGGCCTACCCCAGTGATGAAGCGATGAAACGCCGCAATCTGATCGTGAAGGTCTCCAATTGGCCGCCCAAAGTGCGCCCGCAGCACGGGCTCAATCTGGCGGACCTCGTATACGAATATGAGGCGGAAGGCGGTGTGACGCGATTTGCAGCGCTCTACCGCAACAACGCTCCGGAGCAAGTCGGGTCGGTCAGGAGCGCGCGCCTGCTGGATATTGAGCTAATCAGCATGTATGCCGCGCTGTTGGCCTACTCCGGCACCAGCGGCCCCATCCACGACATTTATATCAACTCGAATTATCGCCCGCTGCTGCTTTCTCCGTCTCTCGGCGACAACTGCGACAACGCTGGCTTCTGTCGCGATGCGACCTTCAGCGACCGCGGCTATGAACACACGATGTTTGGCGATACGCGGCAAATGTGGCAGTTGGCCACCAGGCGCAACTTGAATATCGGCTATCGCGCCAACGGTTTCGCTTTCAGCTTGCGGCCCAATGAAGGCGGGACGGAAGCCCGCGACCTGTACATCAAATGGTACGACAGAACCGACCTGCGCTGGCAGTACGACGAAGTCAGCCGGCGCTACCTGCGTTATTCGGACGGGATTCCACACTTGGACGCCGTCGATAACTCACAGCTGATGGCGGACAACCTGGTGATCATACAGGTTGACCATAGACGACGGCCCGACTTATTCGCGCATGGCGCGATCGACGAATCGTATGAGCTGGCGCTGTGGGGGCGGGGCCCGGCTTACGTACTGCGCGATGGCATGCTCTATGAGGGATTCTGGTGGCGGCGCAATCTGAACCGGGGCGAGGCGCTGCGCCTGATCTTCCCGGACGGCGAGCCTATCTTGCTCAAGCCGGGGCGGTCATGGATCACCATCACGCGCGAGTTGGACTGGGCGCGGATCAGCAGCCGGCTGGCCGATCCCTCGGCGTCGATAGTTGCGACGCAATCCTAGCCGGACGATGCGCGCTGCGGGGTAACTGCTGACCATGAAAACGAATGCCCGATTCGGGCGGTAAAGGCGCGGCTCTTGAAACGCGCGATGCAAGGCTTTCTGCTGGGACTTGTCGTCTTTGTACTTGTGGTCGGTCTGGCTGCGGTTGGCGTCTACATCGCCACGGACGGGCAGATCGTGTTCACAGCCCAGAATCTCGTCCTGCGCCTGCAATTGGCAAACCGGGGGGCGGAACTGGATGCCCCGTTCAGCAACGACGCCAACCCCGTCCGATTTCGCATCGCGCCGGGCGCCGGGGCGGGCGCAATCGCCGCGGCTCTCTTTGACCAAGCGCTTATTCGCGACGCTGATCTATTCATCGACTACGCGCGCGTTGCAGGCTACGATCGGCGCTTTGAGGCGGGCGTGTACTTTCTCAATCAGACGCAGTCCATCAGGCAGCTCGCGGAGATCCTGACGGATTCCAGCAAGAGTTTCATCTCATTTCGATTGTTGGAAGGCGCGCGGATTGAAGAACTGGCCGACCTGGTCGACCAAAATGCGCTGTTTGATTTCACGGGCGCGGAATTCCTGCTCTTGGTCGACGAGGCCGCCGACTTGCCGACCGCCTTTGCCGCCTGGGCTGGCATACCCGAGGGCGCCTCGCTGGAAGGATTTATGTTCCCGGATACTTATCAGCTGCCGCCTGATATCGCGGCGCTGACATTGCGTGATACCTTGTTGCGCGCCTTCCGCGAACGCGTCGGCGATTCGCTGCGCGACGCCGCGCTGGAGCAAGGCTTTACTTTGTATCAGGTGGTGACGCTGGCGTCGATCGTCGAGCGTGAAGCCGTTTGGCGCGACGAGCACGCTCTCATCGCCAGCGTCTACCGCAACCGCCTGGACATCGGCATGGCCCTGGAAGCGGACCCGACCGTGCAGTACGGCATTCAAGGCGCGCGCGGAACCTGGTGGCCCCAAATCACGCGCGCCGACTACCGCGATGTGATTTCCCCCTACAACACCTACCTCAATCGCGGATTGCCGCCGGGGCCGATTGCCAGCCCGGGACTATCGGCCATCCAGGCCACCGTTTACCCCGAGCAATCCGAATACTTCTATTTTCGCGCCGCCTGTGACGGCTCGCATTACCACAACTTCGCCATTACTTTCGATGAGCATCTGCAAAACGGCTGCTGAGTTCCGGCACGCGCCGCTGCTGAGGTTCGAAACAGCACTTACATGTCATTGCCATCGACGACGCCATGAAATAGCGGCAAACGCGGCACTGGCGCCGAACTGTACTCGACTGCCCCCGCCAACAGGTCCAGGGCAGCCTGTAGGCGCCCATCGTCGTTGGCATGCACGGTCATCAAGAGGTCACCGGTTGCGACTTCGTTGCCGACATTAGTATGAACTTCTATCCCCACGGCATGATCGATCACGTCTTCTTTGGTCGCTTTGCCGGCGCCTAGGGCCAATGCCGCCCAGGCGACTTTGTCTGCCGCGACCATGGCCACATGCCCGGAATCACGCGCCAGCAGGCTGTAGCGCAGCTTGGCTTGCGGCAGTTGACTCAGGTCCTCAATCTGTCGCAGGTCTCCCCCGTGAGCAGCGACCATGCGGCCAAAGGATTCATAGGCGCCGCCGGACCTCAGCGCGCGGTCAACTTCCTGGCGGGTTTCGGCCAGATCCGTCCGGCTCTCGCCTTGCCCTGCCAGGCGCAACATGTGAGCGGCTATCTCCACGCAGTGGTCATGGATGTCAGCCGGTCCCTTGCCCTGAAGGGTCAGTACCGCTTCCGACACTTCGAGCGCATTGCCCACCGCGGCGCCCAGCGGCTGATTCATATTGGAGAGCAGGGCGACCATATCACGGCCGGCATCCACGCCGATCCTGACCATGGCAGTCGCCAGCGTTCGCGCTTCGTCTGGTGTTTTCATGAAGGAGCCAATGCCCGCCTTCACATCCAGTACGATGCCGCTGGCGCCGGCAGCCAACTTCTTACTCATGATGCTGCTGGCGATCAAGGGCAAACTGGCGACAGTGCCGGTGACATCGCGCAGCGCGTAGATAAAGCCGTCGGCGGGCGCCATCGATTTGCTTTGCCCGGCCAGCACGATGCCTGTTTCACGCGCAATGCGCCGAAACTCTGCCTCGGACAGGTTGGCGTCATAGCCGGAGATCGATTCCAGCTTGTCCAGCGTGCCGCCGGTGAATCCCAATCCGCGACCGCTCATCTTGGCGATGGGCACGCCAAAAGACGCCACCAGCGGCAGTACGACCAACGAGGTCTTGTCGCCGACGCCGCCGGAGGAATGCTTGTCGACAGCGTAATCGGTGATGTCCGACAAGTCCAGCAGGTCGCCGGATTCGGCCATGGCCATGGTCAGATTGACGGTCTCGGCGCGATTCATGCCTTGGAAGAAGATCGCCATCAACAAGGCGGACGCCTGATAATCGGGGATGTCGCCGGCGGTGAAGCCATTGATGAAGAATCGGATTTCACTATTGCTTAAGGGCTGGCCATCGCGTTTCTTTTCAATCAGATCGATCATTCTCATCAGACCATGCTCCTGGATATGCCGCCGGAGAGACGGGCCTCACGATTATACATCATGTCGCCGGTCGATTATTCGCGGGCGGGCAGGCCGGCAGGGCAATCGCATCAAATTATTTTCAACACAGAGAGCGCAGAGGACACAGAGTTCGTAGGAGTTTAGACGACTATTCTACTTAATCTGCGGCCTGGAATAGGCAACAGTCACTAGCGAAACGTGAACCACAAATCACAGTTCAAATAAGACATGAACACATATTTTTGTTTTTCTCTGTGCTCTCTGCGCCCTCTGTAGTTGATTTTCAGTTTAGATTCCCGCCTTTTCAGCCGCTATCATTTTGATGCGATTGCCCTGGTGTACTCAATTTAACTCGGTGTAATCGGTGGCGAAACAATCTGCGCCGTGTTCGCCAGGGGAATTGTATCTACAATAATGTCCGCCACTACCAGCCTCGTCCTGTCTTGCGGCGACTGTGGTAGAATCGACCAATCTACGGTCCCGCAGCGCGAGAAATTCAGGGAGCGCCTATGTACAACCCCAAAGCCCACCTCAAGCGTCTGGTCGAAGTCCATGCCCCCAGCGGCTACGAAGCGCCGGTGGCCGAGCTGCTGCGCGACGAATGGGCCGACCTGGTCGACGAATTCGACAGCGACCGCCTCGGCAGCCTCATCGGCATCAAACGCGGGGACGGCGAGCCGCGCCGCAAGATTATGCTGGCCGCGCACATGGACGAAATCGCCTTGATGGTGCGCCAGATCGAAGACGGCTTCCTCTATATGCATCGCATCGCCGGCATTGACCCGCGCGTCATGCTGGCGCAGACGGTGCTGGTGCACGGGGTACGCGTACTGCCCGGCGTGGTCGCCACCATGCCGCCGCATATGCTGAGCGCCGCCGATCGCAAGCAGTTCCTGCCGATTGACGCGCTGGTGGTGGATGTCGGCTTGCCCGCCGCCGAAGTCGAGCAGCTGGTCTCGGTTGGCGATCTGGTCACCATGGAAGGTCCCATGATCGACCTCAAAGGACGCCTGGCCGCCTCCAAAGCCATGGACGACCGTTCCTGCATCGCCGTGATGACCACCTGCCTGGAAATGTTGCGCAAGATGAATCACAGCTGGGATGTCTACGCCGCCGCCACTGTGCAGGAGGAGGTCGGCTTGCGCGGCGCGACCACCGCCGCCAATCACATCCGGCCCGACTGCGCCATCGCCCTGGACGTTGGTTTCGCCGAGCAGCCGGGCGTCAAACCCGGCGGCAAACTCGGCGGCGGACCGCAGCTGGGCATCGGCGCCAACTTCCACCCGCGCATGGTGCAGCGCCTGAAAGACATCGCCGCCTGGCACGATATCAAGTGGCAGCCCGATATCATGCCCGCCCGCACCGGCACCGACGCCTGGGCTATTCAAGTCTCGCGCAGCGGTGTGCCCACCGCGCTGCTCAGCCTCCCCCTGCGCAATATGCACTCGCCGGTGGAGACGCTTGACCTCAAAGACATCGAGCGGGCAGGACGCCTGCTGGCGCATTTCATCGCCGCGCTGGAAGAGGACTTCATCGACTACCTGTCATTGATGCCGGCGCCTGACGCCGACGACGCCTGATGGACCGCTTCCTGCGAGCGGCCATTGAGGAAGCCAGAACCGGACTGGTCGAAGGCGGCATTCCCATCCAAGGCCAGAAAACCCGCTACTCCTCCCGCCCCGGATGACCGTTCTCCGACAGGCGACCCTCCATGACGCCATATCCTCTGCACTGACGAGACGGCAATGACGCTGCCGTCGCGGCATGTTTTTGCCGGCGCGAAGTCCATGCCGCCCGTCCCTAATGCGCCCGGCTAAGCTTCGATCTGTCGAGCGATAGACTCTGGCGTCAGCGCGCATTTTGGCATAGGCTTTCGCTCTTATAAGCGACGAATCCGACGAGGAGAAGCGCCATGCAGCGTTTCGGACAAGTACTCGGCTTGCGGCCGGAGCATGCCGCCGACTATATCCGCCTGCACGCCGATGTCTGGCCCGGGGTCCTAAAGAAGATTGAAGAATGCAATATGCGCAATTATTCCATCTTTCGTTACGGCGATATGCTATTCGCTTATTTTGAATACATCGGCGCCGACTACGAAGCCGACATGGCCAAGATCGCGGCGGACCCGACCACGCAGGAATGGTGGGCGCTTTGCGGCCCCATGCAGCGGCCGGTCGCCGAGCGCGCCGAGGGCGCATGGTGGCATACCATCGAAGAAGTCTTCCACGTGGATTAGACGGCGCTCTGCGTTGGTGAGTTTGTCGACAGCTTTGCCACCGAGTACACCGAGTTAAACCGAGGACACAGAGAAGGCGACCCAAGTGTCGCCTCTACTATGATTTTTCTCTGTGCCCTCAGTAAATGCAAGTTAATCATGCAGAAATCAAACTCGCGTGAAAAGCTCCCCTTCCCTAGCTTGCTGGGGCAAGGGGCCGGGGGATGGGGTAAGAAAAGAGGCATTCCACATTCTCATTACTTTCTTGCATTTACTTCTGTGCCTCTGTGGTGAATCATCAACCTACATCACCGCCACAGTCGCATTCTCAATGAAATCCCAATCCCACTCGATGCCCAGGCCCGCTCCCGGCGGCGGATGCGCATAGCCCTCGGCGTCGATATGCACCGGGTTCTTAATGCCCAGCGACAGCAGCGAACTGGGGATCAGCGCCTCGAAGAATTCGCAGTTGGCGATGGCGCAGCAGCAATGCAGGTTGACGATTTCCAGCGCCGGGTAAATGGTCGTATGCACCTCGCAGCGCATGCCGAAGGCTTCGGCCAGGTGCGCCGTTTTCATCACCGCTGTGACGCCGCCCTTCCAGGAAACATCGCTGCGCACGATATCGACCACGCCGCCGGCGATGCACTCGGCCGTGGAATAATGCGAGCCGGCCAGCACCTCCGTCCCGCAGATGGGAATGTCCAGGTCGCGCGTCAGCTTGCGCAAGCCGTTGAAGTCGACATCGTAGAGCGGCTCCTCAAACCAGTAATAATCCAGTTTCTCCAGCTCGCGGCCCATGCGCAGCGCCTCTTCGTAGTAGCTATGCGCGGTCACCGGGTCGGCCATCAGCTTAAATGCGGGATCATCGCCGATTGCCTCGCGGCACAGTCGATAGGCCTCCAGCGCTTCGTGATAATCGCCGGGCGGGTGCAGCTTGTAACCGTGAAAACCCTGCCGCTTGAACTCGATGGCTTGCTCGGCGTAATCCTGCGGCGTATCGAGGTACATTGAGCTGACATAGGTCGGCGCCTTTTCGCGATAGTGCCCCAGCAGCTGATAAAGCGGCAGCTCAGCGACTTTGCCAGCGATATCCCACAGGGCGATGTCGAAGGGCCCGTAGGAGTAGATTGGCGTCAAATGCCAGTGCCGCTCATAACGCCGAAAGTCGTGCCAGTGCCGCTCGCGCGCGAAAGGGTCCTTGCCCAGGAAAAAGGGCTTCAGCGAAGTAGCCGCGATCGACCCGGCCATCTCCGCCCCCATGCCGGCGAATCCCATGCTGACGCCGTCCACGCCCGCGTCGGTTTTCATCGTGATCATCAGGAAGTGCAAGTCCGACTTATGCGAATCGCGCAGTTCGTTCACGCCCATCACTTCTTCCTGATGTTTGCACAGCCGGATTTCGATATCGCTGATTTTCATGGCAACGCTCCTATTCGCTTGAATACATTTGGATTGTAATGATTAACCGTCCTTCGGTAAACAGGCGCCAGTTTGCGTCGACGCCGCTTGTCGCGTAGAATCTGAGATAGATAAAAGCTGAGAGGGGAATCCCAACATGAAGCTTCACAATCGCATTCTTACCCTTGTTCTACTGGTCTTTTTGCTTAGCCTCGGCTTCGCTGGGCAGGCGCAGGACAGCGCGATATCCTTCCTTGCGCCGCCCTGGGGCGTACCGCCCAACGAAGATTCGCTAAACGCTTTTATGGAAGAGAGCGGCATCACCGTTGAGATTCAATCGGTGCAGATGGCCGATCTCTATAGCCGCGTGCAAGTCTCGGCCGCCGCCGGCGAAGCGCCCGCCGATGTGATCTTCATCACCGAAGAGGGCCCCTCCAACGTGGTCGCCACCGGCAATATGCTGCCGCTTAACGACCTGCTGGAGATGAGCGACCTGGATGCCGACGACTTCGAGAAGCTTGATTTCTGGACCGTCGACGGCGACGTTATGGCCATTCCGACTTACCTGCAGTTGGTGATGATGGACTACAACGCCGCCACCCTGGCCGAGGCTGGCTATGACGCCGCGCCCACCACCTGGGCCGAGCTGGACGAGCAGGCGCGCGCGGTCCGTGATGCCGGCCTGGATGACAATCCCATCGCCATGGGCGCCATCAACTGGTCCTGGTGGCTGATCGCCCTGAGCATGGGCGACCCTATGTTTGATGACGATCTCAACCCGGTCTTCGCCGATGAAGGCAGCAAAGCCCGTGAAGCCATGGCGCTGCTCAAGACCTGGTTCGATGACGAGCTGATCAGCCCCGAAATTCTGGCCGGCAGCATCAATCAGCACGCGCTCTTCTGGAGCGGCGTCGGCGTCTTCCACCAGGGCTGGCAAGGCTCGGTCGTGCGCGGCAACGCCGAATCGTCCATGCAAGCGCCCAATGTCGAGTACATGGTCCTGCCCGAAGTCGGCAATACCTGGAGCTTCCCCGCCGGCATCGGCATCTCGGTCGATAGCGAAAATGTGGAAGCGGCCTGGGAGTTCGTCAAGTGGTATGTCGGCGACCAGAACATGACCGATATCTGGAACGCTTTCGGCCTCTACCCCTCGCGGATTTCCATCAGCAGCGCGCTGAACGAAGCCGGCGAGATCCAGGGTTATGACGCCATCGTCGAGCAGAGCATGCACACCAACGAGCTGCCGCGCTTTACGCTCTGGTGGGGCCCCTGGGCCGCCGCCGTCAGCGAAGGCATCAAGGAAGGCATGTCCACCGGCATGTCGGCTGACGACATCATTGATGGCCTCGCCGACGAATGGAACGAGCTCAAGACAGAGTACGAGTAGAAACGCCCGACTTGACGTCGAATCTGTAGGGGTTGTCGTTGGGCAGCCCCAGATCCGCATCATACCAATCCGTAGGGGCGAGCCTCGGCTCGCCCACATGCACTGCGCAGGGCACGGTCGCAATGTCAAATTGTACCCGTTCCGAAACGCGACGCCGCTCCAGTCGACTGCGCGGTTACGATTATCGGCGAAGCGGCGTCTACTTCGTGACGATCTGCACCTATGAAAGGATGAAGCTGTTTGGCGACATCATCGACGGTGAAATGTCGCTCAGTTGATTGGGCGAGGTCGCGCGCGCCGAGTGGCGCCATATAGCAGACGCCCGCGACAATGTGGAATTGGACCTCTTTGTTATCATGCCCAATCATCTGCACGGTCTATTAGTCATTACGTACAGATTAGATGACGTCTCGGGTTATTCGGTAGAAATGCGTCACCCGAAGCAATCGCGGGGACTCTCGTCTGGTTCCCTGGGCGCAATCGTGAGCCAATACAAGGCAGCGGTCAGCAGACGCGCGTGGGCTGGGCTGATCGGCCGGGGTCAACGCATTTGGCAGCGGAATTACTACGATCACATTGTGCGCGATGAGAAATCGCTAAACGAGATAAGACGGTATATCATCGAGAATCCGGCGCGTTGGGCAGAGGACAGTCTGTATGTCGATTGAGGCAAGCAGATTGATGGGCGAGCCTTGGCTCGCCCGCCATGTGTACAAATCATGAAACGCCTCACCTCATCCGACTCAGTCTACATCGCCGTCGTCCTGACGCCGATCGTCCTGTTAATCGCGCTATTCATCTACTACCCGGCCGTCGACACCTTCGGCCAGAGCCTGACCAACCGCAACCTGCGCATCCGCCGCCCGCCCAAAGCCGTCGGCCTGGACAACTACCTCAAGCTGGTCCAAGACGACGAATTCTGGGAAGTGACCGGCCGCAGCTTCAAAGTCGTGCTCATCACCCTGCCGCTGGAGATGGCCGTGGCCTTTGGCATCGCCATGCTGCTGAACCAGCGCTTTCCCGGCCGCGGCATCGTGCGCACGCTGAGCATCCTGCCCTGGATGCTGCCCGGCGTGGTCAACGGCTTCTTATGGGGCTGGCTGCTTAACGGCGAATATGGCGCGCTCAACGGCTTCCTCTATCAATTTGGCTTGATCGGCGAATACCAGTACTGGCTGCGCGAGCCGGATCATCAGCTCTTCTGGGTCTGCGTGGTGCAGACATGGACGCGCTACGCCTTCCCCACCATCATCTTGCTGGCCGGCTTGCAGAGCATCCCCGATGACCTCTTCGACGCCGCCAAGGTCGATGGCGCCAACGCCTGGCGCCGCGTGCGCTATATTACTTTTCCGCTGCTGCTGCCCTCATTCGGCATCGCCCTGGTGGTCGAGTTCATCGCTGCTTTCCAAATCTTCGATGTCGTCTGGACCCTGACCGCAGGCGGCTCGGCCGGCGGCGCCATGAACCCCTTCACCAAGACGCTGATGCTCTACAATTACGAGCTGGTATTTCGAGATCTGCGCATCGGCCTGGGCGCGGCGCTGTCCTATATCATCCTGGCCATGTCGCTGGCTGTCGGCGTAATCTTTGTCATGCGCGTTTACAATCAGGGAGTGCAAGAGCAATGACGCTGGAGCAGACTGCGAGCATATTTGCTATTGCCTGCGAATGCTTAGCAGATCAAGCCTTATTGCCAAGCCCGCGCCAAAGTCTCCCCGCCCTGTTGCTACGGGGAGGGGCCGGGGGTGGGGTAGACCGACGGCAGATCTTCGTCATGCGCGTTTACAGCCAAGGGGTGCAGGAACAATGAACCTGGGTCTTCGCGCGCAAGAGCGTCTGCGCCTCGGCTTTATCTATATCATGTGCGCCGTCGTGCTGATCTGGGCGCTGGCGCCGATTTACTGGGTGGCGGTCAGCAGCATCTC